>MRWG01000257.1_pt1 | contig 83585 bp, 65 predicted proteins | sample 1013341 | NCBI WGS metagenome assembly MRWG01 (sample SAMN06117577, study PRJNA244670) | biofilm metagenome | biome: Water; feature: Cathode Biofilm; material: Biofilm; isolation source: microbial consortium enriched at the cathode of a solar microbial fuel cell | place: USA: District of Columbia ...
CTGTCGATGAAGGCCATGGATTCCGGTGACTGTTCGGACAGAGCCTTGAAAACACTGACCCAGACCCCCGCCTTCGCCCAGCGGTTGAACCGGTTGTAGACCGTCGTGTACGGGCCATAGCGCTCCGGCAGGTCCCGCCAGGGCGAGCCCGTGCGCAGGATGTAGAAAATCCCGTTCAGAACACGCCGGTCATCCGTGCGCGGCACCCCGCGCGGCTTGTTCGGCAGAAGCGGCGCGACAATCGCCCACTCCGCATCGCTCAAATCAAAACGGGCCATGATCCAACTCCTTCCACGGAGTTTGAATCACGACCCGAGTGATTTGAGAATCCTGTTTATGGGTACAGAACCTAGCCGAATGGCGTCAACTCGCGGCCTGAGTTGGGGTCAAAGGCGGCCTTTCGAGACCAGTCCGGTTTTGTCTGACACCACCCAAAAACGACCTTGCGAGACCGCTCCGCGTTAGTCTGACAGCACCCTGCAGCGGCCTAATCAACTCGTGGCGTGAAGCGGGCATGGATTCCGTCATACGAGACCGTCCGTTTCGTCTCGCGCCATCGCCCACACTTGCCAAACGAAGCTGGCGGAGTAATAAGTTGTTAACTGATTGGAAGTGCGTGCCCCTTTGCGGTGAGATCGTGCTTGTTGTTTGGGTGGCTGCGGACACAGCCACATTGGGGGTATGCATGTCAGATTTACACGAGCACGCGTACGGGCCTTCCTGTGCGTTGGAAGCTGGTTCTTCAACGTCATCCTGGATCGACCGCGGGCGCAAGGCGCTGGGTGCTGCGGTAATCGCTTCCGTGGCTGCGACCGGTTTTGCTGTGCCGGCGCAAGCGGCCAACAATGCTTCCATCAGCCGTGTCCAGTTCGCCTTCGATGGTGCCTGCACAGCTGCCTCGCCTACCACGTTCGGAACATCGGCCCAGTATACGGGCGCAACAGACGATGCGAATGGCGAGGACTTTGTCCAAATATATCACGTAGATGGCAACAATACGGTTGTATCGCGCCACACCGGATCCGGTACGACACACAGCGCCGCCGTCGGCCAAATGAGCAGTGTGAACGCGTTCACCCGCATTGTCGCAACACCTGCGACCGGGCCCTACACCGCTGTCCTCTGGGACTCGAATCATGGGACAGCCGCATTTGATTTCGACGGCGGCGACACGATGGACCTCAACGCGTCGCAGGTCATCGCGACCTATTCCTTCGACATGAATGCGCTGGACTCCGATTGCCCCGGCGGCGCGCCAGCCGACACCACCCCGCCCACCGTTGCCGCGATCCAGCGCGGTAATCCGGCTGTTGAAACAACCGACGCCGATACCCTGACCTGGCGTGTTTCGTTCTCGGAAGATGTACAGAATGTGGATGCGGCCGACTTCGGGGTTACGGGTACCAGCGCGACGGTGTCCAACGTCTCTGCTATATCCGGAGGCCAGTACGATGTGACGGTCTCCGGCGGCGATCTCGCCGGCCTCGTCAACACGGTCGTGTCACTCGGTTTCACAGGCGGTCAGAACATCCAGGACGCGTCGGGCAATGCCCTGACCAACACCACGCCAACCCAGATCAACCAGACCTATACGGTCAATAATGTGGTCGACACGACGCCGCCGACCGTCGGCCTGACCGCGTCGGTAAATTCCCCCACAAACGCGCCTTTCACGGTCACGGCGACATTCTCTGAAGACGTGTCCGGATTTGATGGCAGCGATCTACAAATCACGAATGGTGCCGCGTCAAACCTTCAGATGACAAGCGCCAGTGTCTATACCGCGACCGTCACACCGGCGGCCGATGGTGATGTGATCATCAACGTCCCGGCGGGGGCGGCGCAGGACGGCGCCAGCAATGCCAGCCTGGCGGCGACACCCGTGACCATCGTGTATGACACCACCGCGCCGACAGTCGCCATTACGTCCAATACCGGCCAGAGCGTAAGTGGTCCGTTCGAAGCGATCTTCACTTTCTCCGAAACCGTGACCGGATTTACTGCCGGGGATGTCACGGTCGGCAATGGTGCGGTCTCAGACTTCATACCTCTTGGCGGCAATGTTTTCACCGCCATGATCACGCCAGCGGCAGATGGCCAGGTGACGATTGACGTGGCCGCAAATGCCGCGCAGGACGCGGCGGGCAATAACAGCATCGCTGCAACACAATTCAGCATCCTCAAAACCTCTGACGCTACACCGCCGGATGTCACACTGACCTCCACAGCGGGCGCCTTCGCCACCGCGCCTTTCCAGATCACGGCGACATTCTCCGAGCCGGTAAACGGCTTCGACGTCTCGGATTTCCAGATCACCAACGGCACGGCCTCGAACTTCAATGCCGTGTCTGCGACCGTCTACACTGCCACCATCACACCGGGAGGAGAGGCGCGGGTCTCGGTCGTCATTCCGCCTGCAGCGGCTCAGGATGCGGCTGGAAACCCGAGCACGGTTTCAAACGTGATCGAAACCCGGTTCGATGGAACGCCGCCGAGTGTGGAGTTGTCACGCAGCCTGTCGGCCGATCCGCTTTCGGGGCCCGTTGCTGTGCGGGCCAATTTTTCCGAAATCGTGACCGGCTTTGATATCTCGGACTTCGTTGTCACCAATGGCACGCTGTCGAACTTTTTTGCAGGTGACTCAGGACGCCAGTTCTCCGCCGTCCTCACCCCAACAGCAGATGGCGAAGTGACGATCAATGTCGCCGCCGGCGCGGCACAGGATGCCGCTGGCAATCAAAACACGGCCGCCACGCAGATCAGCTTCACGGCGGACGGTACGGCTCCGACCGTTGCGCTGACCACGACCTCGGCTGATCCGGTCTCGGGTGCCTTCACGCTGACGGCGACTTTCTCGGAAGACGTCACCGGTTTCGAGCTGTCGGAGCTGACCGTCGGAAATGGCACGGCCGCGAACTTCAATGCCACGTCCGGCTCCGTCTACACGGCCACGATCACGCCGACGGCCGATGGCCAGGTGACGGTTGATGTGGCCGCAGGCGTTGCAACCGATACGGCTGGCAATACCAATACTGCCGCCACCCAGTTCACGATAACGACGGACGGCTCGCCGCCAACGCCGACCATCGGTCTGCCCGGTCAGACGGTCGAGGGCCCCTTCACGGCCAGTTTCACCTTCGATGAAGATGTGACGGGTTTCGATGTGTCAGACATCGCCGTAACGAATGGCGCAGCTTCCGGTTTTACCGCCACGAATGCCCGCACTTATTCGGCTACGATCACGCCGGACACGGTGGGCACGCTGACTGTATCGCTGGCCCAGGGTGCCGCGCAGGACGGTGCCGGCAATAATTCCACCGCTGCGAGCGAAAGCCTTGATGTCGTTTTCCCGTCGACCAACATTGCGCTCGATTTTGCAAGCACGGTCGTGGACCCGACAACGGTTTCCAGCCAGGTCGCGCTCAACAATCCGGGCAGCCAGGCCTTCGGCTATACGGCCGCTTCGGATGTCACCTGGGCGACCGCCACGCCGGCCTCGGGCACAATTCCGGGCAGCGGATCGCTGAACCTGACCATTGGCCTGACGGCGGCAGCCGACCAGTTGGCGGCGGGCACGTATAACGGCACGATCACGGTTTCCAGCACCTCGCCTTCGGCCACCATTGCCACCATTCCGGTGGCGCTGACGGTCGCGCCGCGCTTTGGCTCGATCCAGATCGTCGCCACCACGCCGGGCGGAACGCAGGGCAATGCGACCTTCACCTATGCCTCGGCCGATAGCGACCTGAACGGGCTCAGCCTCATCACGGCCAGCGGCACGGCATCGTCGGCCACTTTCACCAAGCGCTTCGGCACGTATGACATCACCCAGAGCCTGCCCGCAGGTTGGGAGCTCGACAGCCTGTCCTGCACCGGTGATACGGATGGGGGCTCGGTCATTGACCTGTCAGCAGGGCGCGCGGACGTTGATCTCGATGCAAATGAGACCATTGTCTGCACCTTCGCGAACTCCCGCGATGATGCGGCCGTGCGCCTGGCCACCCAGCGGGCGATCAACAATTATCTCGTTCGTCGCGGCGACCGGATTGTCAGTGCCCAGCCTGACATCGCCGCTCGTTTGCGCGGCCGTGATGCGATGCGACCTGGCAGCTTCTCCGCTGATGCGACACGCGGCGAAATCCGCGTGGCTGTGAATGGTAGCCTGTCAGGAATGATCAATCATGCCAAGGCGAGTGCTCCGAGAATACCGGGCGACACGACTGATGACGAACAACGCTTCGATGTCTGGTTCGCCGCGGACTATTCCAGCATTTCCGACAATCGGGCTGGCGACAGCGCGGAGAGTGAATTCGGCATAGTGCAACTGGGCGTCGACTACGCTCTGGATGACGACACCATTGTCGGCTTCATGGTGCAACACGACTGGATGGACGAAACTCAGGAAACCGTTGCGACCGCTGCGGGCGGTGTCTCTCCGGCTCAGATCGATGGTGCCGGTTGGATGGCAGGCCCCTATGCCGCGCGCGAACTGGAGAACGGAATCATTGTCGATGTGCTGGCTCTGTTCGGCCAGTCTGACAATGACATCAATCCGCTCGGTTTCTATACTGACCGTTTCGAGACCGACCGTTATCTTGTCCGCGCCAATATTTCAGGCGAGTGGGCGGACGGTCCCTGGCGGGTCCGGCCAAGCGCTTCGCTTAGCCATTTCGAGGAAACCCAGGATGCCTACACCGACAGTCTTGGCGTGGCGATCCCGGAACAGTCCGTCTCGATCGGCCGTCTAACAGTCGGACCAGAGGTCGCTTATCGCACAGACAAAGCGGATGGCAGCTATTGGGAGTTTCACGGACAGCTCAATGCCAATTTTGATTATGATCCGGCAACACTGATGGATGCCACAGGCCGCATGTTCGACACCGGTCAGTTCCGGGCGGATGCCGGGCTGGGTGTTCGCGGTCAATTCGGCAATGGCGCCGTGGCCAGCTTCGAAGTCAATATTTCCGGCATTGGCGAGGACGATTTTGAAGCCAGCGGTGCTCGATTCGAGATACGACTGCCGTTCGGGGGGTAGGAAAGGCACAGTCAGAGACGCGAGGTCTTGAGGGGGAGGGGGCTTTTCATAGCCGCCGTGGATGTGCTCCTCTCCGGGACTTCAAGGTCCCGCGCGAGATCATCCGCCTGGCGTTGGTGTATGCCCGTTTCCCGGAACGCCGGGGGCCTGCTCAACGGACGTGACATCGACGCCGCGCAAGAGGTGGCGCGGTTCAGGTGGAGCGGTCCCGGCCGGTTTTTAGCAAGGCTGATCCGCAAACGCCCGGCCCCTTGAGCCCCCTCCGCTTTTATCTGAGAGCGCCGCCATTTCACTCAGGCCAAAGCGGGCGAGTATCGAGAGCTGGCCGCTCAATCGCGCCTGGTTCGCGGTATGTGAGAGTTTGCTGTCCGGATCCCGGGTTTGAAATTCGTCCTCGCCACCAGGCGTGGTCGGCAACTCAGTCCGCGCTCCGATTGCATGGAAAGCGGCGCCGCTCCCGCCGGGGTGCAGGAACAGGCTTGCTGGCCAGAAGGTTCTCTTGTGAGATGATGGCGATCTTGGATGGACCGGACGCGCCGTGGCCAAACACTCCCAATCACTTGCTCCGCTCTTCCGGATCGACAAGCGAAGCCAGATGTCGATGCAGGAGCAGATCCGGCGCCGGGTGATCGAAGCGATCTACGCGGAGGTGTTTCCGCCCGGAAAGCGGTTGCCCTCGTCCCGCAAGCTCGCGAGCGAACTGGGTGTGTCGCGCAATACAGTGTTCCTGGCCTATCAGCAGCTGATAGCGGAAGGACATATCGAAGCGCGCGAGCGATCCGGATTATATGTGCCGGAGGCCGCCCAGGCCCGTCGCCTCGTCGCCCCATCACAGCCGAACAAGACGCGGGCGCCGGCCCTTTCCGGCGCGATCGCGCGACGCTTGCCGAAGCAGACGGGCGGTTCTCCCGGATTTCAGTGCCCGCCTGACTGGCAGAAATTCCGCTATCCCTTCATTGAAGGCCGGTATGACCGCTCACTGTTTCCCATCGCTGAATGGCGCGAAGCCAGCCGGCTGGCGCTGGCGGCTTCGGAGGTGGACCAGTGGTCCCTGGACAATGGCGAGGTCGATGATCCGGCGCTTGTCGAAGAAATCCGCACCAAGTTGCTGCCGAGACGTGGAATTGCGGCGCGACCGGACGAATTGCTGATCACGGTTGGCGAACAACAGGCGCTGTTCCTGGCCATCCAGTTGCTGGTCAACAAGGCAAGCCGTGTCGCCGTTGAGGAGCCGGGCCTTCCGGAGCTGCGCGCCTTGCTGGCCATGCGGGACGCGGAGTTGGTCCATCAACCCGTTGATGACAAGGGAATTCTCGTCGACTCGAGGCTGGAAGGCTGCGAACTGGTCTGCGTATCCGCGAGCCGTCAGCGTCCGACCGGCGTGACCTTGTCCCAGGACCGTCGCAAGGCCTTGCTTGATATGGCGGAGGACCGCGATTTTCTGGTCCTGGAAGACGATTTCGAGTGCGAGATGAATTATCTTGGCAGCGCCGTTCCTGCGCTGCGCAGTCTCGACGGCGGGGAGCGGGTTGTCTACGTCGCGTCTCTCTCCAAGGTGCTCGCGCCGGGCGTGCGGCTTGGCTACATGGTGGCGGCGCCCGAGATCATCGCCGAAGCTCGCCGGCTGCGTGACCTCACCACGCGGCGGCCCTCCCCCAACAACCAGCGCGCGGCCGCCTTTTTCCTGTCGCTCGGACACTATGATGCCATGATGCGGCGCCTGACCCGGGTTTGCGCTGAGCGGCTGATCGCCTTGCGCGATGCGCTGAACCACTACCGCCCCTTGTCCATAGCCGTTGCACCGGTAGAAGGGGGAACCTCCTACTGGGTCCGCGGCCCCGAAGGCATGGACGCACAGGCAGTGATCCGTGCAGCGGAAGCCCGCGGCATTCTGATCGAGCCAGCCGACCACTGGTTTGCCGAGGCTCCCAAGGCACAAACCATGTTCCGGCTGGGCGTCACATCGCTGGCCGCGCCGGCGATCCGCAAGGGTATTGCGGAACTGTCGATGGCGATGCGGGCTCTGGCTGAAGCGGGTTCAGACGATTATCCATCCTTCCATGTGCTTGCGGGCTCGGAGCTGCACGACCGCCTCGCCGGTGCGACCCTGCTCTACAAGACGGTCTACGGCGATCCCTGCACGATCGAGCTGCACGCGGACGGCCGGATGACCGGCCAGGCCGGTTATGCCGGAGAAGATCGCGATGCAGGCCGCTGGTGGGTGGACGGAGACCAATGGGTCCGCCAGTGGCGAAACTGGGCCTTCGGGGAAGTGCTCGGGTTCTCCGTCGCGATCGAGGGCGATCTGTTGCTTTGGCTCGACCAGGCAGGGCATGTCGTCGATCAGGCGGTGCTCGCGTCAGCGTCCTCAGCAGCCTGACCTGGCCTCATCAGAGCGAGTTCTGCGCCCGATCTGGCCCTATATCCCGCGACCAACTGGTTCTAACCGCAGCCTGACCCGACTGTCATGCTCCCGTCACTGCATGGACAGGGCCTGCTTCCGGGAGGCCGCGGGAGGAAACGGATTCATGGCATCACTCGGCGTCGCTGCTCTGCAACTGGCCGCTGGTTCGACAGGCAATCTGGAACTGGTGGAGCGCGAAGTGCGGGCCGTGGCCAAGCGGTTCCCCTGGCTCGACCTGGTTGTCATCGGAGAGCTCGCAATACATGGGGCCAGCCTGGATCTCGCCGAGCCTGCGGGCGGCGAGACCGAACAACGTTTGGCCGCGCTCGCAGTGGAGACAGGTCTCTGGCTGGTGCCGGGCTCCCTTTATGAACGCCGGGACGGCACGTTCTTCAATACAACCCCGGTCTTCAATCCGTCCGGAAAGGTCGTGGCCCGCTACGACAAGATGTTTCCGTTTCTGCCCTACGAGGCGGGGGTTGAGCCGGGCCGCGACTATGTCGTGTTCGACATTCCCGGTGCGGGGCGGGTCGGCATCGCCATCTGCTATGACATGTGGTTCCCGGAGATGATCCGGACGCTGGCCGGCATGGGGGCCGAAGTCATCCTCCTGCCGACCATGACCAACACGATCGATCGCGATGTCGAGCTGTCGATCGCGCGGGCCAACGCCGCGATCAACCAGTGCTATTTCGTCGACGTCAACATGGCGGGCGATCTCGGTGTGGGCCGGTCGGCGATCTATGGCCCGGGTGGCGATGTGATCTGCGAAACCGGCGCCGGCCGCGAAGTTATCGCCCTCGACCTTGATCTCGACCAGGTCAGCCGCATGCGCGATCGGGGCTGGCAGGGGCTGGGCCAGGTGCTCAAGAGCTTCCGCGACAGCGATGTCCGTTTCCCGTTGCACGAAACCGCAGGCGCCCGGCGCCAGCTCATGCAAGCGATGGGGCCGCTCGAAATGCCGAAAAAGGAACACAATAACCCACCCGAAAACGCGGTGGACGAGGGAGAAGATCGCAAGCCCAGGCTGACGATCATCGATTAGCGAGGGGCGGCCGGACTCGGCCGCGGAGACAAAAGGGGACCGGCTCGGGCCGGAGGAGCATCATGGGCAAGACAGATATGAAAATCTCGACACAAGGCGGGCTGATGGCCCTGTTGATGGGCGGCACGGCGCTCGCGACCACCGGGCTGGGCAGTGTTGCTCTGGCACAGGAGGGCGCCACCGTGCGCGACGTGATCACGGTGACGGCGACGCGCCGTGAGGAAACCGTGTCGGACGTTCCGTACAACATTTCAGCCGTCGGCGGTGAGGCGATCGAAGCCGGCAAAATCCTGGATGAGGCGGAATTGCTCCGCTCGATCCCGGGGGTGACCGTGGTGGACCGTGGCGCCCGCAATTCCGGCACAATGAACGCGGCCCGCATCCGGGGACTCGCTGTGGACGGCAATGCGCTGGGTGACTATGCCGTCTCGTCGGTTGCCTCGGTCTCGACCTATGTCAATGACACACCGATCTTCGCCAACTTCGCGCTGCGCGACCTGGAGCGTGTGGAAGTGCTGCGCGGTCCGCAGGGCACGCTCTACGGGTCCGGTGCCCTGGGCGGCACGATCCGCTACATCACGCGTGACCCGGAACTGGGTGAGTTCGGCGGCTCGGTTACCGGCTCGCTGTCCCATGTCAACGGGTCCGAAGATCTCGGTATCGCCGCCGATGCGGTGCTGAACCTTCCGCTGGGCGAGCGCGCGGCGCTGCGCCTTGTCGGCAGTTTCGGCGACTATCCGGGCATCACCGACTATGTGAATCTCTATGAACTCGACGCCAATGGGGTGCCGGTCGCTCCGAATGGCGTGCTCGATCCGGCGGCTTCATACCGTGTCGAGGAAGACGCTGATACGTTCGACACATGGATGGGCCGTGCAACACTGCTGCTGGAGCCGACCGAGAATACGTCGATCCGTATCGTACACGCCCGTCAGTCGGATGAAGTCGGCGGGCGCCGGCAGCAAACCGTTGGCTTTGACGGCTTTGGCAATGCCTATGACGAGTACGAGAACGGCTCGATCCAGCTGGAGCCGTCCAGCCGCGACATCAACATGACCTCGCTGGAGGCCGAAGTGGATCTGGGTTTTGCGACCCTGACCTCCTCGACGTCCCATTACGACCATTCCGGTGACAGCATCAGCGAGAATACCGGCTTCTATGCCCAGGCCGGCTGGCTGGGTTTCTACTATAATTATCCGCGTCCGATGGCCCAGGCGGTGCGCTCCTATGCCGACGAGGCGGTGATCCAGGAAGTGCGGCTGGTGTCGGATGATGGCGGCAATTTCGACTATGTCGTGGGTGCCTTCTATCGCAGCCAGCAACGCGAAATGACCCAGCAGAGCTATCTGGTCGGCTTCAAGAACTGGTGGGATACCCTGCTTCCGGCAGCGGCCGGTGCAGTCAGCGGTGATCAGGACTGGGACTATCGCCAGACCGAGCACTTCACCGAAACAGCCTTGTTCGGCGAACTGACCTGGCATGCGTCCGAAGACGTCGACATCACTTTCGGCGGTCGCTATTTCGACAATGAGGCGGACAATGACACCTTCATGGCGCTGCCCTTGTGGGCCGGTCTCTTTCCGGACGTCAACGCCAATTTCGAAACCTCGGAAGACGACATCCTGTTCAAGCTGAACGGTGCCTGGCGTTTCTCCGAGGAAGACATGCTCTACGCCACCATCTCGGAGGGTTATCGCCGGGGGGGCGCCAATGCCGTACCGCTGTCCGGCTATTATGCCGAGAATCCGGCCTGGCAGATGTACGGGTCTGACTCGGTGATCAACTACGAGATCGGCATCAAGGGCGACCGTGGCAATTTCATCTATGATGTCAGCCTGTTCTACGTCGACTGGACGGATCCGCAATTCAATACCTCGACGACCAACTGGGGTTTCTTTGCGGTCCAGAACGGTGACGCTGCCCGAACCTATGGTCTTGAAGCGTCTCTCGAGGGCTTTGTCGGCGACGCCTGGCACTACGCGCTCGGTTATGCCTACATCGACGCGCAGCTTAGTGCCGACTTCCACGCCCCTGATCGTCCGGCGCCGGCCCTGCCGATCGCCCTGGACGGTGCCATGCTGCCAGGAACGCCGGAGCATCAGTTGAACTGGTCACTGGACTACACCCGGGACCTGGGTGACTGGGTCTCTTTCACCCGACTGGATGGTTACTACCAGTCGGAGACCCGCAATGCGGTATCGACCTCGCCGACCTTCAACGTGCCGCTGGACGGGTTCTCGATCTGGAACCTGACCACCACGCTGTCGCGCGATAACCTCGACCTGTCGCTGTGGGTGAAGAACATCACCAATGAGGAAGGGGTCACCGGCGTGTTTACCGAAGCCTATATGGGCACGGCTCCGGGTGAGGGATACTTCGGCAACGGCAACAAGGAGATGATCTCCCTGCCGCGGACTTTGGGCGCGACGCTGCGCTATTCCTTCTGATCGAATAGGATCGGGGCGGCCCGGCCGGGCTGCCCCGATTTTTCATCATGGATGCCGCCATTTCTCCTGCCGACCCGAAAGCCCGGCTAGCCCGGATTGACCAGGCCCTGCGGACCCGCCGGGTGGACGCCGGCTTGCCCGACGCACGTGCGCTGACATCCGAGTTTCCCGACTATATCGATGGCTGGCTGGCGCTTGCCCGCTGCCTTCAGATGGCCGGCGATCATGCCGGGATGCGCGAGGCGCTGGGGGCGGCCCTGAAGCTTGACCCGGCCTCTCCCCTGGCGCGGTTGATGGATGCCGAGGCCCTCGTTCACCTCGGCCGTGTGAAAGAAGCGGCGGCGGCCTTCCGGGGCATGCAAGCTGATGCAGACGATGACGCCAACTGGCTTGCCAGGATCGGGGAAGGTCTGGGTCAGTGCGGTCTTCCGGACGCGGCGCTGGACTGTTTTGACCAGGCGCTGGCGTTGAAGCCCGGAAGCGCGGAGCTGCACTATGCGCGCGCCACGCATCTCATTGCCGTAGGCCGGCTTGACGAGGCGGAACAGGCCTTCGATACGGCTATCCGGCGCTCGCCTCATGATTATGACGCCTACTATAACCGCTCGACGTTGCGAACGCAGACGCCCGCCCGCAATCATGTTGATGAATTGCGCCGAATGCTCCGGGTGCCGCACCGTACCGCGCTGGCGCCGGTGCAGCTGAATTTCGCTCTCGCCAAGGAGCTGGAGGATCTCGGCCGTGACACCGAAAGCTTTGAAGCCCTGAAGGCCGGGGCAGACGCCCGACGCGCCATGATGCGCTATGATGTGCGCGGCGATGTCGCAACGATGGACGCGCTTGCAAAACGGTTCGACAAGGCTTGGCTCGACGCCGCGGGCGCGGGTGTTGAAGCCGACGGGCCGGTCTTCATCCTGGGGCTGCCACGCAGCGGCAGCACGCTGACCGACCGTATCCTGAGTGCTCACAGCGATATCGAGAGCCTGGGTGAACTCAATGACTTTCCGCTCGCCCTGACCGGGCTGTGCCGGCAGGCTGGCGGAAAGGCACAGCTGATCGACGCCGCGGCAGCGCTGGATCCGGCGGCACTGGGAACGGCCTATCTTGAGCGTCTTGCCGGAAGGCGGGGCAATGCCCGCTTCTTTGTCGACAAGGCGCCGGCGAACTTTCTCTACATCGGACTGATCGCGGCGGCCCTGCCCGACGCCCGCATCATCCATGTCCATCGCGACCCGATGGACAATGCCTATTCGCTCTACAAGGCGCTGTTCCGGATGGGCTACCCCTATTCCTACGACTTTGCTGATCTGGCCGCCTACATGCAGGCCAAGGACCGGCTGATGACGCATTGGCATGCCGTTCTGCCCGGCCGCATCCATGATGTGCGCTACGAGGACATTATCGCCGATCAGGACGGTGAGACGCGGCGGCTGCTCGACGCAGTCGGTGTGGCGTTTGAACCGGCCTGCCTCGACTTTCATCGCAATGCCAGCCCGTCGGCCACGCACAGCGCCGCGCAGGTGCGCCAGCCGCTCTACAGCAGTTCGGTCGGGCTGTGGCGGCGTTATGCCGAGCAGCTTGCGCCGCTGGCCCGCCAACTGGGTGTTTCATGAGACCGGTGTCGCTCGCTGCTGCGGCTCTGGTTTTTCTCGGCGGCACGGCCGCGTGGGCGCAAGGGACCTTCGAAGACGACTTCGAGTCCGGACTGGGAGAGCGCTGGCGCGGCGACCCGGGGCGCGGCGATATCCGTCTTACCGAATATGCCGGCAACCACTCCCTGAGGCTGCAGCGCGATGCCTGGGCTGCGACAGTGGTCGCGTTGCCCGAAAACGCGGTTCAGGTTCGCGTGGCTGTCAGTTTTGCCGCGGATGATCTGGAAGGCACGGACGCCTGCCGGCTGGAAACCTCGATCGACGGCGAGACGTGGCGCCCGGCGGGGGAGATCGGCGACGGGCTGGATGATGCGGTCAGCCTGCATCGCGTGGGGGCAGATGTGCCGGACGCTGCCGGGCGTCCGTGGATTGCTGTTCGCCTGCGTATTGATGGCAATGCCCGCAATGATACCTGCTGGGCTGATGGCCTGCGGGTGGGCTGGTCCAGGCCTGCTGCAGAGCTGGCGCAGGAGATCCCGGAAGGCTCCGGACCCTTGTCAGCCCCTCTGGCGGCGCAGGCCTTTGCCATGCCAGCCGGCGCGGTGGTGCCGGAGGCGGTGATGTCCTTTCAGATCCGGCTGGACGGGCGGGAGACCCCCGACGGTTTCCGGGTTGTTCACGACGAGTTCGAGTATGCAGGTGAACCCGGCATAGCGGCCATTCCGCCTTTGCAAGTGGATTGGGTCGGCCGGGACGGGTGGGCCAGGCCGTTGCAGCGGGGACCGCAGCCCGGGGACAGCCAGCACTGGGAATGGGTTGTCCAGCCTGGGCGCGTGTGGCTGGAAGCGGGCGGTTTGCAGGTCCGTTTCCCTGTGGCCCTTCAGGAACGCAATGCCAATTGTCTTCACACCGGCTGGCTGGCCATCGGGGCCGATGCGTCCGGAGAGGGCGCGCAAGGCGTGTTGCAGATAGGGGCGGAGACGTGCGCCTACTACCAGTTCGATCTTTGGAGCCGGCTGAGTGTTTCGGTCGAGCCGATTGAATTGCCGGCCGCTCTGCCGCGCGAGGATCAGCCGTTCGAGCGACGGCACATCGTGGCGCTCGCCGACGATTTCGAAGGTGCCGATCCGGCCGGTTTCGGTTCGCCGCTCGAAGTGTCGCCGGAGGCAATGAGCGTGTTCGGCGTGTTGATCGATGACGTCGTCTATGCGGGCGGCTGCCAGACGCGCTTCGGCCCGGATCCCTTCTGTGCGGGCCTCGCCCTGCCATCCTATTCATTGGCCAAATCTGTCGTCGCCGGCCTGGCGCTGATGCGCCTGGAACATCTCTATCCCGGCGCGCGCGCGTCGCTGGTTTCCGACTATGTCGATGCGTGTGACGCGGAGCGCTGGGCTGGTGTCACTTTCGAGCACGCCCTGGATATGGCCACCGGGCTCTATACGTCGGCAGAGTTCGATGCCGACGAAGGCGCGCCGGAGCTTTGGGAATTCATGTCCCGCTCGACCCACGCCGACCGCATCGATCTGGCCTGCAACCAGCACCCGCGCCAATCCGAGCCCGGCGCGCGCTGGGTCTACCACACGACCGATACCTATGTTCTGGGCACAGCGATGCAGGCCTTCTGGCGGGCGCAGACCGGCCGCGCCGATGCAGACTTCTATGATGATCTCCTGGTCCCTCTCTGGCGGGAACTGAACCTGTCGCCGTTGATGGACACGACCCGGCGTTCCTATGACGGGGTCCGCCAACCGGTCAGCGGCTGGGGGCTGACCCTTACGCTGGACGACATGATGCGGCTGGGCCGCTTCCTGCAGGAGGGCGGTCAGGTCGCAGGGGATGCATGGGCCGATCCGGCTATGCTGGCCGCGGCGCTGCAGCGTGATCCGGCCGACCGGGGCCTGGTCGCCGGAAGTGGCGTTCAACGCTATCAGAACGGATTCTGGGCCTGGAATGCCGGTCCGGTGCTGGGCTGTGCGTCGGACGTGTGGATCCCGGCGCTGTCCGGCTATGGCGGCATAACCCTCGCGCTGATCCCCAATGGCCATGTCTATGCCTATGTCAGCGACGGCCGCGAGTTCGCCTGGCGGCGCGCAGCCGTCGCATCCCATGCCATCCAACCCTATTGCGAGGACGCAAGATGACCGCTCACAGCCAGACGCCGCGCATGCCCTTCCCGCATTTGACGGCCGCGCCCGACGGGCTGATTGCCGCGGTCATGCTGGCCTTCCTGGCAACGGCGGGCCTGTTTTACGTCAATATCATGGCCGCCATCGTCGACGGTCTCGTCAGTGGTCTTGGCCTGTCTGACGAGCAGGCCGGTCAAATCGGGTCGGCGAATATCTACGGTGCGGCCATCGGGGCTCTGGCGGCCGTATTCCTGGTGAAGCGCTGGCCGTGGCGGCGTATGGCCTGGATATGTCTTGTCATCCTGATTGCCGTGGACATAGCCTCGATCTGGATTGCCAGCTTCGAGGTGTTGTTGCCGGTGCGCCTTGCCCATGGGGTTGTCGGGGGCGTGCTCACCGGTACGGCCTTCGCCGTTATCGCCCGCACCGCCAATCCGGACCGGACCTTCGGCATGCTGCTTTTCGTCCAGTTCGGCCTGGGCGGGCTGGCCGTGATGGTCCTGCCGCCGCTGGCACCGGTCTTTGGAACGCAGGCCTTGTTCATCGCCCTGGCCCTGTTCAGTGCCGCAACGCTCGTGATGCTGCCCTTTCTGGCTGAATATCCGCCGCGCGAGATCGACAAACAGGCGAACAGCCGCATCGACTGGCCGCCGCTCGCGCTGACCTATGTGGCGATCTTCCTGTTCCAGGCGGCCAATATGGGCTTGCTCGCCTATATCATCCGCCTGGGCATCGACTACGGCCTGGACCGGTCCTACGTGTCGACCGCCCTGGGTCTGGCGACCTGGGTCGCGTTGGCAGGTCCCCTCCTGGTGATGGTGTGCGGTCTGCGCTTTGGCCGGTTCTGGTTGCTGGGGGCGTCCATGCTCCTGACCTTTGCGGGCACGGCGCTGTTCCATTTCAGCGCTCATCCGGCCGCCTACATGATCGCCAATTGCGGTACCGGCATTACCTGGGGTTTCGTCATCGCCTACCTGTTCGGCATGACGGCCGAGTTCGATGCCGCAGGGCGGGCCTCAGCCTTCGCCGGCTTCATCTCGAAAATGGGACTGGCGTCCGGTCCGATGATCGCGGGCACCATTCTGGGTGGCGGCGCGGGCTTCGGCATGCTGGTCAATATCGCCATCCTTGGTCTGTTTCTCAGCCTGGTCTTCATGCTCTGGCCGGCGCGGCGTCTCGATGAGGCGCGAGGACAGGCCCGCGGGCAGGACTTGGAAACTGGTTCGACGGATCGCGCCTAACTGGCCCTATTGTGCGGGTGAGCAAACCGGCAATCTGGCCCCATAACAGTGACAGGGGATGGTTCCATGCTGGATGTGGGTCCGGACTGGCCGACGCAGGCCTTCATCGATGGCAAGTGGTGTGATGCGGCTACGGCACGCCGGTTCGATGTGCACGATCCGGCCACCGGACGCGTGATCGCGTCCGTCGCCGATTGCGGCGAAGCGGAAACGCAGGCCGCGATCCATGCCGCTGCCGCGGCGCTTGCAGCCTGGTCCGCGCTTCCGGCGGACCAGCGGGCGGCGCGCCTGCGGCGCTGGCGCGATCTGATGGTGGAACAGGCGGACGAGCTCGCGCTGGTGCTGTCCCTTGAGAACGGCAAGCCGCTGGCCGAGGCGCGCGGCGAAATACTCTACGGCGCCTCCTATCTGGACTGGTTCGCCGAGGAGGCCCGCCGGGTCTATGGCGAGATCATTCCCGCTCCTTCCGAAAGCAAGCGCATCCTGGTGACCCGCAAGCCGGTTGGCGTGTGTGCGGCGATCACGCCGTGGAATTTTCCCAATGCCATGCTGATGCGCAAGGCCGCGGCCGCACTGGCGGCTGGCTGCACGCTGGTCGCCAAACCGGCGGCGGAAACACCGCTGTCGGCGCTATTGGCCGCCCGGCTGAGCGTGCAAGCCGGCATCCCGGCTGGCGTGTTCAATGTTGTCACCGGCACCGATGCGGCGGCGATCGGCGGCGTGCTGACGGCCAGCGCAACGGTTCGCAAACTCTCTTTCACGGGGTCGACTGCGGTGGGCCGCAAGCTCATTGCCCAATGCGCGCCGACGGTAAAACGCCTGTCGATGGAGCTGGGCGGAAATGCGCCCTTTATTGTGTTCGATGATGCCGATCTGGACGCTGCAATCGAAGGACTGATGGCATCCAAGTTCCGCAATGCCGGTCAGACCTGCGTCTGTGCAAACCGGATCTTCGTCCACAATGCCATCCGGCCGGCTTTTGCTGAACGCCTGGCGGAGCGGGTGAGGACGCTCAAGGTCGGCCGTGGTGACGAGGCGGGTGTGGAGATCGGTCCGCTGATCAGCGAGGCGGCCTTTGCCAAGACCGAACGCCTGGTCGCGGATGTACTGGCCAAGGGTGGGCGGTTGGTGACAGGCGGAGCCAAGCATGCCGCCGGGGAACTCTTCTATGCGCCAACCGTGGTGGATGGCGTGACGCCGGACATGTCCGTGATGCAGGAAGAGATCTTCGGTCCGGTGGCGCCGCTGATCGGCTTTGATGACGAGGCTGACGTCATCGCCATGGCCAATGACACCGAATATGGCCTGGCCGCTTATCTGTATACCCGCGATCTGGGCCGGGCCTGGCGGGTCAGCGATGGGCTCGACTACGGCATGGTCGGTGTCAATGAGGGCATCCTGTCGTCGGCCGCCGCGCCGTTCGGCGGCGTCAAGCAATCCGGTTTTGGCCGCGAGGGATCGCGCCATGGCCTCGATGACTATCTGGATATGAAATACACCTTGATGGGAGGCCTGTCGGCTTAATCCGGCGGCACACACGCATGAACAACGAAACGCTCTGGAAACGCCGTGAGGCCGCCATTCCGCGTGGTCTTGGCATGATGCACCCGGTCTTCGCGACACGCGCCAGCAATGCTGAAATCTGGGACGCGGAAGGCCGCCGCTATATCGACTTTGCGGCCGGCATTGCGGTGACCAATACCGGGCATAATCACCCGGCCATCAAGGCCGCTGTGGCCGCCCAGCTGGACAATTTCTCCCATGTCTGCGCCCAGGTGACGCCGTATGAGCCCTATGTGGCACTGGCCGAAAAGCTCAATGCGCTGGCCCCCGGCGGGACGCCGAAAAAGACCATCTTCCTGACCACGGGCGCCGAGGCGGTCGAGAACGCGATCAAGATTGCGCGTGCGGCAACGGGGCGGCCGGGCGTGATCGCCTTCTCCGGCGGTTTTCACGGCCGCACGATGATGGGCATGGCGCTGACCGGAAAGGTCGTGCCTTACAAGACAGGTTTCGGTCCTTTCCCGTCAGACATCTACCATGTGCCTTTCCCGGCTCCTTATCTGGGCATTTCCGAAGCCGCCTCGCTGGATGCGATCGCGCGCCTCTTCAAGTCCGACATCGAAGCTTCTCGGGTCGCGGCAATCATCATCGAGCCCGTACAGGGCGAGGGCGGTTTCTATGCCGCGTCTCCGGCCTTCATGCAGGCCCTGCGCAGCCTCTGCGACACGCACGGCATCCTCCTGATCGCCGATGAAATCCAGACCGGTTTCGCGCGCACCGGGGCGATGTTCGCCGTGGAGCACGCCGGCATCGAGCCGGATCTCATGACGGTCGCCAAGGCGATGGCCGGCGGGTTTCCGATTTCCGGCGTCATCGGCAAGGCGGCGATCATGGATGCCGCCGGCCCGGGGGGGCTGGGCGGTACCTATGGCGGTTCGCCGCTCGGGTGCGCAGCCGGCCTGGCCGTGCTGGAGACAATCGAACGCGAAAGCCTGTGTCAGCGGGCGATCGAGATCGGCGACAAGATCGTGCGCCATTGCGAGGCCTTGCGTCAGTCCGACCGGGGTATCGGCGAAGTCCGGACGCTGGGCGCCATGACGGCGGTGGAGCTCGTCGTGGACGGTGATGCGGATGCGCCGGATGCCGCGAGAACCGCTGCGCTGGTGGCCGAAGCCCGAAAGCGCGGCCTGCTCCTGTTGTCCTGCGGTGTGCGGGGAAATGTCATCCGCTTCCTGGCACCGCTGACGATCCCCATGGAGCAACTCGACGAGGGTCTGGATGTGTTCTCTGAGGCCCTGAAGGCCACGACAGGCTGATCGCTTCATTCTGTCGGGTTTCGAGCGGGCAATGTCAGACGCACGAGGTCGTGAAGGAGAGTGGGATATTTCATAGCTTCCGCGGACGCGTAGTCCGTTCCGATGCTTCAAGACTTCGGCTGAGACCATCCGCCTGGTGGTGATGATGTATCTCCGCTTCCCGCTCTCCCTACTGAATGTCAAAAACCTGCTTCACGAACCGGACATAGACACCACGCACGAGACGGTCCGCTGCTGGCGGAACCGGTTGGGCTCACTGTTCGCGAGGTTGATCTGCACGCGGCCACACCGTCGAGACCGATCCGCGTTAGTCTGACAGCACCGCCACCTAGCCCCGGTTTCCGGTCTGGGTCCTTGAGCCCCGAAATTCATCCCGAACTTGTCGTGATTTAGCGGCTGCTGGCGTTGTCAGAGGAACTTCGGTTTGAGCGGGAGGAGCCGGTTTCGTAGCGTTTTCCGATGCGGAACCCCGTTTAATTGTTTCAAAACTTCGCACGAAATCATCCGTCTTTCGGTAATGATGTATGTCCGTTTTCCGCTCTCGCTTCGGAACGTGGAAGACCTGCTGCACGAACGCGGTATCGACATCGCGCATGAGACGGTGCGGTGCTGGTGGAATCGGTTCGGGCCGCTCTACGCGTAGTCGATCCGCAAGCGCCGCGTTCAGAATGGACACTACTCGAACTGGGTCTGGCATCTGGATGAGGTTTTCGTGAAGATAAACGGAGAGCGTCGCTACCTTTGGCGCGCTGTCGATCACGAGGGTGAAGTGCTCGAAGCGTATGTCACCAAGACGCGGAACCGCAAGGCAGCGCTGAAGTTTCTGCGCAAGGCGATGAAATGGTACGGTTGCCCTGAGACCGTGGTGACAGACAAGCTTCCGTCCTACAAATCCGCGCTGCGTGAACTGGGACTTGTCCGTCGACAGGAGACAGGGAGGTGGCGCAACAACCGGGCCGAAAACTCGCATCAGCCGCTACGGCGACGGGAGAAAATCATGGGCAAATTCAGGCGATCGAAGAGTCTCCAAAAGTTCGCCGCCGTCCAGTCTTCAGTCCATAAACACTTCAATCTCGAACGCCACCTTAACCGCCGATCTGATTTCAAGGAAAACCGCTCCGCCGCCCTGGCCGAATGGCGTCAACTTGCCGCCTGACCGCACCCGGGTGAACAACCTTCATAGCTTCCACAGCTAGGCGTCCTCATGGCTATAGCTATCGCCGTCCGCGCCGTCGTCAGAAACGGGTCCGCTCTCTGCTCTGGCTTTCGCAAGCTTCAATGTGGATCGTCGGGAAGAATGGCGGCATAGGTTGTTCAGCTCGATCAGGGCTTCTAATGAATCGCCTTTGGCAATGAAAGGTTCGCTTGATGCGACTGGCACACAACCTCGCACGGGTGTTTACACTCGATCCAGCTCCCCCATCTGGAAGCGACCAAAGTCGCCGCGATCTTTGGTTGGGCGTCTTCGCCAGCTTCATTACCTCCTATGCGCTCCTCTTGGCGGCCTATCAGCTTTATGACCTCATGCAGGACGATGCCGCTGGTGCATTTTCTGGAGTTATGAATACATACTATAGTTACTATGGCGAAATAACATCAAGGCATGGTGTGCTTGAAACGCTATTTCGTCATTTGTCTTCTGATGTGTCTATTCAGACATCTCGGCTTCTTGTGGTTGTTTTAGGAGTTTTTCCAGCCTGTATCGCTACTTACTATCTGGCTGTCAGGTTTATGAATATATGGTCGCTTGGCGCGATTTTGGTCGTCAGCATACCATTTCTTTTGATTGATCAGACGGTAATACCATTCAGCTATAATTCCAGCTACCCGGTGTTTGATCTCCTTTCTATGTCAATTTGTGCCATTGCGATATATCAAGCAAGTCGTAGCAATAGCTTGGAGGTCATTGGCGCTATTTTGATGTCTTTGATCTTTCTTGTCTCGGAATCTATGAATAATGCGCCATTTTTAACGCCTACTTTGTTGTCTCTTGTCTTGTTTTTGAAGTGGCGTAACGTCCCCGCGCAGATTCTAACGGCGACGGTTTTGATTGGGACCACTTCAAAAGTCGTATACGAAATTTTTTCTTCAAGAATGGACTCGACGCCAGGATCGCGCGAGGGTTTCAATTTTGTTGATGTGCTTTTTCAATTTTTCTCCAATATAATAGATACGACTAACTCCGTCGTTGGTTTTGGTTTTATAGGTGCTTTAATTGTAATTATTTGTTCCGTTATTACTCTATTATGTGTGTTTTTTTCTTGGATATATTTTGGAGATAGGCGGTCTCTGGTTGTTGCGGTTTTTTCTTTATCCCTGTTCTATGTCCCGTTGCTTGGGTTTGCAGCGGCCGCTGAAGGGTTTCAGCTGAGATATGCTTTCTATAGTCACGTCGGTTTGATGTTGCTGTTCGGCTTCTGGATTTCGCTCCTTTGGTCGGCGCTGCTCTCGCCGGCGACAGAGCGCAGCGATAGTGACGGAATGTCCGGCTTCCTGCCGCTTTTAAGGCGTGTATCCAAGAGCGCTCTTGTCTTGGGGGCGCTCTCGGTGACGGTAGCTGCCGCATACTCGAAGTCGCAACCATCACCCGCCGCCGAGAGAATCACTACGCAGCTTGAGCGCTTGTCTACGTATTTCCAGCGCCCCCCCACGCGGGCCATCCGGGCGGCGCGAACTCACCAGTATCTTGTCATGACGGATGGCGGTGAACTGCGCTCGAGTCTTTTGCCGCTCGCTACAGCGTTCGGCTATATCCAACTCATCACAGCCAACAGTTCCGCGTTTGGATGGATCGGTCCCGCAGATGCGTGCGGCGACCCTTTTCGGGAAGACTGGAGTCTTTGGGGGCGTTCGAACTTACCAGGAGCATTGAGTCCATCAGAGCCGATGTGGGTCGTCGGCGCAAACGGCAGGTTTGGTCGTGCTGAAGAACTTGGCTATCTGCTGGCATCGGAAGTCGATGATCCCACGGCACGGCTGAATGGTGCAAGTTGGCGTCTCTATTCGATCGGCGATCATGCCGCCTCACTTGTTGCAGAAGGCGAAGGAGAGCTAAGCGCGCTTGCAGCGATGCGGGAGCGGGAGATTGATCCGCGGCTGGTTGCACTCAGTTGTGGCCTCGGTCGCGCGTCTTCAGCTGCTGATAGAGGGGTGATTGTTCTTGATGGCAACTCGATAGAGGCTGAATTTGTTGACGGGGCTTGGTCTTCTACCGGCTTTGGTCCTCCTTCTGCTTTTGTCAGCTCCGAGGGGCTTGTCCTTCGCCCCAACGAACATGCGATCTCTCGGAAGGGGCTTTCAGTGCAACCTGGTCAGGCTGTCACACTGTCCTATCGCGCCGAGATGCTTGGCGATTCCGGTGCTGGAGTGCCAGTGGCCCTTCGTATCGGACCTGTCGGGCGGTCCGATGACGGCTCGGTCGCCTCTTGGTGGAGCCCTGAAGACACGGAAGAGCGGTTTCGGCGCTCGCTGGATGCGGGGCGTTCAGAGATAACGGGTGTGCGCAGGGTCGTTGTCCCAGAGGGCGTGGTGACCATGCATATTGCGTTCCGGGGGCCAGTTGCGGAGGCCGATGCCGAGCTTTCAACCGAAATACTAGTCACGGAAGCCCGTCTTGTATTGGAGGCTGTCGAGCAGTAGCACTGCAGCAGCGACGCGTTTATTCCCGGGGGACCCCATGAAAATTCTTGTCACCGGTGGTCTGGGCTTTATCGGCTCGGCGGTTGTGCGCCGGCTGATCCGGAGCACTGAGCACGAGGTCGTCGTGCTTGATGCAATGACCTATGCGGCGCTGCCCGAAGCAGTCGAGGACTGCGCCGGAAGCGGGCGTTATTGTCTTGAGAAGGGGGATATCCGCGATACCGATCGCGTTCGCTCGGTCTTTGAGGCTCACAAGCCTGACCTGGTCATGCACCTCGCTGCTGAAAGCCATGTCGACCGATCCATCGATGGGCCGGGTGATTTCATCCAGACCAATATCGTCGGCACGTTCAACATGCTTCAGGGCGCGCGCGCGCATCTGGAAAGCCTTCAGGGCGAAGCGCGCGACCGGTTCCGGTTCCATCATATCTCGACAGACGAGGTTTTCGGCTCGCTCTCGTTGGGAGATCCCGCGTTTACCGAGACCACACGTTACGATCCGCGTTCTCCATACTCGGCGTCGAAAGCCGCCTCCGATCATCTGGTGCGTGCCTGGGGAGAGACTTTCGGGCTGCCTGTGGTCTTGTCGAACTGCTCGAATAACTATGGCCCCTGGCAATATCCCGAGAAACTGATTCCGGTGATAATCGCGAAGGCGCGCGATGGTCTGCAGCTTCCCGTCTACGGCAAGGGCGAGAACATCCGCGACTGGCTTCATGTGGATGACCACGCCGAGGCGCTTGTTCTGATCGCGCTGAAGGGCCGTCCCGGAAAAAGCTATAATGTCGGGGGAGATGCCGAGCGGACCAATCTTCAGGTCGTCCATGCGATCTGTGCCGCACTGGATGCCCGCTTTCCTGACGCGGCGCCGCATGCCGATCTTATCAGCTTTGTCGCAGACCGGCCGGGCCATGATTTTCGCTATGCGATCGACTTCAGCCTGATCGAAAGGGAACTGGGATGGCGGCCCCGGCGCACATTCGAGCAGGGCTTGCCCGATACGGTAAACTGGTATCTTGACAATGAGGCCTGGTGGCGAGGCCTGCTGGAGCAATCCGGTGGAGCGAAGCGTCTCGGTCTTGCAACTGTTAGTGTGCGCGGCGGGTAGTGTTGTGTTGGGGCACGCTGAGCCGATCGCTGCGTGGTGCCGTGACGTCCGGCTCGTGCTTGCCGCGATCGGTGCGGTTCAGGTGCTGGAGATGTCTCGCGCACGTTTCAGAAGTCAATCGGGTCGGGAGCGCTGCCCCTGTAGCGTTGCGGATGAGACTGGCTGCGTGAACTTGACCGCTTCAGCGAAGTCGACAGACGCCGCACTCGGCAGTGTTTAGATGGGCTATGCCGGCGTAGTCGTCCGGAGGGGAATGATGTGAGCACTATTCGATTCAATGTCCCGAACATTGTTGGTCGCGAGGAGGACTATCTCCGCGAGGCGCTTTCGCAGGGACACCTCTCGGGGGACGGGCCCTTTACCAAGAAGTGTCACGCATGGCTTTCCAGCCACATCGGCGGGCACGCGCTGCTCACGCATTCATGCACCGGTGCGCTTGAGATGGCCTGTTTGCTCGCGAAGCTCGAGCCTGGAGACGAAGTGATCCTTCCGTCCTACACTTTCGTTTCAACGGCGAATGCAGTGGCCCTGCGGGGGGGCGTTCCGGTGTTTGTGGATATTCGCGAAGACACGCTGAATATTGACGAAAGCCTGATCGAGGACGCTATCACTGACAGGACAAGAGCCATTATCGCAGTCCACTACGCCGGAGTGGTGGCAGAGATGGATGCGATCAACGAGATCGCCGAGCGGCACGGTCTGTTCGTGATCGAGGATGCCGCTCAAGCGCTGTTCTCGACCTATCATGGACGGCCGGCCGGGACGCTTTCCCATGCTGCAGCGTTCAGTTTTCATGAAACAAAGAACGTGCTGTCAGGCGAGGGAGGGGCGTTGATCTTGCGAGACGAACCCGCCTTTCACCGTGCAGAAATCTTGCGGGAAAAAGGCACCAACCGGAGCCAGTTCTTTCGTGGCGCTATCGACAAATACACCTGGGTGGACCTCGGCTCGTCCTATCTCCCGGGGGAGCTTGTTGCGGCGTTCCTATATGCGCAGCTGGAGCAGGCTGAGGCGGTAACCCGCTATCGTCTTGATGTTTGCGAAGCCTATCGCAAGGCCTTCGCCGATCTGGAGCAGCAAGGCCGTGTTCGCCTGCCCGTGGTGCCGCCGCACTGCGAAGCCAACGGCCACATGTTTTACCTGCTACTTGACGATATGGACGATCGTACAGCCTTCATTGATGCCATGAAGGCTGCAGGTGTCATGACCCCGTTCCACTACGTACCGCTACATTCTGCGCCGGCTGGCCGGAAGTTCGGGCGTGTGCATGGCGAGATGTTGCAGACAGATCAGCTCAGCGAGCGTCTGGTGCGCCTCCCGGTGTATTACGGTGTAAAAAATGTAATCGAGAAGACGATCGATGCCGTTCGGGGCGCCTTGTGTTGACGGCCCCTGGTCAACCCGACCTGCCGCTATTGCTGTTCGGTGTGGGCTTGTTTTGAGCCAAAGACCCAGAAGTTGAGCAAAACAAAGATGGATGCTGCCGCCGCCACCATCGCAAGCAGCTGAGCGAACTGGTGCGGGACGGGCGTCAGTTCAGTCAGGCTGACGAGGGTCCCTGCCTGGACCAGGTATCCCAAGAAATACACCGACATGTAGCGCCATAAGCTGTCCAGATGTGACCTGGAACGCTGAAACGCCCAGAGCGCATTGCCCAGATAGGTCAGAATTACACCGGTAGCGTAGACGATGGACGTCGCAGCAAGCGGGGGGAGCAAAACCCAGCTCGTCAGCATCAAATACAGAGCGTAGAGGCCTGCATTGACTGAACCGCCAACAATAATATACCGGGCGGCTCGCGTGATGATGCCGCTTTGGATAAGCCGGTGCCCGTTTTGCATTTATCCTTCGCCCTCGAACGCTGCGAGCAAGGGGTGCTTGTCTGGTTTAAGGAGCCCGCATGTCAATTGATATTTCCATCGTCACGCCGGCATACGGCTCCCCCCAGTCGCTTCCCGAATTGCGTGAGCAGGTCGATGCTGTGATGCAAGCGGAAAATCTGAGTTATGAGCTTATCATCGTCGATGATCGTTGCCCCAAAGGCTCGTGGGATGTGGCCCGAGCGCTGGCTGAAGCTCACTCGGAGGTCGTCGCGCTGCGCCTCTCCAGAAATTTCGGGCAGCACGCCGCGATCTATGCAGGCCTGCGTCGCACATCGGGGCGACGTGTTGTTGTGATGGATTGCGATCTTCAGGACCCTCCCTCGGAAATACCGCGGCTGCTGCGTGAAGCCGAGGCCGGCGCGCGTGTGGTGCGTGCCAGACGCAAGCAGCGACAGGACGATCCATTCCGTCGCTTCGTATCCTGGGCCTTTTATGCCACGCTCAGTGCGTTGACCGGTGTTCGGCACTCGGCGGAGGTCGCCAATTTCGGAGTCTACGACCGCTCGGTCATAGACGCGCTACTGTCCTGGAACGAGAACCACCTCTATTTCCCTGCGGCGATTCAGTGGATCGGGTTCACACAGTCCGACGTCGACATTCAGCATCAGGCGCGCGCCTATGGGGAATCGAGCTATAATTTCAAAAAGCTATTTGCCCTGGCGATGAGCATCATCGTGTCGTTCTCCGACCAGCCGCTGAGAATTATCGCGGGAGTCGGGCTTGTGATCGCAGTCTTGTCGATATTCGTGTCTCTGGCCTATTTCTCTGTTGCACTTGTCTACGAGTTTTCGGTGCCGGGCTGGGCGTCGATCATTGTGTCTGTCTGGTTGTTTTCGGGGCTCATTCTTTCCGCGATCGGCGTAACCGGTGTTTATGTCGGCCAGGCAATGCGTGAGGCAAAAGGGCGTCCGAACTTTTTCGTCGAAGACATTGTTGGACAAGATGAGCGGTGATCCTTGCTTCCATGTCGCCGCAGCGGGCTTGAAAGGTCTGTCCTTCCTCTCGGACCTGCACCAGTTGGGCCAAATACCTGCCCGGGTGTTTAGCTATGCTCAGAAAGACGATCACTCCGAAGCGTTTGCCAAGATTGTTGCGTTCTGCGAAGCGCACTCCGTAGCGTTGACGGAGCAGCGCCGGCCTGCGGTCGAGCCGGGCGTCCGCACATTCTTTGTCGGCTGGCAGTACCTCATCGAGGCGCCGACAGACGATGTTGTCGTCTTTCACGACTCGCTTCTGCCCGACCTGCGCGGCTTCGCGCCGACGGCAACGGCATTGATCGTGGGGCGGGCGCGGATCGGGGTGACAGCGCTGCGGCCTGATCAGGATGTTGATACCGGACCAGTTTTTTTACAGGACGGGTTCGACGTGGAGCATCCAATGAGGATTGCAGACGCGCTTAACCGACAGGCGGCGCTGATGGCAGCACTCGCCGGACGGATCCTCGCAGCAGACGCGGCCAGCGCACCTGTGAAGCCGGTCCCGCAGAATGACGATGGTGCGATCTACAGTATTTGGCGCGACGCGCTGGATTTTGGCCTAGATCCGGCAATGCCCGCGCAGGAGATCGTCCGTCGGGTTTATGCTTTGGGATACCCCTATAACGGGGCGACGATCCGGTGTGGCGACGAAATCCTTACCGTTCTGGACGCCATCGAAATGGACGAAATGAATTTCGCGATCCGCGATGCCGGTAAGGTCTGGACGCTTGACCATGACGGGCCGGTCGTGATCTGCGGTCGGGGCGTGGTGAAATTCACTGACCTTCGCGACTCGTCGGGCGCGCGCTGGACACCACCACGGCTCAGACTGCGCTTCGAACGCCCGTGACGCCACTTGCCTCTGGTCTCCCAGGATCGCCGCCGAGTTTCAGGCGCGCCTAGCGCCCGCGCGTCCACAGCATGTTGCCGTAGCGAATAGCGAACAGGGCGAAAGCGCCGCTCCACAGGGCGGCCGCCATGCCCAGGGCCGGGTACTGGAGCGTGCCGAGCAGGATCGGTGCGAGCGTGCGCACAAGCGCACCCGCGATCACCAGAAGATAGATCAGGCTCGTCCAGATATCGGCCGTGCGTTCGCGGCCGGTATGGCCGAGACTGGCGCGGGTCATCACGGCGAGCGTCATGGTGCCCATGGCGCCGGCCGTCAGGGCGTGCAGCGCGGCCGATGCCGGCACGATTGCCGGCAACAGGACGCCCAGACCCATCAGTATGAGCGCGACCGGCACCCAAGCGTAGCCTGCATGCAGGACGAGGACGAGCGGTTCGGCACACGTCCGCCAGCCCTTCCAGCGCGCCAGCCGGACCGTATGTAACGTGCCGGCGGTCAGCAGCAGGGCGCCGGAGAACCAGTCCTGCGGGGCTAGGATCCAGGCCAGGAGGCCGAGGCCTGCGAAGACGAGGGTGGCCCCGTCGAACCGGTCCATCGGTGCGGGCAGGCTGTCGCCGCGGCCGGTCTGCACCAGCCAGTTGCGGGTGAAGCTCGGCACGATCCGGCCGCCGATCAGGGCGATCAGAAGGGTGATGACGGCAATCGCGATACCCTGCGCCGGACGCCAGCCGGAACCGGTCGCCAAGGCCAGATGGAAGCCGGCATTCGCCAGGGCAAAAAGCGTCGCCAGCACGCAGACCGGCAGATTGCGCGTATTGCCCCCGGTGACGACTTCGCGGGCCAGGACGGCAGCGAGCACGATCAGGAACGTACTGTCGATCACGGCCGCAATCGGGCCCAGGGCATCATAGGCCAGCATGGCTGCGCGGCCGGCGGCCCACAGGCCGAACAGCGTCATCAGGGGCAGACCCCGCACGGGCAGCCGTCCGGTCCAGTTGGGCACGGCGGTCAGCAGGAAGCCGGCGACGATGGCACCGATGAAGCCGAACAGCATTTCGTGGACATGCCAGGCCAGCGCCGGGGCCGCGCCGATCATCGCGTTGCCGGATAGATAGCTCCAGATCCACAGGGGGGCAGCCAGGGCACCCCAGATCGCGCCGAACAGGAAGAAGGGGCGGAAGCCGAAACTGAACAGGGCGGGGCCGGCATAGTCGCGGCGGGCACGGATCGGATCCTGCGGCATGGCGCGTCGGAGGGCGGATTTGTCAATGCTGGGCACGGCGAACCTCGAAGTCCTGGAATTTTGCGCCCAGCTCGGCCATCAGGGCCGTGTCGTCGAGCGCGGTCTTTCCCGGCCAGGCGACGCGGTCCGGGGTTCTGCACTCTTGGAGCACAAAGCGCGATACGCCGATTTGATCCAGCGCAAATGCGATGGACCTGAGGGCTGCGGCATCAAGCCTGTCTGGCCAGACCGTGGTGCGGACTTCGTAGGGCACGCCCGCGGCGGCAAGGATTTCCAGCGACCGCAATGCCTTGGCTCCGGCCGGTGCAACGCCGGTTACGCCGGCATAGTCGGCGAACGGAGCCTTCACATCGAAGCCGACCCAGTCCAGCCGGGGCAGGAGGGTCTGCAACAGGGCAGGGGCGGTGCCGGCCGTGTGCAGCGCCACGGCCAGTCCCATTGCACGAACGCGGTCGACCGCATCCGCCAGCGCCGCCTGTGCCAGGGGTTCGCCCCCGGAGAAGACAACGCCGTCGATGAAGCCGCGCCGCGCCGCGATCGCCGACAGCACCTCCTCGAAATCCAGCATCCGCTCGGCCGTGGCCGGGATGAGATCCGGATTGTGGCAATAGCCGCAGGCCAGCGGACAGCCCTGGCAGAAGACCACGGCAGCAAGGTGACCGGGGAAGTCGACCGTCGAAAACGGTTCGACTCCCCCGATGCGGAGCGGTCGGTTCGCCATGTCAGGCGGCGGTCAGGCGGGCCCGCCGCTCCTCGAAATGCGTGCGCTCCTCGTGTTCGCCACGCTTGCCGGGATTGAAGGCGGCGACCGGCCGGTGATAGCCCATCACCCGGGTCCAGACCTCGCAGGGCTGCCGGTCTTCCTCGGCCAGCATGCTGCCGTCCGGCAGGGCGGCCTGTTTCTCGGCATCGCATTTGGGGCAGTGATGATGCTCGCCAGCCAGATAGCCGTGGGTCGGGCAGATCGAGAAGGTCGGCGTGATGGTGATGTAGGGCAGGCGGAAATTCGACAGGGAGCGCTGCACCAGGCGGCGGCAGGCCTCGGCCGAGGATATCCGCTCGCTCATATAGAGATGGAGCACGGTGCCGCCGGTATATTTCGTCTGCATCTCGTCCTGGCGCGAAAGGGCCTCGAACGGGTCGTCGGTGAAGCCGACCGGCAATTGCGAGGAATTGGTGTAGTAGGGATTTGTGTCGGTGCCGGCCTGCAGGATGCCGGGGAAGCGTTTGCGGTCTTCCTTGGCAAAGCGGTAGGTCGTGCCTTCCGCCGGTGTGGCCTCCAGATTGTACATGTGACCGGTGGCGTCCTGGAATTCCAGCATGCGCGCGCGGACATGATCGAGCAGGTCCAGCACCATCGCGGCGCCGTTCTCTGTCGTGATGTCGTCCGTGTCGCCGGTGAAATTGCGCACCATCTCGTTGAGCCCGTTCACGCCCAGCGTGGAGAAGTGATTGCGCAGCGTGCCCAGATAGCGCTTGGTGTAGGGAAAGAGCCCCTTGTCCATCAGTGCCTGCACGTATTCGCGCTTGATCTCCAGGCTGTCGCGACCCAGCTCCAGCAGCCGGTCCAGCTCGGTAATGAGGCCGTCCCAGTCGCCCTGGAAGCGATGACCCAGCCGGGCGCAATTCACCGTCACCACGCCGATCGATCCGGTCTGCTCGGCCGAGCCGAACAAGCCGTTGCCGCGCTTCAAGAGCTCGCGAAGATCGAGCTGGAGACGGCAGCACATCGAGCGCACCTGACCCGGCTTCATGTCCGAATTGATGAAGTTCTGGAAGTAGGGCAGGCCGTATTTCGCCGTCATCGCGAACAGGGCCTGGGCGTTTTCGCTCTCCCAGGGGAAATCGTCGGTGATGTTGTAGGTGGGGATGGGGAAGGTGAAGACGCGGCCCTTGGCGTCGCCGGCCGTCATCACATCGATGAAGGCGCGGTTGATCAGGTCCATCTCGGCCTGCAGATCGCCATAAGTGAAATCGGCTTCCTCGCCGCCGATCAGCGGTGTCTGCTCGCGCAGATCCTCCGGGCAGACCCAGTCGAAGGTGAGATTGGTGAAGGGGGTCTGCGTGCCCCAGCGCGAGGGCACGTTCAGCGAATGGACGAATTCCTGCAGTCCCTGGCGCACGGCGTCATAGTCCAGCCCGTCTACGCGCACGAAGGGCGCCATATAAGTGTCAAAGGAGGAGAAGGCCTGGGCGCCGGCCCACTCGTTCTGCAGGGCGCCGAGGAAGTTCACGGCCTGGCCGAGGGCGACAGAGAAGTGCCGCGGCGGTCCGGCTTCGGCCTTTTCGGAGACGCCGTTGAGGCCTTCATTGAGCAGCGTGCGCAGCGACCAGCCGGCGCAGTATCCTGACAGCATGTCGAGATCGTGGACGTGGATGTCGGCCTCGCGGTGGGCCCGGCCGATCGCGGCGGGATAGACCTGGTCGAGCCAGTAATTGGCGATCACCTTGCCGGAAACGTTGAGAATGAGGCCGCCCAGGGAATAGCCCTGATTGGCATTGGCCTTGATGCGCCAGTCGGCGCCGCCGAGATATTCCTCTACGGCGTGGGCCACATCGATCTGGGTGCCGCGGACGGTGGGTTCGCCGTCCAGGGCCGGGGTTGAGTCGAGCATCGGAAACTCCCTTCGCGAATCAATATTTGGTGTTTGCAAGAGAATTGAGCTCTATATGTAGTGTTTCGTCGAACTGACAGATGGTCGCAGGGACGCCCTGTCGCACCCGGAGGTGAGGATAAAAAAAGCCCCCCGGCCAGAGGGTGACCGGGGGGCGGATGGAACTGCCGGAGCTTCTGGGGAGGCCCCGGCAGCCGGTTGGCGGGTTACTCCGCCGGTGTTGCCACCGGTGCGGGTTCCTCGCGCTGGCCGCGGAAGCCGGCCCAGACCAGGCGGGCCGCAAAGGCCGCCAGAACGAAGGCACCGGCACTGAAGACGATGTCTCCGGGCACCCGCATCCAGACGAGGACGTGGATGATCTCCTGCTGCAGGAACTCGGCCGAGCGGGCGTACCAGAGCCCTTCGGTGATCGAGGCATAGGCCTGCAACACGCCGACCGGGAAGAGGCTCATGAAGACCATCATCGCCAGGCCGCCATTGAGCAGCCAGAACGACCAGGCGAGCATCTTGTCCGACCAGGCCTGCTTTGCGAACAGGCCGCGGAAGCAGAACAGCATCAGACCGATTCCCAAGAGGCCGTACACCCCGAACAGGGCGGCGTGGCCGTGCGTGGCGGTCAGGTTGAGACCCTGCACATAGTAGAGCGAGATCGGCGGATTGATCAGGAAGCCCAAGAGGCCGGCGCCCACGAGGTTCCAGAAGCATACGCCGACGAAGAAGTAGAGGGGCCATTTATAGTTCTGGACCCACTTGGCCGCCTTCGTCATGCGGTAATTCTCCAGCGCCTCGTGACCGATCAGGGCCAGCGGCACCACTTCCAGCGCCGAGAAGACGGCGCCCACGGCGATGACCGAGGTGGTCGCACCCGCGAAATAGAGGTGGTGGAGCGTGCCCAGCACGCCGCCGGTCAGGAAGATGATCGTGGCAAACAGCACGCCGTGATTGGCGGTGCGGGCGCGCACGAGACCCAGCTTGACCAGCAGGAGGGCGATGGCCGCCGTCGCGAAGACCTCGAAGAAGCCCTCCACCCACAGGTGAACAACCCACCAGCGCCAGTACTCGATCATCGACAGGTGGGTGTGCTTGCCCCAGGTCAGACCCGCGCCATAGAACAGGCCGATGGCGATGGTCGACAGGAAGAGGATCACCGTCAGCGGACGGCCTTCACCCGGCTGTTTCAGGGCAGGCCAGAGAGCGCGGCCGACCAGGCCGAGCCAGATCATCAGGCCCGCGAACAGCAACAACTGCCAGAAGCGGCCCAGATCGACATATTCCCAGCCCTGGTGTCCGAACCAGAAATTCATGTCCAGATCGAAGACCTGTTGCACGCCGAGCCATTCGCCGGCCATCGAGCCGACCACGACGATCAGCAGGGCGACGTAGAGCACGTTGACGCCCAGCGCCTGGAATTTCGGCTCCTTGCCGCCCAGTACGGGCGCCAGGTAGAGACCGGTGGCGAGCCAGGCGGTCGCGATCCAGAAGATCGCCAGCTGGGTGTGCCAGGTGCGGGTGACAGCGTAGGGAATGATCTCGGAGATCGGAATGCCGTAGAAGTCATGGCCTTCCACCGCATAGTGCGCGGTAACGGCGCCCAGGAAGATCTGTGCCAGGAAGAGGGCGATGACGGTCCAGAAATACTTCCGGGTCGCCTTCATCGAGGCGGTCGGCTTCAGGCCCGTGAAGGGGTCTTCCTTCGGCGGGACCGGCGCTTCTTCTTCCTTGCGGCCGGCATGCCACCAGACCAGCGCGGCGATGCCCGCGATCAGCAGGATCACCGAGGCGATGGACCACATGATGTTCGGACCGGACGGCGCATTGCCGACCAGCGGTTCGTGCGGCCAGTTATTCGTGTAGGTGACCTCTTCGTCCGGACGCTGTGTCGTGGTCGCCCAGGCGGACCAGAAGAAGAAGGCCGTCATGGCTTCGCGGCGCGCGGCATCCGGGATCGCATTGTTCGCGATCGCATAGTCTTCACGCAGGCCTTCCAGCGCATGCGCATCGCCGAACAGGTCGACATAGTGACGCGATACCGCTGCGATGGCCGCAGCGCGGTCGTCGCTGATGACGATTTGGCCGGTCGTCGGATCGTAGGTGTTTTCGCGTTGCGCGGCTTGCAGACGCGTCTGCAGGCGCGCCTGGTCTTCCCCGGCGAGCGCACCATAGGCCCGGCCGTACTCGGCCTCGGCCCAGCCATCCAGGATCAGGAGGGATTCGCGGTGCAGCCAGTCTGCCGACCAGTCCGGCGCGAGATAGCCGCCATGGCCCCAGATCGAGCCGACCTGCTGGCCGCCCATGGACTGGTAGACCTGACGGCCGGTCTGGATGTCGTCGCGGGTAAATACGGTTTCGCCCGACCGCGTAACAACGGCGGACGGGATGGGCGGGGCCTGGCGGTGGATCTCGTTGCCCAGCAGGCCAAGCCAGCTGAACGACACGATCAGTATCAACGCCAGGACCGCCCACATCTTTCTCATGGAGCGCTCCTGCATGGTTTTCTCCCTCGGCTTGAGCGTAAGGCCGCGCTCCCGCCTTTCGGGAGCGATCATGCGACCTCGATAGCTGAAAGAGTCCGGGCGCGATTTGCGCTCGCGCAATTTGCGGAAATCTCCTGTCAGACGGCCACGGCGTGGCGTGCGGTCGATGTCGGCAGATAGGCGTCGAACGCCGCAGCGACGCTACGCACCAGAGGCCGGTATTCGGGACTTATCGCCAGCCGGTTGCCCTGGCGCGAGAGGATGCCGGCGTGTTCGAACGCCGACAGGTCGGGCATGTCGAACGCAGCGCCGGCCGTTGCAACGATCGCATCGACATCTACATCGAGGTGGCACATCAGGCGTTCGATGATGGCGCGGCGCAGCCGGTCGTCCGGTGTCAGCGCGTAGCCGCGGGCAACGGGCAGATCGCCGGCCTCGATACGCCGTTCCCACTCATGATTATTCGTTGTGTTCTGGATATAGCCCTGCGGCATCCAGCTGATCGCCGAGGCACCCATGCCGATGATCGCCGTTGCGGCATCGGTGGTATAGCCCTGGAAATTGCGGTGCAGGTTTCCGGCCTCCAGCGCGATTGCCATCGGATCGGTGCGATAGGCGAAGTGATCCAGCCCGATCTGCACATGTCCGCCTCGTGTCAGGGTCTCGGCGATGGCATCGGCCTGGGCGAGGCGCGCGGCCGCGCCCGGCAGCGTCTCGTCGCGGATCATCTTCTGGTGCGGCTTCATGTGCGGCACGTGCGCGTAACCGAAGACCGAGAAACGGTCCGGCGCGAACTCCAGTGCCGTTTCGGCGCTGGCCACACAGTTCTCGACTGTCTGAAGGGGCAGGCCGTAGAGCAGGTCGAAATTGAGCCCCTTAACGCCGCTGGCCCGCAGCAGGTTTACACAGGCCTCGATGCAATCGCGGTCCTGTACCCGGTTGACCGCCCGTTGCACCTCTTCGTCGAAAGTTTGCACGCCGAGGCTGGCCCGGTTGACGCCGGTATCGCCGAAGGCCGCGGCCATCTGCGGTGAGAAGATGCGGGGATCGACCTCGACCGCCACCTCCGCATCGCCCAGTACATCGAAGCGGTGACGCAGCCGGTCCATGAGTGCGGTAAAATATGTCGCCGGCAAATAGGTCGGACTACCGCCGCCCCAGTGGATATGGCTGACTTTCAGCCGCCCCGGCGTGCGGTTGGCGATCGTGTCGATCTCCTTGAGCAGGACCTCGGCATAGGCCTCGACCGGTGCCAACCGGCGGGTCGCCTTGGTGTGACAGCCGCAATACCAGCACATGGTCCGGCAAAAAGGGATGTGCAGGTAAAGCGAAACCGGCTCGGCTGGATCGAGCTCGCCCAGCCAGCGGGCGAAGCTGGTGGCGCCGATATCGGGCGTGAAGTGGGGCGCAGTCGGATAGCTGGTATAGCGCGGTATCCGGTCGCCGGCGTATTTCAGGATCGTGTCGGTTCTCATGCGCGCTGGATAGCCGTTTGGCGCCGGGCACGATTTGAGGTAACGCAAACCTTCTGCAGATGGGGCCGCATCATGGATAAGACTGCCAGGATCGCGATTGTCGAACGCGCCAAACTGTTTGCCGGCCTGCCGCCGGAAACACTGGCAGAGGCGGCCGAGACCGCCCAGGTGCGTGTGGTCGACAAGGGTGATGTCGTCTTCCGTCAGGGGGATGAAGCCGGTCACCATTTCATTGTTGCCTGGGGGCGGTTGCGGCTAGATCAGACGACGCCCGACGGCAAGAATATCGTATTGCGCTTCATGGGGCCCGGCGATCTCGTCGGCTCGGTCGCGGTCTGGCGCAAAGTGCCCTATCCGGCCACGCCGCTCGCGGTCGAGGAGACGCGGCTGCTGGTCTGGAGCGACGCGCGCATGATGGAGCTCATGCAGGCGCATCCGCCGCTCGCGATGAAGGCCATGAACATGATGGGCGGGCGGATCGAGGAATTGCAGGAACGCCTGCAACAGGTCGCCACCCAGCAGGTCGAGCGGCGGATCGCCGCGACCATTCTCAAGATCGCCGGCCAGTCGGGCCGCAAGACCGAGGCCGGTGTGGAAATCCCGTTCGCGCTATCCCGCCAGGATCTCGCCGAGATGACGGGCACTACATTGCATACGGTCAGCCGGACCCTGTCCGGATGGATCGATGAGGGCATTCTGGAAGGCCGCCGGTCCAGCCATCTGGTGATCTGCCGGCCGCACCGCCTGGTGGAGATTTCCGAGCAGGCCTGAGACAGATCGCCCGTGATTTGCGGCGTGACAAATCGCCTCCCGGCATGGCGGCCATACTGCGGCCGTGCCTGGAAGGAGATTGCCATGACAGATCGGATCGAAACCATGGTCGTCGGCGAGCTGATGACCCAGTGGCCGGACACGGTTCCGGTCTTCATCCGTCACCGCATGGCCTGTCCGGGATGTGTCATGGCGCCCTTCATGACCGTCCGCGAGGCGGCCCACGAATACGGACTCGATCCCGCGGCCCTTGCCGGAGAGCTGGCGCAGGCGATCGGTGCCGGTGAGATGCCGGGTACGGCCAGCTAATATGGTATTATTTACCTGAATTTACGAGAGAATACGGCGATTGACTTGCAAGAGCGGACGCGTTGGCGCAGTCTGGCGTGCCGGATACGCTCGGCAGGATTTCTCGCGCCATGGCAGAAAAGACCTTTGCGGAAGGCCAGCTTGAAGCGCTGATCCACACCGCGGTCGACGGGATTCTCTGTATCGATCGTGCGGGTCATGTCAGCCTCTACAATCCTGCGTGCGAGCGCATTTTCGGCTGGACGGCGGACGAGGTGCTTGGCCGGAATGTCTCGATGCTGATGCCGCCGCGTTATGCCGAGCGGCATGACGGCTTCATCACCAATTATCTCACCACCGGAACGCCGCGGATTATCGGCATCGGCCGCGAGGTCGAAGGCTTGCGCAAGGATGGCAGCGAGTTCCCGATGGACCTCTCCGTCGGGGAGTTCGAGACTGGCGGGGAAAGCTGCTTTGTCGGCATTGTCCGTGATCTCTCCCAGCGTGTTGCAGCCGAACGGCGTCTGCGCGACCTGCAGGCCCAGCTGACGCATATGGGCCGGGTCGGAGCTGTGGCGGAGATGGGCTCGGCCCTCGCCCATGAGCTCAACCAGCCGCTGACGGCTATCTCGCTTTTCCTGACGGCATCGGAACGTTCGCTCGAGGCTGATCCCGCGAAGGCGCGGGAATTGTTCGCCCGGGCCCAGGACGAGGCCTTGCGCGCCGGCGAGATCGTGCGCCGCATCCGCCAGATGGTCGAGCCCGGCGATGACGAGCGCCGTGAGGTGCGGCTTGCCGACATCGTCGTCGATGCCGCGGAACTCTGCAGCGTCGTCGACGATGGCGGGCGGGCGCGGGTCGATCTGTCCGGTGTCGACGAGACACTGGAAGTCTTCGCCGATCCGACCCAGATCCGCCAGGTTCTGGTCAATCTGGTCAAGAATGCGATCGATGCAACGAGCGAGCAGGACGCACGTATCATCCGTGTCCGCGTGTCGGCGGGCGATGACGGCATGGCTGCAATCGAGGTCGAGGATAATGGTCCCGGCATCGCCCACGACCTCGTCCCCAACCTGTTTTCACCCTTCGTGACAAGCAAGAAGGACGGGCTGGGGATCGGCCTGTCCATCTGCCGGACGATTGCTGAATCGCATGGCGGCAGCCTCGAACTTGTCGATCCGGCGCGCCGGGACCGTCTGCCCGGCGCCTGCTTCCGTCTCAATCTTCCCATGGAGTAGCCGTATGCCTGCAGGCGAAATCTCGATCGCCATCACCGATGACGACGATGCCGTCCGCGAAGGGCTGGCAGCGGTACTCGATGGTCCCGGCCGCCGGCTGTCGCTGCACGCGCACGGTCTGTCCTTTATCGAGCAGGTCACTGATGCACCGCCCGACATCGCCTTCCTCGATCTGAAAATGCCCCAGCTCTCCGGTCTCGACGTTCTGCGGCGCCTGGCGCCGGTATCCTTTCCGGTGATCATGATCAGTGCGCATGGCGATATCGCAACGGCGGTCGAGGCGATCCGGCTCGGGGCGTACGACTTTGTCGAGAAGCCCTTCAGGCCCGCCGCGATCGAGGCGGCAATGGCGCATGCGCTGGATGCGGGACGTCAGCCGTCGGCGGATGCGGACGCTCTGCTGTCGGCCCTGACGGATCGCGAGCGTGACATTGCAGATGCCCTCAATCGGGGTCTGACCAACAAGGAAGTCGCGCGCGAGCTGGATATCAGTCCGCGCACGGTCGAGATCCATCGCGCGCGTGTCTTCGCCAAGCTGAGTGTGCGCAATGTGGCGGAGCTTGTGCGCCTGATGTCGCGCTGACCGCGAGCGATTGATTTCGCGCAAAGCACGCGAGGTGCATCCGCGCTAGAGCCTGCCGGGTCATGACCCCGCTGGCCATCATACTCGTCGAAGCCGACCCGTCAGTGCGCGAGGCCTTCCAGGCGCTCGCACAGGCGCTGGGCTTTGCGCTCACGGTTTTCGAGACCGTTGAGACGGCCATTGCCGGCGCGAGACCGCCGGCAACCGACATCCTTGTTGCCGACCTGGCCACTGAAGCGGATATCCGCCGTCTGCTGGCCTGGTCGGGCACGCTGAGCGCGCGTCCGGCAATCATCCTTCTGACGCAGCAATCCCCGGCATTGCTTCAGCGCCGGCTCGCTGAAGCGCGGGACATCAAGGTTCTGCGCAAGCCGGTCGCGGCGGCTGAACTCCTGGATGCCCTTAACGCCGTCACGGACCCCCGGCGCGGCGCATAAGGGAAATCCCGTACGCGGTGATGCGAATTTTTTCGCGGCGGCCGGTCTGACAAACAAGGGCTCACGAACGCACCCCGCCGGAGCCCGAACCATGATCCAGGAAACCCGCCGCACACTGGCCAGCCACACCCCCGTCTATTTCGCCGGTGACCGCGCGACCGATCTCGTAAGGGTCGAGCGCGGTGTCGTGATGGTGTTCAACCTGTTCGAGGATGGCCGCCGCCAGATCGTCGACTTCGTCACGGCGGGTGAACTCCTCCATTTCCAGTTCGACGGCGAGCTCGATCACTATGCCGAGGCGATCACCGAGGTCGAACTGGTTTCGGCGCCGAGCGATGCCGCCCTGTCGGATCCGGTCTGGGCCGAATACATCTTCCAGCAGATGCGCGGACGGCTCGACCGTGATCGCCGCCATGTCACCCTGCTGGCCCAGAAGTCGGCGGCGGAACGCCTTGCCGAATTCCTGATCATCGTCTCGGACCGCCTGTCGACGCCGATCGGCGATATCGAACTGCCGATGACCCGGCAGGAAATCGCCGACTATACCGGCCTGACCATCGAGACCGTTTCGCGCCTGTTTTCCCGCTGGATGCGCGAACGCCGCCTCGTCGTGACCGGCAAGCGAACCTACCGCATCGAAGGCGCACTGGCCGCCTGACCTTTCTCCCCAGTCCGGGTGCGGAAATCCCGTTTCTTTTGTTCAAGCGCAAGTCGCGAACCGTCCGGACCTTCTAAACCCCAATCATCACAACGCTGCTCAAACGGAGTGCAAGACATGAAAACCCGCAGCCTGAAAAACGTCCTCATCGCTGGCACCGCGACCGCACTGGTGGCCGCTGCGGCGGCTTTCATCTACCAGCCGCTGGCCTATGGCCAGGACGATGCGGCTCCGGTCGCCAATATCGTCCGCGACCCGCACGAAGTGCCGGCGCCGATCACGGCCCGCGAGCCGCAGCGCCACCTGGTGGAACTGGAAACGGTGGAGCTGGAAGGCCAGCTGGCCGACGGCTCGACCTACACCTACTGGACCTTCAACCATCAGGTCCCCGGACCGATGATCCGCGTCCGCGTCGGTGACACGGTGGAAGTCCGACTGACCAATCACGAAGACAGCCTGATGCCGCACAATGTGGACTTCCACGCGGTAACGGGCCCCGGTGGCGGTGCCCCGGCCACGCTGGCCGGCCCCGGCGAGACCCGCTCCTTCGTCTTCCAGGCGCTCAACCCCGGTGTCTACGTCTATCACTGCGCCACGCCGATGGTCGCCAGCCACATCGCCAACGGCATGTACGGCCTGATCGTCGTCGAGCCTGAAGACGGCCTGCCGGAAGTCGATCGCGAATTCTACGTCATGCAGGGCGAGATCTACACGGAAGAGGAGTTCGGTACGCCGGGCCACCTGACCGAGAGCATCGACAAGCTGCTCGACGAAGAGCCGGAATACTACGTCTTCAACGGCGCGGCCGGCGCCCTGCGGGACAATCCGCTGCAGGCCCGGGTCGGCGAGACCGTCCGCATCTTCTTCGGCGTCGGCGGTCCGAACAAGACATCGTCCTTCCACGTGATCGGCGAGATCTTTGACGAGATCTACCCCTTCGGTTCCTTCACCTCGGAGACCATCAGCGACGTCCAGACCGTGACGGTCGCACCGGGTGGTGCCGTCGCCGTCGACTTCGCACTGGAAGTGCCGGGCAATTACATCCTGGTCGACCACGCCCTGTCGCGCGTCGAACGCGGCCTGGCCGGCATCCTCCACGTCGAAGGACCGGAAAACCCGGAAATCTTCGAGCCGCTCAGCGGCGTCTCGGAAGACTCGGGCCACTAGGCCCGATCTCGAGGAAGCGGGGCGGGCCTCCCTCCCCATGCCGCCCCGCTTCATCACCTTAGTCCCCAACCAAGAAGGCCTGACCCCAATGAAACGCGCTTTCCTCCCCCTCGCTGCCGCCATCTTCGCCGCCGCCCTGCCGGCCGGTACCGCACTGGCGGAAGACCATGAAATCCTGATGCTCAACCGCGGTGCCGACGGCCAGTCGATGGTTTTCGAACCGGCCTATCTGGAAGTCGCCCCGGGCGACACGGTGACCTTCGTCGCCACGGACCGGGCCCACAATGCCGAGACCATTCCCGGCATGGTGCCCGAAGGCGGTGAAACCTTCCGCGGCCGCATGAACGAAGACGTCTCCGTCACCTTCACGGCCGAAGGCGTCTATGGCGTGAAATGCCTGCCGCACTACGGTCTGGGCATGGTGGCCCTGATCAAGGTCGGCGACGGCGATGCCCCGAACCTGGACGCGGCTGCCGGTGTGCGCCAGCCGGGCCGTGCCCGCCAGCGCATGGAAGCCCTCTTCCAGCAGATCGACGACTGATCTTCCGCGGGCGGCGGCGCGTCCTCCTTCCCTCTCTTGCGCTGCCGTCCGCACTCTCCTCCCTGACCCCCTTCGCCGCGTGGAGTCCCGCCATGTCACGCAAATCGCTTTATCTCGCCAGCGCGTCACTCGCTGCGGCGATCGCCCTGGGAAGTGCAGCCAGCGCTTCCGAACACGTCAATCAACGCCCTGAAGAACCGGCGGCGCCCGCTGTCCAGGACGTCATCGTGGTCACCGGTTTCCGGATCACCACCAACGTGACCATCGAAGAGCACGTCTCCCCGGAACAGGCACCATTGCTGGGTCCTGATGCGGCCAGCCTTGTGGCACGCCTGCCCGGTGCGGCGCTCGTCGACAATGGTTCGATCTCCGGCCAGGTCCAGTATCGCGGCCTGTTCGGCCCGCGCGCGCCGGTCGCGATCGACGGTGCGGTCGTCACTTCCGGCGGTCCGAACCTGATGGATCCCCCGCTTCACTATGCGCCCATGCCGCTGGTCGAGCGCATCGAGGTCGATCGCGGTGTGGCCGCGGTCAGCCGCGGGCCCGGCATGGGCGGCGGCATGAATGTCGTCCTCAAGGGCGTCGACTTCGCGTCCGGTCACGAGATCGAGTACGAAGCCGAGACCATGGCCTCCGTGCGCAGTGTAGACGGATCCTACGCCGTGGGCGGCGTGGCGGGTGGCGCCAGCGAAGGCCGGCGCTTCCAGCTTCTGTTCTCGCGCGAAGAGGGCGGCGATATCGCCTTCTCCGGCGGCGACATTCCCAACAGCCATCACGAGCGCACGGTCTACGGCCTCGGCGGCGGGCTGGCGGGCGGCGATCATGCCGTGTCGCTGGACTATCGCCGGCTCGATACGGGGCCGACCGGCAATGCGGCCCTGGCGATGGATATCGAGCATGTCGAAACCGATATTGCGCGTCTGGCCTATGAAGGCATGGCCGGCGACATCGCCATCGACGCCGCCATCGGCTGGACCGATGTCAGCCATGGCATGGACAATTTCTCCCAGCGCCCCAATCCCGATCCGATGCGGCACCGCTATACGGTGGCAACGGCCAACACGGTCTCTGCCGAGCTGACCGTCGGATTTGAGGCCCTGGGCGGCGATCTGGAACTGGGGATCGACCGGGAAGAGGCCGAACACGATGTCCTGATCTCCAATCCGGACAATGCCGCCTTCTTCCTCGGCTCGCTGCCGGACATCTCCATCGAACGCACCGGCGCCTATGCCCAGTGGGAAGGCGTGATCCTGTCGCTGGAAAGCGAGCTGGGCATCCGCGCCGACTGGCATTCCGACGATGCCGGCCCCGCCCGTACGGGCGCTGCGGTTCCGGTGGGGGCGCAAATGCTGGCCGGCATGTTCAACATGGCCGATCGCGCCCATGACGACACGACGGTCGATGCGGTGGCGCGCTTCTGGCGGCACACCGACGGCCCGCTGACCTGGCGTCTCACCCTGGCCCACAAGACGCGCATGCCGTCCTATGTCGAGCGTTATGCCTGGCTGCCCACGGGCGCCAGCGGCGGCCTGGCCGACGGCAATACCTATGTCGGCGACCTGCATCTCGAACCCGAGACGGCCGACAGTATCGAGGCCGGCTTCGACTGGCGCGGTGACAGCGTCTATGTCCGCCCGACCGTCTTCTACCGCCGGGTCGACGACTTCATCCAGGGCGTTGCCTATGACGCCACGCCGGGTGTGATCGATACGCCGGTGGAAATGGTTTCGATGATGAATGGCGATGCCACACCGCTGCGCTTTGCCAATGTCGACGCCGAGTTCTTCGGTGTGGATGCCGATTTCGGCTGGCAGCTGTCCCGCGCCTGGCGCATCGATGGCGTGGCATCCCTGGTCAAGGGCGACCGCCGCGATATCGACGAACCGCTTTACCGGATGGCCCCGGCGCGTCTCCTGCTCGACCTGACCTATGAGCAGGCGGACTGGAGCGTGTCGCTGGAGAGCCAGTTCGTGGCCGAACAGGATCGCGTTTCAGCGACCAATTCGGAGCAGGCGACCGACGGCTATGCGGTCTTCGGTGCCAATCTCGACTGGTATGCCCGGGACAATATCCTCGTCACGCTGGGCGTCGAGAACCTGTTCGACGAGACCTATGAGAGACACCTGTCCGGCTATAATCGCGTCGCCGGTGGCGACGTGGCCGTGGGTGACCGCCTGCCAGGTCAGGGGCGCGGCGCCTACGCCCGGATCAGCGCGGCCTTCTGACCGCGCAGTCCGGGACACTGGAAGGGTCGCGATGCGGGACATCGCGACCCTTTTTCTTTGCGGGGATCTCAATCGAGCGTGGCCAGCGCCTGCCGGATGGTGGCGGCAAATTGCGGCACCATCGCGTCGCGTATGGCTTCGCTGGCCCAGTAGGGGTTCATGAAGACGCAACGGATCAGGACCAGCCGGGCCTCGTCCGCCTTGCCGTCGAACCCGGCGATGTGACGTCCGATCTGGCCGCGATGATTGACGCTGCCCAGCGTGGTGGTCGTGACGACGAAATCGCCGGCGGCACACAGGGCGTCATAGAGGGCCCGGGTCCGGCGATTGGCCACGCTCAGCGCTTCGCCGGGGGTGCCGAGCGAGAAGCACACGATATTGGCATCGACCGGTTCGAGTACATGCACACCGTCGAGACCGCCCAGGACCTCGTTGCGGAAGACATCGCCCGACCGGATCATGCCGGCCAGAAGGGCGCCGAACCGGTCGGGCGCAAAGCCGATCGTGCGGCCGGTCAGCCAGACGGCCGTCGCTCCGGCGGCCGAACGGGAACCCTCCAGCGTCGATGTCCAGGGATCGTCGGAGATCTGCGGCCGTTCCAGATAGGGCGCGTCGAAGACCGAGACGGTGTAGTGGTCGGCGTCGCGGGCGAGAAACGCGCCGCAGGCATAGGGCACGAAGCCCAGCTTGTGAGGGTCGATCGTCACCGAATGGGCGCGCGAGACGGCCTTCAGTGCGGCGATTGTCGCGGGCTGGAGGACGGTTTCATGCGGACCGTCCGGAATCGTGCACAGGAAACCGCCATAGGCGGCGTCGACATGGTGCCAGATCCGCCAGCCGCGTTCGGTCCGCCACTGATCCAGCCGGTCGGCGATACGGTCGATCGGATCGATCTCGCCGGTCTCTGTCGTGCCGGCGACCGAAACGACGGCCAGCACCGGCCGCGCCGCGGCCTCCGCCTCGGTCACCCGGCGTTCCAGATCCGCAATATCGAAACGTCCCTCGGCGTCCAGACCGATTTCCCAGAAGGCCTCTTCACCCAGTCCGAACACATTGGCGGCCTTGCGCCAGGAGAAATGCTTGCTGGCGGGCACCAGCACGACGGGACCGAGATAGTCATGCCCGGCTGTTTTCGAGAGGCGGCGGAATACATCGGCCGGATTGCCCGCCACCGCGCTGCAATTGCGCAACGCGTCGGGATCCGGGGCATGCTGTTTCACGAGGGCGGCATAGCGTGTCCAGCCCATATGCGCGGCCTCGAACACGTTGAGGGGCTCGCCGGTGCTTTCGGCGATCCACAGCGCCAGCGACAGCCAGTGATCCAGCCGGTAGCGGGCCCGCCAGACCCCCTCGAAATTCGCCACCGTTCCGCCGGAGGTGAAATGCCCCCGGGCCGTTTCGGGGTCATACCCGATCATCTCCGCCAGCATGCCGATGGCTTCGGCTTCGATGACGGTGCCGACGCGTGAGACTTCCTTGGATGTGTTGTTCGGATTGTGCAGCAGCGCGGTCAGCTGACCGAACAGGGCCGGCAGGGTCAGCTCCGACACCATGTGGCCGGCATAGCGCGGCGAATAGGTCGCCGTTTCCCGTCGCATCAGCGTCTTGAGCGTATCGAGCTCCTGGCTCATCCGCTCGCGTTCGGCGAGGAAACCGGCGGAGAGGCGGTCGTCCCGGCTGATCGCGACGGGATCGCCGGTGCGGTCGCTTTTACGCCAGTCGAACCAGTCATCGAGAATGGCCTGGAATTCAGCCCGGACCCAGGCCTCATTCTCCGACTTGGGGCCCGGGAAGTAGGCCTTTGCGCCCACGGCGTCGTCGCGTGAAGTCATGGATTGTCCTTTTTCAGACCGTGCAGGCTGCGCTTTTTCGCACGATCGGGCATCCGGCCTTTTGACGCAGCTCAAACCAGCGCTTTGCGCCGCTCGCTTGCGCTGGCGCAATTGGGCGTGGCGGCAACGGGCCTATCGAGGACGGGTCACAATCCCGGGAGTTCCCATCATGAAAGCCCTGCTTCTTGCCACAGCCGCGCTCGCCGTTCCGGCGATGGCGCCGGCATCCGCCCTCGCAGACGACGGACTGGCCGACAACCTCATTCTCAACATGCGCCTGCGCTATGAAAACGTCGATCAGGACGGCCTGGCCGAGACGGCTTCGGCGCTGACCCTGCGGACCCGTTTCGGCTTCGAGACACCGCGCCGGAACGGGGTCTCCGTTCTGCTGGAGGGTGAAAACACCGCGCATCTGATCGACGACTTCGCCGACACCATCACTCCGAATCCGGGCTATCCGGTCGTCGCCGATCCGGAGGTCACCGAGCTGAACCGTGCGCAGCTGTCCTGGCGCGGTGAGGCCGGTGCGGGTGTCACGCTGGGGCGGCAATGGTTTGTGCTGGGCGATCAGCGTTTTGCCGGGCCGGTCGGCTTTCGCCAGAACAGCCAGTCGGTCGACGCGATACGGATCACCAGCGGCGACACCTGGCCGGTGACGCTGGACTACACCTATATCGATCGTGTCCACCGCATTTTCGGCGACGATCACCCGCTGGGTGAGCTGGACAGTGCCTCCCATGCCGGCGAGGCGCGCGTGGATACACCGCTGGGCGAAGTCGCTGCCTTCGCGCTCCTGCTCGATTTCGACAATGCGCCGGCCCTGTCCTCACAGACGCTGGGGCTGCGCCTGACCGGTGCGCACGAGGCGATCACCTACCGGTTCGAGCTGGCCAGTCAGTCCGACTATGGCGCCAGTACCGGCGATTTCGACCTGACCTATCTGCGGGCCGAAGCGGACTACCGGTCCGGGAATCTCTCCGTCGGCGGCGGGATCGAGGTGCTCGGCGGCGACGGGGTGCAGGGCTTCCAGACGCCGCTCGCCACGCTGCACAAATTCCAGGGCGCGGCGGATGTCTTCCTGTCGACCCCGGCCGACGGGCTGCGCGACCTTTATGTGCGCGGCAGCTGGCGCTTTCCGGACGCCGCGCCGGGACCGGTCAGCCTGGGCTTTGCCTGGCATGACTTCGCATCCGACGACGGCGATATCGACTATGGGTCCGAAATCGATCTGGTCGCCGGCCTGGCGCTGACCGAGCGTCTGTCGGCGGAAGCCAAGGCCGCCGTCTTCGACGGCGATACCGGCGGACCGGCGGACCGGACCAAGATCTGGCTGAGCCTGGTCTTTGACTATTGAGTATGAGGCGGGAACCGGCGGGGGCTGCACGCCCACGCCGGTTCAAGGCGTCGTTCCTCTGCCAGCGCCGATCGCTGACGAGAGTCAGCGGTCTTTTTGTCGCCTGGCGTCTGCTGATCAGAACCGAAGGTCGAACCGCAGTCCGCTGGCAAGGCTCGTCTCCGTATCGGTCAGGGCGTTGCCGTTCACGCTGGTGCGTCCGAAAACCGTCAGGTTGGCCTGGTCGCCGAAAACCGGCAGGGCGTAGAGGAGTTCGCTGTAGATCGCGCGCTCGCCGCCCAGGGCCCAGCTCGTCTGGGAAGGACCGATATCGCCGGTCGACCGGTCGATCACGGCGCTTCCGTTGAAGGACAGCATGCCGTCCTCCACATGCAGCGGCTGCACCAGGCTGACGCGGATGGCGTCGCCGTCCACCAGGAAGTTCTCGCGCAGTGCGGAGACCTGGAATGCGGTCGAGAGAGCGTCTTCGGAGAGTTTCAGCAGGCTGTCACCGAAGGTGCCGGCGCCGCTTCGGGCAATTGTTGCAGACGTCGACAGCTGGACACCGGCCGGCAGGCCAGCTTCCGTGCCGACGGTGAAGGCATCGGTCCGGATGCCGCCGGCGAAGGAGAGGGGGCCGCTACCCTGGGCGCCCAGGAAGCCGGTCGCTTCGTTCAGGTGCGTGTAGGTCGCCGTGAGTTGGAACCGGTCATTGATCGTGTGCCGGATGTCCGCGACCATGGCGCTAGCCTGGTAGGACGGCATGCCGGCAAACACAGGCGTCTCTTCTCCGGTAAACGGATTGACGAAGTCGCGCGCCTCGTTTGTGGCGCTGAAGCCGACTGTCATCCGGGTGTCGGCACCCACACGCCAGCTTGTCAGCAGGTAGGCACCGCCGGAGGCGAAGCCCAGGACCGGGTTGACGCCCCCGGTCTCGGGGCGGTGATCGGAGAACAGGCGGAAGCCGCTGTCCTGGCTGAGTGCGAGAGCACCCTCGCCGCTGCCGATATGCAGGCTGCGGCCGTCCACCGTGTCGGTGATCTCGATACCGGCCTGGAATGGCAGGTCCCGGCTCGACGAGCGCTGATAGGGATCCCGTGCTGCCGCAAAGGCCGTGACGGTGAGCGCACCGGAACGGCTGACCACCTGACCGGCTTCATAGGTGTCGGCAAAGCTGGCACCGTTCGCCCCGGTATTGCGGGCCCGTTCGGCGAGATAGATCTCGGTGATTGTCGCCTTCTGCTCTTGCGAGAGATCCGAGCTGGTCATCAGGTCGGCGAAGGAGATGCTGAAGTCGCGGTGGGTGTCGGCCAGCGGCTCGAAGAGGGTGATGTAGCCGTCCTCAACCGACTGCAACCGGATCCGGCCCGGCGTGACGCCGAGATCGCGGATCGCGTGTGCATTGCCGTTTGCGTCAACTGCAAAGAGATTGCCGGCGTCGAGCGGTGACAGGGCGCCCTCGACATTGAGCAGGCCGTGGCCATAAACCGGGTCCACGCCCGGCTCACCCAGATCGGTGGCGGATTGCAGCAGGACGTCGGCAACGTTTCCGGCATCCAGCCAGGCCCAGCGCCCCTGAACGAGCGCTGCAGCACCGGAAACCAGCGGCGCGGCGAAAGAGGTTCCGGACAAGCGGGTGACGCCGCCTTCGCCGTCGGAGGCGAGGATCAGCTCACCCGGTGCGACCAGGAAACGGTCCATCAGGCGGAAACCGTCGCGGCACTGCCCGTTCACGGTGAGACAGGCATTGCCGGGGCGGTTCGAGAAATTCGAGATGCGTCCCGTCGGGTCGATCGAGCCGACGATCAGCAGGTTGCTGACATCGCCGACGCGGCTCCAGTCGACATCGACAGTCTGGGTCACGCCATCATTGCCGGCCGCGATCACGAACAGGGCGTTGTTGGCATGCGCGGCGACACGGCGGTCGGACAGCACGTTTGCCCACTCATGATGGAAGGTCCAGCCGGGAACGCCCAGCGACATGTTGATGATGGAGGCTTGCTGTTGCACCAGCCGGCGCACGCCTTCGCTGACATCGGTCCAGTTCGAGCTCAATGTCTCGTCGAACGGATTGTAGGTGACCAGGGTGGCGTCAGGGGCGAGGCCCATCACTCCGCGTCCATCAAGCGGCGCCGCGATGAGGCTTGCGACGGCTGCTCCGTGATTCAGCTTCAGCCAGTCACGCTCGCCTTGCGACGAACGGATGTTCAGGCCTTCATCGCCCAGGAGGCTGAAGTCCAGCAGGCCCACGACAACGCCGTCGCCATTGCCGGCGGACTGTCCGAGGGCCGGGGTCCAGGAGATGGCGGGCATCCAGTGGTCGATGTGGTCGATGCCGCTGAAAGACATCAGCCCGTCGTAGAAATCCAGGAAGAAGCGGGCGCGCTGTTCCGCGTCGACATTCTCCAGCGATTGCGGATCGGCGGGATCGAAGCCGTACTCGGCGAGCAACTGGTTCAGGAAGGCGTCCTGGAAGCTCAAGGCGGTCCGGCTTTCGACGGTCGCGCCGAAGACGCCTTCAGCACGCAGGAAGAGATCCGAAAGCTGGGCCGCGAGCGACTCATATTCATCCGCCGACGTTTCGCCGAACGGGTCGATGTCGCCCCAGACTGAATTGATGTCGCCCCACAGCGGGCCGACTTCGCCCCAGAACGGATTGATATCGCTCCAGAAGGGATTGATGTCGCCCCAGAACGGATTGATATCGCCCCAGAATGGCGAGATGTCGCCCTCGAAGGGGTTGATGTCGCCGCGGAACGGATTGATGTCACCCCAGAACGGGTTGATATCGCCCCAGAAGGGAGAGATGTCCCCGTAGAACGGATTGATATCGCCCTGGAACGGGTTGATGTCGCCACGGTAGGGCAGAATGAAGCGACCGGGCTCGTTCTCCTGATCATTGGCAGGCTGGGCCAGGGCCACAGGCGCGCACACGGCTGGCAGGAGCGTCGCTGCCACAGCCATGGCTGTGGTTGAATGCCAGAATGATTTCGCCGTCTTCATTACCCGAACTCCCTTTGGGGGGTATCGGGCACTGTCGCGTGGCAGATATAAACATTTGGAAATATTATTGGTTTACAAACGTTTAATTGATCCGAGGGTTTCCGGAGCGTTAATCGGCACGCCGGACGGAGCGCCTGGACCGGTCAGGCCGTGCGGCCACCGGGCGTGGGTGGCAGAGCCTCGATCCCCTGACCAAAGATCTCGCACATCCGTTCCAGGATCGTGGCGGCATCGGCGGAGTTGCACAGCCCGCCGGAGAGGTGATCGATGCGGCCGGTCTGGGCCAGCGACAGCGTGATGGCGCCGGACATCATGTGGTAGAACCAGTAGAGGTCGGCCAGCGAGCAGTCCGGCCGCACTTCCCGCAACAATTCCACGAAACGCTGGGTTACCGCATCGAAGGGCGAGGAATCATGGCCGATCTCGTCGGGGACCGGGGCGCTGTTGAGGCGGGCAATGAGTGCACCGTAGTGACGGTGACCGGGTGTGCCGTCGAGGATGAAGCTGAACGTCGGTTCCAGATAGGCGCGCACCAGGCCGGGTCCGGTCATCTTGCCGGTATGCTCGCGGGCATAGGCGTCCAGCGATGCGGTCCGGCGGGCATTCACCATGTCGGCGCGGCGTTCGAGAACGGCGTCGATGACACCGGCCTTGGTGCCGAAATAATAGTGGATCAGAGCCGTGTCGACGCCCGACTCGGTCGCGATCTGGCGCATCGAGACAGCTTCGAAACCGGCCCCGGCGAAGAGACCTTCGGCGGCATCGAGAATGCGTTCACGCGATTCCTCGCGGCGGTCTGCCTGGCGACGGCGCCGTCGGGCCGGCCTGGCAGGGCCTGTGTCCGGTTTTGCGATCATGCTCTTGCTCATGGCCTCCCGTCTTGCACCGTTTTTCCTGCTCCGCCAAGGCGCAAGCATGCACTTCAATAAATTTATTGACCAATAAATAAATATATTGAGTATATCTCCCGAACCGGTGCCAACGTGCCGGCAAGCGCAAAAATGCGCCGAGGGAGGAGAGCATGAAAAAGGGGACCGGCTCGTGTCTGCGGGCCTATCTGATGTCGTGTGCAGCAATGGCAGGATTGCTGACGACCGGGGCTGCAACGGCCCAGGAAAGCGCGCCGGCCGGCGAAGGTGAGCGCGCGGTCGATACCATCGTCGTCACGGCCCGCCGCCGTGAGGAAAGCCTGATCGATGTGCCGGTCGCGATGACGGTGCAGAGCGCCGAAGCGCTCGACCTGTCCGGCGCAACGGACATCACCGCGCTCCAGCGCAACACGCCCAATCTGACGCTTCAGGTCGCACGGGCGACGAATTCCACGCTGACGGCCTTCATCCGCGGCATCGGCCAGCAGGATCCGCTGTGGGGGTTCGAGCCGGGGATCGGTCTTTATATTGACGATGTCTATGTCGCCCGCCCGCAAGGTGCGATCCTCGATATCCTGGACATCGAGCGGGTCGAGGTCCTGCGCGGTCCGCAGGGTACGCTCTATGGCCGCAACACAATCGGCGGGGCGATCAAGTTCGTCACGGCGCGGCTGGACGACCAGCCGACCTTCTCCGTGCGGACCAATCTGGGCGAATACAATCAGCGCGATCTGATCGTGTCCGGCTCGGCACCGCTGTCTGACGGATTGCGCGTCGGCGGTGCGCTGGGGGTCTACCGGCGCGACGGCTATGGCACCAATCTGTGGAACGGCGCCGATATCGGAAACCGCGAGAGCTTTTCCGCGCGCCTCACGGTCGAGTTCGAACCGGCGCCGGACTGGTTCTTCCGCCTCACCGCCGACCGGCTGGACGATGACAGCAATGCCAATCCCGGCCATCGCGAACTGCCCGTTCCCGCCGCTTTCGGTGCGCCGCCCATCACGACGCCGTTCGGGATCAATGTGCCGGCCGGCGCCTTCCCGGTTACGGACGATGTCTATGACAGCTGGGCGGGTGTCGACGAGACCAATGAGGTCATCAACCAGGGCGTCTCGCTGACCGGTGAGTGGACGATCAGCGATCATCTCACCTTCAAGACCGTGACGGCCTGGCGCGATGGCGAGACCCATGGCGAGGGCATCGACTTCGACGGCACGCCGGCGCCGATCCTCGACGTACTCGCGCCCGAGACCGTCTATGACGACGACCAGTTCTCGCAGGAATTCCAGCTCCTGTTCGATCATGACCGCTGGCGCGGTGTGGCGGGCGTCTACTATCTCGATGCCTATGCCAGCGGCGGCTATGACACGGTGCTGGGCATCGGCGCGGCCGCCATTCCCGGTTCGCCGACGCCGAACTTCACCCAGGGCACGAGCGGGCATGTCGATACGACATCGCTTGCGGTGTTCGGCGAGTTCGACTTCGATCTTGCGGATCGCTGGACGCTGACGCTCGGCGGGCGCTGGACGCGCGACGAAAAGACCGGCCGCGTGTTCAAGGCGAATTATCTGGGTCTGGGATCGCCGGTCTCCGGCACGCCCAATACGCCGATCCAGATCCTCACCGATTACACGGCAGAGCGCGCCTTCGAGGAGTTCACGCCGCGTATCGGGCTGAGCTACCGGATCAGCGATACGCTGAACGCCTATGTCAGCTATGGCCGGGGCTTCAAGTCGGGCGGGTTCGACATGCGCGGCGATGCTGCGGCGACGCCGGCGACGATGGACGGCTATGACCCGGAAACCGTCGACTCGCTGGAGATCGGGCTGAAGGGCTATCTGTTCGACGACCGGGTGCGGTTCTCGGCGGCCGTGTTCAACGCCTCCTATGACGGCCAGCAGGTGACAAGCCAGCAGGTCAATACGGTCGGCACCGGCCTGGTGAGCTTCATCGACAATGTCGGTTCCTCGACCATTCGCGGCGCCGAGCTGGAAGCGCAAGCCCGGCTGGGCGGCGGGTTCAGCCTTGATCTGGCTCTGGGCTATGTCGATGCTGCGTTCGACGAGTATCTGGCCTATGTGCCAAACGGATCGCCGCCGCCGGCCTATGTGCTGGCCGACGTTTCCGACGCACGCCAGTTCCAGAACACGCCGGACTGGAATGGATCGCTGGCGCTCAGTCACCATTCCGACGATGTGATCGGCGGCATGCTCGATCTGCGGGCGGCGGTGTCCTGGCGGAGCGACAGCTCGATGTTCGAGACGCCTGCGCCTGAGATTGACCAGCCGGGCTACTCGCTTGTCGACGCCAGCGCGGTGTGGACGTCCGGCTCCGGCAGATGGCGGGCGGGACTGCATGCCCGCAACCTCACCGATGAGCGCTATCGCACGGGCGGCTACTACTTCCCCGGCCTGGCCTATGGCGACAGCATTATCGGCTTCTACGGGCCGCCGCGCACGGTGTTTGCCTCCCTGGAATACCGCTACTGACCCCCGCAAGGACCGGCCGCCGAAGCCAACCCGGCGGCCGATCCGGCTACAGGACTGATCATGACTTCACACATAGAACCGGCCGGGATCCGCTGGACCTCGGAAGACGGGCTCGACCTGTTCGCGCGCGATTACGGCCCCGCCGCTGCCAGCGGCATTCCGGTGATCTGCATTCCCGGTCTCACCCGCAACAGTCTGGACTATGAAGATGTCGCGCCCTGGCTGGCAGCGCGGGGCCGGCGGACGTTGGCGGTCGATCTGCGCGGGCGTGGCCGGTCGGCGTCCGGCGATCCGGCGCGTTACCGGCTGCCGGTCTATGCGGCCGACATCGTCGCGCTGGCCGACAAGCTGGGCATTGAACGGTTCTACATTCTGGGCACATCGCTGGGCGGCATGGTGGCGATGCAGATGGCCCGGACGCATCTGCACCGGCTGGCCGGAGCCGTGCTCAACGATATCGGTCCGACGATCGAGAAGGCCGGGATCGTCCGGATCTCCGGATATGCCTCGAGCGCGCCGGCCGTTACCGACTGGGCCGGCGCTGTTGCCTATGCGCGGCACATCGCCGGCGATGTCTTTCCGCACTACACGGATAGCGACTGGCAGCGCTTTGCCGCCCGCATGTTTGTCGAGACGCCCGAAGGGGTGTTGCAGCCGACCTATGATCCCGCCGTGGCCGCAAAGGCCCCGTCCTGGCTGATGCCGCTGGCGCGCTTCGTCATGTGGCGCAATTTCCGCCGCCTGGCGCGACATCGCCCGGCGCTGGTTCTGCGCGGCGAGCATTCCGACATCCTCTCGCGCCGGACACTTACCCGGATGGCGGCGTGCTCGTCCTCGGTCAGCGCGCGCGAAATACCGGGCGCAGGACATACGCCGGATCTGTCAGAACCGGACAGCCGGACGGCGCTGGCGGGCTTCTTCGACGCGGTCGAATAGATCGATCTGCATGCGGCGGACTTGTCCGCCCCGGAAAAGCCCGGTCCTATTGGGCTCTGCCAATCTCCGGGACCGTCATCGTGCTACGCCTGCGTCACATCGAGATTTTCCATGCCGTCTACCGCTGCGGATCGATCAGTGCTGCCGCGCGCGAGCTGAATGTGTCCCAGCCCTCGGTCAGCAAGGTGTTGCGCCATGCCGAAGACCAGCTGGGCTATCCCCTGTTCGAGCGCGGCCGCTCCGGCCTCATCCCGACCGCCGCGGCGCACGAGCTCTTCGACAAGGCCAAGGATGTCTATGGCGATGTCCGGGCGCTCAACCAGCTGGCCAAGAATATCCGCGAGCGCCGGGGCGGGCATATCCGCCTGGGCGTGCTGCCGTCGCTGGGGCTGAGCATCGTACCCGAGGCGATCGCGACCTATCGCAAGGTCCAGCCGGAGGTCAGCTTCGAGATCAATACGCTGCATTCCAGCGAGATCGCCGAGGCCCTGTTCCAGCAGGGATGCGACATCGCCATCGGATACGGGGCGCCGATGAATGCGCGGCTGGTCACGCAGGAGCTTGGCCGCAGCGAGTTGCTGCTCGTGGCCCGGCACGATCAGTTCGCCGGGCGCGACAGTATTTCGCTCGCGGATCTGGACGGGGTCGAGTTCATCGGCCTGCGTGACAGCGGACCTTGCGGAGACCTGTTCAGCGATCAGCTGTCACGGGCCGGAGTGACGCTGCGCGAAGTGGTGACGGCGCGCACCTATTATGTCGCGATGTCGCTCGTTCGGCACGGTGTCGGCGTTGCCGTGATCGACAGTTTCACAGCGGCTTTCAACGAGGACCCCGAGATCCGTCTCCTGCGTTTCCAGGACCCGGTCCGCTACTCGGTCAATGCCGTCACGGCGGACTCCGTCGACACGGGCACAGGCGAACGCACAAACCAGGCGGAACTGGTTGACGGCTTCCTTGATGTGCTGCGCGCGGTGATTTCGCGAACACACTCAGTGCACTGAGCGCTGTGGTGCGCGCCTTGCGGGCATAACCTTCGTCTATAGCCGCACAAAAACTGACTACGGCTGCGCGCCTTCACGGGCCGGTCATAATCTGAAAGCCTTTGCGATCAGGGCGCTGCCTCGTCACAGGGACGAGCGGGTCGGTGCCGTCATGCAGGGGAGATTGCTATGACCGTCGGGCGGGTTTCCAAACTCATTTTGCTCAGTTCAACCGTTCTGTTCTCGCAGGTGGCGAATGCCCAGGAGACCGCGGCTCCGCCGCAGGGCGATGATGAAACCGAAGTGATCGTCGTCACAGGTTCCAACATTGCCGGCACGCCGATCACCGGGGCGCTGCCGGTCACCGTCATCGGCTCGGACGATCTCGATGCGATCGGCGCCTCGTCGATGGACGAGCTTTTCCGCTCCATCCCGCAAGCCGGTGATGTCGCCTTCCGGGAAGGCCGCACGGCGGGTGGCGTCAATGACGCACGCGGCGATGTCGCTTCGGTCGATCTGCGCTCGCTCGGTTCGGGCAATACGCTGGTTCTTCTGAACGGGCGCCGCCTGGTTCTGCACCCGGGCTATCAGACCGAGAACCTGGTGCCGGTCACGACGGTGAACGTGAATTCCATCCCCAATAACGGCGTCCGCCGGGTCGAGGTGCTGCGCGATGGCGCCGCCGCGATCTACGGTACGGATGCTGTGGGTGGTGTGGTGAACACGATCCTGCGCGACAATTTCGACGGGCTGACCGCCGAAATCGAATATGGCGGATCCGAAGGCACGTCGCTGCGCGAGCTCGAGGGCAGCATCGCCTTCGGCCGTGACTTCAACAACGGCCAGTCCAACTTGTCGATTTTCATCGACTATATGGATCGTGCCGGCATGCCGGCAACGGATCGCGACTATGCGGCCAGCTATGATGCGCGTCCGCAAGTCGAGGGTACGCCGTTCGAAGGTGACACGAATTTCGACAATCGCTCGACCAATTCGCCCTTCGGCGAGTTCCGGACCTGGAACTACACGCCCACCATCCGCCAGAACGGCAGGGCTCTGACCTCGTCGGGCGATTACTGGCACATCCAGCCGGACAGCGTGACCGGCTGTCTGGCCGATCTCGGCGCCGGACTGTGCATCGACAATAGCACCCAGAATTCCACGTCGGACCGGGTCTATCGCTATAATTCCAACTTCGACCGCTGGATCTATGGAGATACGACGCGCTTCAACAGCTTCGCCTTCTTCAATCATGATTTCGGCAATGGCCTGGAATTTTTCGCCGAAGCCGGGCTCTACCTGTCCGACTACATGACCCATCGCGAGCAGGCCTCGCCGCTCAGCGCGGCCGACATCATCGTGCCGGCCGGCAATTACTGGAATCCCTTCGGTCCGGTGACCTTCTCGGATGGCAGCGCCAATCCAAACCGTCTTCCGGGCCTGAATATTCCGGATGCCGGCGTGGCCAACATCATCAATGACTACCGCTTCGTCGACGCCGGTCCGCGGGTCATCAATGTCGAGAATACCAGCTATCGCCTGCTGGCAGGTCTGCGCGGCTCCTTCGGGGCGTGGGACTGGGAGTCGGCGATGCTGTGGTCCGAGGCGACCACGGAAGACCGCACCAACCGTATCTCCAACACGCTGCTCCAGGAGTCGCTCGCGCTGGAAACGCCGGACGCCTACAACCCGTTCAATGGCGGCAATCTGGTCGACTTTTCCAACGGCGACAGCACGCCCAACCCGCAATCCACGATCGACAGCTTCATGGTCGACGTGACGCGGGAAAACTCCACCGAGCTGGGTCTGTGGGACTTCAAGACCTCGCGCCCCGATCTGTTCCAGCTGCCGGCTGGCGATGTCGGTGTCGCGCTGGGGGTCGAGTTGCGGCATGAGGGCTTCGAGGACGATCGCGACGACCGCCTGGACGGCACGATCACCTTCACCAATCCGATCAGCGGCGATTTTTTCGGGTCCGATGTGCTCGGATCCAGCCCGACACCGGACTCCTCCGGTGACCGTTCGGTTGTCTCCTCCTATGCCGAACTCTCGGTGCCTCTGGTCAGCCGTGACATGAATATCCCGCTGATGCAGGCCGTCGATGTCCAGCTGGCGGCGCGCTACGAGAATTATTCCGATGTCGGCGACGTGCTGAAGCCCAAGGCGGCGATCGGCTGGGAAGTCACCGACTGGCTGATGCTGCGCGGTTCTTACTCGGAAGGCTTCCGGGCGCCGAACCTGCCGCAGATCCACGAGCGGGGTGTCGAGCGGTCCAATACGCGTCAGGACTATGTGTTCTGTGAAGCGGACGTTCGCGCCGGCCGGATCGCCAATCTGGACGAGTGCCTGCGCGCCCAGTCCACGGTCAGCGTGCGCCAGGGGTCCAGCGAGCTCGAGCCTGAAACCAATACGACCTACAGCTATGGCTTCGTCATGCAGCCGCAATTGTGGGACCGCCGGTTCGGCGATCTGACGGTGACGGTCGATTACTGGAATATCGAGCAGGAAAACGTTATCGGCATTTTCGGCGACGACAATCACCTCGCCTATGACTACCTGCTGCGCACGCAGGGCTCCTTCAACCCGGCGGTGATCCGCGAGGCGCCCAGCGCCGACGATATCGCTGATTTTGCCGGGACCGGTCTCGATGCGGTCGGTGAGGTCATTGAGGTGCGCGACGTCTACCAGAACCTGCTGCCGCGGCAGATCGAGGGCGTGGACCTGACCGTGCTCTATGATGTCGACGACACGCCTTGGGGTGATTTCCGCGTTTCGGTCACCGCAGCCCACCTGGTCACCTTCGACCAGGAGCCGTCTCCGGAGGCCCAGGCGATTCTGGACGCGCAGGCGGCGGGCGAGATCTTCGACGATTTTGTCGTCGATGGGGCCGAGGGCCTTCTTCTGCAGAACGGCAATCCGGAATGGCGCGCAACGACGTCGATTACCTGGCGCAAGGGTAATTGGGGCGCCGGCCTGTTCGGCCGCTATACGAGCTCCGTTCTCGACACGTCTGCGACGCTCAGCGACGGCACGCCCTACGAGGTGGACGAGTGGTATTACGGCAATGTCTATGTCCAGTACCGCTTCGACCGCGACGACGTCCTTGATAACACCCGCATACGGGTCGGTGCGCGTAACTTTACCAATGAGGAACCGCCGCTCGCGGACAGCACGTTCAATTACATGGGCTCGCTGCATTCGGCCCGTGGGCGTTTCCTCTACGCTTCGGTCCGCAAGTCCTTCTAGGGCAGAAACCATGCTTGCAAAGACGCTTCAGGCGGCCGGTGCTCTTGCACTGGCCGTCCTGGCCCCGGCTGCTCCGGCCGCGGCAATGCAAACGCTTGCCTTTACGGGTGGGACCGTTGTGGACGGAACCGGCGCTCCCGGCCGGATCACGGATATCGTCGCGCAAGACGGGCGGATCGTGTTCATGGGGGCGCTCGACGAGAGCGGGCTGACCCCCGACCGGCTCATCGCGGCTGACGGTTTGATCGTCGCGCCGGGCTTCATCGATCCGCACACGCATGCGCTGGCCGGTCTCGCGGCTGATGATGCCGAGCGCCGCCGGAGCGACAATATCCTCTTCCAGGGCGTGACCACCGTGGTCGTCGGCAATGATGGTGGTGGCGAACCGGCAGTGCGCCGTCTGGCCGAGGGTCTGCAGGCGCAGGGCATAGGGCCCAATGTCGGTTTCCTGGTTGGTCTGGGGCCGATCCGGACATCCGTGATCGGCGAAGAGAACCGAACGGCAACGGTAGAAGAACTCGCTCGGATGGAGCGCATGCTGGCGGGTGGCATGTGCGAGGGCGCGATCGGCTTCTCGACCGGGCTTCATTACACCCCGCAGAATTTCGCGCCGCTGGATGAAGTGGTGGCGCTGGCCACCGTGGCGGCGCAACGCGGCGGTCTCTATGACAGTCACATCCGCGACGAGAGCAGCTATTCCCAGGGGCTGCTGGCCTCCATCGACGAGGCGATCACGGTCGGCGAACGCTCCGGCGCGCCGGTCCATATCGCCCATATCAAGGCGCTCGGTCCCGATGTCTGGGGGCAGAGCCAGGCCGTGATCGCACAGGTCGAGGCGGCGCGCGCGAACGGACTTCGTGTCACGGCCGACCAGTATCCCTGGCGCGCCTCGGGCACGCGCCTGGCCAATGCGCTGGTGCCCCGCTGGGCGCTGGATGGCGGCCGCGACGGCCTTCTGTCCCGGCTGGATGATCCGGACGTGCGGCCGCGCCTGGTCGCCGAGATGCATGACAATCTGCGCCGCCGTGCCGGGGCCGATGCCCTGTTGCTCACCCGGCCATTGCGCGGGGCCGACCCGGCACTGGGCGGGCACACGCTGGCTGCCATCGCCGGGCAGCGCGGCGAGGACGCGATCGAAACCGCGATCGCCATCATCCGTTCGGGCGGCTACCGCGTTGCATCCTTCGTCATGGACGGGGCCGATATCGAGGCCTTTGCCGGTCAGGACTGGGTGATGACGGCGTCCGACGGGTCAACCGGGCATCCGCGCCGCTTTGCGACCTTCCCCAAGGCCTATCGCGATCTCGTCGTGGATGGTGAAATGATGCCGCTGGAACGCTTTGTCCGGCGCAGCACCGGCCTCACCGCCGACACGTTCGGCTTCACCGGGCGCGGCTATCTGCGTGAAGGTTATATCGCCGATATCGTGGTCTTCGATCCGCAATCATTCGCGCCGCGCGCCGGCTATGCCGCGCCGGAGGAATTGTCCGAGGGCGTGCGTTATCTGCTCGTCAATGGCGTGCTGGCCATCGAGAATGGCGCGACCACCGGCGCGCTGGCCGGCCAGCCGGTCCTGCGCGACACCAGCCAAATCGATCTGTGCGAGGAATAACCCGTGTCCTTCTGGTTCAACATCGTCCTCTGGAAACGCATTCTTCTGGCCCTCGCGCTGGGGGCGGTGGCCGGCTATTTCGCCGGTGACGCCGTCGAGCATCTGCGCTGGGTGGGCGATCTCTTCATCCGGCTGATCCGGATGCTGATTATCCCGCTTGTCTTCGTGACCCTGGTCTCGGGCGTGACCGCAATGAGCGATCCCAAACGGCTCGGCTCGATCGGTGGCAAGGCGATTGCGCTCTATCTGGCAACGACGCTGTTCGCGATCCTGTTGGGGCTGGCGCTGGCCGCCGGCCTGCGGCCGGGTGACGGGATCGACCTGTCAGGCGCGACACCGCAGCAATTGTCCGAGCCGATGGGACTGACCGAACGCCTGCTGGCGATTGTGCCGGAAAACCCGTTCGCCGCCTTCGCCCAGGGTGATCTTCTGGCCGTGATCTTCTTTGCGCTGATGACCGGGACGGGCATCCTGATCGGCGGCGAAAAGACGAAAGCGCTCAAATCCGCCTTCGACGCCGGCGCCGAGACCATGCTGAACGTCACCGGCATTGTCATGGAATTCGCGCCGTTCGGCGTCTTTGCCCTGGTCGCCTGGGTGATGGGCACGAGCGGGCTCAGCGCCTTCGCCAATCTTTTCGTTCTGGCCGTGACCGTGGTGGCAGGCTGTCTCCTGCACATCGTCATCACGCACGCCCTGTTCGTGAAATTTCTCGCCCGCCTGCCCGTTATTCCCTTTCTGGGCGGCGCGCGCGAGGCCCAGCTGGTCGCTTTCTCGACCTCGTCGAGCTCGGCGACCCTGCCCTCGACCCTGTCGGCGGCCGAGCACAATCTGGGCATCAAGCCCGCCGTCGCCTCGTCCATCCTGCCGCTGGGCGCAACCGTGAACATGGACGGTACCGCGCTTTATGTGGCCATTGTGGCGGTCTTCGCGGCTCAGGCCTTCGGCATTCCGCTGGAGCTGCAGGACTATCTGTTGATCGCGCTGACCACCACGCTCGTGTCCGTCGGTACGGCTTCGGTGCCTTCCGCCTCGCTCTTCCTGATCGCCGCCGTGCTGCAGACGATCGGCATGACACCGGATCAGATCGCCCTCGTGGTCGGCTTCATCCTGCCCTTCGACCGTATTCTCGACATGACCCGCACTGTCACCAACGTCACCGGCGACCTCTGCGTCGCCACCGTTGTTGGCCGCTGGGAAGGCGAGATTGACGAAGAGGTTTACCGGGCCAAGCCGGTCGAATAACCGCGCACCCGATCCGACAATCCAGGGACAAACCGCCATGATGCCGTTTCTTCGTACGTTCTGCACCGCCACCCTGTGTGCCGCGGCGCTCCTTCCGGCCGCGACCCGACCGGTGGCGGCCCAGTCCTCGTTGCTCGACTATGACAGCATCGTCCATCCGGTCGTCGACGAGGACGGGATGGTGGTCAGCCAGAACGAGATTGCCAGCCGTGTCGGTGCGGAAATCCTCGCGGCCGGCGGCAATGCAGTCGACGCGGCCATCGCCACCGGTTTCGCGCTCGCCGTCACCCTGCCGCGCGCCGGCAATCTGGGCGGCAGCGGCTACATGCTGGTCTATATCGCCGAGGAAGACCGGGTCCTGGCCCTCGACTACCGCTCGGCCGCACCGGCGGCCGCGACTGTCGAGATGTTTCTCAATCGCCGTGGCCGGATCAATGACGAGGCCAATTACGGTCATCGCGCCGCCGCCGTGCCGGGAACGGTCGCCGGCTTCGCCGCGGTGCACGAACGTTACGGGGTGTTACCCTGGGCGGACCTTATTGCACCCGCTATGTCACTCGCACAGGACGGTATTGTCGTCTCAAGGGATCTCTCCGAGGCCCTGCAATGGGGCGAGCGGCGCCTGTCCAGTTCCGATGCCGCCCGCGCCGCCTTCTTCCATGCCGATGGCCGTCCCTATCAGTTCGGGGAACGGCTGGTGCAGCCCGACCTTGCCTGGACGCTGCAACGGCTGATGATGGCCGGCCCGCGCGATTTCTACGAAGGCGAAATCGCCCAGCGCATCGTTGCGGATATGGAGCGCAATGGCGGGTTGATCTCGATGGAGGATCTTGCGGCGTATGACGCGCAATGGCGTGAACCGATCCGCACGACCTATCGCGGCCATGATGTCGTGACCATGCCGCCGTCAAGCTCGGGCGGGATCGCCCTGCTTCAGATGCTCAACATGCTGGAGCATTTCAATCTTTCGGCTATGGGCGCGAACAGCGCCGCGACCTTGCATACGCTGTCGGAAGTGATGCAGCTGGCCTATGCCGATCGCACGCAATATCTGGGCGATCCGGATTATGTGCAGGTGCCGGTCGAGACGCTGATCTCCAAGGCCTATGCCGAGGAGCGCGTCAGCCACGTCTCGCGCTCGTCGGCATCGCCGGCCAGTGCCGTCTCGCCGGGTGATCCGCTTGCCTTCGAGAGCCCGGATACGACGCATTTCTCGGTCGCCGATTCCGCCGGCAATGTTGTCTCCAACACCTATACGCTCGGCTCTTCCTTCGGTTCGGGCGCCCTTGTCGAGGGGGCCGGTTTCCTGCTGGACAACCAGATGAAGAATTTCGCCCTGCGCTCGCATCTCAATGATGTGCGCGGGATGCAGTCGAATGTGGCGAACCGGCTGGAGCCGGGCAAGCGCATGACGTCCAGCATGACACCCACCATCGTGTTCCGTGATGGCGAGCCCTATCTCGTTGTCGGCACGCCGGGCGGCTCCACGATCATCAATACCGTGCTGCAGGTGATCCTGAACGTGATCGACCACGACATGAATATTGCCGAGGCCGTGCAGGCTCCGCGTATTCACCAGAACTGGTATCCGGATGAGCTGGAAGTGGAGCCCGGCCTGTCGATCGACACGCTGCGCCTGCTGGGCAGTCTGGGCCATGAGATCGAGTTCTCCGACACGATCGGCAGCGCCCAGTGTATCCGTATTGCGGATGGCGTGTTCGAGGGGGCAGCAGATCCCCGGCGTCCCGATGCCCGGGCAGCCGGGGTCAGAAATGTCGGCGCCCTGCCAGGCTATCGCTGGTAGGACGCCGACAGGCGGGAGGGTCGGAATCAGCCCTTGTGGGCGATGGCTTCGATCTCGATCAGCGCGTCGCCGGCCAGCAGGCCGGACACCACCGTCGAACGGGTCGGAAAGGGTTCCGAGAAACGCGCGCGGTAGACGGCGTTGAACTCGCCCGCCAGGGCGGCATCCGTCAGCCAGACCGTGGTCTTCACCACATTGTCGAGCGTCATGCCGTGCCGGGCGAGCACTGCGGCCAGATTGTCGATGGCCCGGCTCGTCTGCTCGGTTATCCCGCCAGCGACCATCTTTCCATCATCACCGCGCGGCAGCTGGCCGGATATGAACAGCAGTCCCGCCGCTTCGCGCGTGGGGCTAAGGGGTGGCGGCAAGGGTTTTGACGTCATGACGGGCATATCCTTCTGATACCGGTTCGAAATCGGGTGCAATCTTGCGAGCCAGCCGCTCCCCGGACCCCATCGCGAGGGTCCAGCCCAACATGCCGTGTCCCACATTATAGGCGAGCGATGGGCCGGCCCGTCCGATACAGGGCAGGGAGTTCGGCGTCATCGGGCGCAGTCCGGCCCAGAAGCTCGAAGCGTCGTCAAAGGCGGCGGCCTGCGGCAGCGAGGCCCTTGCGTGCTGCAACAATGTGTTCAACCGGGCCGGGTCCGGGGCGGCCGAGCGCCAGCCGAGATCGGCCAGCCCTGCGACGCGAATGCGATTGTCCAGCCGGGTAAACACAAGCCGCCGGGTCGTGTCTGTCAGGCTGACCGTCGGCGCGGCTTCGCCCGGCGGGGCGGTCAGCGAGTAACCCTTCATCGGCATGACCGGGATCGACACGCCGAACGGGCGCAATAGTTGTTGCGCATCGGCACCGGCGCACACGACGGCCATGTCGGCCTTCACAGCCTGGCCGTCGGTGCACAGAAGCGCCTGGCCAGAGGCCGTGCTGATCTCGCTGACAGTGGCGTTGAAGATCACGCGTACACTGTAGCGGGCCTGCAGCAGCTCAAGCATGTTGCTGGAAAACCGGAATGAGTCGCCGACGGCTTCATCCGGTGTGTAGATGATGCCGACAGGCCGGTCCGGCGCCGCATCGAGCGCCGGTTCGATCGCGCGGGCTTCGTTATAGGTCAACGCCTGCTGGGCAGCTGGCCCGACATTCTTCATTCCCATCACGCGCCGCGCCGCGGCAAAGGCGGTTTCGGTGTGATAGAGGTGCATCTTGCCGCGCACCGCATAACCGAAATCAAGATCGTGAGTGGCCAGCAGGCTGGCCATCTGCAGCCGGGACTCCAGGCCGAGTTCCAAGGCTGCGAGCGTGTTGCGCTTGAACCGCCCGGCGGTGCAGTTGCGCAGAAAGGCCAGCAGCCAGCGCAGATAGTCCGGGTCGAGGCTCAACCGCATGCGGAAGGCTTCGCTGCGGCCGAGAAGCAGGGCGGGCATGTCGCGGAACAGGCGGGGATTGGCAAGGGCGTCGGTGTAAAGGTAGCTCAGCTGCGCCCCGTTGGCGTAGGACGCGCCGCGGCCGGCGGACTCGCGGCCGTCGATCACCGTGACATCCAGCCCGCGCCTGGCCAGGGCATAGGCGGTCGCTACGCCGACCACGCCGGCACCGATAATGGCCACGGATTTCAGCGTGCTCGTCATGCCGAGTTTGGTCCCGCTTGTCTTGTGCGGGCAGGGGCCGGTCCGGTGGGCCGGCTGTCAGGGCATGGGCACGCAGGCATGGCACGTTCCGGCACGGAGTTAACGCATATCCTGACCATAGAAAGTGCGCCGTGTCTTCGGCCACTTCATATTCGGGCGGGGGCCATAACGCCGGTGCATACCCCCTCGGGAACTGTCTGTTCAGGCCTGTCCGGATGTGGCCCGGCGTTCCGCGCGATACTGCGAAGGCGTGCAATCCAGCTGCTCCTTGAACGCCTTGTTGAAGGTGACGCGATTGGTGAAGCCGGACTCGATCGCGATCCGTTCGAGCGACCAGTGCCGCTTGGGGTCCTCGATCAGGGTCAGCGCGTACTGGATGCGGTAACTGTTTATCAGCCGGTAGAAATTGCTCTTCATGTGCTGGTTGATCACCTGCGAGACGGTGTGCGACTTGTGCCCGATCGCCTTGGCTAGCTTGGTGAGAGACAGGCCCTCGTCGAGGTAGAGGGCGTCTTCCTCGAGCCGCTGTTCGATCAGGGCCGCGACTTCTGCAGCCGCTGTGTCCGGCAGGGCTGAATGGAGATACTTGATCGTCGCACCGGCCTCGGTTTCCGGCGCTGCCGGGTCCGCCGCTGGCGGCGCGGGTGCCCCTGTGAGCGCGCGCTCTTCCTCGGTGATCAGGAAGTCCGGCTTCTGCAGACCCTGCAGCGCAATCAGCACAACGATGGCCGAGAGGAAAAGCAGCCAGGCCTGGCCTACCGTGCCAAGCGTAATCAGCCCGGTGGTTTGCTGCACCAGGAACAGGCCGACCCACAGCGCTTCCAGCAGGATGAAGGCGATCATCAGCTGGCGCAGCCGCTGCAGCACGTTGCGGCTGTTGTCAGCTCGCAGCTGGTCGAGCGCAGGTGCGAACGCATCCAGGCGCCGCCAGGCCAGGGCGAGATAGCTCGCCAGATGCACCTTCATCGCCACCAGCTTGATCGTCAGCAGCATTGAAATGCCACCGGGCGCCTGGTCCTGCTGCAGCGCAGCCCACATCGCAATCTTGGCGTCGCCGCTGCGGAACACGTCCGGTGCACTGAGCAGCCAGACCGCAAATGCGGGCAAGAGGTGCAGGACCCAGTTGCCAGTCGTGAAGGCCCGTTGCCCGGTCATACGGCGCACATAGGCGTAGAGAACGGGCCCAAGCACCATCACCATGTTGGGCAGCAGGTCGAGCAGGTGGGGCATGTAGCGATAGAGCTGGGAATGGACCGCACCGCCTTCGAGCAGCTTGTAAGCCAGAAGCGCCATCGCGATAGCCAGCAGCCGTGCGGGTGAACCGGACGGTGCCCGCCGCCAGAGAATGACCGTCAGCAGCAAGGCGTGGCTGAACGCCATGAAGTAGAGCGTGCTGAGTACGGCGTGCGGCATGGCGTGTCTCCGGCGCTTCCTCTGGCCCGTTCCGGGGCGTGACCCTGGTTACGCGTTTATACCAGGCGGGCGTTAAATCCGGCGCAGCTTATCGCGCCATAGGCAGGCGGGCGATGAAAGCCTCTATCCAGCTTATCGCGTCTGCGTGCATCGCGCGGCAGATTCGATGTAGTGTTCCCGATGCGGTCTAGGATACCCGGCATGTTTCGCAAATTCTGGCGTTCGATCACAGCGCCCTTTCGTCTGATCCCCTGGTATCTGTGGCTTGTTGCAGCTGCGGTCGCAGCCTGGTTCGGCCGTTCGATCCTGCTGATCATTGCAACCATCATCGCGTTTCATCCGATCCCGCTTCCTCCGCTTTTCCAGGGCGAGCCTGAAACCGTCGCAGAAGCACGCCTGCAGGATCTGCGGCACTTCCACCATGTCCGACGCAATGAGCGCTCGATGACCGACGAGATGCGGGCGCGCTTCGATGCTCGCGTCGCCTATCTCGAGGCCAATGCGGGCTCGCTCACGGATGCCGAATTCATGCTGGGGCTGGCGCGGGCACAGGCCGAAATCGACAATGGACATTCGAACACGCCGGCCACGCGCCTGGTGGCACGCTTCCCCCGCTTGCCCGTTCGCATGACGGAGATGGACGGCGAAATCCGCATCCTGCGGGTCCGACCGGAGCAGCAGCCGCTGCTCGGTGCCCGTGTAGAGCGGATCAACGGGCACACGGTTGAAGAACTGCTCGCCCGCTTCCGCGATGCCTATGGCGGCAATGACGCCTTCTATCTCACCCAGGCACCCGCCTTGCTCGATGCGCCGGACTTCCTGGCAGCGGTCGACGCCGGCGAGGCGGACATGCCGGTCCGGCTGGACCTGACACTGGCCGATGGTGAGGCCGTACAGGTGTTGCTGGATGCCGAACCTGCCGCACCGGACGCCGAACGGGCCTTTTCCGGTGATCTTCCCCAGCCCTGGGTCCATGTCACCGACGGATGGGTCGCGGCCGAGCCTGATGCGTCCCCGCTCTATCTCCAGCAGCCGGGGCGCGGCTACTGGATGGAGCGGATCGAAAATACAGGGATCGTCTACATTGCCTTGCGCACCAATCTCGACGATGGCGGCGAAGAGAGCCTGGCGGCCTTCTCCAGCCGCGTCGTGCAGACGCTGACCGAGCAACCGGCGCGCGCGGTGGTCGTTGATCAGCGGTTCAGCGGCGGCGGAGACCTGACCATCACGCACGAGATGATGGCGGCCCTGCCGGACCTCGTCGGTCCGGATGGCCGGGTGTACCTGCTGACCAGCGGCAATACGTTTTCCGCCGCAATCGTCAATCTGGCCTCGGCCAGGGAAGTTGCGCCGGAGCGTGTCCTGCTGGTTGGTGAGGCAATCGGTGACCGGTTGCAGTTCTGGGCCGAGGGCTGGGGGTATGAACTGCCGAACAGCGGCTTCCGGGCGCGCTATTCGACCGGCTTCTACGATCTCCAGAATGGCTGCACGGGGCTTTTCCGCTGCGCCTGGGGCAGCCTGCACATCTTCCCGATCCTGATCGAAGATCTCGATGTCGATATCCCGGCGCCGCTCGACTGGCCGGCCTATATCGCCGGCCGTGATCCGGCGATGGATACCGTCATGGCCGAGGAGGCGCGGCGTCGCGGCCGCTGAGATTTCGCACCTTTCGCCCCCTTTCGGGCGCCAGAAGCAAGGGAGTATCATGTTGAGATCTTTCACCTTCGCGACGGTCGCGCTTGTAGCGGGCTTTGGCCTGTCCGCCGCCGCACTCGCCCAGGACGAAGCCACGCGCCGGAGCTGGGGCGCTGAGGCGCGAGCCGAGATGGCGCGTCTGGCGCCGCTCGCCGGGGACTGGGTGGTGACGGAATACATGCCGCAACCCGATGGCAGCTGGCACGCCGCTGAAACGGCTTATCGCGAGACCACGCGCTATCTGCTGGACGGGCTGGCTCAGCGGATCGAGGCGCCGGAGCGGCCGGCGCAGCCCTGGCGGCTGGAGACCACCATCCAGTATGACCAGAACCGCGATGTCTTCAGGCTCGTGGCGCTCGACGATACCTGGGGCAATATGGATGTCTATGAGGGGGTGATGACCGAGGAGGGCGATCTGGTGGTCGACGACCTGCGGGCCGATACGCCTTATCTCGGCGCGGACGGGTCGCGGACCTATTTCCGGCTCACATTCTCGATCGAAAGCCAGGACCGGAACACGCTTCATGTCGATGCCAGCAGGGATGGCGGTGAAACCTGGCAACCCTTCCAGCGGATCGAGCGGGTGCGTTTCGGTACGCAGTGACAGAGGGTTAGTGCCGGTGTGCGGGTCGGCCTGCTGAGGCGAGCCAGGCGGCGCCGTGCGAGAGGGCCAAGCCGCTGGCGCCGACGACAGTGACGACGCGTTCGGTCAGTTCGGAAACCCCGGCCAGCGCGCCGAAGAAGAGCAGCGCCAGACCCGTGATCGCAAGGCCGCGCAGGGCGATGCCGCGCATACCGCCCGGCCAGCTGCGCATGGCATTGAGGCTGACCAGAAGCGCCAGGCCTGCCAGGGCGAGGTGGATACGCTCATCCTCCATCCAGACCAGCGCCGGTCCCAGAGAAATCACAAAGGGCAGGGCCAGACAGTGCACGAGACACAGTCCTGAGAGGGCAATCCCGACGGCATCCTGGCTTCGGCGCATGCATTTCCCTCCCGGGTGACAAAAAAGACATGAGCGGCCCCCTTGAGCACGCGATATGTTACATAATAACGTATCTTCGAGCGATCAACGGCGCTCGTCGCGAATTCGCAGGGAGATGTGCAGTGGGACCGAGTACTCTGGTGCTTGCCGGCGTCATAATGGCCTCATTCGGGCTACATACGGGTGACACAGGTGCCACACAGACGGCACATGAAGATCACGATGCGCAACATGATCACGCGGATCATGACGGACACGAGGAACACGAAGCGCATGTCCACGGTGTCGGCCATCTGGGCGTCGCCATCGAGGCCGGCGGACGGGTCGAGGTCGAGTTCGAGACGCCGGGCTATAATATCTTCGGTTTCGAGCGCGAGCCGCGCGATGCGGACGAGGCGCGTGCTGTCAACGAGGCCCGGTCCAGCCTGCTCACCGAAGGCGTGGTGCTGCGGCTCGATCGCGATGCGGGCTGCGCCTATCTGGGCGGCGAGATTGCCGATACCGGGTATCACGATATCCGTGTGACCTATCGTTTCGACTGCGCGCAACCGCAGCGTCTGCGCCGGATCAGTACGGGCGTCTTCGAGGTGTTCGAACGGTTCGAGACGATCGAGGCGGTCCTGGTGTCGCCGGACCGGCAGGCCGGTTTCGACCTGACACCCGCGGCTCCGGACCATCGCCTGGCGCCATGACGATACCGGCTGTTCGCATCTGCGACCTGGTCTTCGCCTGGCCGGGCGGGCCGTCGGTGCTGGAGATCGACCGGTTCGAGATGGTGGCCGGAGAAGCGGTTTTCCTCGCCGGGGCGTCGGGCAGCGGCAAGAGCACGCTGCTCGGCCTGATTGCCGGGATCACGCCTTGCCGCGAGGGCGAGATTTGCGTCCTGGGAACCCGCATGGACCCGGACCGTCCTGCCCGGCGCGATGCCCTGCGCGCGGCGCAGCTGGGGATCGTCTTCCAGCTGTTCAATCTCGTGCCCTATCTCAGCCCGCTGGAGAATGTCCTCTTGCCGCTGCGCTTCTCGGCGGAGCGGGCTGCGCGGTTGAAGCAGGACGGGACCGATCCGCACACCGAGGCGCGCCGCCTGCTCGACGCGCTGGGGCTGGATGCCGGCAGCCTGACCCGTCGCGTCACGGCGTTGAGTGTCGGCCAGCAGCAACGTGTGGCGGCCGCCCGGGCGCTGATCGGCCGGCCGGGCCTGGTCATCGCGGACGAGCCGACTTCGGCGCTCGACCAGGATGCCCGTGACGCCTTCCTCTCCCTTCTGACCACGGAGTGCCGCAAGTCCGGCGCTGCGCTGTTGTTCGTCAGTCATGACCGCACCCTGGCGGAGCGGTTCGACCGGCAGATCGAACTCGCCGACATCAATCGCGCGAGGCAGGCGGCATGAGTGCGTCGCTTCTCACCCTGGCCTGGAAGAGCCTGGCCAATCGCGGTGTCTCGGTGGCGCTGACGATCCTGTCCATCGTGCTCGCGGTGATGCTGTTCCTGGGCGTGGAGAAGATCCGCACCGGTGTGCGGGCGAGCTTCGATTCCACCATTTCGGACACGGACCTCATCGTCGGTGCGCGGGGCGGGGCGATCAATCTCCTGCTCTATTCGGTCTTCCGCCTGGGCGATCCGACCGCGAATATCGGCTGGGACACCTATCAGCTGATTGCCTCGGCGCCGGATGTCGATTGGACTGTGCCGATCTCGCTGGGCGACAGTCATCGCGGCTACCGGGTCGTGGGCACGACACAGGCCTATTTCGACCACTACCGCTACGGCCGCCGCCAACCGCTGGCACTGTCCGACGGGCGCATCTTCGACACGACCCACGAAGTCGTTCTGGGCGCGGAAGTGGCCCGCCAGCTCGATTATGGCCTAGGCGGATTTATCCGGCTGTCGCACGGGATCGGCGATGTCAGCTTTGCCGAGCATGCCGGCCATGATTTCGAGATTGTCGGCATTCTCGCGCCCACCGGCACGCCCGTGGACCGGTCTGTCCATGTCTCGCTGGAGAGTATCGAGGCGATCCATGTCGGCTGGGAGAGCGGCGCGCCGCCGTCCGGGGGCGCTGTGCACGAAACGTCTGCCCCCGATACGCTCGAGCCCGACAGCATCACGGCCATCCTGGTCGGGGTGAGCTCGCCGATCCGCGTGCTGGGCCTGCAAAGGCAGATCAACACCTATCAGGGCGAGGCGCTGAGCGCGATCATGCCGGGGGTGGCGCTGTCGCAGCTCTGGCAGGTGATCGGGGCCGGCGAGACGGCGTTCAAGGCGATCTCGCTGCTGGTTGTCGTGGTCGGCATGACCGGCATCCTCACCGCCCTGTCGGCCGGGCTGAACGAGCGCCGCCGGGAGATGGCGGTGTTGCGGGCGACCGGTGCGCGGCCGCGCGACATCTTCGCCCTGTTGATCCTGGAAGCCGCCTCCCTGGCGGCTGCCGGTGCGGTGATCGGCATTCTCCTGGCCCAGATCGGCTTTACCGTCATCGCCCGAAGCGTCGCTGCGCGCTATGGGCTCGACCTGGCCGGCGGGCCGGGCCTGACCGAAATCCTTGTCCTCGGGGCTGTCACCCTGGCCGGCGCGCTGCTGGGCGCCTGGCCGGCCTGGCGGGCACAGCGCAATGCGCTGGCCGACGGCCTGTCCATCCGATTGTGAGGTCCATCATGTCTTCGATCCGCATCTACCTGCTTCCCGTGCTTCTGCTCGCCGCCTGCGGCGCCAGTCCCAGCGGTGCTGAGTCTTCCCCAGGCACCGAAGCCGCGGCGGCGGGCAGTTCCCACACCGCGGAAGCCGCGCAACCGGAACCGTCACAGCCGGAAGCGCAGGCCGTCGAGGTCGAGCAACCTGCCGGGCCCGATACGCAAGCGGCGGCCTCGTCAGACGATGAAGCGCCGCTGCGGGCAACGCCGCCGCCGCCCGGTCCGGACTTTCCGCCGCCGGACGAGAATGGCGTGATCACGATCAACTGGGACGATCTCCTGCCGGAGGGCGAGCTGGAGCGGATCGAACAGCTCTACAACTCGGCCTATGCGACGATGGAGATCAATCATTTCGGCGGACAGATGCAGCAGATCGGCACGTTCAATGTCGAGCAGGCCCTGATCGGCCAGACGGTGCGCATGCCCGGCTTCATCCTGCCGCTGGACTATCAGCCCGGTGGCGAGATCGACGAGTTTCTGCTGGTACCCTATTTCGGCGCCTGCATTCACACCCCGCCGCCGCCGCCCAACCAGATCGTCTATGTCACGCTGGACGAACCGCTGCGGGTCGACCGGCTGTGGGATCCGGTGTGGGTGACGGGCGAGCTGTCCTCGGACCGGCACATGAACGGGCTGGGCGATGCCGCCTACACAATGCGCCTGATCAGTCACGAGCCTTATCGGGACTAATCCAAGACCCCTCAGTCCGCGGCGGAGAACACGCCGCGGCGGGTGAATTCGGCTTCCAGCCAGGCTTCGTCCTCGAAGGGCGGGATCATCTCGCGTGCGGGTCTCAGACCGGCGGCGTGGGCGAGGGCGGCGACGCGGCCCTGGCCGTTGAACAGTGTGTCGGGCAGCATATCCGCAATCGGGTCGGCATAGGCGGTTTGCGCCGGCACGATCTGCCAGCCCGCCTCGCGCAGGGCCGCCGCGAGATCGTCGATGAAGAGTGCGGCCAGATCGTTTTCGTGCAGCAGCAGGACATGGGCCGGCGACCGGTCCAGCGTCTCGCGGGCCAGCGTGTCGTAGAAATCGATGCCTTCGAGCAGGATATCGATATAGGCCTGACGCAGCGCGTCCATGTCGACCTCGCGCCCGGCCGCGACGGCGCGCTGGACCAGCGCATCCATGTACCAGTCGTAATTGTCGACAGTGACATAGCCGTTGCGCAGGCCGCGTTCGGCGAGCCCGTGGCGCAGGGCGTCGCGGCCCTCGACGGTGCGGCCTTCATCGAGGAAGGGAAAGCGGAAATAGGGGGTGTGGCCCGGCAGGGTTTCCAGCAGGCGGGTGGTGCGGTCGAGATCGGCCAGATAGGCCGCGGGTTCGCTCTGCCACAGCCAGGTATGGGAATAGGAGTGGTTCGCCAGGCTGTGACCGGCGGCGGCATAGGCCTGCAGCCGTTCCAGCCCGTCCGCATCGGCTTCGGCATTGCGGCCGGCCACGAAGATCATAACCCCGTCGACATCGGCCCGGTTCAGCGCATCGATCAGCGCGCGGGTCCGTTCCAAGCCGGTGAAGAAGGCGCCGTCGCCGCGGGGGGCGTCGTCGAAGGTGATCGCGATCGTGCCGCGCGGCGCGGCGGGCGCGGTCTGGGCCTCACCTGGTGCGGAACCGGTCGAGGCGGCAAGGAGTGTCAGGGGCAGAAAATAACGCAGAAACATGATGTCCGGTCCGGTTGGCTGGATAGAGGGTTCGCGATCAGCGCAGGCCGACTTCGCCGCGCACGGTTTCCGCGAGACTGGCCGGATCATAGGCCAGGCCGTCGCGGATTACGTATTCGAGTGTGCGGATGGCGGCCGGGTCAGTGGCAAGGTCGCCGCTCAGGATCAGGATGTCGGCCCGGTAGCCGGCCTGGACCAGACCCCGGTCTTCGCCCAGCCCGAGTTCGACGGCGCCGTTATGGGTCATGATCTGCACTGTCTCCGGGACGGAAAACCCGGCTTCCACAAGCAGTTCCAGATTCCGCTGATCGCCATAGCCGGCGACGATATGGCGGCCATTGTCCGGACCGGCGACAAGCCGGCCGCCGGCTTCGGCGAAGCGCCGCTCGAATGCGAGGATGCGGTTGAAAAGCGCGGGCGTGAACCGGGTCGTGTCGCGGCGTTCGGCGAGGGCGGCCTGGCGGGCGTCATAGGCGGCGCGCTCGGCCGGCGAAAGCATCTCCAGCGCGCGCGGTTCGCCCTGCGGGCGATGGGCGAAATGCGACTCGATGATGGCCAGGGTCGAGGTCAGCGTCACGTCATGGGCGATGAGTGTCTCGATCACGGCCGAGACCGCCGGGCCGTCAATGTCGACCTCGGTCAGGGATGACAGGGTCGAGACACATTCGCCCGCAGGCTTGTCCTCGACCAGGTCCGACATGGAAATCAGGCCGTGCTCGATCCGGTCGATCCCCATCCCTGCCGCCTCGCGGAAGGTCAGCGAACACAGATGCCCGGTCACGGTCAGGCCGTGCGTGTGCGCCTGATCGATGATCGCGGCTGCGATCGGCGGCGTGACGTGGCGGTAGAGCTTGAACCCGGCGACCCCGGCGGAGGCCCAGTAGTCGACGAAGTCGCGGGCGGCCTGGGGCGTGGCCGGGCGCGGCATGACCCAATTGCCCTCGGGGCCTGTCACATAGGGCGCGGCGATCCGCATGTCCGGGCCCGGGCCGAGCCCGCGCGCAACCGCTCCGGCCATGTTCAGCTCGGCCATGGGAGCAGCGCTGCCGGCGGAGAACAGCGTCGTCACACCGCCGGCAAGATAGAGATGCGGCGCGGCAAAATGGCTGACGGGCACACCCGGATGGTGCAGGTGATTGTGCAGGCCGACAATGCCCGGCATCGCGGTCCGGCCGTCGAGCGCCACCACGTCGAACCCGTCCGGGATCGTCACCTCGCCGCGCGCGCCCACAGTCAGGATGCGGCCATCCTCGATCAGGATGGTCTGGTCCTGCCGCGCCGGTGCGCCGGAACCGTCGATCAGCTGCAGACCGGTCAGGGCCAGACGCGGAGTGTCGATCCGCACGTGCCGCGTCACCGATTCCGACAGGCTTTCGGGCGGTTGGGCGGTGCCGGCTGCACTCACCGAGAGGCTGGCCAGGCCGGCGGTCAGTGCCGCCGTGATGGCGCGACAGAACATGAGGAAACTCCGGTCGTTACGATTCTAGCGAGAGTGTTACGTTCGTAGCGCATCTGGCAACCCGCCCTGGCAGCCCTTGGTCCGTTACTGGCCGGGCAGCGTGCCCTCCGCCGCGCGCTGGCGGACATTATCGAGCAACGCGTCGAGCCCGGTCCGGTCATGCAACCGGCCATCGGCGATCACGGCCGCGATGGCGCGGGTGCCGGCGATGTCGTCCAGCGGATTCGCGTCCAGCAGAAGAAGGTCGGCCTCGGCCCCGGCCTGGACGATGCCCAGTGTGCCGTCGCGGCCGAGATACCGGGCCGGCGTCGCGGTGGCGGCGCGCAGTGCGTCCATCGGGCTCAGCCCGGCCTCGACCAGGCGGGCCAGTTCCTCATGGGCGCTGACGCCGGGAATGATCATCGTGTCATTGGCATCGGTGCCGACCATCACCGCCACGCCTTCCTCGTGCGCCAGCGCCGTGACTTCCAGTCCCAGGGCGTAGAAGCGGGCATAGTGATCGCGGACTTCGGCAGGTTCGGTGGCGGTGCGATCGAGATCGGCGTCCCAGTGCTGGCGCTGGAAGCCGGGGATGTAGGCAAGCGCGGGATGCTCGCGATAGGCCGGGTCGCCGGCGCGCACATCCATCTCGCGCGTGCCGTGGGTGGGGACGTAATAGGTGCCGTTGGCCGCCAGTTCGCGCATCAGGGCGCGGCAGGTGTCCGCGTCGAAACTGGCCACGGTGCGGGAAAGCCGTTCCGCATCGTCCGGCCATTGTGCCGTCTCATCGCCGCCGATCACGGCGCGGATGCGGGAGCGGTACTCGGTGCCGAAACCGCTGCAATCGGTGACGATGTCCTTGGCGTGCTCAAGCGTGCGCTGACCGGCGGCCGAGGCTTCGGCGGCGGACAGCACGAGCGGGATATGGCCGGACACTTCCAGGCCAAGCTCACCGGCCCGCGCCATCAGTCCTTCATAGGCGGCCGGGAAGATGGCGTGATACATTTTCACCAGATCGACGCCGCGCGCATCGAGATAATCGGCGAGGGCCCGGCCCTGCTCTTCCGTTTGCGGCATGAACATCGGATCGGCGTCCGGCGGCAGATGGCCGGTGCGGTCGCTCTGCACGAAAGCGCTCGACAGGCGCACCAGGTCCGGCCCGGCCAGCGCTCCGGCGTCGATGCGGGCATTGTAGGTCACCAGATCGTCCCGGCACAGGAAGGGCGGGGTCTGCGGCTCCCAGCAATCGCCGGCCATGTCGCGCACCGAGGTGATGCCATGGGCGAGGAAGAGGGCGAGGCTGGTCTCGGTCACCGGCGCGACATTCGTGTGCACATGCATGTCCATCAGACCGGGGATGAGAAAACGGCCCCGGCCGTCGATGGTGCGGACGTCCTCGGGAGCTGTCGCCAGGGCGGCGGGCTCGACCGCGGCGATCAGGCCGCCGGACAGGGTCACCGTCATGTCCGGCCGGACCGTGCGGCTGGCGGGATCGATCACGGTGACATGGGTGATCTGCAGGGCGTCCTGGGCGTGTGCCGCGGTGGACAGGCACAGCGCGAGGGTCGCGGCGGCGAGGCGGGATGGCGTCATGGGCAAGGGCTCCTTGGCGTTCTCAGGCTGCGAAAAGCGCAGCCGGTCTGACCCCTTGGATGCGGGCATCGCCCGATCCGGATGACGCTGAAAAAAGATCGCCTGCCCGTCATCCGTGGCAGCATGTGCCAGCATCTAAGGGCAAACAGGCAGGCTGGAGGTCGCCGTGGAAGACGATATCGTCGCCAAACTCATCCCGATCCTGGTGGTGGCATTCCTCGCGGCCATTCCGATCAGCGCGCAATTCTTCGCCTACCGCAAACGCAAGGCGGATCTCGCCACGATCCGGCTGCTGGTCGAGCGCTGCGAGACCGTCGACCAGGCCGCGCTGGCGCAGATCGCCGGCGGAACGCGGCGGCGCTTCCGCGACCTGCGGCGCGGGCTGATCCTGCTGGCGCTGGTCCTGCCCGGTCTTGTGCTGGCTGCCCTGATGGAGAGCCTGCGGGCCCAGCTCTTCGTGCTGGCGATTGCCGGCCTGCCCTTCACGCTGGGACTGGTACATCTGGCCTTTCACTTCCTGCTGACCGGCCGGGACGAGCACTAGCGGCCGATGACCCGCCGGCCGCTCCGTCAGCTCAGCGACAGCAAGCTGATCCCGCTGTGCCAGGCAGCGGGGGATGCGGATGCGTTCGAGGAGCTGGTGCGCCGGCACCAGGCGGCCCTGACCGATTTTCTCACCGCCTCGATCCGTCACCGGCAGGATGCCGAGGACCTCGCCCAGTCGGCCCTGATCAAGGCCTTCATCCATATCAGCCGCTATGACGGCCGGTCGGCCTTCCGCACCTGGCTGTTCGCCATCGGCTATCGCGAGCTGTTGATGCTGGCCCGGCGGCAGCGCTCGCACCGGCGCATTCTCGACCGGTTGCGCGGCGAGGTGCGGCCCCAGCTGACCGGCGATCCGGACTGGCCGATCGATGTGCGGTCCGCCCTGGATGCGCTCCCTCCGGAAGAGCGCGATGTCGCCATCCTGTGCGAGATCGGCGGGTTGACGCATGTCGAGGCGTCGCGGGCACTCAAGGTGCCGCTGGGGACGCTGAAGTCACGGGTCAAACGCGCAAAGGAGCGGCTGGCGGCACGGCTCGCCCCGCAAGAGGAGGACAGACATGAGCCGTCTGACTGACCGGGCCCGGCGGCGGGCCGCGATATTGTCGATCCGGCTGCGGCTGGTGCGGCACGGCCGGGCGATCGTGTCGACGCTGATCCTGCTGGCCTGGCTGGCCGGCCTCGGCTTCGCCCTGCCGGTCGTTGCCGATTTTGCCGAACAGGACACGCCGGGCTTCGGCCTGGTGGTCCTCTATATCGCCCTGTCCGCCCTGGCGCTGGCCTGGTGCGAGAGCGAGGGGTGATAAAGCCGGTCCCGGGCGTCCTGCGCTACGGGGCGGCCCATTCCCGCCCCGGCTTGCCGGCCAGATAGCCGCTGACCAGGTCGAAGCCCGGCATTTCACCGCGGATGGCGGCGAGCAGGGCGTCCAGATCGCTCCGGCCGTCCAGAAAGCCGCGCCAGGCCTGCGCGATGGCGACCATGTCGCCCGTGTGCGGTGACAGGCGCAACGCGCTCACGCCGCTCTGCCGCAAGGCGGCGGAGGCAAAGGGCGACACATGCAGGGCGTGGGACAGGGTCTGCACGCCGTTATAGGCGAGGAAGGGGATGCCATCGAGCGTCTCGACCCCGGCGCCGTCGGGGTCCTTCTCGCAGACATACTGGCAGCTGTCCTTGGTCAGCCCGTTCTGGCGGGCGTGATAGCAGCGGCCGGAATGGGCCAGCGGCAGGCGGCCGAAGGCGAAGAGCTCGATCTCCACGCCTGGATTGCCGGCGGCGATCCTGGAGATCGCGTCGAGCGAAAGCTCGACCCGCGGGCACCAGCGCTCGCAGCCCATCGACGCCAGGAGGGCGAGGGCGGCTTCATTGTAGATGTTGAGAAAGGGGCCTGCGACGAAGGGCCGGTCTTGCCGGTCCTTCAGGGCGCCGAAATCATTGATCTCGACGAGGGGGTCGCCCTGCATCAGATCCCGCGTCATCCGGCGTTCGCGCTTGTTGACCGGCGAGATGAGGCCGGACCAGACGACGGTCTTGCCGCCGCGCTCCAGGCGCTCGGCCGCCGCCACGACCGCGTCAATGGTCAGCGGCGAACGCTTGCCGCAGACGATCTCGCCGAGATGGACACGGTCGACCGGCGCCTCATCGGCGATACGGGCATAGAAATCGGCCAGGCGGGCGGCGGGCCAGTTGAAATAGAGCGGGCCCAGGGTGAGGCCGATGGATGTGGATGTCAGCGCCATGTCTTGCGGTATGCCCCCGTCGTGCTGCGATGCCCCTCGGTGAGAGCGGCCAGTGCGTCTGCGGTGCCGGTGCCCTGACCGGCGAGCACGGCATCGATGGCCGTGCGGAATTCGCGGGTGACCTGCTGGACATAGGCCTTGCCGCGCTGGCGCCCCTCGATCTTGAGGGCGCTGACGCCGGCGCGGATGAGGTCGGGCAGGACGTCGATCGTGTTGAGGCTCACCGGGTCCTCGAAGATGTGGCTGGCCTCGCCCCTGTCGACGAAACGTCCCTTGCAGATTGTCGGGTAGCCGACCGGCTGGCCGGCGGCGCTGCGGTCGATAGTGAGGCCGGACAGCTTCGCCGAGCGCTGACTGTTCTCGCTGGAATAGCTGACGCATTCGGACGGCGAGCAGACGCCGGACAGGTTGGGCGAGCGGCCGGTGACGTAGGAGGACAGGTCGCACCGGCCCTCGGTCATCACGCACAGCCCGCCAAAGGCGAAAGCCTCGATCTCGACGGGGATTTCTTTCGCCAGGGCAGCAATCTCGGGAATGGACAGGATGCGCGGCAGGACGACCCGTTTCACACCGAAGCGCTCGGCGTAGAAAGCGATGGCTTCCGGCGTCCCGGCGGCGGCCTGGACGGAGAGGTGCAGGCGCAATTGCGGATGCCGGTTTGCCGCGTGATCGAGCACGGCGAGGTCCGCGACAACAATCGCATCCACGCCGCAGGCGGCGGCCGTATCGACGGCCCCGGTCCAGGGCGCTGTGTCGCCGGCCGTGGCGAACGTGTTCACGGCGAGCAGGACTTTCGCGCCGCGGGCGTGGGCGAATTCGACCGCGGCTGCCAGCTCGTCGGGCGAGAAGTTCAGCCCGGGGAAATTGCGGGCGTTTGTGGCGTCGCGCAGGCCGCAATAGACGGCGTCGGCCCCGCTCTCCACCGCCGCACGCAGGCTGGCCGGTGTGCCGGCCGGGCAGACGAGTTCCAGCATCAGGCCAGCCTCCGGATCAGCGCATCGAGGCCGGGTGGAAGCGGCAGGGGCAGAAGGTCGCGCCAGTCCAGACCGGCGGCCTCGATCGCATTGCGCAGCGCCACGAGTGGCGCCATCTCGCCCTCGATCGCCAGTTCGGAGGAGAAGAAGGCGGCGTCGCCGTCATCCTCGCCCTGGAAGATGGTGAGAAGACAGTCCAGCGGCGCTTCCACCCGCACATTGGCGGGCCCGGATGCGGATTTCGGCAGGGCGGTGACGGTGCCGCCGGTATTGCTCAGCGCGATCTCGAAGGCGACGGGGTATTCGGCGGGCGCAATCCGGATCACCGTGTTGCGGGCCGCGTCGAGCCGGTCGTGGAGGTCGGGATGGCGGCGCAGCACCCGGCGCAGGCTGAGGGTCAGCATGGCGCCGAGCGGTGCCAGGGCGATCTTGGCGGCCTGCGGCGACGGCCAGGGCGGCGCTGCGGGCAGCGGGAAGGTCGCGCCTTCGAACAGGCGGGCGGGACGGCGCCAGGATGCCGGTGCGGATGTGGTGGTGGAATGCATGGAGCCCCCTCGGTCCGGTCTTTATCCGGCTTTCAGGGGTAGTCGAAGTCAGGCGGCGAGCCCCCGCGGCATACGGGCGCACGGCCGGAATGTCGCAGGGTCAGGCCCGGGGGCGGGCTCAGGCCTGGGCGGCGGCAGTGGCCGGATCGTGCCAGGCCATCTCGACAAAAGCGCCGGCACCCGGCGAGTGCGCTGCGGGCTGACCGGCAACCATAAAGCCGAGGCGCTGGTAGAAGGCCCGCGCCCTGTTGAGCGGGTGCACCTGCAGCGTCACCGGCTTGTGCTCGGTCGCGGCCTGGGCGCACAGGCTGCGCACGATGATCTCGCCGATCCGCCGGCCCCGATAGGCGGGCAGGATGTTGAGGTCGAGAATACGGATCTCGTGGTCGCGGAAGTCGGCATACAGCCGGCCGATCGGCTGGCCGCACCACTCGACGACCGCATATTTGGCCAGGGTGAAGGCGTTGAAATAGACATCGTGCTGGGCGGCGTATTGCTGCTTGTAGATCTTTGCCAGCAAATCATCCTTGCCGGCCGCCTTGAGCGGCTCGAATTCCCAGGCGCGCCCGGCGTCATGCACGGCGCGCAGGAAAGCCTCGTCCTTCGCCTGGGCCGGACGCAGGTTGAGGTCGAGTGGATTGACTGCGGCACTTGAGGTCTGGGACGGCTGATACATGGTCTTACCGGAAATGTCGGGGCAGTTCGGGTGTGACGGCGGGCGGTCAGGCCGCCCCGGGGCTGAGACCGGGACGGCCGGAACCGGTCAACCCAGGACGATCTCGTAGGTCGGTTCGTCCGGATCGGTGACCCGGTGGACGAGCAGGGCATGTTCGCCGATGTCCGGATGCGAGAGTGTGTGGGTTCCGGCAATCACGCCGGTATCCTCCGGCCCGGAGAAAACCAGGCTCATCGGCGCACGGAACTTCTTGCCCGGCGCTTCGCGAGTCTCGACCTTCTTCAGCGTGACGGTGTGACCGTCCAGCTCGAACGCCTTGCCGACCAGCGTTTCGAAGTCTTCGGGTTTGAGATCTTCAAGCGATTTCATGATGGGCTCCTGGCAGGGTTCAAGCGCGGGACGGGTAGATGCCGAACATGCACATCTGGAAGTTCACCGCCTGGTAGGGCGACTGCGTGTGAACCGGCTGGCTGCCGCCGGACGCGCCGGTCATCCCGGTTACCGCCAATTGCTGCGCCGGGATGGGGATTGGCCCCATTGCCCCAGCCGGACTGGACAGGGTGCCGGTATAGACAAGGTTCGCCAGCGACGTCGCACCCAGATAATTGCCGTCCGGGGACGTTGTGCCTGCAGCGTCCGTTGACACCGGCATGGCCGTCGCCGCTTGCTGTGTCGTTCCGGTGACCGATATCGAGTGATGATGTGACGGCAGGTCGATAACCGTCAGCGTGGTGGTTTCACGGCCGCCGATCTGGCCGAGGGCCTTGTTGCTCAGGCCCGGGCCATGCCCATAGCTGATCGGTACCCGGCTGCGCAGGTCCGGCAGCGCGAACGAGGTGCGGCCGTCGCCACCGTAGAAATTCTGGATGAGCGAATACAGGGTCGTGTTCTGGTTGATCGCCAGAAGGCCGCCGGAGCAGGCGCCCCAGTTCCTGATTACAAAATTGCAGCCGAAGGCTGAGATCATGCTGATATAGGCTTCCATGCCCATCTCCCTTGAGCAGTGCGGCGCCGCGGCAATCCGGACGATCAGCCGATGATGAGTTCGTAGGTCGGCTTTTCGCCGCCATTCACGCGGTGAATGTGCAGCAGGTGATCTCCCAGTTCGGGGTGAGAGAGCAGGTGGGTGCCGTGGTCCACATCGATCTCCTCGTTGGCCACAAAGGTGATGCTGGCCGGGGCCCGGTGCTCCGGCGTCGGCGCTTCGCGCACATCGACGCTTTTGAGCGAGACCGGTTTGTGAGCCAGCTGGAAGGTGGCGCCGACGAGGGACTGGAAGTCCTGCGCGGTCAGTTCTTCTGTTTTCTTCATGACAGGGCTCCTAGTTGCGCGACGGATAGATGCCGTACATGCAGATCTGGTAGTTCACGGCCTGATAGGGCGACTCCGTGTAGACGGGCTGGCTGCCGCCCGTGTTCAACGTGCTGCCGGTTACGCTGACCTGCTGCGACGGCAGCGGGATCGGTCCCATTTCGCCGGGCGGACTGGACAGGGTGTCGGTATAGACAAGGTTCGCCAGCGACGTCGCGCCCAGATAATTCCCGTCGGGGCTGGTCGTGCCGCCCGGGTCGGTCGAGACGGGCAGGCTGGTGGTGGTGGGCTGGGTTGCTCCGGTGATCTGGAGCGAGTGGTTGTGCATCGGCATCTGGGACTGGGTGAGGGTAACCTGCTCGGTCCCGCCCTTGGCGCCAAGATTGTGAAAGCTCAGGCCGGGCCCCTGGCCCCAGCTGATTGGCGCGCGGCCACGCAGATCCGGCAGGCCGAATGTCGTCCGGCCGTCGCCGCCGAAATTGGTGCCGAGCAGCGAGAACAGGGCATCGTTCTGGCTGATCGCGATGAGGCCGCCCGCGCACTGCCCCCAGCTTCGTATAACAAAATTACAACCGTACGGCGTAATCATGCTCATATAGGCTTCCATATCGTTCTCCCCTGCAAGCCGCGGTGAGTCTGACAGAAAGCATATAACTTACAAGTGTATTATTCTAAAATAATCGCTGAAGATAGATAAATTCCGGAAAAATGCGGGATTATGACGCTTTTCCGGCTTCTCTGGATCGTATTTCTGAATTTTCGCGCAAAACGTGTAATCTTCGGTTTGGTTGCATGTCAGAGATTTCCGTTGAGCCTCCCCCGGTGCACCTGTATGACTTCATGGTGTATCGTGTCATTAAATGACTATAAATTGTGTTCGAATTCGTGCGGGGATCATGCCCCCGGGGGGAAAGATGTTCAGGTCATTGTTCTGTTCGATCAGGAGTGCGCGCAACTGTGCGGCCGGCTTTTTCACCCTGGCCGCGGCCTGCCTGGCACCGGTCCAGGCGCAGGACGAGGTGGTATTCCTTGATCCGGGCGTGTCGGGTGCAGACCTGTTCGAGCAGGCCTCGGGTGATGCGGAGTTTGTTCGCCTGGATGCCGCGCGGGCACCCCTTGAACAGATCGCCGAGCATATGGACGGCCGGAATGGCGTCCGCAGCGTCCACCTGATTTCCCATGGCGCGCCGGGCACGCTGCAATTCGCCGGGGGGCGGATCGACGGGGCCGCGCTGGATTCGGGAAGTGTCTATCTGAGCCGTATCCGTGCTGCGCTGGCAGATGGTGCCGATGTCCGTCTCTACGCCTGTCGTGTCGCAGACGGCGAGGAGGGGCGCGCTTTCGCCGGGGCGCTGGCCGACGCGCTCGATTCCGATCTGGCCGCCTCGTCCGATATCACCGGAGCCGCCGGGATGGGGGGCGACTGGGATCTGGAATGGCGCAGGGGCGATATGGAGGACAGTGCTATCCATCGCCGGTTCGCTGTCTCCGGGTATAGGGCGACGCTGGCGGACCTGGGGGGCGATGTAACGGTTACTTTCTTTGGCGCCGGATTTGACGCGAACGGGGACGACATCGATAATCCCCATGACGATGCCTCTGGCTTCAGTTTCTTCTCCGATGGTACTCCTTCTGGCGCCACTACTGGTCTTGGCGGCCATGCAACCTACGGAGAGAGCGGGTCGGAGGCAATCTTTCCCACCGGCTCCGCTAAAGAGCTCGAGATCACCTACTCCGGCGACAATTTTGCCTTCAATTCCTTTTATATCGACACCAGCGGCCTCTCCCTCAACTTCCAAGTCCGTGGATATGATTCGGGCAATACCCTGATTGTCACCCAAAACTTCACTGGCGTCAGTGCCGCAGGCACGTTGACATTGACGGAAGCCGGCTTTTCCGAGGTTGCCTCGGTTGTGATCGAGGGGACTTCGGTACAGGGTGTGAACGGCATTGCCTTCGACAGTTTCAGTTTCAGCGCTCCGTCTGCGGCCGATACCACCGCGCCGCGTGTAACGTCCGTTGTGCGGCGAGACCCGCCTTCGAGCTCAACGCATCTCGACAGCCTGGTCTTCCGGGTGACGTTCGACGAGGACGTCCAGAATGTGGACGTGACCGATTTCGAGGACTCCGTCACCAGCACCCAGGCCAGCGCCGTCGATCCCGTGTCGGCCTCGCAGTATGATGTCACGCTGTCCGCGGCGGGGCTCGCTGACCATGAGGGCGCAGTCAGCCTGGTCTTCGACGGTGTGCAGGACATTGCTGACCTGGCCGGCAACAACCTGTCCAACACGACACCGACCGGCGCCAATGAAAGCTACACGCTGGACAATACAGCCCCCGCGCTGACCGCTTTCGAGCGCAACAGCCCGTCCGGGCAGAACACGAATGCCGACATCCTGGTGTTCGACATCACGTTTGACGGTGCGGTGCAGAATGTCACCGCGGACGACTTCACCATCACGGGGACGAC
>MRWG01000258.1_pt1 | contig 83520 bp, 66 predicted proteins | sample 1013341 | NCBI WGS metagenome assembly MRWG01 (sample SAMN06117577, study PRJNA244670) | biofilm metagenome | biome: Water; feature: Cathode Biofilm; material: Biofilm; isolation source: microbial consortium enriched at the cathode of a solar microbial fuel cell | place: USA: District of Columbia ...
GGTCGGTGGCCGCAACGGTGCCGATCACATCGGTGTCGGCAATGTCCTCCGCCGCCTCAAAGCTCTGGGCCTCGATCACGGGGGGCTGGCCGATGTTTCCAATTCAGAGGATGGTGTGGTTCGGATAGGGAACGCTTCCACGTTTCATAATGGCAATGTTGCCTACACTTTGGGATTTCCCAATAAAGGTATGAATGTTACTGCGGCCCTAAATGGCACGCTCAATACCGTGGGTACAGAAAACGCTTCCACATGGGGTCCTACATTGAATGTCAACAACAGGTTTTTGGAGAATACGTTGAACACCAATTTTGGTGTTTCCCATAATACAAGTAATTCAAATACCACAAATACAAAAGTTACAAATCTAAGGGCCAATATATCCTATGTACTTAAAGAGAAGCACAACTTCCACTTGAATGTAATTCAATTGTTCAAAAGCCTTTCAACAGAAAACAGAAATGAACTTACCATTACCTTTGGACACAGCTACAGTTTTTGAAGCAAAGAGGAAAAAATGCCAACTGTCTATTCGAACTCCCGCCTGCTAAACGGTCAGGCAGGCGAGAATTTAAAAGGTTTTTTATGATCAAAAGGTTTCGACTGCGCTCAACCTGACAAATGAGCTTTAATTATTGTTTTGGCATAAATAGAATTCAATCCGCAACTTTATCCACCAAAACCTTGTTGGCCCTGTTGGCCACTTCCCAGGCCGTATGGAAAATCAAACGTGTGCGGTTTTCCAATAGATCATAGTTTATTTTATCCGGGGTATCGCCGGGGCGGTGATAATCTGCATGGGTCCCGTTAAAATAAAAGATGATGGGAATATTGTTCTTGGCAAAATTGTAGTGATCGCTACGGTAATAAAACCGATTGGGGTCGTTTTCATCATTATAGGTATAGTCCAACTCCAAGTTGGCATATTTGGCATTGATTTCCTCCGATAGCTTATGAAGCTCCGTACTCAATTTATCAGAACCAATAAGGTAAACATAGTTTCGGCCTCCGTTCCGTTGGGGATCAATGCGTCCGATCATATCAATATTTAGGTCTGCAACGGTTTGCGATAAAGGGAAAATCGGGTCCACATCGGTATAATATCTTGATCCCAAGAGTCCCTTTTCTTCTCCAGTTACATGCAAAAACACCACGGAACGTTTAGGGCCATCACCGGCATCGACTGCTTTCTTGAAGGCCTCTGCAATCTCAAGCATGGCCACGGTCCCAGAACCATCATCATCAGCACCGTTGTTGATTTCTCCATTGGCACTTACCCCAATATGGTCCAAATGGGAAGAAATGATCAGATATTCGTCCGGTTTTTCGGTTCCTTTTATAAAGGCGACCACATTTTCCGAGTCTATCTTGTCATTTCCACTGGCAATGTTCAGCTTCAGGTCCACCGAAATGGTTTTTGGCGAATGGTCGTTTTCAATATCTCCTTTGAAGGCTTTTGCAGCTGTTTCGTTAAGGATTACAATAAAATTGTCGGTGTTTGTTTCGGCCAACTCCATTTTTCCGCTATTGTTGGCCTTCATGAATTCAAAATACCCTTTGTACCGTGGAAAATTTTGGGAATCCCAGTACAAAATTCCTTTGGCCCCTTTTTCCATGGCTAAAGTGGCTTTTCTTTCCATGGCTTCGGACATATTGCTCCATACCGATTTTTTGGTAGTCCCTGAAAGGATATAATTGCCATTTGTATTCATGGGTTCACCAGATTTGATGAGGACCACTTTTCCATTCACGTCCAAGCCCCCATAATCCGAATAAGCATCCTCTTCTATGCCATAGCCCACATACACCACTTGATTGAAATCACCTTGGGCCACTGTAAATGCTAAGATATCTTCCCCAAGCTCAAAAGTGTTGTTGTTGATATTGATATTCCCTTCGGGAACCTTTGCCACTTCCAAGGGAACTTTCTGGAAATAGTCACCATCCTGTTTTGCAGCAGGAATCCCCAAGGCCCTATATTGATCTCTTAGGTATTCCACAGCCTTTTTTTGCCCCGGTTCTCCCGTTTCACGGCCTTCAAATTCATCAGAGGCATAGGTGTATAAATGATCTTTTAATTCGTCTTGGGTGATGGTTTGGGCATAGATGACGGGGTCTGCTACTGATATGGACTTTGCGGTTTCCTGTACGGTTCTTTGGGAAGAGTTACAGGCAAACAGAAAACCCAAAGCAATCAGTGCAAATTTGTTCATAGCGGAATATTTTTTCAAAATTCCCCAAAAGTACTCAAAAGATTGATAAAAATCTGATTGACTTTTCATGTCTTTGTGTATATTGAACACGTATGTCTAAATTTTTTTCCATGAAAATGAATTGGGTCGGGGTAATGCCGGCGGTAACGACAAAATTTACAAAGGACGACCAATTGGATCTTGATATGTTCTCCACGAACATCAATGCCCAGGTTGATGCTGGGGTACATGCCATCATATTGGGCGGAACCTTGGGAGAAGCAAGCACGCTTACCCAAGACGAAAAGCGAATTTTAGTGCAACATACCGTGGATCTCGTGGAAGATAAAGTTCCTGTGGTGATCAACATTGCTGAACAGACCACCAAAGATGCCATAATAGCTGCGGAACAGGCCGAAAAATACGGTGCTAAGGGAATTATGGTTCTGCCTCCCATGCGGTATAAGTCAACCGATTATGAGACCGTGGCCTATTTCAAGGCGGTGGCCCAAAATACCTCATTGCCCATGATGATCTACAACAATCCGGTGGATTATAAAATCGAGGTCACCCTGGATATGTTTGAGGAATTGGTACAGTACGATACTATTCAGGCTGTAAAGGATTCCGCTCGCGACATTACCAATGTTACCCGAATGCGGAACAGGTTTGGTGATCGGTTGAAAATTTTATGCGGAGTGGACACTTTGGCCATGGAAAGTATGTTGATGGGGGCCGATGGATGGGTGGCCGGTCTGGTATGCGCTTTTCCAAGGGAAACCGTGGCCATTTATGAATTGGTGAAAGCCGGCAGGATTAAAGAGGCCACGGCCATTTATAGATGGTTTATGCCGTTGTTGGAATTGGACATTAGCCCACAATTGGTACAGAACATAAAATTAGCCGAAGTAGCCACCGGAATGGGCACAGAGTACGTTCGTTTGCCCAGAATGCCCCTGCAGGGCAAGGAAAGGGAACGGGTTGAGGCCATCATTGAGGAAGGAATGCGAACCAGACCGGATATTCCTGATTTGGTACGTGCCAAGGCCAATGTTTGAACACGCTAAGATTATGACCGCCCAAAATCATTAAAAATTAGGGCAAACTTCTATCCTTAGAAATTATTTACATTCTAAATTTGTGCAGAAATTCATGGTTATGATCCATGAGGTTTTCACACATGGTTTTTAAGTGATAGGATATGGGCAAAAATAAAAATGTGGTCATTATTGGCGGTGGGATTGTAGGACTTTCAACAGCTTATTTTTTACAGAAAGAGGGCCATCAGGTAACGGTTTTAGACAAGTCCGATATTTCTTCGGGAGCTTCCTTTGTCAATGCAGGCTACCTAACACCAAGCCATATTGTACCCTTGGCTTCCCCGGGAATGATCTCAAAGGGAATCAAGTACATGTTCAATTCCTCCAGTCCGTTCTATATGAAACCCAGATTGGATATTGACTTTATAAAATGGGCCTGGTACTTTAAAAAGTCATCTACAAAGGCCAAAGTGGAGCGCGCAATGCCCATCATAAAGGATATTAATTTGTTGAGCCGAAAACTCTATGAAGAGATGCAGGCTTCCGGTGATCTCGGCGATTTTCATATTGGGAACAAAGGATTGCTTATGCTCTATCAAACCGAAAAAGCCAGAGATCATGAGCTTGAGGTAATGAAAAAAGCCCAAGAAATGGGATTGGAGGCCAGCCATTTGGAAGCTGATGGGTTGAAAAAAATAGAGCCCAATATTGAACTCAATGCCATGGGCGCCATTCATTACGAATGTGATCGGCATACCACCCCTCCGCAAATCATGATGGGGCTTTTGGAACACCTTTCCAATAGTGGGGTGAGCATCCATAAGGGAGAAGAGGTTTTGGATATGGAGGTAAAAGATGGTGTGGTATCGGAAATACGGACCAACAAAGCCAGTTATCAAGCTGATGAAGTGGTTTTTGCTGCGGGGTCGTGGACATCACATCTTTCAAAGAAAATCAACATCGATTTGCCGCTGCAAGCAGGAAAGGGCTACCGAATCAATGTGGAATCGCCCACAAAAATATCCATGCCGGCCATTCTCATGGAGGCCAAAATGGCCGTTACGCCCATGCAGGGCTTTACCCGTTTTGCCGGAACCATGGAATTTTCCGGAATCAACAATACCATTCGCAAAGAAAGGGTGGAGGCCATTGCCAAAGGTGCAGAACACTATTATAAGGGGCTTACGATTTCGGAGGAGGACAAAAGCAATGCACAATGTGGGCTACGCCCCGTTACGCCAGATGGGTTGCCTTATATTGGAAGACCCAGAGGATATAAAAATTTGACCATCGCCACCGGACATGCCATGATGGGCTGGAGTTTGGGCCCTGGAACAGGAAAAATGATCACCGAACTGATCTCTGGTAAAAAAACAGGGATGGATTTATCCCCGTTCAGCCCAGACCGGAAGTTCTAATGCCCTTGTTTTCTTTAGGTTAATTTCGGCATAGTGTATGCTATTAATTTTTTAATTGGCTTAATTCGAAGTAATTTTACAGCATGAAAAAGAACTACGCTACGCTTTTCTTTCTTGTTTTTTTCCTTGCCCCTGGACTACGTTCCCAAGAAATACAAATATTCACGGTTCAGGATTTTGACCTTAATGGCAGGGTGAAGTCCTGTTTGGTCATCACCGATTATGGAAGGGAATCCTTTGAGTTCAACAAGGAAGGGATATTGACCAAAACGGTGACCCAATACAACGATACCGATCAAGATATCACCTATTACAAATACAACAACGGTGAGCTCGTGGAAAGGCGGATGGAGAGTTATAAGAACAATGTGCTGGACGCATCGACCTCCATGGCCAATTTTTATGAGATCGATACCGTCCCCCAAAGAAAAGTCTTGGAAAAGATCATTTCCTACGACAAGGAATTTCTGGAACAACAGGAATATTTGTATGATGAAGAAGGTAGGTTGACAAAGATAACCACCTCTAATTCAGATGGGGTGGATGAGACCACTTTTGAATACACACCCTATAAAAATGAGCTTACTACCAGTATTTTCACCAATGGTATTCTTGAAAAGACCATACGAAATTCAGAACGCAAGGGCCCCAAGGGTACACAAAAGGTGGTTCTGACCAAGGAATATCTTGATGGGGAACCCAACCGGGCCACTGAGGAGGTTTTTAATTCAGAAGGTAATTTGGTGACCAGTGAGTTTTTTCAATATGATTTTGAAGGGAAGGAATTTGTTTCCCAAAAGAAATTATTTTACCATTATGCCAATGGTGTTCTGGACAAAGTAGTCACTAAAACCGTGAATACGGAGTCCGTGGAATCCTATATTTTCCAGTTTGATAGCAATGAAGAAAAGAACTGGGTCAAGAAAATCATCACGCCCGGCAACACCTACACCACCCGGGTAATCAAGTATTACCCAAAAGAAGAGCCTACAACAGAATCCAATGAGGGATAATGCATGTAGCTTATAACAAACCCTGAATAATCCCAGGTTTCACTTCGTGTCCGCCTTCAAAAGTTGTGATTTCTGCTCTCCCTTGAAATAAGCTGTCAATTTTCACTTTTTCGGATTTTACTCGTTCTGGAGTGAGATATTCATCGGTATCTCCATACATAATTTTTATGGTCGTGGCTTCCAAATCCAGAAAATCAAAATCTTCCCTTTTTAATTCATTGGGAATCCCTCCTGCATAGAGAATCAATGCCCTGACTTCAATTTTTCTATGGACCAGCCAACGGGTCGCAATGGAAACGCCTTGGGAAAAACCAAAGAGGATGAGGTTCAAATCTGAAGGGATTTGTTCCGCATCAAAAACCGCATCCACATAATTGAGCACATTGTCAATTTCCATGGGAGTATTTTCCTTGGTCAGCCAACTGGCACCAACATATTTGTACTCATCTTTCAAATAATATTTTGAGGGCGCCTGGGGCACAATAATGTGGTTCTCGTCAGGATTAAGACCATCAAAATATTTTACAAAATAGCGGCTCAAATACCCAATGCCATGAAACACCAACCATACATTCTTGGTTTTCGGGTTGATGGGATTTTGGGTTAGATAGGTGTTCTGGGCGGTGTAGGTTACGGTCTTTTCACTTGGACCCATAAAGTCGTTTCTAAGTTGTTCGATTGCTTTAGCTTTGTGTAATTTTACAAAAAATAGAAGGATGGAAGCGCATAAAGAGAAGATTCTCTCCGTTTGTAACGAAATTTGCAAAGGGACATTGATGGAAACCTTGGACATTACCTATATAGATGTGGGCGAGAATTTTTTATTGGCCCGTATGCCTGTAACCCCCAAGGTGCATCAACCCGATGGCGTGCTACATGGGGGTGCCACGGTGGCCTTGGCTGAAAGTGTGGGCAGCGCGGCTTCCTATATTTTTTTGGATGCAAAGCAATTTTTTGTGCGTGGCATTGAAATTTCCGCTAACCACGTAAGATCAATTGCGGAGGGCTTTGTATACGCTCGCGCATCCATCTTGCACAAAGGCCGAACCACCCAACTTTGGGAGATAAAGATTACTGATGAGGATGGCAAACTGATTTCCAATTGTAAACTGACCACCATTGCCTTACCCAGAAAATAGGGACTTCCAAGCCATTCTTCAGAAAATCGATGCATGTCTTAAAAAAGGCCTGCCCTTTGCTGCCTACCGAAAACCTCGGGAAGAGAGAGTGACCGCTGTTTTTCAGGCTGATGATACATTGTACCAAACTACCAATTTTGAAGAAAAAGGTTTTGTTTTTGCCCCGTTTGACCTTCAGGACAATGCCATTTTGATCCACCCCGATGAAGTACTTTCAACAGTGGTCAAAATCAAGATCAAGGCTAAAAAAAGTGCTGTTGACTTTTCAGATAACGGAAAGGAAGCCCATATCAATTTAGTCAAAAAGGGGATTTCTGAAATACAGACCGGCAAACTCCAAAAAGTGGTACTGTCCAGGAAAATGGAGGTTGAAACCACTACAAAACCGGTTCAAATCCTTCAAAATCTTTTGGACAATTATCCCAACGCCTTTTGCTATCTGTTCCATCATCCCAAAGTGGGTACATGGTGCGGCGCCACTCCCGAAACCTTGGTGAAAATCAAAGACAGCAAATTGCATACGATGTCCTTGGCGGCCACTTTACCTTTTGATGGAGATAAAGCACCGCAATGGGGCACAAAGGAAGTTGAGGAACAGCAAATGGTCTCGGATTACATCCGGGAACGATTGGGACAAGCCATGGAGGAACTTCATATCGGAAAAGCGGAATCCATCAGGGCTGGCAATCTGTGGCATTTGCGCTCTGAGGTAAAAGGAACTTTATCCCCGGGAAATGACATCAGAAAAGTTATTACCGCATTGCACCCCACCCCTGCAGTCTGTGGAATACCGGCCCAAGCGGCCAAAGCCTTCATTTTGAAGCATGAAAATTATCAGCGCAATTTTTACACAGGTTTTTTAGGTGAATTGAACCTGAACAACAAAAGTGAAACCTCACTTTTTGTCAACCTGCGGTGTATGGAATTGCAGGGAAACAAGGCCACTATTTTTGTCGGTGGCGGAATCACTTCGGCCTCCCATCCAGAAGGCGAATGGGTTGAGACCCAGAACAAAAGCAAGACCATGATTAACATCCTGTAATTTGATGCTCCTTAATTTAGGGGAATACGGTTTAGGGATGTATTTTTGTGGTCCATGATGTACTCAGATATTCCCTCGGCGCAGACATTGGTACTGTACTTTAAGTCCAGAGGAGTCAAACATATTGTGATTTCCCCGGGCTCTAGGAATGCTCCCTTGACCATCGGATTTTCCAAAAATCCATTTTTTACCTGTTACAGTATTGTTGATGAGCGTTGCGCTGCCTTTTTTGCCATGGGAATGGCCCAGCGGTTACAAGAGCCCGTAGCTGTAGTTTGTACCTCGGGAAGTGCGCTTTTGAATTATTACCCGGCAGTGGCCGAAGCATTTTATAGCGATATCCCTTTGATCGTGGTTTCTGCGGATAGACCCAGTTATCGGATTGATATTGGTGATGGACAGACCATTCGACAGGAAAATGTGCTGGAAAAGCACATCGGCTACTCCGCCAATTTAAAACAGGATCTTTCCCATGCCTCTGAATCTGTTTCAAAATGGGGGGGAGATCTTTTAAGGCAAACCCAACAATCGGTTCAGGAGTACAACGAAAGGACGCTTGTGAATGCCTTGCAAATAGCACGGTGGAAAAAAACTCCGGTACACATCAACATTCCGTTTGAAGAACCTTTGTACGGTGTTGTGGAAAAGCCAAGCCTGCTGATTTCTGAAAAGAAGATGGATATTCCTATCGATTCAAGTCAAGAAGATTGGGCAGCATATGCCTCCATTTGGAAGGAAAGTGGTCGGAAAATGATATTGGTAGGGGTCAATCAGCCGAACGCAATGGAAAAAGAAGTGCTGGATGCCTTGGCCCAAGACGAAAATACTTTGGTGTTTACGGAGACCACCTCCAACATGCACCATCCTGAATTTTTCCCGAGCATAGATAGCATCATCGCACCCATTGAAAAGTCGGAGAATAAAGATGCCCTCTTAAAAGCGCTTCAACCTGATATATTGGTCACGTTTGGTGGGTTGATCGTTTCCAAAAAAATCAAGGCGTTTTTGCGGGCGTATCAACCTAAGGAACATTGGCACGTGGATTCCAAAAAAGCGTTTGATACCTTCTTTTGTCTCTCAAAACACATAAAAGTCGACCCAAACGATTTCTTCAAAGCGATTTTACCTGCGGAAACCAAAAAGAGTGACTACAAAACCAAGTGGCAAGAAGCCAAGAAACACTATGAGGCTAGGAGGGAGGCTTATCTTGACCAGATTCCATTTTCTGATTTTACTGTTTTTGACCGAGTGATGCAGGATATACCCGAAGGGTATCAGGTGCATTTGGCCAATAGTTCCACGGTGCGCTACACCCAATTGTTTCCAATGGATGCTTCCTTAAAAGTGTTTTGTAACCGTGGCACCAGTGGCATTGATGGCAGTACATCAACGGCTGTTGGGGCATCGATTCATGCAGAGGAACCCACTTTGTTAATCACAGGCGACCTGAGCTTCTTTTACGACAGCAATGGATTGTGGAATGCCCATATTCGCCCTGATTTTAGGATCATTCTCATCAACAATTCCGGTGGTGGTATTTTTAGGATTCTCCCGGGAAAAGAGGATACGGAGGAGTTTTCCACCTTTTTTGAGACCCAACATTCCTTCACTGCGGAGCATTTGGCCCAGATGTACGGATTTGACCATTACACGGCAGAAAATGAGCAGGAGCTTGCTGAGGGATTGAACAGTTTTTACGCTACTTCGCTTAAGCCCAAAATATTAGAAATTAGCACCCCCCGTTTGATGAACAATAAAATTTTGCTTGGGTACTTCGATTTCATATCTTAGGAGCAAGGTAAAAATCAAACAAAACACCAATCAATCATGAGCAAAAGAGACGAGTTGATCACGAAGTACGCCGAGGACATCCAAGGCAAATTTGGGAAGACACCAGACATGGATTTATTGACCAAGGTGGCCATCGGGCTGGGCCCTGCCATTTACAATTTGGATGCTTCCCGGGTTTCTGGATCGGATGAAAAGGAATTGGAAACCGTAAAGAACAATTTCTTGGTCAAAAAATTGGGACTTGCGGACAGTCCAGCCCTAATGGAAGCCATTGGCAGCGTTATTGATGGTTATGGACGTTCCGAAAAGAACAAGTACCGCGCTGTGATCTACTATATGCTGACCAAGTATTTTGGAAAAGAATCCGTTTATAACTAAAGGGGTCAAAAAATCAAATAGGGCTGTCCTTTTGGGCGGCTTTTTTTATACCCGTATTTTCAGTCTACCTTTGCACTATGATAGAATTGGGAAACTATAACACCTTAAAAGTATTGCGAAGCACAAGTGTTGGCCTTTTCTTGGGCGACGAAGAGGGCACAGAGGTGCTGCTGCCCAACAAATATGTCCCCGAGGATTTTCAGATTGATGCAGAAATGGAGGTGTTTTGTTATCTCGATAATAATGAGCGGCCCATCGCCACTACCCTAAAACCTTACATTAAGCGCAATGGTTTTGCCTTTTTAAAAGTGGCTGAGGTGACTGACTTCGGTGCCTTTATGGATTGGGGACTGGAGAAACACCTTTTGGTGCCTTTTCGGGAGCAGACTGAACGGATGGAGGAAGGCAAGAAATATGTGGTACACTGCTATCTGGATGAAGAGTCCTTCCGGTTGGTGGGTTCAAGTAAGATAAACAAGTTTTTGTCCAATGAGAATACGGCCTATGAAGTGAATGACGAGGTGGACGTTCTGGTGACCCGAAAAACACCCTTGGGATGGGAGGTGATCGTGGACCAAAAACACAAAGGACTCATTTTTGATAGTGACTTGTTCAAGCCTGTTTCAGTGGGCAGTGGATTTAAGGGGTATATCAAAAATGTAAGGGACGATAAAAAAATAGACGTTTCCCCGCAGCCCATCGGGGCGCAAATGTTGGAGCCAACCGCCAAAATGATATTCGATAAACTGCACGAGAACAATGGCTTTTTGCCCCTTCACGACAAGTCTTCCCCGGAAGAGATTCAAAATGCGCTCCATTTGAGCAAAAAGGCTTTTAAAAAAGGAGTGGGGATATTGTACCGACAGCGGAAAATAAATATTAAGGATGATGGCATTTATTTGGTTTGAAGAGCTAGGAATCAGTAAGTTCTCAATAAAACCCCTGTAGCGATAAATTCACACCGCTAAGTTTTTTTCTTTACGTAAAAATTTTACATTTGTATTTATGTATTAACTTACTGGAAGCTATGTCTTTAGCATAGTACCGAACCAAAACCACTTAACATATGCCTTTTATTGAAGAAAGTGACCTGTTGGACCTTCATAAGGATATAGATAAGGCCCAGATTATCAACGAAAGACTTTTGGACCAAATCAAGTATAAAAACAAGGACCTCCGAAAGATAAAGCTACAACGCAATATTTTACTGGGCATTACCGGTTTGTTTGTCATTGGGGTTTTGGCCATCACTTCGTTCACTGCGGGATTGAGCAGTAAAAATTCATTTGAAAATCAGAACAACCACCTTTTGGTTTCCATAGATAGTTTGGATGCTGTAAAAACACGCATAGACAATCTGAAAGCGCAAAATGAAGAGCTTAGTTTGGTTCGGGAGTTCTATTTGGCCAAGGCATTTTTGGACAAGGAAAAAATATATTCCGTACAGGTAAAATCCTTTGTGGACAACAATGTCACTTTAGCTTCTGAAGCATTGACCAATACTCTTTTTGTAAAGACAAATCCTTTCTACGCCTATTCACTTGGTAATTTTGAAACTTTGGACGAGGCCCAATCGTTCAGGAAACAATTGGTTCAGATGGGCTTTAAGGATGCCTTTGTGGCTTCTTACAAAGATGGCAAACGGATACAAATAGAAGACCCTTATTAATCTTGGCAAATGTAAAGGCCTGGATACAGGCCGCTAGACTGCGGACCCTTCCTCTTTCTTTATCGGGAATTATTGTCGGTACAGCCTTGGCCCAAAAAAAAGGGTTTTTTGAGCTGGGCATTTTTGTGTTGGCCCTGTTGACCACTATTGGTTTTCAGGTTACCTCCAACTTTGCCAATGATTATGGCGATGGGGTAAAGGGCACCGACAATGAAGATCGGATTGGCCCCGCCAGGGCACTGCAAAGTGGATTGCTTTCAAGACCCGTTCTGAAAAAAGGGATCATTGTTTCAATTATCGTTACCATGGTGTTGGCCATGGCTCTGATCTATAGGGCTTTTGGCACTGAGGATTTGATCTACGTGCTCCTCTTTTTCTTTTTGGGGACCTTGAGCATCTGGGCGGCCCTTAAATACACCATAGGTTCCAATGCATATGGGTATATAGGTTTGGGTGATGTGTTCGTTTTTCTTTTTTTTGGACTTTTAGGGGTTTTGGGCAGCATGTTTTTATATACCAAGGCTTTGGATTGGGTCTCGGTTCTGCCGGCCGTGGCCATTGGGCTGTTGTGTGTGGGGGTACTCAACCTGAACAATCTTAGGGATGTGGTATCGGACAAAAAGCACGGAAAGAACACTTTGGTGGTTAAAATGGGGTTTGCGAACGGAAAACGCTATCATTTTATGTTGATTTTCATCGCTTTTTTGTGTTTTCTCGGTTATATCTGGATGGAAAGCATCAACCTTTGGAACTCCTATTTTATGGTGGCCTTTGTGCCTATTTTGATCCATTTGGCAACCGTTTTTAAAACCGATGAACCAGGCGAACTTGATGGGGAACTTAAAAAATTGGCTCTCAGTACCTTTGCACTGGCGATATTGTTCTATATTGCTATCAATAATTTTTTGTAATTTTGAGATACAACCAAATAAACTTTAAGGAACTTGGAACATCCGATTAAAATATTAATTGTTGAGGACAATGTCATTATCGCTGATGACATGCAGTCCATGCTGGAAGAAATCGGCTATGAGATCGTGGACAATGTCATTGTTTATGAGCAGGCTGTGGAGGTATTGAAAAACAATCATGTGGACTTGGTCTTGATCGACATTATTCTGGCTTCCGATAAAACAGGCATCGATCTTGGAAAGCACATTAGGGAATCGTACAATATTCCTTTCATCTTTGTGACCTCCAACTCGGACAGGGCAACGGTTGAGAATGCCAAAACCGTAAAACCTGATGGCTATTTGGTAAAACCATTTGAACAACAGGATTTGTACACCTCCATAGAAATTGCACTTTCCAATTTCAACTATAACAAGAAAGGTGAAATTAGGGATGCTGAGGGAGAAGAAGGTGAAAGCTTTACTTCCAATTCTGTTTTAAAGGATTCCATCTTCGTAAAAAAACAACACCTGTACTACAGAATTCAGTTTACGGATATCCAGTTTATCAAAGCAGATAATGTTTATTTGGAAGTGAACACGGCAGACAAAAAGTTTTTGGTTCGTTCCCCGCTCAAGGATTATTTGGAGAAATTACCCAAAAACAAGTTTTATAGGGCACACAAATCCTATATCGTGAATGTGGATCACATCGATGCCATCAACTCAAAAGATATTATGATCAATAATAACTTGATTCCAATTTCCAAGGATTTCAAGGAATTTATCCTTTCCTCGATGAACAGTTGATTTCAAGAGGAAAACAAGAATATAAAGAGTGCCCTTAGGGGCACTTTTTTTATGCCACAATCTTTTCAGTGCCAATGACCACAACTTTTTAAGGGTTCACAACAATGTTTTTCAGCAATGGAATTCCTCGCATACTTTAGCAGTGTAATTAATTAGAAAGTAATTTTTTCATTTTCATATAGTGTTCTCGTAAAAGGGTCTTGTTTAATAGCAAGGCCTTTTTTGGTTTTATAGAAGTAGCCAAAATCCATGAAATGCACAAAACATCGACAAAAGGTTGTTTCACATACCTCTGGATACATTTCACAACAGAAATTGGCAGTTTCACAACAATACTGAACAACTCTGTCCCTTTGCATTTAATTTTGGCACTAAACTAACGTTCTTTATATACCCCATACGTTGATTCCAAAGGTTGAGTCAATACGATCCATCCAGCGCAGAAATCATCTATAGGGAAATAAAAATAAAGGGCACAAACAATACTGTGGGATTCCAAATAATTTTTTGGGATGCTGTATATAGTAAATTAATGGAACGTTACGTCAGAATTTTATTCACTTTACTTTGTTTTGTTTTTCTTTACAACGGTTCTGCGCAGTCCCCAGAGGATGAAGAGCAGAGTGTTCTAAAGGAATTTCAGGACACCAACCTTCCAAAAGAACGGTTCACTGTTTTTTTCAATTCCATAGACCGTTACAATCAAAACTCGGCTTACGATTGGTTGGACACCATCAAGATATATCTTTCCAACGCAGAAAAAACCAATGATACAACTGCGATTCGCTTGTACCAAGTGATGCAGGCACAGATTTATAACGATCTGGGCGAGTACGACAAGAGCACCACTTTGGCCAAAGACCTTTATGCAGCCAAAGACTCCTTGGATGTGGATTCGCAAAAAGCCATCTTGGATGTTTTGGACGATAATTATGCCAACCTTCAACTATTTGACAAGCAGATAGAAATCAGAAAGCAAAAAAAGGAGATGGGCATCACCGAAAATATTGCTTTCTATGATATTTACAGTAACCTTGGGCTCTACAGAAAGGCAAGGAACCAATACATCATGGAGGTTAAGCCCACCATTGCGGACAACGATTCGTATGGTCTGGCCAAATACCACAGTAAGGTGGGCAATTATCTGAGGTTGGACAATTCTGCCCCCACCGCTTTGAGCGAATTAAAAAAAGCAAAGGCCTATCTTGATGTGTACCTTAACGATATCTCCATTCAAAAAAGTGAGGATGAACTTTTTGAAAGCGATTTGCTAAAGGCAGAAATAGAAGGGAACATTGGTAAATGCCAGGTTATGTTGGGGGAATATGAAGAAGCCATTCCACTTCTTGAAAGCAGTATCGAAGTTTTGGACACCTCTTCCAAGAACAGCCATAAAAGTGAGATGGTGGAAAACACCCTCTATTTGGCCGATGCCAATTTGCAGCTGGATCGATTTTTGGCCGCCAAGCGAAACCTTGATGTTGAGTATGAGAACATTGGTGCGCTACAACTTATTAAGCGAAATAGTCTATTGGCGGCATATTATGACAAGGTGGAGAACTATAAAAACGCCGCCATGTACTACAAGCGCAATGAACGGATTAAAGATTCCATGGCGCAAAAGCAGTCCTCCATCATAAAACAGCAGTTGGTCACCATTGTGGCCAATGAAGATTTGGAAAACTCACAACGTTTGATCGAGGAGCAGAAACGCATCAATGAACTGGCCCGCAGTGAAATGAAGGCCAAAGATGAGCGAATGCACTTGGTATTTGTCTCGTTGATATTTACCCTACTCGGTTTTGCAGGGTTGGTCTATGCCTATTTAAAAAGTATCAAGAACCAACGCTTGATTGCCGAGCAAAAGCACATCATTGAAAATGCCCTTGTTGAAAAGGATTCTTTGCTCAAAGAAATCCATCACCGGGTAAAGAACAACCTACAGATGGTATCAAGTTTGCTGAGCCTTCAAACCAAAAATACACGAAGCAAAGCAGCCATTGAGGCATTGGAAGAAGGAAAGAGCAGGGTAAAGGCCATGGCATTGATACACCAAAAACTGTATCAAAATGATGATCTGTCGGTCATTGAAATGCAAGGATATATTGAGAGTCTTATCAACAGCGTGCAGTCTGTCTACAAAAAAGGAGGGCATAACATTAGCATTACCATTGATGCCGAAGGCACGGAATTGGACATTGATAGGGCCATTCCTTTTGGATTGATCTTGAACGAATTGGTCTCCAACTCTTTCAAATATGCTTTTCCCGACAATGATGAAAATGGGAAAATCTATATCCATCTTCGCAAAAATGGCGATCAAGGTTATTTTGAATACACCGATAACGGTATTGGCCTTCCCGAAGATACCGAGGAACGGTCCCATTCTTCCATGGGAATCCGCCTGATGAACCGATTGGTCAACCAACTGCAATCCAAGCTGAACATTGACAAGCAAGGCGAGGGCGTTCGTTTTTGGTTCAATTTTAGCTGATCATTTTTTATCCAAAACATCCTAAATATGGTTACATTTGAAACCATTGGATGAAAGCTACCTATAAAAAGTATATCCTGGATTTTAAGATGCCCAGTGGAACCTCACGTGGCGTTTTGACCCAAAAAGAAACCTGGTTTCTGTTGCTTGGCGATCAAGGCTCTTGGGGAATAGGGGAGTGTGGCATTTTAAGGGGGTTGAGTGTGGATGACGTATCCCATTATGAAGAAATATTGAAGTGGGTCTGCAAAAACCTCCATTTGGGGCAAGAAAAATTGCTCGCAGCACTGACCGAGTTTCCCTCAATTCAATTTGGGGTGGAACAAGCATTTCTATCCCTGCAATCCAAAACTCCATTTGAATTGTTCCCTTCGGATTTTACCCAAAAAGAATCTCCCATACCCATCAACGGACTGATCTGGATGGGAGATGAAGCCTCTATGCTGTCCCAATTGGAACAGAAACTGAAGCAGGGTTTCCAGTGCATCAAAATGAAGATTGGCGCCATCGACTTTGCATCAGAACTTTCCATTCTAAGAGCCATCCGGAAAAACTTTACCCCTGATGAAATTGAACTTCGTGTAGATGCCAATGGTGCTTTTTCACCAACCGATGCCATGGAAAAGCTCCAACAATTATCGAAATTTGAACTGCATTCCATAGAGCAGCCCATCAAACCAAACCAATGGGATAATATGGCGGAGCTATGCCAAAACACACCATTGCCCATTGCATTGGATGAAGAATTGATCGGTGTTTTTTCTGTAACAGAAAAGGAACGGTTGCTACAAACCATACAACCACAGTACATCATTTTAAAGCCAAGTTTGGTGGGCGGTTTTGGTGGTTGCGAAGAATGGGTTCAGCTCGCTGAAAAATACAATATAGGCTGGTGGATTACCAGTGCCTTGGAAAGCAATATTGGGCTCAATGCCATTGCCCAGTGGACCTATACCCTGGGAAATACCATGCCACAAGGCTTGGGCACCGGAAGTCTGTACACCAATAATTTTGAGAGTCCATTGAAGGTTTCGGGCGGTAAATTGTATTATAGCGCAGCAAAACAGTGGAAACATAATTTAATTGAAGATTTATGTATATAGAACAAGGGTATAAGGGAGATATTGGTCTTTGGAAATATTTCATCATCCCTACGGCTTTTATCACATTTATGGTGCTAAACTATATTGCAACAGTGAATTCACCTGTGAGTGTGGAAGACACCATGCAACAGATTATAGCGCAATTTGGTTCCAATTTGGTTTTGATCATCCTATTATTTCCGTTGGCGGTTGGATTGTTCGTAGTGCTGGGGTGGACCTATTTAGTGCACAAACAATCCATCACCTCATTGACCACTTCGCGAAAAAAAATTGATTGGGGACGAATCTTTTTTTCATTTGGACTGTGGACGGTTGTAATGATTCTTTTGGTCGGTCTCGATATTTATTTTTCTCCGGATAGTTATGTGTTGAATTTTGATTTGACCAAATTTATTGTCTTGGCAATCATTGGGATTATTTTGATTCCCATGCAGACCAGCTTTGAAGAATATCTTTTTAGGGGGCACATGATGCAAGGGTTGGGCATTTTGGCAAAAAATAGATGGGTGCCTTTGGTGGTTACTTCAGCCTTGTTTGGATTGATGCACATAGCCAATCCAGAAGTGGAAAAATTAGGTTTCGGGATTCTCATCTACTATATAGGAACGGGTTTTTTCTTGGGGATTTTGACTTTGATGGATGAAGGACTGGAGCTTACCCTCGGTTTTCATGCGGCCAACAATCTCATCACAGCCTTGTTGGTGACAGCAGATTGGACCGCTTTTCAGACGAATTCCATTTATAAAGACATCTCTGAGCCTTCACTGGGATGGGATGCAGTGATCCCCGTATTTGTTGTGTTTCCCATTTTGTTATGGTTTTTCTCCAAAAAGTACGGTTGGAAGAATTGGAAAGACCGATTATTTGGGAAAGTATTGACCAAAGAAGAATTTGTGGCCCTAAACGATGGAGAATCCAATCTGGCATAACATTCACCCCCAGTTTAAACTCAATGGTATTCCGTATAGCTTGGAAGACCTAAAGGAGGTGGGCTATAGCTTGGTTAAAGAGGGCGAATCTTTTGAAAATTCCATAGGAAGTTTTTTGTTGGACTGGGCATCGGATTCATCCACCTTGGAAGTTTTTACTTCGGGATCTACAGGAAAACCCAAGAAAATAATCTTGCAGAAAGAGCACATGGTCAATTCGGCATTGGCCACAGGAGCATATTTTGATCTTAAACCTGCCCAAACAGCTTTGCTGTGTCTTCCGAGTTCGGGAATCGCAGGAAAAATGATGCTGGTCCGGGCTATGGTTCTTGGTTTGCATTTGGAGTACGTGGAACCCTCATCAACCCCTTTGCAAAATTCCGATAATGCCTACGATTTTGTGGCGATGGTCCCCTTGCAGGTGCAAAATTCATTGGACAAACTGGGCAGGATAAAAACATTGATCATTGGTGGCGCGCCAGTTGATACCAAATTAAGATCAGCGTTAAAAGAATATGCCACCAATTGTTATGAAACCTATGGTATGACCGAGACCATTACCCATATTGCTGTTAAACGAATCACGCAAGATCCAACAAACTGTTTTGAAACCCTGCCCCATATCAGTATCTCTGTGGATGGCAGGAGTTGCTTGATTATTGATGCCCCAAAAATTTCGGATGACAAAATAGTGACCAACGATGTGGTGGAATTGGTGAGTGAGAATCAATTTAAGTGGTTGGGAAGATATGATACCATCATCAATTCTGGGGGCATTAAACTGATTCCCGAAGAGATAGAAAAAAAATTGGCCGATATAATTCATTCCCGTTTTTTTGTGGCAGGCCTACCTGATGCTACTTTGGGTCAGAAACTGGTTTTGGTGGTAGAGGAATCCCAAGTTGATATCCAGAAGTTGCTCAACAAAATCAAAAGTTTGAAAGGAATCCAGAAATACGAAGTGCCCAAAGAAGTCCATGCGTTAAAACCTTTCATCGAAACCAAAAGTGGAAAAATTCACCGTAAAAAAATAGTGCAACAAATACGGTAAGTTTTGTATTTTGAGAGGATAAATCAAACTACATGAAACAACTGACGCTATTTTTTGCACTTTGCACCATTCTCTTTACCCATGCCCAACAAATACTCCCTGAAGTGGAACGTGCCCGAGTGGTGGATGAAATCCTGGAGGAACGCTTTAATGTGCTACTTCCCCAATTGATGGATGACACGGGGATTGATATGTGGGTGCTCATTTCGAGAGAATATAACGAAGACCCGGTGCTTAAGACCATGCTTCCCGCCACTTGGCTGAATGCAAGAAGAAGAACCATTCTTCTTTTTTATCGGAACAAGGAAAAAAACACCATTGATAAATTGGCGGTGGCCCGCTACAATATTGGCAAGAATATCGTTTCGGCTTGGGACAAGGAAAAAGAGCCCGATCAGTGGAAACGTTTGGTACAACTTATTGAAGAGCGGAATCCACAGAAAATAGCACTCAATTTTTCAAAAGACCACAACATTGCGGATGGTCTGGACAAAACGGATTATGATGAGTTCATGGCCCACCTTCCCAAAAAATACCAACCCAAAGTAATTTCTGCGGAACAATTGGCGGTACGCTGGATTGAGACCCGAACAGAACGGGAAATGATACTCTTTGACCAACTTGTGGACATCACACACGATATTATTGCCGAAGCTTTTTCGGAGAAAGTTATAACACCTGGGATAACCACAACTACCGAAGTAGAGTGGTGGATGCGCCAAAAAGTAACCGATTTGGGTCTGGAAACCTGGTTTCATCCTACAGTGGACATACAACGTACCAGTGAAGAATTGGTAAGCCATTTGTATTCCTTTTCGGGAAGGCCCGATGATTTGGTGATCATGCCGGGCGATTTGTTGCACTGCGATTTTGGAATTACCTATCTCCGTCTCAACACCGATTGCCAGGAATTGGCCTATGTGCTAAAACCTGAGGAGACCGAGGCCCCTTCTTTTTTGGTGAATGCGCTGTATGATGGCAACAGGGTGCAAGACTTCTTGACCAAAAACATGATCAAAGGCAGAACCGGAAATGAAATTTTGGCCCAATCGCTCCAAGAGGCCAAGGATGCCGGGCTCCAACCTGCCATTTATACCCATCCTTTGGGCATGTATGGCCACTCTGCAGGGACCACCATTGGCATGTGGGATTCCCAAGGTGGTGTCATGAAGGATGATGGCGAAAATTACCCTTTGAACCCAAACACGGTCTATGCCATAGAATTGAATGCCACGGTGAACATCCCGGAATGGAACCGGGATATTCGTATTATGTTGGAAGAGGCTGGATTTTTTGGAGAAGAAGGATTTCGGTACGTCAATGGCAGGCAAACGGAATTGTTGTTGATACCGAGGGTAAAACCACAGCAGGGATATTGATTGATGAGTTATACTTTAGTATAAGTCCATTTTATCCAATTGCGGAATAGAATACATATTTACTTTAGCACCTAGTGAAAGTATAGCATTATTAAAAAATGAAATCGTTCAACTGGATTATTACTGCATTTTGTTTGGTTGCAGGAATCAGCAGCAATGCACAAGAAAACAAAAATGTCACTATCTGTTGGGATGTGTCCCTTTCCATGCAAAACAGGAATATTGACAAGGATTACTATTTCTTGGACGCTTACTTTAAAACGGTCCAAAATGCCAAGGTGAGCCTAATCACTTTTAGCGACCGAGTTCACTCAAAGGATACCTATCAAGTGAATTCAAGCGATTGGGCTTCCATCAAGAAAAAACTTGGGGAAGTGCACTATGACGGTGCTACTTCCTATGAGTCCCTGAGCAGTTACGTAGATGCAGGGGATGTATTGCTTTTTACGGATGGAGGGCAAAATCTGGGCAGTGGCACCCCTAATTTTAACGGGGAAGTTTATATTATCAACAGCAATAAAAACTTTGATAAGGCCAGTTTAAACCTTTTGTCCATCGTTAATAATGGAAATTTGGTGGATTTTAATGAAAAAAGGGATTCAGGTGCCCCCTTGGATAATGCCAACCAATATTCAGGAACCATTTATAGCGGTACAGTAGGTTTGGAGGGAGCCGAAATTTATGTCCGTGGCAATGAAGACAGTAGGGTAAAGTCCAATGCAACCGGAAGTTTCACCATTGATGGAAAAGTTGGGGATACATTGATAGTTGCTTATGGCAATAGCTTGGAAAAGCAGGTTTTGGGAGAGACCAATACGCTAAACTTTTCACTGGAAGACCAAGGAATCCAACTTCAGGAAGTGGTAGTAAGTGAACGAAAGAATGAGCCTCAAGAAACCATTACAACGGCTTATGGGGAGGAGAACAGGGATAAGGTGGGGTATGCCGTGCAGTCCATTTCCAGTGATGACATTTCTGACGCTGCAACCACACCGGATATGGCGATTCAAGGCAAGTTTTCTGGGGTAAACCTTGGACAAAATGATGATTTGAGCCAAGTCACCATGCGTCCTAGAAACAGTTTACTGGGAAATGTGTATGGTTTGATCGTGATTGATGGTGTTCCCCTCCGGCAGTCCGATTCGGGAAGTGGGACGGTCTTTAGTTCAGATTTCATCAACCCAGAAAATATAGCGGACATTACGGTTTTAAAGGGGCTTGCCGCAACGAACAAGTATGGTAGCCTTGGTGTCAACGGGGTTCTTTTGATTACATCGAAATCCGCAAACTATGCCAAAGAAACTGGTGAAAAAGTAGATATGGCACAATTGAAAAATAACATTTATGAAGAGAAAATCAAGGTCAACAACAAGAGCTTGGTCACGCCGTATCTCAAAGACCTTAAAAAAGGCAAGAACATTAGAGAGGCCTATGACATTTATTTGAATCAAAGGGAAACGTATGCCAATGTCCCTGAATATTATTTGGATGTGTCCAATTTCTTCCTTGGGTCCAGCCCAGAATTGGCAGAGCGGATTTTATCCAATATTCTGGAAGTCGATAATCCCTCCTACGAAGCATTACGTGCCCTATTTCTAAAATGCATGGAACAGAAAAATAATAAAATGGCCGTATTTGCAGCCGATAAAATGTTGGATTTGTTCCCGAATAAGACCCAATCCTATTTTGATGTGGCCTTGGCCCAGAAACACGCGGGGAATTTTCAAGAAGCCCTTACCATGTTGAATGGAATGATTACTGGAGTGGTAAATCCAGAGTTGAACTTTAGTTCAATGGAAAAAATAGTGGGTACGGAAATCCGGAATATGGTCAATCAGCATAATGCTGAGCTGAACATTGATAAAGTAGCTATAAAATATCGGAACAACCTCACCTATAATGCTCGATTGCTATTGGATTGGAGCGTACCCGATGCTGAATTTTCCGTTCAATTTGTAAATCCACAGAAACGATTTTTCACATGGGAACATACGGAAGTTGGCGACAGAAATCGGATTTTGGAAGAACTGCAACATGGAAACTCCAATGAGCAGTTTGAAATTGTTGGAGCGGAGACCAAAGGAGAATGGATTTTGAACGCCACCTATTTGGGAAACAGGACCCCAAAGAATGAAGCGGCCACTTTTTTAAAATGTACGGTGCAGTACAACTTTGGACAGCCCAACCAAAGAAGTGAAGAATTCATGATACGGCTTCAAGAAGCAGGGGATGAACAGCAATTGGCCCGGTTCACCGTGGAGTGATTACACCTGCAATACACCCATGTTGAATTTTTTATCACTCGGCGCATGATTCGCGGCCTCAATTCCCATGGATATCCATTTTCTAGTATCCAAAGGGTCTATGATGGCATCCGTCCAAAGTCGTGCCGCGGCGTAGTAGGGTGATATTTGCTCATCATACCTTTGCTTGATTTTATCATAAAGCTCCTTTTCTTTCTCTGCATCCACTGGTTTGCCGCTTTTTTCCAAGGAAGCCTTTTCAATCTGCAACAACACTTTGGCAGCTGAATTCCCGCTCATCACGGCCAGCTCTGCACTGGGCCAAGCCACAATCAGTCTAGGGTCATACGCCTTGCCGCACATGGCATAGTTTCCGGCTCCATAGCTGTTTCCAATGACCACAGTGAATTTGGGCACTACGGAATTGCTCACGGCATTCACCATTTTGGCACCATCCTTTATAATGCCACCATGCTCACTTTTGCTGCCCACCATAAAGCCGGTAACGTCTTGAAGAAAAACCAATGGAATCTTCTTTTGGTTGCAATTGGCGATAAACCGAGTGGCCTTGTCCGCAGAATCCGAATAAATGACACCACCGAACTGCATTTCCCCATTTTTGGTTTTCACCACCTTCCGTTGATTGGCCACAATGCCCACGGCCCAGCCATCAATACGAGCGTAGCCCGTTAAAATGGTTTTTCCATAGCCTTCCTTGTATTGTTCAAATTCAGAATTGTCCACCAACCGCTTAATGATTTCCAACATATCATATTGGTCACTTCTGGATGCTGGCAAAATACCATGGATATCCTCTGGGTTTTCCAGTGGTTTTTTTGATTCCTTCCGGTTGAATCCCGCCTTTTCAAAATCCCCAATCTTATCAACAATGCTCTTGATTTTGTCCAGGGCATCCTTATCATCCTTGGCTTTGTAATCGGTCACCCCACTGATTTCGGAATGGGTGGTGGCGCCGCCCAAAGTTTCATTGTCAATATTTTCCCCAATGGCGGCCTTTACCAAATAGCTGCCCGCCAAAAAAATGCTTCCGGTTTTGTCAACAATCAAGGCTTCATCACTCATAATGGGCAAATAGGCCCCGCCTGCTACGCAGCTTCCCATAACGGCAGCAATTTGGGTAATGCCCATACTGCTCATGATGGCATTATTTCTGAAAATCCGTCCAAAATGTTCCTTATCCGGAAAGATTTCATCCTGCATGGGCAGGTAAACCCCGGCACTGTCCACCAAATAAATAATCGGGAGCCTATTTTCAATGGAAATTTCCTGTGCGCGCAGATTCTTTTTCCCGGTGATGGGAAACCAAGCTCCGGCTTTTACCGTGGCATCATTGGCGACCACCACACATTGTTTTCCCTTCACATAGCCTACCTTCACCACAACACCACCAGAGGGGCAACCACCATGTTCACCATACATTCCATCTCCTGCAAACGCACCTATTTCAATGGACTGGGTTTTTGGGTCCAATACATAATCAATGCGCTCACGGGCCGTCATTTTGCCCTTTTCATGATGCTTTTCAATGCGTTTTTTACCTCCGCCCAGCTTCACTGTGGCGAGTCTTTTCCGAAGCTCGGAGAGCATCAGCTTATTATGGTCTTCATTTTTGTTGAAGTTGATATCCATAGATGTATTTCAATTTCTTGCTATCGGTTAAAGATAAGGAGTTATAATCATTACTTTTGAGGTTATATGGAGACAAAAATTAAATGGGGGATTGTGGGCCCTGGAAAAATCGCCACAAACTTTACCGAAGATTTAAAATTGGTGCAAGATGCGGAAGTCGCTGCAGTGGCTTCCAGAAACCTGGAAAGAGCACAAAAATTTGCCCATCAATTCGATATTCCGAATGCTTTTGGAAGTTATGATGAGCTTTTCAATTCGGATGCGGTAGATATTGTTTATGTGGCCACGCCGCATAACTTTCACAAGGATTTGGCGATTGAGGCCATAAAATCAGGTAAGCATGTCCTCTGTGAAAAGCCGTTGGGCGTTAGTAGGGCAGAAGTGGAGGAAATTGTAGCAGCTGCCAAAGCAAAAAAAGTTTTTATGATGGAAGGACTTTGGTCCAGATTCAATCCATCCGTACAAAAAGCAAAGCAAATGGTGGACAATGGAACCATTGGTGATGTAGGCTATCTCCATGCCGATTTTGCATTTTATGCTTTGGATCGCGGTTTGGATTCCAGATTATTGAATCCAGATTTGGCTTCCGGTTCACTGCTGGATATTGGAATCTATCCCATCTTTTTAGCCTATTTGATTCTGGGGATGCCCAATGAAATTATGGCCACCTCAAATTTTCATGATAACGGAACAGAATTACAAACCTCTATGATTTTCCATTATGATACTGCACAAGCCGTTTTGTACAGCGGTTTGACCGGCGACTCTAAAATGGAGGCTGAAATTTCAGGATCCAAAGGAGAGATTTTTATCCATCCTAGATGGCATGAGGCGGATGGCTGTTCTTTGGTAAAAGAGGAAAAGACACAACAGTTCGCCCTTCCCCGTCAAGGGAACGGTTTTGTCTATGAAATTGAGGAAGTACACCGATGTCTAAAGGCCAAAAAACTGGAAAGTGACCTATGGTCACACCAAAATAGCTTGGACCTGGCCGAATTATTGGACACAATCCGTAAAAAATGTGGGATTACCTTTCCTTTTGAGGGATAAACCGTGTTTGAGTCTTTGGATTATTTCATTTTTTACGATATTTGAAGCTCTTCTGAACGATATATATGGGAATGAACAAAAACACAGTGCTCGCTTGGGCAACATGGATCATGATTTTTGTAGGAATAGGAATGATTGCCCTTGGGGCTTTCAAATATGACGAAGTTGCAGGTTATGGCTTTGGTGCGGTGGGAATCGGTTTTTTTGCCGTAGCTTGGGTCTTCAATGCGCTCAAGGGGCGGGTTTAGATTTCCCCTTTTTTCAATTTAAAGAACAATTGCATGTCAGACGATAAAAAAGTCATTTTTTCAATGTCTGGGGTTACCAAGACCTTTAAAACGGCCAACACCCCAGTACTCAAAAACATCTATCTAAGTTTCTTTTACGGTGCCAAAATTGGGATTTTAGGTCTCAATGGTTCAGGTAAATCAACTTTGCTGAAGATCATCGCCGGGGTGGATAAAAACTATCAGGGTGATGTGGTATTTTCACCCGGTTACAGTGTGGGGTATTTGGAACAAGAGCCCCAATTGGATGAGAATAAAACTGTCCTTGAGGTGGTAAAGGAAGGTGTTGCGGAAACCGTGGCCATCTTGGACGAGTACAACAAAATCAACGATATGTTTGGCCTGCCCGAGGTTTATGAGGATGCGGACAAGATGCAAAAGTTGATGGACAAGCAGGCTGCTTTGCAAGATCAAATTGATGCTTCCAATGCTTGGGAACTGGACACCAAACTGGAAATAGCCATGGACGCCCTCCGCACCCCGGAATCCGATAAAAAAATAAGCGTCCTCTCCGGAGGAGAGCGTAGACGTGTGGCCCTTTGCCGTTTATTGCTGCAAGAACCGGATGTCTTATTGTTGGATGAGCCCACCAACCACTTGGATGCTGAATCCGTGCATTGGCTGGAACACCATTTGGCGCAATATAAAGGAACCGTTATCGCTGTAACGCACGACCGTTACTTCTTGGACAATGTAGCCGGCTGGATTTTGGAATTGGATAGGGGAGAAGGCATTCCTTGGAAAGGCAATTATTCCAGTTGGTTGGATCAAAAGGCCAAACGATTGGCCCAAGAGAGCAAACAAGCCTCCAAACGTCAAAAAACCTTGGAGCGTGAGTTGGAATGGGTTCGACAAGGAGCCAAGGGAAGACAGACCAAGCAAAAGGCACGATTAAATAACTATGATAAACTTTTAAGCCAAGATCAAAAACAGTTGGAAGAGAAGTTGGAAATTTATATTCCCAACGGCCCCAGATTGGGGACCAAGGTTATTGAGGCCAAAGGGGTAAGCAAAGCGTATGGCGATAAATTGCTGTACGAGGACTTGAATTTCAATTTGCCGCAAGCGGGAATTGTGGGCATTATTGGTCCCAATGGTGCAGGAAAGACCACCATTTTCCGAATGATCATGGGCGAAGAAACTCCAGATAAGGGTGAATTCATTGTGGGTGATACGGCTAAATTGGCCTATGTGGACCAAAGTCACTCAAACATCGACCCCGAAAAATCGATTTGGGAAAATTTCAGCGATGGGCAAGAATTGATCATGATGGGAGGGAGACAAGTGAATTCCCGTGCCTATCTGAGTCGATTCAATTTCTCTGGAAGCGAACAGAACAAGAAAGTGAACATGCTATCGGGTGGAGAGCGTAACCGACTTCATTTGGCCATGACCTTAAAGGAAGAAGGGAACGTTTTATTGCTGGATGAGCCTACCAACGATTTGGACGTGAACACATTGCGAGCCTTGGAAGAAGGTTTGGAAAACTTTGCGGGCTGTGCGGTGATCATTTCCCACGATAGATGGTTTTTGGATAGGATTTGTACCCACATCTTAGCGTTTGAAGGCAATTCGCAGGTGTATTTCTTTGAAGGTTCTTTCTCTGATTACGAGGAAAACAAAAAGAAACGCTTGGGAATGGATATCATGCCCAAGCGTATCAAGTACAAGAAATTGATTCGGTAATTGAGGAACTATTCTTCTCCACCGAGATTTTTGATGCCTTCCTCAAGTATTTTTTTGGCCTTTTCCAAATAGGCTTGTTGGTGCGATGCTAAACTGTTGGGGTCGTTATCCCCACTAACAGGATTTGTTCCAATGGTTTTGGAGAGTTCCACCAATTGGGCAACGGCTTGTTCGGCTGTTCTTAATTTATCTGTGGCGTGCTTCTCAAAAACTTTGATCATTTCAAGCTCCATGGAATTGTCGCTTGAAACAACCACTTCGTCTTCATTGGAACCGCCATCAGTATGGGCTTGGTATTCCGATGTGGCAGTATTACTGTCTGCAATGGTTACCGTAGTGGAAGTACCCAACGTACATTCGTCCAAAAAAGTGATGAGTTCGTTGATTTCTCCCAAAGCTTTTTTGGTGAAAAACCGGCCTGCTTCCCAATCTACGGGTTCAATGGCCTTGTCCAAGGTTTGCTTTGTGTCATAGGCTTTGTCATACGCTTTTTTACAAACGCAGTCGCCTTTGAATTCATCCGCTTTTTCAAGAGCGGTCAAAGCCCTTTCAGCATAATACATTTGATGTTCAAAGTTGGTGGCCTCCATTGCTTTTTTGCAATGATTGAGCGCATACGTCACTTTGGAATAATAATTATCACATTGATTGGAAAACGTAGTTTGTACGGCACAGAATAATGCAACAACTACTAAAACACGGGATTTGGGAGCCATGGTCAAGTATTTGAATTGGTTATAGTCTGTTACCTTAACGACAATATGCTGCCTTTATTTTATCCCATTAAAAATCATCATTGGGGTACCAATCCAATTGGACCACTTTTATATCAGGATTTCCCTCATTGACCAGTTGTTTAAACTTTGCCACATCACTGACCTCGGGACGTCCTCTAAAGTGGTAAGGATAAACTTCCTCAGGTTGAAATTCCAGTACGGCATCCGCGGCACTTTCCACCGTCATGGTGTAGGGGAGGTTCATACAGACAAATGCCTTGTCAATATTCTCCAATGCCCGCATTTCCGGGATATCCTCTGTGTCCCCCGAAAAATAGATACGTTCGTCCCCAAAAGTAAAGACATATCCGTTGCCTCTTCCTTTAACATGGAAATCCTTGGCTTCTTCACGTAGGTTGTACATGGGAATGGCTTTAACGGAAAATCCTGCCATTTCCTTGGTCTCTCCATTGTTCATTATGGTTGTTTTGGACGATAATGCCTCCTCCATTTGTAATTTCACCGCATCTGGTGCAATGATTTGGACACCCTCTAATTCCAATTCATTTAAAGTTTCTGGATTAAAATGGTCGCCGTGTATATCGGTTATAAAAATCATGTCTGGTCGTTGTTGCCCTTCAAAAGCAGCCTTGCCTCCAACCGGGTCAATATAAATAGTGGTATTGTTCCACTCCAAAACAGCTGTTGCGTGTTCAATGGGGATTATTTCAACTTTGGAGGGCAATTCAGTTTCAACTTGGGCAGCCACCGCTTCGGCCTCTTCTTTCTCTTTGTTTTTTTGTTTACAGGAGATGGTGAGCGTTAGAGCAACCATCATCAGGATAAAATTTCTTCTCATGGGTTTGTTTTGAGTTCCTTTAAAAATAAGGCATATCAATCATAATGAAGATTTTTTTCGACATTATTTCAACCTATATGATCCAAATGGTAATCCAAAGCGTATATAAACCAAACATGATTGATTAAAAAACCTAAACGAGAATCAATTAATACAAAACGTTATGACTGAAGCAAAAAATAACAATGGTTTGAAGGTAATTGCAGGTTTGTTGGGTGTCGTTCTTTTGGGAACCATCATCTACACCGTTAGTCTTTACCAAGATAAGAAAAAGACGACCCAAGCACTGACTCAGGAAAAAGAGTTGGTTGTTGACGATTTGAACAACTTGAAATCTGAGTACGACAAAGCGATTTTGGAAAGCAACGCCACCAATGAGGAATTGGTCGCTGCCCGTGACAATATTGCAAAGTACATTGATTCGGTACAAAGCATGAAAGCAGACATTGCTTCTCTTTCAAGATACAGAAGACAAGTTAGCGTATTGAAGGCTGAAAGAGAGAAATTGATGAAGCAAGTGGATTCCTTGACGCAATCAAACACTTTGTTGGCCATGCAGAGGGATAGTACTTTTACTGAATTGGAGAAACAAACTGTTTTCAACGATTCATTGGTCGTACAGAATACACAATTGGCCGATGCCGTTGAAAGAGGTTCTGCGCTTAACCTTTCCACTATCAGTGTAGATGCGGTTAGAGAGAGAAACAGTGGAAAACTGGTTTCTACTTCCAGAGCCAGGGCTACCGACAAGTTTAAAGTTTGTTTTACCATAGCTGACAACGTAATCGCTGAAGCCGGTGACAGAGAGTTTTTCATTGAAGTTCTTGGCCCGCAAGGAAATGTTTTGGGCGACAGCTTCACCAAGACTACTGAGGAAGGTGCTTCCATCACCTATAGCAAAGGAACCAATTTCTACTATGAAAACAGTTCTTTGGACGTATGTGACTACATCAACAAGCCTGTGGACGAATTCCAAAAAGGAAACTACATGGTAAATGTTTATGATGACAATTTGAAATTGTTGGGTACTTCCAAATTTGAGTTGAAATAATTCACACACTATCCATATACCTAAAAAGCCCGTTCATTATGAACGGGCTTTTTTTATGCCATACAGTTCACAATTCCTATAATACTTCCCAGCTCAAAATTGACTTCTTAACATTACAATCCCCAGACGATGGTAAAACCTCTTCATTGATGAACTAGAAACCACTATCCATCAAATCTAAGCCCTATGGTTAAATATGTGGGTGTAAATTGAATATCACGGATGATTTATCAATAAATATTTTAGATAGGATACTAGTTTAAATATTGCTCAATGAAAGAAGTTGAAGCCGCAAAACAGGAACTTAAAAGAAGAAATTTAAGGTATACCATTAAAGAATTTAAAAAATCGTTTTCAGGGAATGATACCGGTGAGATTTTTGATCTATATATAAAAGCGGGTATTTTATCAAAGGTCAAAATACCAGAAAATATACTGATACATTGTGCAAAAAAGGGTTCTGTTCAAAATATGAATGTCCTATTAAAAGAGATGGACATCAAAAATATCAACGGAAAAGCTTTTTTTTGGATTGTAAGCAGAATATTTTCTGAATTGGATGGAGCGCGCCATAATCCACTATTTTCAGAATATCATGTTCCAGATGAGAACCTTCTGAAAACGAAACTTAGAATTTATCAAGAATGGAGGGGTATAATATTTTCAACAATAGAAAAAGCTGAAGATGTCAATTATAAAGAATCCCACACAGGTTCTTATGATAACGATAAAGTAACTATTACTTCCTATTTTACACCTATGTCCATTGCTATTATGATGGATGATATGGAGTTAATCCAATTGTTGATTGAATACGGTGCAGTAATTTATGATGATTTGTTACACCTTATTTTCCAAAATCCACATGCAACAACTGACAAAATGCTTATGATAGCCGAATGCTTGCTCGGTACTAATAAACTGGATCTTAGCTTGAAAAATGAAGATGGACTCACTCCTCTAGCAATTGCAGCACAAAACAACTATCTGGATTTAGTAAAACTATTTGTAAGCCATGGAGCATCAATTGATGAAAAAGTTGGAAAAGAAGAGGTAAATAACACTAAAACAGCATTATTGATCAGTATCACCGAGAAAAATTTTTCCATTGCTCAATTTTTAATAGATCATGGAGCAGATATTCACTATCGGGATAAATGGGGTTTTTCTGCAGCAAGGTTGGCTTTTTATAAAGGGAACAGTGAATTGGGGGAAGAACTCATCAGAAAAGGAGCCATACTAACACCATATATTGGAATCTTTGGAAAGTCTTTGAAAGACAAAGGAGTTTTGGTTGAGGGGTTGGATACTTTCTTTGGAAGTGCCCATGAAGCAGGCATTAAAGAAGGTGATATCATTACCATGATTGCTGGTTTTGAAATCAAAAACCACTTTGATATTAAATCCGCATTGTCCAAATATAGGCCATTGGATATAGTGCCTATAATGGTATTAAGAGACAGTAAGACACATGAATTTTCTATTAAAATTCTCGTAGCATAGGTAATATATCAGCTTTGTGAAAAAGATAATTTAAGTCTTCAAAAGGACTTAGATAATTACCCTTACTGTCTCTTTTTAAGCCCTATATTAAGTCCTAAGACTCCCCACCATATCCTCGGGTTTTACCCACGCATCATATTCCTCTGGGGTAACATAGCCTAAATTAATGGCCTCTTCACGTAGTGTGGTTCCATTTTTATGGGCCGTATTGGCAATTTCAGCCGCTTTGTAGTACCCAATCTTGGTGTTCAATGCCGTGACCAACATCAAGGAGTTGTTCAGCAAGGTTTTGATGACTTCGTGATTGGGCTCAATACCTGTGGCACAGTTTTCATCAAAACTCACACAAGCATTTCCCAATAGTTCTGCTGATTGCAAAATATTGGCGGCCATCATAGGTTTAAAAACATTCAACTCATAATGCCCTTGGGTACCACCCACGCTTACGGCCACATCATTGCCCATAACTTGGGCACAAACCATGGTCAAGGCCTCACATTGGGTAGGGTTCACTTTACCGGGCATTATGGAACTCCCAGGCTCATTGGCCGGGATAATGATTTCCCCAATACCGGAACGGGGTCCCGAGGCCATCATTCTAATATCATTGGCAATTTTGTTCAAGGAAACCGCCAGTTGCTTCAATGCACCGTGGCTTTCCACAATGGCATCATGGGCCGCCAAGGCTTCAAATTTGTTCTGGGCTGTGATAAACGGAAGTCCTGTAAAATCAGCAATGTATTTTGCAACCAGCACATCATATCCTTTTGGGGTGTTTAGACCGGTCCCCACTGCTGTTCCCCCCAACGCAAGTTCGCTCAAGTGGGGCAAAGTATTTTTTAAGGCCTTTATTCCATGTTCCAACTGTGATACATATCCAGAAAATTCCTGGCCCAAGGTGAGGGGAGTGGCATCCATTAAATGGGTACGCCCAATCTTCACCACATCCTTGAATTCCTTCGATTTTTTGGCCAAGGTATTTTTGAGCCGCTCCACCCCGGGGATGGTAACCTCCACTATTTTTTTGTACGCCGCAATATGCATTCCCGTAGGGAAGGTATCATTGGAAGATTGGCTTTTATTGACGTCATCATTAGGCTGAATGGTCTTTTCACCTTCGCCTATTTTCTTTCCTGCGATCTCGTGCGCCCGGTTGGCAATAACCTCATTCACATTCATATTGCTCTGGGTGCCCGATCCGGTCTGCCAGATGACCAAGGGAAATTGACCATCGTGCTTTCCAGTCAAGATTTCATCACAAACCTGTGCAATCAAATCCCTTTTCTCCCCAGAAAGCACCCCAAGCTCATGGTTGGCATGGGCAGCCGCTTTTTTTAGGTAGGCAAAGCCATAGACCACATCCAACGGCATGGAGGCCGCAGGGCCAATTTTAAAATTGTTTCGGGAACGTTCCGTTTGTGCTCCCCAATATTTGTCCGAGGGCACTTTAACCTCGCCCATGGTGTCCTTTTCAATTCTAAAACTCATTTTTCAAAATTTATATATACAAAGGTAGTTGTTCGCAATTTTATATGGTAGTTGTTGTGGGCAAATACACTTTTTTTGGATTGAGATTTGTATTTTTTCACAAGAACAGAGTATCTTTGTTCAACAAAAGGAAATAAAATGTTCGAATTTGACCAATATTTAGGTTTTTTAGCTTTTTTAACGATTTTGACCATTGGCTTTTGGTTGATGATTTTCTTGTTGACCTTTGTTGTGCCTTATTGGTTGATCGGTAACTTACGTGAAATGTTCAAAGAAAGACGCGAGGCCAAACGAGCCGAGCTTGAAGAATAAAAAAAAAGAAGCCAATTTGGCTTCTTTTTTGTTTTATGGAGTTCCTTTTTCCCTAACCTTCGAATTGGCCTTCCTCTTCTTCCATATCATTACCTTGTCTTCCCCTTCCTCTTTGATTACGATCTTTGGGTTGATTAAAACGATAAATAAACGATAGATTTATCTGCCGTACCCTCCATTGGAATTCGCTGTCTGATGTAAAGAATGCTGTTTCCGTAAAAGATTGTCGTTTTCTTGAATTAAATACGTCGCTAACGTTCAGGGACAAGGTGGCATTTTCATTGAATAGGTCTTTGCTCATGGCCAAGTTCAAGGAAAACATACCTTTGGTTTCTGTCTGGGCATTTTGTTGTGGACCCATGTAGAAAGAATTGGCCTGAAAGTCTATTTTGGCAGGCAATGAGATTTTTGAACTGAACCGCGCAAACCAACTGGAGTTGTCCGTTCCATAGTCCACACCATTAAAGCTTCCCTCAGAACTGAACTGGAAGAAATTAAAACTGCCGTTCAATCGCAACCATTTTGTAGGATTATAAAGCATGCCCAATTCGGCACCGACCCGTTCGTTGGTGGAAAGGTTTATGGGAATAGATCGGATGATACGGATACCATCTGAAGTAACTTCTCCGGTTTCTTCCTGTACACGCTCAAAGGAATTGGTCTCCCGTTGGTAATATATGGAAGAAGTAAGGGTCATTTTGGTCCATCGCTTTAAATACCCTAGATCAAAAGCATTGGCAAAAGCCGGATCTAGGTCTGGATTCCCTTGAAAAACATTGGTTCTACTTGATCTAGAAGGGAATGGGTTGATAAACCAACCCCTGGGCCTATTGATTCTTCGGTTATACCCAAGGGAAATATTCTGATTTCCCTTAAACTCATAAATAAGGTTGATGGTTGGGAACAGACCCAAGTAGTTTTTGTCAAAATTCAAATCAACATCCTCTCCAAGAAGTTCTTCCAAAGCTTGACTGTCAATTTCTGAATCGACATTTCCCTTCATCTGTGTATTTTCCAGACGCAATCCTGCCAAAAAGGAAAACTTTCCAAATTTATTGCCGTACTGGGTGTAAAAAGCATTTACATTTTCATGATAGGTGAAGATATTGGTCAGGTCCTGGTTGGTCTCAAATGCATCAGTATCCTGGTTATATATGTCCAATTGATAGTCATTCACCTCTTTTTCAAAGGTACCGCGATACCCAGCCTCAAATTGCGCATCGCCCATGGGCAGAACATAATCCACTTGGGCCAAAACTTCATCTTGTACCTCGCTTTCATAAATATTTTCAAGAGCCAATAAACTATCGCTCGGCACAGTTCTGTTCTCTTCAATTACAGTAAAAACAGATTCGTCATCATAGGAATACTGAAAATCAGCGGTCAGTATATGTCCATCATCGTTGATGTTATTGGTATAGTTGAACGAAAATTGACGACTATTATCATCTTCACCCTGATCTTCGGTTCTGAAAGTGCGACTTGCCAGTGCCGCATTGGTAAAACGTTGGTTGTCATTTTCCGTTAGATCGTTCTCATCGGAAAGGCGATAGAAAAAGCTCCCTGTAATGGAAGATTTTTCGGTGAGAAAATATTCCATTCCAATATTGAGGTTGAACCCATCATCATTTCTACTGGTCTCCCGGTCCTCAATGATGCGGTCAAACTCTCCCTGTGAATAGGTATTGTCGCTAAAACCATTTCCGGGAGATTCTCTATGAAAATACCCCAACGTATTAAAGATGTTGAATTTCTCGGTACGGAGGTTGAAATTGGTCGTGGCCCTGGCATTGAAAGGATATCCACCCGTAACATTGACCGATCCATTGATGCCCAAGGTCTTTTCTTTTTTCAATACAATGTTCAATATACCTGCCGTTCCCTCAGCATCATATCGTGCTGATGGACTGGTGATTACTTCTACCTTTTCTATGGCATCGGCGGGTAATTGCCGCAAAACATCAGTAGATCCAAACCCGGCCAAGGCAGACGGTTTTCCATTGATCAAAATACGTACATTCTCATTCCCCCTAAGGCTTATGGCACCTTCCACATCAACAGAAACGGAAGGGATGTTGCCCAAGGCATCGCTGACATTGCCACCACTTGTGGTGATGTCCTTTCCAATATTGTATACCTTTTTGTCCAATCGAACCTCAACAGTGGTTTTTTCACCAACCACCTCTACCTCTTGAAGCTGCGACACATCGGGTGCAAGGATAATTTTCCCCAAGTTGGTTGATGAGGTATAGTTCTGGTTGGTCTGGGAATAGGTTTTATAGGAAATATATTCAACTCGGATGTTATATTGGCCGGGATCAGTTTCAATCTCAAATTTTCCATCCAAATCTGTGATTCCACCGGTTACTTTATCGGGATTCTCCACTTCCTGCAAAACAAAGGTTGCATATTCCAGGGGTTGCCCGGAATCTTGATCAATTACTGTTCCGGAAATGGTGATAGGACTCCTATTCTGCTGTGATTGAGCATTCAATGAAATGACTGCCAACAAAAACAACGGTATAATGATTCTTTGCATAGCTTGGTTTTATACCAGCAAAGTTGAAATGAAATAAAGAAGGAACGAAATTTATATCGGTCAACAACACACTTGATCCCGTCAATGACCTTAATGATTTGTTAATCTTTTTTCTTTTTCTTCTTCTTCTTCTTTTTGGTTTTGAAACCGTCGTCTTGAAGCTCTAGGAATGCATTGTACTTATCTTCTGGCAGACCGGCCTTAAGCTCATCGTTCTGCTTCTTCAAAATTTTCTCATACTCTTCCTTCATCTTTAAGGGCTCCAGTCCTAGAATTTGAAGTTCTATCCGTTGTTGTATGGATTGTATCAAGGTAGTACGCACCACTGCCTCCTCAAAAGGATTAAGCCCCAACGCTTCTGAAATGGAAGGCATTTGTTGGTCCACAACTTCTTCCGCAGTGGGCGGTTCCACTTCTTTAGGGGTTTCTTGGGCTCTGGGTATGGTACTTTGCCTTCTACCGTATCTATTTCCGTATGGTGATCCATAGCCATATTGGGCCGCTAGGTCGCCAATGGACAGGAATACGGTCAAAAAGGTTAAGAAAACGAGGGTCTGTGTACTTTTCATGGCCAAATAAATGCGTTCTTAATACTATAGCAAGGTATTGATTTTTTCTGAAGGTCTGCCGATCACTGCTTTTTTATCCTTCACCACTATGGGGCGTTCAATCAATTTTGGGTTCTCTGCCATGGCGGTTATGATCTCCTCATCTGAAAGTGTTTTTCCCTTGTACTTTTCCTTCCAGACGGCCTCATTTTTGCGAACCAACTCCATTGGGGCGATTCCCAAATATTCAATAATGGTTTTCAGCTCTTCTTTGGATGGAACCTCCTCCAAATACTTCACCACTTCAAAATCTTGCCCTGATTTTTCCAAAACTTCCAATCCTTCCCTGGATTTCCTACATCTGGGATTATGGTATATTTTAATCATACTTTATTTGTTACTGGTTACTGGTTACTGGTTACTGGTTACTGGTTACTGGTTGCAGGTTACTGCCCACTGCTCCCCCCGCACTTTTCACCATACATCTTTCGTCTATTATCTATTATCTTTCTTCTTTCGTCTTATCTCCTGTCTCTTGTCTCTTTCGTCTCACGTCATACATCTACTCCTCTTTCTGTCCCATCATCATAAGATAGGCCTTTAAAAAGGGATTGATTTCCCCATCCATAACAGCATCCACATTGCCGGTTTCCTCTCCGGTGCGGACATCTTTCACCAATTTATACGGATGCATTACATAGTTACGGATTTGGGAACCCCATTCAATCTTCATTTTTGAGGATTCTATTTCTGCCCTGGCCTCTTGCTTTTTCCGAAGTTCAATCTCGTACAATTGCGATTTCAGCATTTTCATGGCCGTGGCCCGGTTATCGTGCTGCGAACGTGAATCGGAACAGGAAATTTGGATACCTGTGGGTTTGTGCACCAACTGAACCTTGGTTTCCACCTTGTTCACATTCTGCCCCCCAGCGCCACTGGAACGTGCCGTGGTTATTTCTATGTCCGAAGGATTCACCTCAATTTCAATGGTATCATCCACCAAAGGATATACATACACCGATGCAAATGAAGTGTGTCGCTTAGCATTGCTGTCAAAAGGGGAGATGCGCACCAATCGGTGTACGCCATTTTCTCCTTTGAGCCATCCAAAGGCATATTCGCCCTCAATCTCCAAGGTTACGGTCTTAATGCCCGCCACATCACCCTCTTGATAATTGAGCTCTTTGACCTTGTAGCCATTTTTTTCACTCCACATCATGTACATCCGCATGAGCATGGACGCCCAATCGCAACTTTCCGTACCTCCGGCCCCGGCAGTTATCTGTAGCACAGCGGTCAGTTCGTCCCCTTCATCAGAGAGCATGTTCTTGAACTCCAGTTTTTCAATGGCCTCAACAGCTTTTTTATACTGCTGGGTCACTTCTTCTTCCGAAATTTCTCCCGCTTGTTGAAATTCCAGTAATACCTCAAGATCACCCACCAAAGTTTTGGCGGATTCATAATCTTCCACCCACTTTTTCTTGAACTTTAGGGATTGCATTTGTTTTTGGGCCTCTTGCGGATTGTCCCAAAAACTGGGGGCGAGGGTTTTTTCTTCCTCGTTTTCTATTTCTATAAGTTTGGCATCAATGTCAAAGATACCTCCTTAACGCACCAAGGCGCTCAATAAGACCTTTTTGCTGATCTGTGGTTACCATGTAATCAAATTTGGGCAAAAGTAAGTTTCTTTCAGCACATTCTATAATCTATTGTTGCTGCTGGGCCGCTTTCACCGAAACCGAGTATTTGGTCTCGTTTTTGCCCAGTGTGTAGACAACGCCTTTCAACGGAGCACAATCTGTGTAATCTTTTCCGTGACTGACTTTGATATGGTTGTGGTTGGCCAATAGGTTATTGGTGGGGTCGAATCCTATCCATCCCGCATTCGGAAGAAAGGCCTCTACCCAGGCATGCATTTGGGAGTCCCCGAAGAACCCATTTCCTTGGTGCAAATAGCCTGACACATAACGGGAAGGAATACCATTTTTCTTGGCAATGGCACAGAAAAGATGGGTGAAGTCTTGGCAGACCCCGTGTCTTTTTTCAATGATTTCCTCCAATGCGGTGTCCACACTGGTCACGCCAGGTTTAAAAAAGATTTTGTTGTAGACCCATTGGTTCAAGGCCTGAAGATTTTCAAAAAGAGGCACTTTTTCATCAAATTCATATATGGAACTATACTTTTCGGGAAGATGGGTCAAAGGCGTATTTCTAAGAAAGGGCTCATGGTCAATTCTAAAATCTAGGCTACGGAGCATGTCAAATTCTTCTTTAGGGTCCAGCGGTAGCTCAAAATCAAACGGGTTGACTTCTTTTTTGATAAGCTTGAAATGTGCACTGAAGGTAATGTGATCAATTTCCTTTATAGATCGTACCTGTACCGTTGTAAAGCCCAAACCATTTACAGACACACTGTTGCGCTCTCCCAAATCGTTCTCAAAATGCCAATAGCTAAGTTCTTGGGTATCATTTTCTTCCGGAACGACCAAAAATTGCCAAAAAGCTTCCTTCAACCCCTTTTCATAGGAATTTTGGGTCTCATAATCTATTTCATATTCATAGAACATGTGCGGGGTTTCAATCAGGCCAAGTTAGTTAAATTGACCTAGTAGTTGAAGAATTCTTTCTCCATGTTCTCACTAATTTTGAACATTTTATTAAGAATCATGTCTAGGTTGCCCTGAATATCCTCATGTATTTCCTCAATCTGTTTGAATTCAAATTCAGACCGAATTTTACCAACCATAAAAGCTGTTGAGCTTTTGGCATACTCCACCTTCTTGTCGATTTCAAGGATATGGTTATGGACTTGGTTGATACAGTTCATAAAGGAACGGGGGCATCTTCCATTCAAGATTAAAAACTCTAGGGTAGAGGTGCTATTGGGGGATTTTTTATAGAGTCGCCGCATCATATCATAAGATTCGGCGCATTTGAGCAGGGTAGTCCATTCAAAACTGTTCCCAATGGTATCTCCGTAGCTTCCCTTGGCCATCAAAGCATCATTGTATTTGGTGTTGATGATGCGGGTAATCTGAATGGCCCTTTCAATATTTACTCCCATCATAATGATGGCATACACCTCATCATGCAAAAGGGTGCCCCTTATCTTTCCACGGAGCACAGCGGTCATTTCGGTAATGTTCACCGTAAAGTCGTACAGATTGGTCTTTAAGAAGGTGTCCGTGGGATAGTTCATCACAAAGTGATAGAACTTGTTGAGGCTCTCGTACAACTCGGTGGAGATGAGATCACGGGAACTATTGGCATTCTCCCTAGCAACTTTGATGCTGTTTATAATGGAATAGTCTTTTACCGGGTTCAATCCGATATCGAATAGAACTTCTGGTTCATTGAGCATTGAGGCATCGTCATCCACGGGATTTCCAACCATAAACAGCATGGACCGCAGCACAAACTGTCTGGATTGCGATAGTTGGTTGGGGGCATCCAATGATGAAAAATAGTTTACGTTCATGAAACGGGCAACATGTTCTGCCCGTTCAATATACCTTCCCATCCAAAATAAGTTGTTGGCTACTCTTGCAAGCATAGTGTTCTTATTGTTTTAATACCCAAGTATCCTTAGATCCACCACCTTGGGATGAGTTCACGATCAAATTACCTTCTTTCAACGCCACACGGGTAAGACCACCCTTCAAAACAAATTGTTGGTCATGTCCCAGAACGGTGAAAGTTCTGAGGTCCACATGCCGTTGTTCAAAAGATTCTTTTTGGTCTATATAAGTAGGGTGTACGGATAAGGACATGATGGGCTGTGCCACATACTTTCTGGGGTTGGCTTTTACTTCGGATTTGACCCTTTCAATCTCATCCTTGGTCAAATTATTTCCAATGGAAATACCATAGCCACCTGCTTCGTCCACAGGTTTAATGACCAACTCCTTTATATGGTCAAGAACGTACTGAAGCTCCTTGGGACGGCTACAATGGTAGGTGTGCACATTTTTAAGAATGGGTTCCTCATCCAAATAATATTTAATAATGTCGGGAACATAGGTGTAAATGGCCTTGTCATCGGCAACCCCGGTACCCGGCGCATTGGCGATGGTAACATTTCCTTGTCGATAAGCAGCAAACAACCCAGGAACACCCAGCGCCGAATCTGGATGGAATTCCATGGGGTCGATAAATAGATCATCAACCCTTCTGTACACCACATCCACGCGGACAGGTCCTTGGGTGGTCTTCATGTACACAAAGTCGTTTTCAACAAATAGGTCGCGCCCCTCTACCAATTCCACACCCATGGCCTTGGCCAAATAGGAATGTTCATAATAGGCCGAATTGAACATCCCCGGAGTGATCACCACACATACGGGCGAATCCACCCCCGGGGGCTTAACACTTTCCAAAAGGTGGAGGAGGTTTTCGGCATAATTGGTAACGGTATGGGTCTTATAATGGTTGAACACACCGAAAAGCGCCCTTTTTAGAGCGGTTCTGTTGCAAATCACATAACTTACTCCAGAAGGACACCGGATATTGTCCTCCAGAACATAATAATTACCATCGGAATGTTTAATGATGTCTGTTCCAGAAATATGGTTATAAATTTTGCTCGGGGGATCAACATTCATCATTTGATGAAGATAATTGGGAGAAGAACTCAACAATTCTATAGGCACAATTCCATCCTTGACAATTTTCTTATCGTGATAGACATCCCATAAAAAATGATTTAAGGCCAAACTCCGTTGAATGGCCCCTTTTTCTATAATTTCCCATTCCGCAGGGTCAATTATTCTAGGAAAGAGGTCAAATGGAAAAATCTTTTCCTGACTTTTCTTGTCGCCATATACCTGAAAAGTGATTCCTTGATTAAAAAAAGAGGATTTGGCTTTATTGTTCAAGCTGACATAGTCCTCAATAGACCGGGATCCATAAAGATCTAAAAGCTTCTGGTACACAGATTTAACATCGCCATTGCCTTTAAAGACTTCATCAAACAAACCTTCTTTCCGCACATAGCTGGAGAAGATGGTTTTATCCATTGGTGATCCCATATTGTTTTTTTATTAAAGTATGGATTTTCAATCTCTTATGAAATGAACAATAGTTAAAAATCTACCACTAAAAAAATCAATGAAATAAAAAATGGAAGGTAATTTTATCAATCTACATTTTGAGGTGGAAAAGGAGGTTTCTCAAGTTTTTTTAAAATGATTTACATACTTTTAAATCCAATTTCCTTTCAACCATGAAGAACACTCTTACTCTCATTGCACTATTTAGCTGTTTTAGTTCAGCAGTACTCGGACAAACATTTGACAAAGCCAAGGATTTTCAAAAATTCAATGGCTATTTCAACTTTTATTATGATGATGCTACGGACAAGATATATCTGGAAGTCGATGAATTGGACAAGGAATTTTTGTATGTCTATTCCCTCAGCAGCGGGATAGGGAGCAATGACATTGGTTTGGATAGGGGCCAATTGGGAAACGAGCAGGTGGTCTATTTTAAAAAGGCAGGGAACAAGTTACTCTTGGTTCAACCCAATCTAACCTACAGGGCCATTACCGATAATGTATTGGAACGAAAATCGGTGGAACAGGCCTTTGCCAAATCCATTTTGCATGGCTTTAAGATTGAGGAAGAGTCTAGAGGAAGCTATTTGATTGATTTTACTGAATTCTTGATGCGTGATGCCCATGGCGTAGCCAATAGATTGAAAGATTCCAAACAAGGTTCGTATAGTTTGGACACTTCCAAAAGTGCCCTCGCGTTTGAGCGCACCAAGGCATTTCCAAAAAATGTGGAGTTTGATGTGACCCTTACCTTTAAAGGTAATCCAGAAGGAGCTTGGATTCAATCTGTAACGCCAAACCCCAGTTTGGTGACCGTGGCGCAACATCATTCCTTGATTGAATTGCCCGACGATAATTATAAAAAAAGGGTGTTCGACCCAAGATGTGGTTCGTACCCAATAACGTATTACGATTATGCCACTCCGGTACAGGAACCGATTCTAAAGCGGTTCATCACCCGCCACCGATTGGAGAAAAAAAATCCCGGAGCCGAACTAAGTGAAGCCGTTGAGCCCATCATCTATTATTTGGACAATGGCACTCCGGAACCCGTTCGTTCTGCCTTGTTGGAAGGGGGCAAATGGTGGAACCAGGCTTTTGAGGCCATTGGCTACAAAGATGCCTTTCAGCTTAAAATATTACCCGATGATGCGGATCCCTTGGACGTTCGTTATAATGTGATCCAATGGGTACACCGGTCCACCAGGGGATGGAGCTACGGAAGTAGCATTACCGACCCACGAACGGGAGAAATCATGAAGGGACATGTAAGCTTGGGAAGTTTGCGCATCCGTCAGGATTTTTTGATCGCCCAAGCCTTGATGAACAAGCCTTTTGCGGAACGAGACGATAATTACCAGCCCATGTTGGATATGGCCCTGGCGCGAATCCGCCAGTTATCTGCCCACGAAATAGGGCACACCCTTGGTTTTGCACACAATTTTGCCGCAAGTACCAATGATAGAGCCTCAGTAATGGATTACCCACACCCTCAATTTGAATTAAAAGGAAACACCATCGATTTTTCAAATGCGTATGATACAGGGATTGGTGAATGGGATAAGGTGACTGTGGCCTATTCCTATGCCGATTTTCCCAGTGGAACCTCTGAAAAAGAGGGGTTGAATGCCATTCTAAAGAAGGCCCAGGATGAGGGATTACGGTACATATCCGATCAAGATGCTAGACCTACCGGGGGAGCCCATGCCTTGGCCCATTTGTGGGACAACGGTAAAAGTGCCAGTCAGGAGTTGGAAAGTGTTTTGGAAATTAGAAAGACAGCCATTACCAATTTTTCAATAGATAATATTCGCACTGGAGAACCCAATTCCGTTTTGGAAGATGTTTTTGCACCCTTGTATTTTTTCCACCGCTACCAGACCGAAGCGGTTTCAAAGGTTGTTGGTGGACTCGATTACAATTATGCGGTAAAGGGAGATGGACAACGTGTGGTACTGTCCATAAATCAGGCAGTTCAGGAAAAAGCCTTGGAATCCATCTTAAAAACCTTGGATGCCGAAGTCATTGCCATACCCAAGGATAAATTGGATCTTTTCCCGCCCAGGGCCATTGGCTATCCGCGCACCCGAGAATCATTGATGGGAAGGACCGGGGTGAGTTTTGACGCCCTTTCCACGGCAGAAACGGCTGCCGATATGACTTTGGGACTCTTGTTGCACCCAGAGCGGGCTTCTCGATTGATTCAACAGAAGAGCTTGGACAAAAACCAATTGGGATTGGAAGGGGTCTTGACCACTTTGATCAATAACACGATTGAGGAAACCAAAAAAGACCCGTATCTGGATGAAGTACAACAGACCATCAATTTTAGGGTGCTGTACCACATCATGAATTTGGCGGCCCACAACGAAGTACATCCACAGGTAAATGCCATTGCCAATGAAACCTTGAAAGAACTTAAAGCAGCACTATTGGGCAATGGAAAAACGGCAATTACCGCAGAAATGGTGAAACGAATTGATGCCTTTTTGGAAAAACCGTCCAGTTTTAGTGTAATACCGGTCCCTAAAATTCCTGATGGTTCACCTATAGGAATGGACTGTATGGATTAGATAAGGACAAATACAAGTTCAAGTTCAAACTCAAGCTCAACTGCAAGTGCAAGCATCAAGGAAGATATGGTATGAATTCTACAGGGAAAATTTTGATTGCAAACGGAAGTTAAGGGATAGAATTATTACGACAAACTGGTTTGTTTATAGTATACTTGTTCATTGATATTGAATTTGAACTTTTATGGAAATTAACTTGATCAGTGATACGGTTACTCAGCCCACCGCTGGTATGCTTGAGGCGATGATGACCGCGAAAGTTGGGGATGATGTTTTTAAAAATGACCCTACCGTTAATGCTCTTGAAGCTAAAATGGCCCATTATTTTGGGATGGAAGCAGCTTTGTTCTTCCCAAGTGGTACCATGACCAACCAAACGGCGATTAAACTTCATACACAACCCGGTGACCAGTTGATTTGTGATAAATTCGCCCATGTCTACAATTATGAAGGGGGCGGGGTTAGCTTCAATAGTGGGGTGTCTTGTAAGTTGGTGGATGGCCACAGGGGAATGATGACGGCAAAACAAGTGGAAGAAGCCATAAATCCTCCGGATTTTTACCATAGCCCGTTAACCTCTTTGGTCTGTATAGAAAACACCACGAATAAAGGTGGAGGAGCTTGTTGGGATTTTGAAGAGTTGAAAAAAATCCGAAAAGTCTGTGATGAGCACAATCTAAAGTATCATTTGGACGGTGCCCGTTTATGGAATGCTTTGGTGGCCAAGAAAGAAGACCCGAAAGCTTACGGTGCCCTTTTTGATACCATCAGTGTCTGCTTAAGCAAAGGAATGGGGTGCCCGGTGGGTTCTGTTTTGGTGGGAAGTACGGAATTGATTGACAAAGCCTTGCGAATTCGAAAAGTGTTGGGTGGTGGTATGCGACAATCTGGATTTTTGGCCGCGGCAGGAATCTACGCCATGGACCACCATGTGGAACGATTGGCTGAAGATCACAAAAAAGCTACTGAAATAGGAGAGATTCTCTCAACTTTGGATTTCATCAAAAAAGTGGAGCCCATTGAGACCAATATCATCATTTTTGAATTGGATGAAGCGAAAATGACATCAGCCGATTTTTTGGCCAAGCTGGCCGAAAACCAGATTTCAATCATTGGAATGGGACAGGGAAAATTGCGAATCGTTACCCATTTGGATTATACGGATGCCATGCACCAGCATTTCTTAAAAGTTTTGAAAAGTATAGGGTAACCAATGTCCCCTTGAGGCCTGCCTGCCGAAGGCAGGGGACCTTAGGGGTGTTTTTACTTCATAAAAGCATCCATCCCCGGAATGTTGGGCATTCCCTCTTTGGCAACGGCGGCCAATTCGGTTTCATTCACGTTGGTGGCCTTTTCAATGGCCTTGTTCAAGGTGAGGACAAGATAATCTTCCAGTTGTTCCTTGTCTGCTAAAAGTGAATCATCTACGGTAATGGATTTGATTTCTCGATTGGCCGTAAGGGTAACTTTTAGCAACCCGTCAGAAGATTGCTCATCAATCATTACCGTATTCAATCGTTCCTTGGTCTCCTGTACTTTTTTCTGGGTTTCCTTCAGTTTACCCATCATTCCCATGATATCTCCAAACATAACTGCAATTTTTTGTGTGTAGTTGACCCCAAAAATACTAAATTGGAGTAAATCAATAGGGATGAAACGAATCAATCCAACCCATTGTATTCTCGGAATATGCCTTATTTTTGCAGGCTCTTGCCAAAAAAGTGAAGAATTGATGCGAATACACCCCCCGATAGCCAAAAAGATTCCAACGAAACTGGAAAAACACGGTGATGTACGGATAGACAACTACTATTGGATGAACAATAGGGAAGACCAAGCCGTGATTGATTACCTAAATGCCGAAAACGACTATTACCATAAGATGACGGCACACACCAAAAAGTTCCAAGAGGACCTTTTTTTGGAAATGAAGTCGAGAATCAAGGAAGTGGACTCCTCTGTGCCCTATAAATTGGATGGCTATTGGTACATCAATCGGTTTGAAGAAGGAAAGGAATACCCTATTTATTCCCGCAAAAAAGACACGTTGGACGCAGCAGAGGAGATTATGTTCGACTGCAACCAAATGGCCGAAGGCCATGACTTTTTTAATCTTAAGGGCATATCCATAAGCCCGGACAACACCTTGGCCTCTTTTGGGACCGATACGGTGTCGCGAAGACAATACAACATTCAGGTAAAGAATTTGAGAACCGGGGAAATTTATCCAGATAAGATTGAAAATACCACAGGAAGTTCTGTATGGGCCAATGATGGCAAAACCTTGTTCTACACCAAAAAAGACCCTGTGACCTTACGTTCCGATAAGATTTTCAAACATGTTTTGGGAACATCTTCGGATGATGATGAGTTGGTGTTCCATGAAAAGGATTCCACCTATAACACCTTTGTGTACAAGACCAAATCCCGAAAATACATTGTGATTGGTTCGGTGAGCACCATGACAACAGAATATAGAATCCTTGATGCGGATGATCCCAATGGCAGTTTTAAGGTGTTTTCCCCAAGGGATTTAGGGGTAGAGTATTCCATTGCCCATTATAATGGCAACTTCTACATTTTGACAAACAGGGACAAGGCCACCAATTTCAAGTTAATGCGAACCGATGAAAACAATACATCATCTGAGCATTGGCAGGAGTTTATTCCGCATAGGCGGGATGTTTTGTTGGAAGATGTGGAAATTTTCAGGGATTACTATGTGCTATCAGAGCGGGAGAATGGGCTTAACCAAATGAAAATATCCCGTTGGGATGGCTCGGAGAGCTATTATTTGCCCTTTAATAGCGAAACCTATGTGGCGGGAGCCTCGGTGAATTTGGATTTTGATACCGATGAGCTTCGGTATTATTACAATGAGATGGGAGCACCCTATGCCATCATAGACTTTAATATGAAGACCCGAACCAAGAAAATATTGAAGGAACAAGAGGTTTTGGGCGGAAAATTCAATAAGGACGACTATAAAACCGAGCGTTTGTGGGCCACGGCCCAGGATGGAAAAAAAGTGCCCATTTCATTGGTGTATCGCAAGGACACCCCTTTGGATGGCACCAGTCCGCTGTTCCAATATGCCTACGGATCGTATGGAAGCACCATTGACCCCTATTTTTCCTCAGTGCGGTTGAGTTTGCTGGATAGAGGTTTTATCTATGCCATTGCCCATGTAAGGGGAGGGGAGTACTTGGGAAGGCCTTGGTACGAAGACGGTAAACTGTTCAATAAAAAGAATACATTCACGGATTTCATTGACTGCTCCAAGTTCCTGATTGAACAAAAATATACCAGCCCAGAGCATTTGTACGCCAGTGGTGGTTCTGCAGGTGGACTTTTAATGGGCGCGATCATAAATATGGCACCAGAACTCTACAATGGTGTCATCGCGGAGGTTCCTTTTGTGGATGTGGTGACCACCATGTTGGATGATACCATTCCACTCACCACAGGCGAATATGATGAATGGGGAAACCCGAATGATAAGGAGTATTACGATTATATTAAATCCTATTCGCCCTACGACAATGTAGAAGCCAAGGCATACCCCAATTTATATGTTTCCACAGGTTTGCATGATTCACAAGTACAGTACTGGGAACCGGCCAAATGGGTGGCGAAAATCAGGGAATTTAAGACCGATGACCACCTGTTGTTTTTGGACACCAATATGGATGCAGGACATGGTGGTGCTTCGGGTAGATTTGAGGCTTTAAAGGAAACCGCAAAGGCATATACCTTTATTTTAGACCTTGAAGGGAAAACCCATTAAAAATAAAATGCTATTTTTGTGCCGAACTTATATCTGTAATCGCAGAAATTTGTTCCTTACCTAATACCAGTTATGAAAAAACAGATAAATGCGTACAGCAATATCCTAGACCTAATTGGAAATACCCCCTTAGTTAAGCTCAACAAAATCGCAGCCCCCCTTACCGGAAACTTCTATGCCAAATTGGAATCCTTTAACCCAGGACATTCTTCCAAGGACCGAATAGCGGCCTATATTATTGGGGAAGCAGAACGTAAAGGGCTTCTTAAGCCAGGGAGCACCATCATCGAGACCACTTCAGGTAACACTGGATTCAGTTTGGCCATGGTGAGCATTGTTAAAGGGTATAAATGTATTTTGGCGGTCAGTTCAAAATCGTCCCCAGATAAGATAGATATGTTGCGTTCCATGGGTGCCAAGGTATATGTTTGCCCTGCCCACGTCAGTGCAGACGACCCAAGGTCTTATTATGAAGTGGCCAAACGCCTGCACAAGGAGACCAAAAATTCCATCTATATCAACCAATATTTTAACGAACTCAACATAGAGGCCCATTACCAAACCACAGGCCCTGAGATTTGGGAGCAGACCAATGGAAATATCACCCATTTGGTGGCTTGCAGTGGAACTGGAGGAACTATTTCGGGAATAGCCCGCTTTTTAAAGGAGCAAAACCCCAATGTTAAAATCTTGGGTGTTGATGCTTACGGCTCAATCCTTAAAAAATACCACGAAACAGGGGAGTTTGACCATAATGAGGTATATCCCTATCGAATTGAAGGATTGGGGAAAAACTTGATTCCTGCGGCCACGGATTTTAACAGTATTGACCGTTATATTAAGGTCGCCGACGGTGAGAGTGCCCACATGGCCCGAAAAATTGCCCATACCGAAGGTATGTTTGTAGGGTATACAAGTGGTGCCGCCATGCAAGCCCTATATCAACTGAATACCGAGGGGGAATTTAACGAAGACAGCAATGTGGTTGTTATTTTCCCAGACCACGGTTCACGGTATATGAGCAAGGTTTACAGCAACGAATGGATGGAAAATCAAGGATTTTTCGACATTAAGAATGCTGAGATACCCGAAAAGATAGAATACATCAAATAAGAGATGCAATTCAATTCAACACGAACGGCAATGAATTTCATTGTCGTTTTTTATGTGAAAAAATCGTTATGCGAGCTTCACAAAAATCTATACTTTTGCATTTGAATCAATTTTAAGGTAGATGAGAGATTTATTTGATAGGATCATTGAGAACAAAGGTCCGTTGGGAAAATGGGCATCACAAGCAGAAGGCTATTTTGTATTCCCGAAACTGGAAGGACCCATCTCCAACAGAATGAAATTCCAAGGAAAGGATGTCATCACGTGGAGTATCAATGACTATCTGGGACTTGCCAATCTACCCGAAGTAAAAAAAGTTGATGGCGATGCCGCCCACGAGCATGGGGCCGCTTACCCCATGGGTGCCCGAATGATGAGCGGTCACACCGACTACCATGAGCAATTGGAAAAGGAATTGGCCGAATTTGTCCATAAAGAAGCCTCTTATCTTTTAAATTTTGGCTACCAAGGATTCATGTCGGTGATTGATGCTTTGGTTTCCAAGGACGATATCATTGTGTACGATGTGGATTGCCACGCCTGTATCATTGACGGTGTTCGTCTGCACATGGGAAAACGCTTCACCTTTAAGCACAACGACCCGGAAAGTTTGGAAAAAAACTTGGAACGCGCCACCAAAATGGCCAATGAGACCGGAGGTGGTATCTTGGTGATTTCCGAAGGCGTTTTTGGAATGCGTGGCGAACAAGGAATCCTCAAGGAAATTGTGGATTTGAAGAAAAAATACAATTTCAGGTTATTGGTGGATGATGCCCATGGTTTTGGAACGCTTGGAAAAACAGGTGCTGGAGCAGGTGAGGAGCAAGGTGTTCAGGATAAGATTGATGTGTATTTGGCCACTTTTGCCAAATCCATGGCGGGAATTGGTGCTTTTGTGGCCGCCGACAAAGAAATCATAGAATATTTAAAATACAACCTGAGGTCTCAGATGTTTGCCAAGTCGCTTCCAATGGTCTACGTAAAAGGGGCCTTGAAGCGATTGGATATGTTGCGCACCATGCCCGAACTAAAGGCCAAGTTATGGGAAAATGTAAATGCATTGCAAAATGGACTTCGAGAGCGTGGATTTGATATTGGAACCACTACAAGCTGTGTTACCCCGGTCTATTTGAACGGTAGTATTCCGGAGGCCATGGCCTTGGTGAAGGATTTGCGTGAAAATCACGGTATTTTCTGTTCCATTGTGGTCTATCCGGTAATACCCAAGGGGTTGATTTTGTTGCGACTCATTCCCACGGCTACCCATACCATGGAGGATATTGCCGAAACCTTGGATGCCTTCTCATCCATCAGGGAACGACTCCAAAATGGTACCTACAAGAGACTTTCTGCCGCTGTTGCTGCAGCTATGGGGGAATAGTGGTTTAAGTTTAAAAGGTGCCCCCATTGTTTAATCCCCATTTTCTTTAGAGAAAACTTTGGTTTATGGAGTAAGCCATATATGTTTTAAGTTATAGGTTCTTCCGATATGTCCATCTCCGTTTGTGTGTCACTGGATCAAAGTGCTTCCACATTTGCCGGATGGCCAAGTTGTCTTCCAACTCTGGTGTTCGTATGCAGTTTACAATCCCTTTTTCGGTAAAGGTCTTGTGGAATTCATTAAAGATAATGGCTGTTACCCCTTTGTTCTGATAGCTGGGATGGATGCCGATTAAATAGAAAATAACATCCTTGCTTTCCTTTTTGGCTTTTAAGAGATGAAATATTCCCGTAGGGAACAAACGTCCCTTGGCTTTTTGCAGTGCTTCGGAAAAAGAGGGCATCACAATGGCAAATGCCACCAGATTATCCTCGGAATCCACCACAAATTTGATGTATTCCGGGTTGATAAAGCTGATATACTTTTTCTTGAAGTATTCTTTTTGTATATCCGTAATCTTTACAAAAGAGGATAGTTTGGCATAGCTTTCATTGAAAAGGTCGAACATTTTGTCCACCCATGGCATAATGTCCTTGTTCTTCTCAAAATTCATTTCCCTGAGTCCATAACGCTTTTTCACCAACAAATTGGCTTTACCGAACAATTTTGGGTCAGCTGCAGAAGCTAAAAACTTATTTTCCAAATAGCCTTTTTCCTTGACAAACCCATGTTTTTCATAATGGGATTGATAGTACGGATGGTTGTACCAAGTGATCATGGTACCGATATGGTCAAAACCTTCAACAAGGACACCAACTTTATCAAGATTGGAGAAACCTACAGGGCCTTCCATGTATTCCAACTGATTCTCTTTGCCCATTTCCGCAACCTTGTCCAACAACGCTTTGGAAACCTCAAGATCATCCACAAAATCAAACCAACCAAAGCGCATTTTTCGAACCTTTTGTTCGTTCACCTCCAACCAGTTGATGATGGCCGCCACACGTCCCACCACTTTTCCGTCTTTATAGGCCAGAAAAAAGCTGGCTTCCGCATTTTTAAAAACAGGGTTCTTGGTCGCATCAAAGGATGCCATCTCATCTTTGATGATTGGGGGGACCCAGTAGGGAGAACCTTTATACAGGGAAAATGGAAATTTTACAAAGCGTTTAAGATCTGCCTTTGATTGGACCTGCTTGATGGTGATCATACCTCATTTTTTTTCAGGTCAATATTAACAATATTACCTGCATCATAAAAATGTTAAGCACAAAACTTAGAAATCAATATCATCCTTGTTTTTTTTCTTTCGCTTTTTGGATCTTTTGGAATTGGAGTTGCGCTTAATTTTCCCATTCTGGGCACTACTTTGTGTATCAATGGTTTTGAAACCATCTTTATGAAAATCCAAGCGGTAGGAAAAACCTAGCACTACAAAAAGACGTGATGGATCATCTTTAAATCCTGACCCCATGTGTAAGTCAACCTGAAAGTTTGGATTAAGCAAACGGGCCACTCCGGTTCGTAGGATGATATCAGAATAGCGGTCCCCAGAAATTCCTTGACCTTCAAAAAAGATACTCCATCTGGGATCTCTGAGCGCATGGGTAATGGAAAGGGCATAGCGCCATTCGGGAAAATCGGTACCGATACGGTCATAGGCCACATTGGAAATGAGCACAAATCTTGGCGACAGTCTGCTTTGTGTGGCAATGGCACCCCTGTAGGAAGTTGTGGGTTCCCCGGGATAAAAAGGATTGTCGCCCAGAACAAAATTGACCCCACCATATAAAGAAACGGCAGGAATTAGATTTTTCCATTGAAAAAGATTATTGGCCCGCCAGCTATACAGATTGGGTTTGTTGCGTTCCGGATTCTTGTAAGGATCAAAAACAAGGTATTTTACACCGAGCCGGTTACGTGAGAAATTGGCCAGTTTTCCTTCAATACCAAAATCAGGATAGTTGATGTTCTGCTTCATAAAGGATCCTTCCCAATTGATTTCCAATTCTTCAAAAAGAAACCCATATCGTAACGCCATATCGGTCCCAAAAATATTGGAGTCGGAATTCAGGTCCACATTGTCTTGCTGCTCATAAAAGAGTCCAACTTCAGCCTGGACCACATTTTTCCCCACCGCATAGGCACTTACGGCCCTGCCGGGTCTGTTGGAATTGATGACATCGGTGTATTGGGCATTCAAAAAAACGGGGACGAGAACTAAAAAATAAAGGGTCTTTTTGAAAAAGGAAAAATCCATATAACTGATTTTAATAGTATTTTAAGATACGTTTGGTCGTTTTATGCTACTTACAGTGTAATTTTGATACAATAGTTTAAGGTTATATGGTTGTACTACAAACGATATTAATCCTCATATTAGTATACTACGCGGCGAAATTACTGCTGAAATGGTTGGCTCCGCGATTGCTGAATTATGCCATGAAGAAGACCGAGGAACGTTTTGGCCAACAATTTGGCAATTACCAAGATTTTGGACAAAAAACCACGGAAGAAGGGGATACCACAATTTATAAGAAGCCTGCCCGAAAATCCAATCCTTCAAAAAAAGTTGGAGAATACATAGATTTTGAGGAAATTGACTAATATTTGTCTTTTCAAAATCTATCCATGAATCTTTCTCCAAAAGCCATTATCACCCATATTTGTGTCATTGGTTTATTTTTGCTTGCCTCTCTGGTGTATTTCTATCCCGTTTTGCAAGGCAAGGCCATTTTTCAATCCGATATTGCCCAATATAAGGGCATGGCCAAGGAGCGGGATGATTTCAAGGAGCTTACCGGGGAAGAATCCTACTGGACCAACAGTGCTTTTGGTGGGATGCCCACCTACCAATTGGGGGCGAACTATCCACATGATTATGTCAAAAAACTGGACCGTTTGATTCGGTTTTTACCACGTCCGGCAGACTATCTTTTTCTCTATTTTATTGGATTTTATATTCTATTGCTCTGCCTAAAGGTTGATTTTCGGTTGGCGGCTTTGGGTGCCATTGCTTTTGGTTTTTCCACCTATCTCATCATAATTCTTGGGGTGGGCCACAATGCAAAGGCCCATGCTTTGGGGTATATTCCCATGGTTTTGGGCGGGATTATTCTGGTTTTCCGAAGGAAATACCTGCTCGGTTTTATTCTGACGGCTTTGGCCATGGCTTTGGAAATCAGTGCCAACCATTACCAGATGACGTATTACTTTATGTTGCTGGTATTGATTTTGGGATTGGTACGGTTAATTTATGCCATTAAGGATAAAGAACTCAAACACTTTTTTCTATCGGTTGGGATTTTGATTGGTGCCGTTGCCTTGTCCATAGCGGCAAACGCCACAGGATTGATGGCCACCAAGGAGTATGCGGATTGGAGTACACGGGGGAAATCGGAATTGACCATAAATCCGGATGGAAGTCCAAAACAGCCTTCCAATGGATTGGATAAAGAATACATCACCCAATATAGCTACGGGATAGCCGAATCTTTGAACCTGTTTGTTCCCCGACTCTTTGGCGGTTCAGGGAATGAGGATTTGGGCAAAAACTCCAAAGCCTATGATTATTTGGTGGGGCAGGGGCTTTCACCTTCCAAAGCCATACAACTCTCCAGTGGCTTGCCCTTGTATTGGGGAGATCAACCCATTGTGGCAGGCCCGGCTTATGTGGGTGCCATTGTATTTTTTCTATTTGTATTGGGTCTATTTTTGGTAAAGGGCAAACAAAAATGGTGGCTGTTGGGAGGCGCTGTTTTAGCACTGCTGCTCTCATGGGGAAAGAATTTTCCGCTCCTCACCAATTTTATGATTGATTACTTCCCACTCTACAACAAATTCAGGGCGGTATCTTCTGTTCAAGTGGTATTGGAACTCTGTCTTCCCGTTTTGGGTGTTTTGGGATTGCGGCAACTCTTCAAAAAATCTGTGGATGATGAAAAAAAGTTCAACGCATTAAAATTGAGCTTTTTCATCACTTTGGGACTGGGTATATTCATTTTTATTTTAAAAGCGTTGTTTGATTTTGAAGGCATGCGCGACGAAATGTACCGAGGTTATTTTGGCGATGAACTGATGACCATGATCCAACGTGATCGTGAAGCGGTTTATGTCAGTGATACCATTCGCTCCTTGATATATGTGACCTTGGCAGCCGTGGCACTTTGGTTTTTTGTAAAGGAAAAAATTGGAAAGAATGCCATGGTGCTTATCATGGGGGGCTTGTTGCTGTTTGATTTGGTGGGCGTAGCCCTTCGCTATGTGAATGAGGACGATTTTGTGCGTCAACGCGAGATGAACACCCCGTTTCAAGCCAGCCAGATTGACCAAGCCCTTCAAGAGGACAATTCCATTTATCGGGTCTTTGACCCACAAGAGGGATTGAACGGAGCCCGGACCTCCTATTTCCATAAATCCATTGGGGGCTATCATGCGGCCAAACCCAGGGCGCTTCAAAATTTGTTTGAATATCACCTATACCAGAACAACCTACAGGTATTGAACATGCTGAATGTAAAATATATCATCCAACAAGATGAAGAGGGGAACAGTTTTCCCGCCGTCAATGATGATGCCAATGGCAATGCTTGGTTTGTGGAGCAATTGCTGCCCGTATCCTCTGCCAATGAGGAAATTGAGGGCCTGAAAGATTTTGATTCAAAGTCGCAGGCTGTGGTCAATACAAAGGCCTATCCCCGTTTGACCAAACTTCGGTATGAAACCGATTCTTTGGCACAAATTGATTTGGTGGACTACCAACCCGATTATCTGAAATACGAGTCACGCAACAGCAATGATGCGTTTGCGGTATTCTCCGAAATGCATTATCCCTCAGGCTGGAATGCATACATTGATGGTCAACCAGAGCAACATTACAAAGTGGATTATGCCCTGCGCGGTATGAAAATCCCATCTGGGGAACATGAAATAGAATTCAAGTTTGAGCCCCAAGTTATTGAAACCGGCAGTCAGATCACCTTGGCGGCCTGCATTTTGTTGGGATTGATTATTGTTGGCGGCGTTGGATATTCCTTTGTTCCGAAAAAATCCAAAGAATCCTGATGCAAAAAGTCTTGGTCATAACATACTATTGGCCTCCGGCTGGGGGACCAGGGGTACAGCGATGGCTCAAGTTCACCAAATACCTGCCCGAGTTTGGGTTTCAACCCATAGTTTATATTCCTGAAAATCCCAGTTATCCCATTATTGATGAAAACCTTGAAGCAGAAGTTCCAAAGGGTATTCAAATTTTGAAACAACCCATCAAAGAACCGTATGGATGGGCTGGTTTGCTCTCAAAAAAGAAAACGAAAACCATAAGTTCAGGAATCATTCAGGAAAAGGACCCTTCCGTTTTGGAAAAGGTATTGCTGTGGATTCGGGGTAATTTTTTTATCCCCGATGCCCGAAAGCTGTGGGTAAAACCTTCCATTGGGTATTTGGCCAAGGTAATTGCTGATGAGGGTATTGAGACCATAATCACTACAGGACCGCCACACAGTTTGCATTTGATAGGGTTGGGATTGAAAGAAAAGTATTCCATCCAGTGGATTGCCGATTTTAGGGATCCTTGGACGTCCATTGGTTATCACAAAAAATTACGGTTGTCCAAAACCTCTGAAAAAAAGCATAAAAAGTTGGAAGCGGAAGTATTGACCTCCGCTGATAAAATTGTGGTGACCAGCCATCTTACAAAACAAGAGTTTGAAGCAATTACCGACAAGCCCATAAAGGTGATAACCAATGGCTATGATGATGAACTTACACCCATACCCTTGGATTCAAAATTTACCATTTCCCACATGGGTTCTTTGCTGACCGGACGAAACCCCGTTGCCTTATGGAAAGTCATTAAAGGACTCATTCAAGAAAATGAGGCCTTCAAAAATGCTTTACAAATCCAACTGGCCGGGGTAGTGGGGGAGGAAGTTTTGCAATCCGTCAGGGAATTTGGGTTGGAATCGTATGTAAAGCCTTTGGGCTATTTGTCACATGACGCGGTTTTGGAGGTTCAGCAAAAATCGCAGGTGTTGTTGTTGCTGGAAATTGATTCGGAGGAAACCAAGGGTATCATTCCCGGAAAGCTTTTTGAATATTTTAATGCCAAGCGTCCTATTTTAGCCATCGGCCCGGAAGGGTGGGAGGCAGGCAGGTTAGTGGAACAGACGAAATCGGGGAGCGTTTGTGTCCAGAATGATGCCGCTTGTTTAAAAAATGTACTTTTGGATTGGTTCGGTAGCTATCAAAAAGGAGAGCTCCGCTGTGATTCAAAGGGCGTGGAACAGTTCCACAGAAAAGCTCTGACCGAAAGCTTGGCAAAATTCATCTAATGGGAGTCGTCTTAAAACAATCCATACAGAATGTTGTGGTCACTTATCTGGGCTTTTTGTTCGGTGCAATGAACACCCTATTCCTGTACACCAAGATTTTGGAGGACGAGTATTACGGATTGGTGACCTTTATTTTGGCGTCGGGTGCTATTTTAATGCCGTTGATGGCCTTTGGGGTGCACAATACCTTGGTGAAATTTTACAGCAATTATCAAGACAAGGAAAAGGATGCCTTCTTGACCTTGATGCTGTTGGTGCCGTTACTGGGGATTATTCCAGTAGCTTTGATCGGGTTGATTTGGTACGAACCCTTGGGCAATTTGGTCTCCCAAGTCAATCCCATGGTGAAAAAATACCTTTGGTACATCTTTTTTGTGGGATTGGCCATGGCCTATTTTGAGGTGTTCTATGCGTGGTGCAAGGTGCATTTAAAATCGGTTTTCGGAAATTTCATGAAGGAAGTCTTTGGCCGTATAGGCGTGTCCATTCTACTGATACTCTTATATTTTGATGTCATTTCCTTGGATATCTTTTTTAAATGTTTGGTCGGGTTGTATCTTCTGCGGACGGTGATCATCAAGATTTATGCGTATACCTTGCGTTTTCCAAAGCTTGATTTCCACTTTCCGGCCAATACCAAAGAGATCTTGTCCTATTCCTTCTTGATTATTTTGGGTGGGTCCGCGGCACTGATACTGCTGGAAATAGACAAGGTCATGCTCAATCAGTTCATCAGCATAGAAAATGTGGCCTATTATGGGGTGGCAGTGTACATCGCTACCGTGATTATTGTACCATCACGGGCCATGCACCAGATAACCTATCCGTTGACTGCGGAACAGTTGAATTCCGGGGATCATTCTGGATTGGAGACATTGTATCAGAAAACTTCGTTGACGCTTTTTATTGCCTCGGGAATTTTGTTTGTGTTGATCATATTGAATCTGAACGACCTGTATTTACTACTACCTGAAGCTTATCGTAGTGGCTATACCATTGTTTTTTTGGTGGGGTTGGCCAAGGTGTTCGATTCGCTCTTGGGAAACAACAACTCTATTTTGTACAATTCTCCCTATTATAAAACCGTGTTGGTATTTGGGGTCTGTTTGGCCGCACTGACCATTTTACTGAATTATTTGCTAATTCCCGTTTTGGGATTGGAAGGAGCGGCTTTGGCCAGTTTTGTATCCATTTTTGTTTTCAATCTGACCAAATTGCTGTTTGTGAAGCAAAAATTTGGGATCCTGCCTTTTTCCAAGGCCACCTTCAAGGTATTTGCGGTCTTGGTGTTGTTGGGCGTATTGTTCGATATGCTGCAATTTCCGTTTCACCCCATTATGAACATTGTGTTGAAATCGGCCTTGATTGTAATTATGTATGTGGGAATTTTGTATCGTTTTGATATTTCAGAAGATGTTTCTGGGTTCCTTTCAAAATGGCTGAAAAAGAAAACCCCGTAGCGGATAAATCCAACCACGGGGTTAAACAACTAACCAACCTAAAAACTCTCGTTTAATTTCTTCGGGAACTTCTGCTATATCTAGCGTTGTTATTTCCTCTACTGGAAGAAGTTCCCGTGCTTTGCTTTACAGTCCTTTTAGTGCTGCTGCGATTTACAGTAGTTCTCTTCGGAGTGCTACTTTTTCTAACAACCTGCCTACTTGAATTGCTCCTTGTCTGAGGCTTTCTGTAGGTGGTTGTGGTACGCGACACCGTTTTACGATTTGGTGTGGAAGCAACCTGTCTTTTGGTAACGGTTCTCCTATCAGGAGTTCGTGTTACCTTTTTTTGGGTCAGACTTCTGTTACTTCTAGAAACACCATTCGATTTTCTATAGGTATCACCCTGTCTTACGCTCCGCTGAGGCGTGGCCTGTCTTTTTGCGGTGCTGTTGGAACGATACACATTAGGGCTTCCTTTTCTATCGTTATTTTGGGTCACGGTTCTATTGCTCCTACCATAATCCCCACTACGTCTTATGCTGTTGTTGTCACGAACACTTACTCTTTTATCGTTTCTATAGATATTTTCCCTTCTATATCTGTTATCGTTTCGATATACCTTTCCAATTCTGGCATAAGCCCTTCTTTGATTATATCGGTAAGGGGCATAATATGTATATCGAACGGGGCTGTAATACCTTCTGTACGGTCTGGCATACACATTACAGAAACCAATGGAAGGTCTTATAAAATACCTGTGGAATGGACGGTACACATAATGCCTGTTATAGATATTGATATACCCAGTAAAGTGACTGAAGGCACCTCCATTGTAGTAGACGTGCAATCCACCAATTCTACCGACCCTACCATTGTTGTACCAGATGTTGATGTTGCCAATCTGTGATACACGGCCGTAGTAATCATAAAAGATGGGAGTGTTTTCCACTTGGACTACGGCACCGTAGTCATCATATTGTACATAAGGGTTGTAGTTATATCCTGAGTTAAAGGTGATACCCACATTTCCTATTTGGGCACCAACACCAACATTAACCCTGTTATCCATATAGAAATCAAACTCTCCATCTGGGTATACTGAAAAAGTTACACCATCTTCTACGAAGATGAATGAGTTTCCATATCTTGTGGTCATGGCCACATTATCATCCAATTTGGCTGCTTGGGTACCTATGGCACCGAAGGCTACCGCTGCTATAAAGAGTACTAACTTTTTCATACTACAAGGTTTAAGTTCTAGATGTACCTATTTACATCCACCTAAATAGTTGCAAGCAGCGTGCCAAAAATTAAAATTATTCGTAAGTATTTGAAATACAGTTAAATAAAATTATTTTTAAGGCTCTACAATAATGAACATGGACCTTCGATTACGTTGATGTTCTTCTTCAGAACAATCAATTCCGTTGGAACAATGGTTCAATAATCTGGTTTCTCCATAGCCTTTGGCCGATAGTCTTTTTCGGTCAATCCCGTTTTTAACAAACCAATTTAGCGTGGCTTGTGCACGTCTTTCGGAGAGTCTAAGATTGAATGTGCTGTTCGACCTTGAATCGGTATGTGATTCGATATGAATGCTCAGTTCTGGGTATTTCTTCAATGCCTCCAAAATTTTGGCCAGTTCCACCTCAGCATCCCTCCTGATGTCATATTTACCATAATCAAAATAGATGGGTTGTAAATTGAGCCTACATCCCAAATCATTTACGGCGCAATCTGGAGGGGTAAGGGTAATGTTTACTTCCATTATTGGGCCATCACCGGAAGCAAGGATGGTTTTTTCGTTTGGATCGTACTCCAAATCTGTATGCTCCCCACGGATTCCATATCGTTTATTACAGTCCAAAACATGCTCAAATTTGTATGATCCTAGGGCATCTGATGTAGTCTGGGCAATTATGTTGTTGTTTTCATCCAACAAAATAACTTGTGCTCCTTGAAGGGGCAGATTGGTTTTGGCATCTGTGACTACGCCTTCCAGAGTTTGCACTCCACATGATTTTTTGAATCTGTAGATATCATCGGAGGCACTGCCGGCATCACCATTTCGATTGGACGAAAGATACCCTGTCTGTTTATCTTCATCTATGATAAAACCAAAATCATCCTTACTGGAGTTAATGGGCTTTTTTAAATTGGTGATTTTTTTGTAATCCCCATTATCCTCCAATGATATTGCAAATATGTCCAAGCCACCCAAGCCCAAATGGCCATCGCTGGCAAAGTATAGGTTGTTTTTTTTACTGATGTAGGGGAAAGTTTCCCTGGCTTCCGTATTAATTTCGGGGCCTAGGTTTACGGGCTTGCCGTATGAACCATTGGGGCCAATATCCACATACCAAAGATCGGATTCACCATAGGTGCCCTTCATGTTGGAGGAAAAATATAATCGCTTTTCATCTGGGCTCAATGCCGGATGGGCCACCGAATGAGCATCATTGTTAAAAGGCAGTTCTTTGATATTTTCCCAAGAACCCTCATTGTTCTTGGTTGCCTTATATATTTTAAGGGTGATTTCCCGGTTTTTATTTTTCCTTTTTTTGCCGTCCAGATAGTTGTTTCTTGTAAAATAAACGGTATTTCCATCCTTTGTAAATGCAGCCGTGGATTCGTGGTAAGGAGAATTTATATCCCCTTTGAGTGGAACAGGATTGATCAAACCTCCGTTCTCATCCAATTCAGCCTCAAAAAGATCCAGATATTTTAACCCGTTCCAGGTATGGATTTTGCGCCCCTCTGTGTTTTTGGATGAGGACGCATACACCAATTTGTTTCCATAGAACGTAGGTCCAAAATCTGAACTCGGCATCCCATCGGTTACATTCACCAAATCAATCTCGTTGGATTCATTGTCCACCAAACTGTCCAAGGCAGGATAGTTGTCCATAAAATTTTGTGCCAGATTGGTGGTGGATGATCGAGATGCAAATTCACCCATCATTTTTTTGGACAAATAATATTCCCCAATACTTTTAAACGTTTGCGCCGCTCTATAATAATATTCGGGTTCCAATTGGTTTGCATACTTATCCAGCAGCTTTTTGTACCATTTGGCGGCATCAACATACTCACTGTTAAAATAATAGGTATCTCCCAGTTTCTTGTATATCTGGGCGGATTCGTATCCCTTTTCCACTACTTTCAAATAAATTTCCCTTGCATTTATGTAAGCATAGGCCTCAAATACTTCATCCCCCTTTTTTATGTTGCTTTTTTGTCCACGTACCGAAAGGACAAACAAGCCTAGACATAAGAATACTATTGAAAATTTTGTTGACATCATCATCAGTTTTTTAAAAGAATCTTGGGGTCAGTACCCTGTCCAGTCTATTGAAGACATCAAACCGGAGAAAGACCTCATATGAACCATTGCTGTAATCTTCAATAGTTGTGGATTGATAATCATAGGCCACCCCTGCAAAAATGGATTTTGAAATTTGGAAGCCGGCCAGGGCACTTACGGAGGCGTTCCAACGGTATGAAGCTCCAAGCGCAAATTTTTCGTGAATTAGAAAGTTGGCGGACATATCCCATTGCAATGGTGACCCGCTTACAAACTTGACTAGCGTGGCAGGCTTAAATTTTAGGTTTGGGCTAAGATCAAAAACGTAGCCCATAATGGAGAAATAGTGTAAACGTTCCACGGCTATATTGTTTACACTCTCATCTTGTAATGAACTCTCATCAAAGTGTTTGGAATTCAAAAAATTGGGAACAGATACTCCGAAATAGAACTTTTCTGTACGATAATAGATCCCAGCGCCCACTTGTAGATAAAGTTTTTGGTCCACGTTGTTTTGGAAAGAAAAGTCATTGGGATTTGAAAGTTCCAGTCTGCTGTAATCCACATCCAGCATATCCACTCCGGCTTTTAGCCCAAATGATAACTTGCTTATGGTATAAGGTGCCAAATTAATGGAATAGGAATAGTCCACCACGGCGTTGGATTCGATTGCCGGCCCAATTTGGTCATGGACAATGGACATGCCCAACCCCATGTTCTTGTAGAGTCCAGTTGGGAAATTTACGGTGAAGGTTCCCGTTTGGGGAGAACCGTCCAGCCCTACCCATTGTGTACGGCCCAAAACACCAAAACTGAGCACTTCCCTAGATCCGGCATAGGCGGGGTTTACAATTTGGGTATTGTACATATATTGGGTATACTGCGGGTCTTGTTGGGCCGATCCTGTATGAATTATGATGGTCAGAAGAATTAGGTATGCCCATTTTGCTTTTTGAATGTTAAATATCATTTTCCCAATCTATAGGTTGAATTTGAAGTTGTTTAAGGTCAATCCTGATTTATATAGAGGTATCCAGAGTAACTTTCTTTTCCTGGATTATTTCCATGAAAAGTGAGCGTATAAAAATAGGTGCCGCTTGGAAGTCTTCTATTTTTTTCAATGGTGACCTTGCTATCGGAATGGCCATTGAAAAGTTTATTTCCCAAGCCATAACCATCCATCTCAAAAACCAACACACCCCATCTGTTGAATACTTTTAAAGTATTGTCTGGATAATTCTCTATACCCTCTATTTCGAAGTAATCGTTTACACCATCACCATTGGGGGAGATACCGTTATAGATTTTAAAACCTGAATCACCCGAATAAACACAAATGGCTTCTATGGTCAAGGTCTCAATTTCATCTGATTCATCTGTAATGGGATTGTTTGAGATGAGTTCCAAAGCAGATACCATTGCCTGATTGGTTACCTTCCCTTCATCAATGTCTTGTTGGGTAATGGAATAAAATGCCTCAAATGTCCAGGTTTCATCTATGGAAAGTACTCCGTCAGTATTGATATCGCTACCCGCCAAGGGACCCTGAATATTGGTTTCCTCCAAAAGATCATCTTCCAATAGTATTTGATACAAGTTGATGGCCCCGGTGTTCTCGACAGTGAAGGTATACTGAATGGATTCTTCACAATTATCTCCATCTTGATCTGCGAGAACGCCCGTTTTTATCAGTTCAATGCCCGCACGTGCCACACAGGCGCCAGCAATTGAGGTAATGGTCTCATCATTTTCATCAAAACTGTTATTATCAGAATCGTCTGTTATGCTATTGGCGGTATTTAGCTCAACAGCACTTACCTGCGCTTGATTTCTGACCACTCCGGCTATGCTATCCTGTTCCGTAATGGGATACAGTGCTTGGTAGCTCCAAGTTTCATCGGGGGAAAGGATTTCATCACTATTGATGTCATTGCCGGGGAGTGGCCCTTCAATGGGAGTGCCCCCCAGCAGAATATCACTGAGTACGATCTGTTCCAAGTTTATGGTTCCGTTGTTTTTTACGGTAAAGGTGTATTGGATATTTTCTGGACAACCGTCATTGTCCACATCCACCAAGTCATTACCGGCTGTTTTAATAAGTCCAATGCTCGCCTGTGCAATGCAAACATTTGCGCCCAATGGCGTGGTAATTCCATCTACATCGGTTACTTGGTTGGTCGTGCCTTGTTCAAAAGCCGTGACTTGGGCTTGATTGGTGACCGACCCTGTATCAATATCGGTTTGGGTAAGGGGATAAGTAGCTTGGTAGCTCCATTGTTCACCAACGGAAAGAATGCCATCGGTGTCGGTGTCATTCTGCGGCCCCATAAATACCCCACTGATTTTATCATCAAGAATGGATATTTGCTCTAGGTCAATAGTTCCTGTGTTTGATATGGTAAAGTTGTATCGGATGGTTTCCACACAATTGTCGCCGTTCAGGTCAAGGAAATCTGAACTTCCAACAAACTTGGTGAGTTCAATTCCAGCCTCTGATGCACAGAAACCAACTCCAAGTGGCGTAGTTATTTCATCTTGGTCCGAGACTTGGTTGGCAGTTCCTTCTTCAAAAGCCGTGACTTGGGCTTGATTGGTGACCGACCCTGTATCAATATCGGTTTGGGAAAGGGAATAAGTAGCTTGGTAGCTCCATTGTTCTCCAACGGAAAGAATTTGATCATTGTTGGTGTCACCCTGTATCTGAACATTTACGACTCCTCCTAAATTGTCATCGTTTAGAACTACATTTTCAAGCGGGGCCGTACCTGTGTTGCCCACGATAAACGTGTATAGCAAGGTCTCGTTGCAACCATCGGTATTGATATCAAGAAGGCCCGATTGGCCCACATTCTTGGTTATTTCAATTCTAGGACCCGTAACACAAACATTGTTGCCCAAAGCGGTGGTAATTTCATCCGTGTCCGAAACTTGGTTGTTGGTAATCTGTTCATGAGCTGTGACTTGGGCTTGATTGGCGACTGAACCAGAGTCGATGTCATCTTGATCTATTGGATATATGGCTATGTAGGACCACGCTTCCTGAGGGGATAACAGCCCATCGTTGTTGTCATCACTATTGGGTTGCGGACCGGTTATCTCATTATTGAACAGTATGTCGTTCAGTACTACTTGGTCAAGCGTAATGCTACCGGTATTGGTAATGAGGAAATCATACCGGATGCTTTCAAAACAGCCATCCACATCCACATCGACAAGTGATCCTATTTTAGTGAGTTCAATAGCGGATTCTGCCACACATATACCCCCACCAAGTGTTGATGCAACCGTTGCCTGATCTTCTGTAAAACTATCGTCATCGGAGTCGTCAAAGACTTGAATGTTGTTGTTTACATCGAAAGCGTAGACTTGTGCCTGATTGGTTACCGAACCAGCATCAATATCGTTTTGGGTGAGCGGATAGTATGCTTCATACGTCCATGATTCTTGAACTGAAAGTACTCCGTCATTATTTATGTCACTGCCCTGAATTGGCCCATTGACCTCTCCATCCAACAAGTCATCGGTAAGGACCACTCCTTCCAAATCCACACCTCCGGTATTGGCCACTATAAATTCGTAATGAATGCTTTCAGCGCAACCGTCACCATCCGTGTCGACCAAGAAATCACCCGACCCTGCTCTTTTTATAAGCCCTATGCCCGGCGGACCACAGTAGCCTTCCATTTGTACAATAGTTTCGTCATTTTCGTCAAAACTGTTGTTGTCGGAATAATCGAACAAAGTTATGGCAAAACCTGATATTCTGGCAGTCACAAGAGCTTGATTGGCCACGAAGCCGTTGACAACATCATCTTGGGTGACGTCATATTGCCCTTGATAGACCCATGCTTCCCCAACATCAAGAATCGCATCTCCATTGCCATTATCAGTAAGGTCAGCTTTTTCATCGCCCAGAAAGTCATCGTTCAGCACAATATTTTCAAGGGGGGTATCGGCAACATTCTGTACGGTAAAGGTATATTGGATGGCATCATTGCATCCGTCACTGTCCAAATCCAATGGGCTGGCCTCCATTACAAGCCCTATACGTGCAAAAGCCCCTGTGCAAACTTCGTCATAAGGGGCTGGTGTGGGGTCGTCTTGTGCAAAACTGTCATCATCTGATAGATCAGAAATTTGAACCCCCTGTATCAAGGTTTCAGCAGTTACGGTAGCTTGGTTTATTATAGTTCCAGATTGTTGAAGATCTGCGGAGTACAATGCTTGGTATTCCCATTCTTCCCCAGGGCTCAGAATGTTGTCATTTCCATTATCGAAACCCGGGTCCGGCCCCGGGACAGTACCTCCTAACAGATTATCCTCCAAAAGAATGTTCTGTAGGCTAATATTGCCAGTGTTCCTTACGGTAAATTTATATAAAAAGTTTTCTGCGCAAGGTGGATTATCCCCGTCCAGATCAATATACGACCAATCTTTGATGAGTCCTATCCCAGGATTTTGGCAAGCGGTAATATCTACAATTGTGGGGCCATCATCAAAAGGGTCTGAAGGATGTGACATATCACCTACTTCGATACTTGGACTGGAGACCAATTCTGCGTTGACGTTTGCTATTTGTCCGGTAAATTGACCATTGTCTAGGTCTGTTTGTGTAATAGCGTAGTTAGCCTCGAATGTCCATGTTTCTAAAGGGTCCAAGATATCATTACCATTATCGCCAAGGAATTCTTTAGGATCCGGTCCAGCTATAATGCCACCAAAATCCAAATCTGTAATTACTACCCTTTGAAGTTCTTCATCACCTTGGTTGGTAACAGTGTATGTAAACGGAATTGCGGCACAATCCCCGCCATTGAACACTGGGGCTGACTTGACAATGGAAATTCCAGGAACATACATATTGAAATTGGCTTCCATGTCAGCTTGGGAGTTGGCGGCACTGATCCCATCATTGTTGTTGGCAAAGTGACTTAGGTTTAGATTGGATTCGCTGTCAAAACGAGTTGAAATCAATAGACATAGCGCTAATACGGAAAGGATGGTCGCCCACCCGGTTTTCCATTTTTTTTTGTTAATTGAGTCAAAGAGCATAGTTAGTTGCATTAATTGGGGGTGACTGCAATTTTTTGAATTGATGCTGAACCATTTTGATTTTATGCTTTTTTAAAACAGTGCCTCTTGCCCAGAAAAGGGGCAATAGTGTAAGCTGTTCAATCTCTAAATATGTATTTTTTATGGGTATTTGAGACCTACAACTTTACAAATGGGGGGTATGATTTGACGGAAAAGCCATTTAGATTGATTAAATTTTGCGGTTCACCCCATAAATCCGGTTTTTTTGCCTTTATCAATCTAGGGAACTTCAACAAAGGGAACAGTATTAATTTTTAATAATAAACACAGATCTTCTGTTGAGTTGATGTTCTTCCTTGGAGCAATCAATGCCGTTGGCGCACCTATTGATAAGTTGGGATTCCCCATATCCTTTTGCGGAAAGTCTATCGGAGTCAATTCCCTTGCGTATCAACCATTGCATGGTGGATTGGGCCCGCCTTTCAGAAAGCATGCTGTTGTAGTTGTCATTTCCTCTGGAATCTGTATGGGACTCAATATGGATGGTTAATTGGGGATATTCTTTCATGGCCTGCAGAATTTTGGCCAATTCCACTTCTGCATCTGGCCTGATGTGGTGTTTGTCGAAATCAAAATAGATAGGTTGCAAAGCAAGTCGGCATCCTAAATCGTCCACTGGGCAATCGGGCGGCATCAATTTTAGATTTACATCAACTGTTCGTGAGCCCACAGGTGTCATTACAATTTCTTCTGAAGGCTCATACTCTTTTTCATCATTGGTGGCCCTAACGGCATAATGTGCTCCGCAATCAGCCATTCCATCAAAAATATAAGAGCCGTCAACTGCCGCCACTGTTTGGGAAACCACGACATTGTTGTCATCCAACAAATAGACCTGGGCCCCGGATAGCGGGTCTTCTGTCTTTGCATCGGAAACAATACCTTTGATCATAATGTTGCAATTTTCACGTATCAAGTAAATGTCATCAGATATACTGCCCTCTATTCCTTCACGATTTGATGATACGTAAGCAATTTGCTTTTCTTCATTTATAATGAACCCAAAATCATCCTGATTGGTGTTTATGGGACCTTTTAAATTGGTCACTTTTTGATATTGTCCATTGGCATCCAGAGAAATGACAAAAACATCCAATCCGCCCAGACCGGTATGTCCATCACTTGAAAAATAAAGGTTGTTTTTATCGCTTATATAGGGAAAAGACTCTCGCTCTTGCGTATTTATCTTAGCCCCAAAGTTTACCGGATCGCTATACGTTCCATCTGGTAAAATGTCAACATACCATATATCCGATCTTCCCAATGTACCTTCCATGTCAGAAGAAAAATAGAGACGTTTTTCATCGGGAGTCAGCGCTGGATGGGCCGTGGAATACGAATCGCTGTTAAAAGGCAGTTCTTCCACGTTGCCCCACGATCCATTTTCATTTTTAAGGGCTTTGTAAATTTTTAGGCTCACAAGTCTGTCCTTCCCTCTTTTTTTCTTTCCGTCGATGTAGTTGTTGCGCGTAAAGTAAACCGTCTGTCCATCCTTGGAAAATACAGCAGAAGACTCATGATAGGGAGAATTAATGTCTCCTTTTAGCGGAGTGGGGTCCAGCAATCTGCCATCTTCCCCAATATTGGCCTCGTATAGATCTAAATAAGGAAGCCCGTTCCAGTCATGCACTTTGCCTCCCTTTGGATCACTTGAAGAGGAAGCAAAAACAACTTTTTTCCCATGGAACGAAGGGCCAAAATCGGAGCTTGAAAGGCCATCAGTGACGTTCGTAACACCATACTTCTTATTTTCAAAATCCATGAGATTTTCCACAGGGATATAGTTTTCCACAAGATTGGAATTATTGGATGACGCCATGAATTTTTCCATCATTCGTTCGGCCTCTTCATACTCACCTGTACTTTTCAAAACTTGAGAGGCACGATAATAATACTCCGGTTCAACTTGTTCCGGATACTGATCCATCAGCCTTTTGTACCATTTGGAGGCTTCGGCATACTCGCTGTTGAAATAATAGGTATCTCCGAGTTTTTGGAATATCTGGGCAGACTCATATCCTTCTTCCACCACATCCAGATAAATTTTCCTGGCATCGATATAGGAGAAATTGTCAAACTCATCGTTTGCCTTTTTTATTTTGATTTCTTGGCCCTGCATTCCAACCACAATTGAAAAAGCCAGCACCACTTTTATGAGAGTTCTTGATTTCATGAGTATGGTTTTAAAAAAATCTTGGGGTCATCATTCTGTCCGGACCGTTGAATATGTCGAATCGTAAAAAGACCTCATATGATCCGTTACTGTAATTTTCTATTGCTGTGGATTGATAATCATAGGCCATTCCGGCAAAAATGGATCTAGAAATTTGGAATCCAGCCAAAGCACTCAGGGAAGCGCTCCATCTATACGAGGCACCCAAGGTGAATTTTTCATTGATCAAAAAATTGGCCGATATGTCCCATTGAAGGGGGGAACCACTCACCATTTTCACGAGTGAGGCCGGTTTAAATTTCAGATTGTCATTTACATCAAAAACATATCCCGCAATAAGAAAGTAATGCAATCTTTCTATGGCAATACTTCCGGGGTCTGTGTTGGCCAACGAGCTTTCATCAAAATGTTTGGTGTTCAAAAAATTGGGAACCGAAAAACCTGCGTAGAATTTATCGGTGTTGTAATAGATTCCGGCACCGACCTGGGGTTGGAGCTGATTGTCAATATTGTTTTGGAAAAACGGATCACCAAAATCAAAAATCTTCAACTTGGCATAATCTACGTCCAATACATCAATTCCAGCTTTTAATCCAAAGGAAAGTTTGTTCAGGGATTTTAGCAGCAGGGAATACGAAAAATCCACCACAATGTTTGATTCTACTGCCGGGCCTATTTGGTCGTGCACAATGGACAGTCCCAATCCCATATTATCGTATAGCCCTATGGGTGAATTTACCGTAAAGGTGCCCGTGGCGGGAGAACCATCCAGGTTTACCCATTGGGTACGACCCAACACGCCAAAGCTCAAAGCTTCCCGGGAGCCGGCGTAAGCAGGGTTCACAATTTGGGTGTTGTACATGTACTGGGTATACTGTGGATCTTGCTGGGCAAAAGTATTATGGACCGTTGCGAACAGCAGGAACACCATAAACCATGGAATTCTTTTTTTATTTGGCTTCATTTTGGATTTTGTTTTCAATTTGTATCAATGCTGATTGCAATCAATCTCTATTTATGTATAAGTATCCTGAGTAACTTTTTTGGCCTGGATTTTCGGCAGAGAAGGTCAATATGTAGAAATAAGTGCCACTGGGCAGTTCCCTGTCCGTTGCAATGTTTGCCCTTCCTTCTGAGACACCCCTGAACAGATTGTTGGCTTGGCCATATTCACTGATTTCATAGACCAATACACCCCATCTGTTGAATATTTTCAGGGTGTTGACAGGATAGTTATCGATACCCTCAATGTGGAAATGATCATTGAGTCCATCCCCATTTGGCGTGATGCCATTGAATATCTCAAAATTTGGATTGCCAGAGCCAACACAGGCCCCAACTACCGATATAACCGTAAATCCATCTTCGGAATAGCTGCTGTCATCCGAGTAATCTGAAATAACATTTTGCGTACCAACATGAACAGCGGTCACCTCGGCTTGATTTTGGACTTGGGTGGCATCAATGTCCGCTTCGGTAAGTCCATGGACCAATGTATATGTCCATTCTTCATCTGGGCCTAGGATTCCATCATTTCCAGTATCCCCGGAATTTGGCTCGGACAAGGTTATCCCCAATATATTGTCTTGTAGGGTGACAGATTCGAGGTTTACATTGCCCAAATTGGCAACCGTGAACGTATATATGATGGATTCCTTACAACCATTGTCGTTACTATCAACCAATTCACCTTGTTTGATAAGTCCAATGTCGGGGCTGGGAATACAAGCTCCAATAACTGAAGTTATGGTAGGGTCATTTTCCGCATAACTGTCATCATCGGAAAAATCGGAATACGGATTGTTGCTCAGTATCAAATTTGCCCTTGCTTCAGCTTGATTCACCACCTGAGTGGCATCAATATCAGCTTGGGTAATTGTGTATGTTGCTGAATAGTTCCACACTTCATTTGGCCCCATGATGCCGTCATTGCCAGTATCTCCGGAGTCTGGCCCGGCAATGACACCCAATACTAGACCATTGTCCTCAAGGGTCACTTGGTTCAGGTCCAACGGACTCTGATTTGTTACACTGAATGCATATTGAATCTGATCTGCGCAGCCATCGCCATTACTATCAATAGAGCTTCCTGTTTTGATTAGGCCCAAAGGACCACCGTGTTCATCGCAGGCACCTACAACATCTGTTTGTGTGATGTCATCTTCGTTGTAACTATCATTATCTGAAAAATCAGCAACTTGGATATTGACGTTGTTGCTCAAATTTGCTTTTACTTCGGCTTGGTTTTCAACGTTGCCTTGGTCAATATCAGCTTGGGTAATGTCATAAATGAAATTATAGATCCATTCTTCGCTAATACCCAAAATGTTATCGTTTCCGACATCTCCAGAAATAGGGCCGGGAATGACTCCGCCCAAGAACACATCATCAAGCGTAACAGCAGCCAAATCCACATCTCCCAAGTTGGCCACGGTAAACTCGTACAGGATATGGTCATCACAGCCATCGGCATCCATATCAAATACTTGTCCTTGTTTTATGACGGCTATTTCTGGATTGATGCAGGGCGTGAGGTCTGTCACTGTAGGATGATCCTCAAAAATTATGTTGTCATCGGAGAGGTCATTTACAAAATTATTGGGTGCAACTAGAATTTCGGCCGTTACGGTTGCTTGGTTTACAACTTGGGCCGCGTTTAGATCGGCCTGGTCAATATCGTATGTTATGCTATACTCCCATACTTCATTTAGATCTAAGTTTCCATCACTGTTTAAATCGGTAAGGGGATCAGGACCGGGCAATGGAAGATTTCCGAATAGTGGGTCTATTATCTCAACATTCGTTAAAACCTGGGCACCTGTATTGGAAACATAAAATTCATATTCTATTTGGGAACAATTGTTAATTATGGTACCCGTCTTTACCATAGCCACTCTTGGTTGGCAGGCGGATAGATCAGTGACAGTGGAGTCATTTTCCAATACGCTGTTGTCATCAGAAAGATCGGTTACAAAGTCATTTGGGGATCCAACCACATTGGCAGTTACTTCTGCTTGATTTACCACCTCCCCATTGTTTTTGTCAGATTGAAGAACAATGTAGGATTCGAAATACGTCCAAGTTTCATTAGGATTCAAAAATCCATCTCCATTGTCACTTGGTGGAGGGCCATACATTATTGGATTTGGCCCTAAGAGTGGATCTTCTATTTGAATATTTTCCAAATTATCTCCATCCAGGCTAACGTTGGTGACATCAAACCGATAACGAATATTATCGCAGGCGTTTAGCATGCTTGTTTTGACCAATGCAATGGCGATTCGACAATTACTTATATCTATAATGGTAGGGTCATTTCCCAGAACGCTGTCGTCATCAGATTGGTCGTTCACGGAAATACCTTGCCCTTGCACAACTGCCGTGACAGTGGCATTGCCCCCAACCTGTCCATTGATCTTATCCTGATTAGTAATGGAATAGGAGAGATTATATTCCCATATTTCATTCTGACCCAATAAACCATCATTTCCTATATCACCGGAAGGTGGACCAGGTAAAGGGTTCATACCGAAAAGGGGGTCAATAACCTCCACATTATCCAAGATTTCCCCGTTGGTGCTCTCGTTTGTGACCGTATAGGTATAGTTTATTTGTCTACATGGCGCCAAAAGGTCTGGGACTCCTGTTTTGATTATGGCGATAGCCGGAGCATAGGCACTGGAAACCATGTCTTTGTTTTCAAAGGCGTTTAAGTATGAAAGTTCGGGCTGGGTCGTCTCAGGACTTTTTTTGAAATTTGGTAAGGAAATGTCATCCAAATTACTCAAGACAACATGGAATAGAGCAAAGCAAAGTCCCAAACGAAACCCTTTCTGCCATTTTGATTTGGAAATGGAGAGAAACATAATTTAAGTATTGGTTGTTATCATTTGTTTTTTACATAGATTTCCCAAATTCTTTCATATAGGGCGACTACATGAATAGGTCAGGAACCCAAATAGACAAATGATTAGCACTGCGATGTTATGACCATATTTTGTTTTACAGAGAGGTCAATTTGTGTAAAGGGGGGTAGGCTTGATAAAAATGCCATTTGAATTGACGCATTTTTTAGCGAATGGTAAATAAATCAGAAACAGCAATGTATCCATCCAACGGTTTGGAAGAATCCATTTAACAACCGTTGAAAGCCTTATTATGGATATTTGATGCTGATTAAATCTTCTCTTTCAGATATTTAGCGGTATGGGATTTCTGGTTTTGAGCAACTTCCTCTGGAGTGCCCTCCACGACCAAATGCCCTCCATTTTCACCACCTTCTGGGCCTAGGTCAATGATATAATCTGCACATTTAATAAGTTCAATATTGTGTTCGATGACAATAACGGAATGGCCCTTGGCAATCAATTCATCAAAGGATTGCAGCAATTTTTTGATGTCATGAAAATGGAGTCCCGTAGTGGGTTCATCAAAGATGAACAGGGCTTTCTCCTTGGTATTTCCCTTTACCAAAAAGGAGGCGAGCTTTATCCGTTGGGCCTCACCACCGGAAAGGGTAGAGGAGGACTGTCCCAAAGTCACATAGCCCAAGCCTACATCCTGCAAGGGCTGTAATTTGTTTACAATCTTCTCTTGTTTGTGTGTTTTGAAGTGTGCAATAGCATCATCAATGGTCATATTGAGGATGTTGTCAATGTTTTTTCCCTCAAACTGCACCTCCAAAATTTCTTTTTTGAAGCGTTTGCCATCACAAACATCACACTCCAAATGCACATCGGCCATAAACTGCATTTCTACAGTAATTTCACCTTCACCTTTACATTTTTCACAACGACCTCCATCTACATTAAAAGAAAAGTGTTTGGCCTGGTACCCGCGTAATTTGCTCAATTTTTGGGAAGCGAACAAACTGCGGATGTCGTCATAAGCCTTGATATAGGTAACAGGATTGGAACGGGAAGACCGACCAATGGGGTTCTGGTCCACAAATTCCACATGTTTTATGTGCGAATATTTGCCTTCCATAGCACTGAACTGCCCTGCCTTTTCTCCGTAACCGCCCACTTCCTTTAATATGGTAGGATACAGGATCTTCCTTACCAAGGTGCTTTTTCCGCTCCCGGAAACCCCGGTGACCACCGTCAACATATTTAAGGGAAAGGTGACATCAATATTTTTTAGGTTGTTTTCCCGAGCGCCTTTGATTTGGATGTAATGTTTGGAATTCCTCCGTTCTGCAGGAACTTGGATTTCCTTTCTACCCGTTAGATAATCCGCGGTGAGGGAATTGGCTTGTAAAATAGCACTTAAACTTCCCGTGGCCACCACTTCACCGCCAAGGGTTCCTGCTTCAGGGCCAATGTCTATGACCTCATCAGCAGCTTTCATGATGTCTTCATCGTGTTCCACCACAATAACGGTATTGCCCAAATCCCGAAGAGATTTTAGAACTTCAATTAAATTTTCCGTGTCCTTAGGGTGAAGGCCAATGCTGGGTTCATCCAAAATATACATGGAACCCACCAAACTGCTGCCCAGTGACGTGGCCAAGTTGATACGTTGGCTTTCCCCACCAGAGAGGCTGTTCGATTTTCGGTTTAGAGTGAGATAACTCAACCCCACTTTATCCAAAAAGTCCAACCGGGTGGTTATCTCCTTTATCAATCGTTTGGCGATGGTGGTATCATGTTTCGAAAGTTGAAGTGCATCAAAGAAAGGAATCAAACGTTTTATGGGGAGTTCTATCAAATCTGAAATGGATTTTCCATCTACTTTCACATAATTGGCCTCTTTCCGAAGCCGTTTTCCTTTACAAACGGAGCATCTGGTCTTGCCCCGATAACGGGAGAGCATTACCCTATTCTGGATTTTATAGCTTTTTTCTTCGAGCTGTTCAAAAAACTTGTGGATACCCATAAAGTGTTCATTCCCGTCCCAGACCAATTGTTTTTGCTCATCGGACAATTCAAACCAAGGTTTGTGGATGGGAAAATCAAATTTGTAGGCCGAGTTCACCAATTGGTCCCGATACCAGCCCATGCTTTCACCTCGCCAGGGGAAAACCGCATTTTCATAAACGGAAAGTGCCGTGTTGGGTATTACGAGATCTTCATCAATGCCGATGACATCGCCATAGCCTTCACATTTGGGACAGGCACCGTAGGGATTGTTGAAACTGAAAAGGTGTACATTGGGCTCCAAGAACTTCATGCCATCCAATTCAAACTGATTGCTAAAGACTCTGGTTTTACCATCTTCCAGATTTTCAATGGCACATTGACCCTTTCCTTCAAAAAAGGCATTGTCCACCGCATTGGCCAATCGGTTGTAGAAATCCTCATCGTCCTTTACAATGACCCTGTCCACGACCAGATCAAATTCCCGTCCAACATCTTCAGGAGCTTGATCAATACGAAGGACTTCTCCTTTATATTTTATTCGAGCGTACCCCTGTTTGGAAAATAGCTGCAACGATTTTAAGGGGTCGCGCTCTTCCTTAATTATAATAGGAGCCAGCAATAACAACTTGGTGCCTTCAGAAAGTGGTTTTATATAAGTAATGACATCGGAAACGGTATGCTTTTTTACTTCCTTCCCAGAAACAGGGGAGATGGTCTTTCCAACGCGGGCATACAATAGTTTAAGATAGTCGTAGATTTCGGTGGTGGTTCCCACAGTTGATCTAGGGTTGGTGGAATTCACTTTTTGCTCAATGGCAATGGCCGGGGCTATACCTTTTATATAATCCACTTTGGGCTTGTCCAATTTCCCCAAAAACTGACGCGCATAGGAGGAAAGACTTTCCACATAGCGACGTTGCCCCTCGGCATAAAGCGTATCAAAAGCCAAACTGGACTTCCCGGAACCCGATAATCCGGTAATCACCACCAGCTTGTTACGGGGAATGACAACATCTATATTTTTAAGGTTGTGGAGCTTGGCACCTTTTATGATGATGTTCTGCTTGGGATCTACGTTGGTAATCGCTGCCATTTGTTAAAATTAGGGCCTCAAAGATACGATACAGGACACTTAATACGTATATTGCACCAGTTAACATATAAAAAACAGCAAATCACAACATAGTTTTTAGGTCGCCTACCTAATTTTCTATATTTGAGTTGTAATTAAAATACTGATAGGCCTATACAGAAATAATTACTTTTTTAAAATTTCAACTAAATACCTAAAGTCTTTCTTGGAAAGGAAAGACCGTGATATTAACCAAAAAAAAGTAATTTGTATGGAACTACAGATTAATGACTCGATTCTAGTTAAAAACTACATTGCTGGTGATGAAAAAGCCCTTGAGGCACTCATCAACAGGCACAACCAACGAATTTCCAGTTTTATTTATTCCAAAGTTTTGGATAGGGATGTGGCAGAGGACATCTTCCAAGACACTTTTATCAAGGTTATCAAGACCTTGAAAAAGGGCTCGTACAGCGAGGAAGGTAAATTTTTGCCTTGGGTGATGCGTATTGCCCATAACCTTATCATTGACCACTTTCGGAAAAACAAGAGGATGCCCAAGTTTGAAGGCAGCGATGACTTCAACATCTTCTCCGTGATCAAGGACGATAAGCTGAATGCCGAAAAACAGATCATCAAAGATCAAATTGACAGTGATCTTACCATGTTGATAGACGAATTGCCCGAAGATCAGAGAGAAGTCTTGATCATGCGAATCTACAAGGATATGAGTTTCAAGGAAATATCCGAAAATACTGGAGTAAGCATCAATACAGCCTTGGGAAGAATGCGTTATGCACTGATTAACCTCAGAAAAATCGTTGATCGCAAGAACATCGTTTTAACGAATTAATCGGCGTTTCGTCGAACCCTGCAATATTTCCATTTTAGCGGCGTTATCTATTTGAAACATTAATGCTAGAATATGGAAAACATTTACTCTGAAGAACAAAAAGCCGTAAAAGCGGTAAAAGCAAGTCAGAAAACTATTGATTTCTTGCTTAGCTATTCAAAATCGATTCATGTAGTCAACTACAAAAAGCATCCATTTGAAGTAACTTTGAATTAAGTTCCTGAAAATCAGATGCAAAAAGAGCCGCAATTAGCGGCTCTTTTTGTTTTTAAGATGTTCGTTGATGACCGATTTTCGCCCAATGGTCTTGGTGATCACATCTTTTTCCAAGTTCCAGCCCCGTGCCGGGCAATATTCCCTTCCGTACCAGATGATCTGCAAATGAAGTCGGTTCCAGATTTCTTTGGGAAACAAGCGTTTCGCATCCTTTTCGGTCTGAACCACATTTTTTCCATTGCTGAACCCCCATCGGTACATGAGTCTATGAATATGGGTATCCACAGGAAAAGCAGGAATGCCAAAAGCCTGCGAGACCACTACGCTCGCGGTCTTGTGACCAACACCGGGCAATTCTTCAAGAAGTTCCATATCTTTTGGAACCTCACCCTTGTATTTTTCAATCAGGATTTGGGAAAGCCCATGAATTCCTTTTGATTTCATTGGGGAAAGCCCCACAGGCTTTATGATTTCCCGTATCTCCTCCACCGAAAGTTTTACCATATCATACGGATTGTCAGCTTTGGCAAAAAGAATAGGGGTGATTTGATTTACCCGCACATCCGTGCTTTGGGCAGATAACAAGACTGCAATCAGTAGGGTATAGGGGTCTTTATGGTCTAAGGGTATGGGAATGGACGGGTAAATTTCATCCAAAGTTTTAATAACAAAGTCAACCTTTTCCTGTTTAGTCATTTTTGTTTAATTTTGAATAAAAATAATTAAACAACAAAATAGAGACCATACGCATATGAATATGTTAAAAGTAGGGGATAAAGTACCTGAATTTTCTGCAAAAGACCAAGATGGAAACACAATTAATCTCAGTGATTTCAAAGGAAAGAAACTTGTTGTCTTTTTCTATCCAAGGGCCAATACCCCAGGCTGTACCCTGGAAGCCTGTAACCTTAGGGATAATTACGAAGCGCTACAAGAGGCTGGTTATGAGCTATTGGGCGTAAGTGCCGATTCCCAAAAGAAACAGGCCAACTTTAAGAAAAAATACAATTTTCCATTTCCATTGTTGGCCGATGAAGACCATACCGTCCTTGGGATTTTTGGGGTTTGGGGACCAAAAAAGTTTATGGGCAGGGAGTTTGATGGAATCCACCGCACCACTTTTGTAATCAATGGTGATGGCGTTGTGGATGAGGTCATAGAAAAAGTAAAGACCAAAGACCACGCTGCCCAGATTCTTGATGTTGGGTAATTGGGGTACTGTGTTATTAAGTTATTGTGGGTAGATGTGAAAGGTTAGAAGTGATTCGTGTCAAAAGAGAGGATGGACAATAGACCATGGAAAATAGACTTTGGTTATTGAGTTATTGTACACTGCAAACTGTTTGGGACATTGGAATTTCGGATTGGGTTACAAGCTAAATTGAGATGTCAGTTCGAGTTTTTTCCAAAGGAAAAAGTATCAAGAACGAACCCTTCTGTATCGATCACTAGGTTTTGTATTCGTGAAGATCGGTACAATCCCTTTCCGAGCCCAGGCGGGCGTGTCAAAAGGAACGTGAGACAATGGAAGAGAGAGAGAGAGAGAGAAATGAGGCTCCAAAACTCATAACCCTTAACTCGAAACTCCTAACTCACCGTACTGAAGGGCAATAACTATTTCACTCCCTTTCCTCAAGCACTTTTCGGGTAAAGAGGTGCTTTTCCTTGATTATATCAGCAATACCTTCCGGTAGTTCTTCTTCCCATCCGTCCTCACCATTGATGATTTTTTTCAATACATCCCTAGAGAAAATGTGCATGATGTCAGGATCATAATCAATAATGTCCATCACTTTCCCATTGTATTTAAAGAACTTGTACAACTCTTTCATCCTGGGGTGCACCTTAATATTGTTGCTGGTCATAATTTGACCAGTTTCTGGGTCCTTCATGGGGTAGAGGTACACTTTTAGGTCTTTAAAGAACAATTTTCCAAAAGCCTCAAGGATACCACCACTTAAATGACGGTAATATTTCTCATCAAAAATATCAACGAGGTTGTTCACGCCCATGGTAAGTCCAATTTTGGATTTGGTGTAGTTGTTGAAATATTCCACCAGCTTGTAATATTCCTGGAACTTGGATATCAACACGGTGTGTCCCAGCGAACATAACAACTCCGCACGGTCCATAAAATCCTGTTCATCAATTTCCCCGGAAGCCTTTAGGTTGGAAAGGGTTATCTCAAAGACCACAATCGTATTTTCATATTCCACGGTCTGTTCCCGTACAAAAATATCATACGATTTCTTGAACATATCCATGTTCACCTTGGTCACGGGCCTAAAACTTCCCCTGAGCGCCAAAATGTTTTTCTTGTACAGCACCGCAGCCGGTAAGAGGTTGTTCCCATCAGGTCCGAACATCACCGCATCGGTCATGTCGTTCTTGATCAACTGTAAGCTCATCAGTCTGTTGTCCACCTCCTTAAAGTTGGGACCGATAAAATTGACCATATCAATTTCCAAGGTGTCCTTATCAATATGGTCATATAAATACTTCAGTAGTTTTTTGGGCTTGTGGAACTTAAAAAATGCCCCATACATAAGATTAACGCCCAAAATGCCCAATGTTTCCTGTTGCAACCGGGCCTCATTTTGCTTAAAACGGATATGCAGGACAATTTCATCGTATTCCTTTTGGTCAGGATCCAATTGAAATCGGATTCCAACCCATCCATGACCCTTGTATCGCTTGGAAAAATCTATGGTTGCAACGGTGTTGGCATAGGTAAAGAACAAATAATCGGGATTGCTCTCGCGGCTGATCCGTTCCTCCACCAACTTCATTTCGTGGTCCAGCATTTTCTTCAAGCGCGACTGGGTCACGTACCGTCCATCTTCCTCAATACCATAAATGGCATCACTGAAGGATTTATCATAAGCGCTCATCGCCTTTGCAATGGTGCCCGAAGCGCCACCGGCCCTAAAAAAATGTCTGGCCGTTTCCTGTCCGGCGCCAATTTCTGCAAATGTTCCGTAAATATTCGGATTCAAATTTATTCTAAGGGTCTTTGCCTTTATGGAAGGGATGTTTTCAAAAGCATTCTCTTTGCTTGGTACGGTAGGCATATCCGATATATTTGTGAGGAACAAAGTTACACTCTTCATCCAATCTATTAAATAAATAAGTTATAATTTTGATTTTAATGGATGATAAAATGACCATTACCTTTTTGGGCACGGGAACCTCCCAGGGAATACCTGTTATCGGAAGTGATCATCCAGTTTGTCTGAGCAAGGACCCCAAGGATAAAAGATTGCGGGTCTCCGTTTTGGTTTCGTGGAAGGATTTTAATTATGTGATTGATTGCGGCCCTGATTTTAGGCAGCAGATGTTGACGAATCCAATCGACAAACTGGATGGAATTTTGTTTACCCACGAGCATGCCGATCATACCGCGGGCATTGATGACATTAGACCATTTTTCTTTCGTCAGGGCGATATCCCCATTTATGCCCATGAGCGCGTGATCACCTCCCTAAAAAGACGATTTGACTATATTTTTGCTGGTGAAAACCGGTATCCCGGAGCCCCGGCGGTCCAAGTGGTCCAAGTTAAAAAGGATGTTTCCATTGATTTGGGAGATTTAGAGGTCATTCCCATTGAAGCCTATCACAACCGCTTGCAGGTTTTTGGCTATCGGTTTGGGGAATTCGTGTACCTCACCGATGTGAAGCGGGTGGAAGAGGATCAAATCAAAAAGATAAAAGGAGCAAAAGTGCTGGTGGTCAATGCCCTTCGCCAAGAGCCCCACCATTCCCATTTTAATTTGGAAGAGGCCATTGCTTTCGCCAAACGGGTGGGAGCAGAAAAAACCTATTTTACGCACATCAGCCATATTATGGGTTTTCACGAAGAAGTGGAAAAAACACTGCCCAAAAACATACATTTGGCCTACGATAACCTACAATTGAAGATTTAAAGACCATGAAAAACAAAATTTTTCTCTATCTGTTTGTATTTGCCGCTTTGGTGGTGCTGTACCAATTTGTGAGTACCAGCAATATGCAAAAAGCCATGACCTCCGATGTGGAACGATTGCAAACCGAGGTGCAGGAACTGCAAGATTCTGTGCAACGCACGCAGCTGAGACTGTTGGATATGCAGTATTTTTCACTTGAAAACAATGATGATGCCCTGGTCTATTACGACCATCTCAATCTTGAAAGCCCCACACGGTACATTGAGGACAAGCTCTTGGAAACCAATGAACAATCCGGGGATAATCCGTTGATTCCCTACGAAGGAATGGAAAGCGATTTTAAGATCAATAAGATTAAGGTGCTGAACCATAAATGGATCATAGCTGATTTTTCGGACGGAAAATATTGGGGCGAATTATTGGTACAGTATGAATTGAAGGACGACCTAAGTGTTAGCTTTACCCCAATGGACCACTTGCTTTACACTCGGAGCAATTAATAGAGGGGGTTATTCAGTTATTTTGTTGTTGAGTTACTGAGTTATTGCCTGCCCGCCGCAGGCGGGGAAGTCGGAAGTCGGGAGTCGGAAGTCAGAAGTCGGAAGTCAGTATGCAGTGCACAGTCAGCAGTAATTCCTGTTTTTGGTTTTGAGCTTGCCCGCCTGCCGTAGGCAGGAACTTGCTCTTGGTTTTGTCTTGTCTCTTATCTCTTGATTTACTGCAAACTGCGTACTGAACCATTGCCCATTGCCCACTGCCCATTGCATACTGGAGAAAGCCTGCCGTAGGCAACATTTGGAAAAACCAAAAACATTACTTACATTTGGCGTTAGTAACGTAAAATGGAATTATGATAATTTCGTTTGGCTCGAAAGAAACCGAAATGATTTGGAACGGTATCCGAGTCAAAAAAATGCCGATTGAAATTCAAAATGTCGGACGTCGGAAATTAAGAATGCTGAATAATTCACAAGATATAATGGATTTGAGAATTCCACCTTCTAATCGACTTGAAAAACTGACTGGAAAACTGAACGAATTTTACAGCATCCGAATTAATAAACAATGGAGAATTATATTTCAATGGAAAAATGGAAACGCAAGTGAAGTTGAAATAGTTGATTATCACTAAAAAAGAAAATTATGGAAAAGTTAGCAAATGTACATCCTGGAGAAGTTTTAAACTTTGAATTCCTTGAGCCTTTGAAAATCACAGCTTACAGACTTTCAAAAGATTTGAAAATACCACAAACAAGAATTTCTGAAATTATAAAAGGACGACGTAGAATTACGGCGGACACAGCTTTGAGATTAAGTAAGTATTTTGGAAATTCAGCTAAATTTTGGCTTGGACTTCAAGATGATTTTGACATCGAAGAGGAAAAGGAAACCAAAGAATCGGAACTGAATGAAATCAAGCATTACGAAAATAAAAACGTTGCCTAATCGAATGGATGGCCCCGCCATTAAATGACGGAGTGCACCCCTCACATTTATCTGCCGAAGGCATGACCACCGTGCCCTTAGAATGTTCAGGGATCAACGCTCAACCACCAAAAAACCACTCCTTGACGATTTTTTTGTTTTTCCTTCACCTTGAACTCGCCTGCCTGCCGCCTTTAGGCAGGAATTTTCACGAAGGCTTGTTTGTTCATAACTCATAACTCATAACTCATAACTCATAACTCTTAATTCTTATCTCTCCTCTCTTTTCTCCTGTCTGAATAAACCAAAAACACCGGAAGACAAAATCTCCCGGCGTTCTTTATTGATAAATAGGTATTTGGGCGGCCTTTGGCCGTATTGATCAATTGCAATTTGGGTCAATGCTATCACCGATAATGTTCCAGTCATAGACACTTTCTAGAAAGATCCTGGAACCACCCGCACTAGTATTACAATACTGAAGATCAGTTGCACCCAAGTTAATATTTGAGGGGCCATTGTTGGTGTCCACATAGTTGGCCCAACCTGTCAATGTATTGCTATAGTTCTCAGAGCTAAGCCCCGATCCACTCAACATACTAGCCATATCGGTAACACTGCCGATGTCCCAGGCCCCAAGGTCCCTGTTAAAGGCAATGGCAAAAGCAAACATAGTATTCATATCGGTGACACTTCTTGTGTCCCAGCCACTGATATCCCCGTTGAAGCTGTCAGCATCTAAAAACATATAACTCATATTGGTGACACTGCTCACATCCCAGCTACTGATGTTCCCGTTGAAGGCATCGGCATCAGAGAACATATAACTCATATTGGTGACATTGCTCACATCCCAGCCACTGAGATCCCCGTTGAAGGCATTGGTATAAGCGAACATATAGCTCATATCGGTGACACTGCTCACATCCCAGCCACTGATGTCCCCGTTGAAGGTATCGGTATAAGCGAACATATAGCTCATATCGGTGACACTGCTCACATCCCAGCCGCTGAGACCGATCCCCTCAAAGGCAACAGCATCATTGAACATAGAACTCATATCGGTGACATTGCTCACATCCCACCCGCTGAGGTCACCGTTAAAGGCTTCGGCACCACTGAACATAGAACCCATATGGGTCACCTGGGAGAGATCCGGAACGTCCGTGGCGTTGTACACCATGTTCCCACAACCTGCGAAGGCACCATACATGTTGGCCCAGGGATTAGAGCCCCATTGTTCTATGCTTGCCAATTTAAGCGCATCAGCTTGAGTGACAATGCCAGCATTAACATCCATAAATATTGCCGGAAAGGTGCCCTTTATGGCCACGGTATAAGTGCCCGCCTCGGCGTACTCGTGCTGAACTGTGTAATTAATGAAATCAGCATTGGTGATGTCCTCCACCGTGCCATCGCCCCAGTCTATGGTATAGTCGTACTCATCATAGTCCGGATTCATCCCGATCTTAATGGTCTCATTGTTAACCGTGGTCACCCATGTTGTGACAAAGGAGGCGGGGTCATCGGCCAGGCTCTCGTAGACAGCGGTCACGGTAATGGTGATCTCTGCGGAGACAGGGTCGTTTACACCGTCGGTCACCGCAACGGTAATGGTGTGCCCTTCGGCAGTCTCAAAGTCCAGGGT
>MRWG01000259.1_pt1 | contig 83270 bp, 43 predicted proteins | sample 1013341 | NCBI WGS metagenome assembly MRWG01 (sample SAMN06117577, study PRJNA244670) | biofilm metagenome | biome: Water; feature: Cathode Biofilm; material: Biofilm; isolation source: microbial consortium enriched at the cathode of a solar microbial fuel cell | place: USA: District of Columbia ...
GTCCGCCCCCGTGCTTGACGCTGTCCTTCCGCCGGGCGGGGGCATTTCTTTGGGGCGGCGGCGATGGCGATGCGCAACATCCTGGTCGAGCACGCCCGGCGGAAGGACAGCGTCAAGCACGGGGGCGGACGGCGGCGTCTCGATCTGGGGCTGGACGACCAGACGGCGCTGAGCATGGGGCTGAGCCCTTCGGAGGTGCTCGGGCTCGACGCGGCGCTGTGCAAGCTCGAGCGAGAACACCCTCGCCAATCTCGGGTCGTCCTGCTCCGCTACTTCGCGGGCATGTCCAATGAACAGGTCGCGGACCTGATGGACACGGGGGTGAGCACGGTCAAACGGGACTGGCGGTTCGCGAGGGCCTGGCTCCGACGCGAGATGGGCGACGAGACCGGGGAAGGTGGGGAAGGCGGAACCGAGGGCGGGGGGAAGGTCTGATGAGCGAGCGCGGGGCGCTGCTTGAGGAGCTGTTCACGATCGCGGCCGAGCTTGGCCGTGATGAGCGTCGCAGCTTCCTGGACTCCCGATGCGGGCGGGAAGAGGGGCTGCGCCGGGAGATTGAGAGCCTGCTCGAGCTGGATGACTCGATGCCGGCGGGCTATCTCGAATCGCCGTTGCCTCCGATGGCCGAGCCGGCGGGCGCCCGGGTGGGCGAGGTGATCGGGGGGCGGTACCGCCTCGTGCGGGAGCTGGGTGAGGGGGGCATGGGGGTCGTGTACGCGGCGGACCAGATCGAACCGATCCGTCGGCGCGTCGCGCTCAAGCTGCTCAAGGCGGGCGTGGACACGCGTCGGGTGATCCGTCGGTTCGAGGCCGAACGCCAGGCACTGGCGATGATGGACCACCCGAACGTGGCGCGCGTGCTCGACGCGGGCTCCACGTCGGCCGGGCGCCCGTTCTTCGTGATGGAATACATCGAGGGCCAGAGCCTGACGGCGTACTGCGACAACCGGGCGTTGGGCGTCGAGGCGAGACTGGAGCTGTTTCTCAGTGTTTGCGACGGGGTGCAGCACGCGCACAACAAGGGCGTGATCCACCGCGACCTCAAGCCCGGGAACATCATCGTCGCGACGCGTGACGGCGCGGGCGTGGCGCGTGTGATCGACTTTGGGATCGCCAAGGCCGTGAGCGCCAGTCTCGCGGAGGAGACGCTCACGACCGGTCACGGCGGGCTCGTGGGCACGCCCGAGTACATGAGTCCGGAACAGACGATCGGTGACCCGGACATCGACACCCGTGCCGACGTGTATTCGCTGGGGGCGGTGCTGTATGAGCTGCTGACCGGGCGGCGACCGTTCGATGTCGGCGCGTTCCGCGGCGGGGTTCGTGAGATGGAGCGCGTCATCCGTGAGATCGATCCAGTGCGTCCGTCGCTCCGGATCGAGTCGGCGACCCGCGAGTTGGCGGACCCGCAGCACGAGGCGCGTGGGCGGGGCGTCGGCGCCAGAGCGCTGCGAGGGGATCTCGATTGGATCATCCTCCGGGCGATGGAGAAGGACCGGTCGCGCCGGTACGACACGGTTTCCGCGCTGGCGGCGGACATCCGTCGCCACCTGCGGAATGAGACGGTGGAGGCGGGCGCGCCAACGGCGGTTGAGCGACTCATGAAGTTCACCAGGCGGAACCGGGGGGTGGTGGGCAGTGGCGTCGTGGTGCTTGGGGTTTTGCTGAGCGCGACGGCGGCGACGGGCACGATGGCCGTGCGCGAGTCGATCGCGAGCAAACGCGCCTCGGAGAAGGCCGCGGAGGCTCGTGCGGCGGGCGAGCGGGCGGAGTCGGTCCGGATGTTCCTGGAGGACATGCTGCTCACGGCACGGGCCGCGAGTGAGCGGGGCGACAACATCACGGTCCGCGAGATCCTGGTCCGCGCCGGTGATCGCCTCGAGAGCGGGGTGCTCTCGGGGGAGCCTGACGTGGAGTTCGAGGTTCGCAAGACCATCGGCAACACGTTTACGGATATGGGCTGGGCGGAGCTGGCGATCCCCCACTACCGATGGGCTCACACGTTCGCGTTGGAGCGTTTCGGAGCTGACGACGAGCGAACACTCCGGGCGAGCGCCTTGCTGGGCGAATCGATCAAAGAAGGCGGAGACCTCAACGAAGCGCTCGAAGTTTTCGATGATCTCTACCACCGCGCGGGGCGCGTCATGGGCGGGGAACACCCGCTTACGCTCGAGGCCCGGTACCAGTACGGCAATACCCTGACGCGCGCCCGGCGCCCCGCGGAGGCCCTCCCCGTCCTGCTCGACGCTTCGGAGCGTGTGCGGCGCGTGCACGGCGAGGAGAGCGAGACGTACGCCCTGACACGGTTCAACATCGCGGGAACGTACCGCGTGCTGCGCCGCATGGCCGAGGCGGAACCCGAGTATCTGCGAACGATCGCCATCTTCGAGACAATCGGCTCGCACACCTCGGTGGCGTCGGCGATCCGGGCGCGCAGCGAGCTGGGGCTTGTGGTCTATCCGGCGCTTGGGCGGAACGCGGACGCTGAGCGGATGCTTCTTGAGACGGCGGAGGTCGCCTCCCAGCGGCTCGGTCCGGAACACGGCGAGACGGTGCGGCACATGACGGCGCTCACCGACTATTACTGGCGCCATGGCCCGCTCGACAAGGCCAGGGCGTGGATCAGCAAGCGCGATGCGCTCCTGGCTCGCCTCTATCCTGCGGACAGTTGGATCCGACTCTCGACGCGGCAACGACACATCGGCGTTGCCCTGGCGCAGGGGGACAACGATTGGGCGATTCGAGAAGCCCGGTCCGCGCTCGCGGACATTGCGTCCACGCGCGACCCGCACGTGCAGGCCCGGACCGTGTGGGATTTGACCCGTGGGCAGTGGCTTGAGGTCTGGACCCGGGCGGCATTGATCCAGGCGCTCATCAACACCCACCGGCTTGGCGAGGCCAACCTCGAGGCGCTGCGGCTTGTGGACCGCGGGAGAGCCCTGGGCCTTCGAGAGGCGGGGTCGTACTGGGGCCACGAGAGCGAGCGTCTGTGGATGATGGTGGAGGTGCTCCAAGGGCGGGCGACGTCGGGCATCGCGAATGACCTTCGGGTCATCTACGACGACTTCCACCAGAGCCGCGGGCGCCGGGACTCGTTGACAGCGAGGGCCGCGGACACGCTCGGGCTGTGCCTGTTCCACCTGGGGCAGAAAGAGGAGGGGCGGGCGTACATTGAGCTGGGTGAGCCCGTGCTCCGGGCCTACTTCGGGAGCAAGAACCTGCAGCACGCGCCATCGAGCCTTGAGATGCTCGAATCCCTGGAGAGCACCACGCGCTCCGGCCGCTAGGGGGCGCCCGATCTGCGAACCCGCATGGCGCCGCACGTGTCCTGAGCGGTTACTCCTGATGTGGCAGGGGCGCGATTTGAGGGCATCCGTCAAGATCCGCTGAGCATGCTCGGCGGCACGCGGGGGCGCCGACCTCTCGCTCCGTGAGAGACCGCCCATCTTCACAGAAGAGATTTTTGCGAGCGCGATGATCAGATCGGCGTGGCGTTTCCGCTTTCAGGGATGGGGAGACCGTGCCGGATTTGGCTGATCCCCTCGCCCGAACCCTGGAAACTGCCATGGATTACCCGTTTCTCCATCCCGCCTGCGTCTTTGGCACGGCCTGCATCGCGATGGGCCCTTCGCCGCACAACCTTGGCCCCGGCACGGTTGACGGAGGTGGTGGACCGCTCATCGGGGCGACGTACTCGATTGTCGGAACGATCGGGCAGCCGGATGCAGGCGAAACCCTGATGGGAGCGACCTACTCGCTCGCCGGTGGTCTGTGGTCCGGCGGGCTTGAGCAGGCGTGTCTGGCCGACCTCGCCGAACCGTACGGCGTCCTCAACTTCTCCGATGTGCTGGCGTTTCTGACCGCCTTTGGCTCCGAGCTTCCGAGCGTGGACTTTGCAGACCCCCCCGGGGTGTTCAACTTCAGCGATGTGCTGGTGTTCCTGACCGAGTTCGGGGGCGGATGTCAGTGAGCGATGGACTCAACGTGTTCCGGGGCGGCAAGAGTCCCGGGTGTGAGATGCAATGATGTTGAATCAAACTCGATCATTCGTGTGTGCCGCTGCCCTGACGGCCTTTCTGTGCGCTGGTACCACGGCACAGGCGGCGCCTCCGGGGGCGGCGATTACGTACCAGGGCACGTTAGCCCAGAACGGGTCGCCCGTGGACGGCTTGCGTGACTTCCGGTTCCGGTTGTACGAGAGCGAGGTCGGCGGTACACCTGTCGAGTCGGTCCAGTTGTTCAGCGTCGATGTGGTTGAAGGCATCTTCTCGGTCGAGATCGACTTTGGGCTGGAGCCATGGACACCCAACGAGCAGTACTGGCTCGAGATCGAGGTCGGGCCGGCGGACATGTCGCAGACCTACGAGGTCATCGGGCGGCAGAATCTCACCGCGGCGCCGTATGCGCTCAACACGCGCGGGCTCAGCGTGGACGCGATCGGCAGCCTCGGCGTGGGCACCCAGGCGCCGGCGGCCCGCCTTGACGTGCAGGGGACGAACAACGGCAAGTTTCGCGTGTATGACCTGCCCCCGGATCTTGTGTTGATGACACAACTTCTGGGGAGCTGGGAAGCCCCCGACGCGGGGCCTCAGGTTCGATTTCAGGGGGCGCCGGGCGGGGGCTTCATCGACATCGGGCAGGACGGGATAGGGTCGTTTGTCATCGAGCCCGGGGACGTCCCGAGGTTGACCGTCACGGCCGACGGTCGTGTCGGCCTCGGCACGAGCGACCCTGCCGCGACGCTGCACCTCGCCCCGAGTTCAGGCTCCGCAAGTCTGCTCCTGACGGGCAGTGGACAGCAGGAAGGGATCAACCTTGCGGTTGGCAGCAATGGGCTTGCGGTCGGGAAGCGAGCCTCCGACGGCTCGAGCTTCGAGTTTCTGGGACGGTGGCAGTTCGACGGCGACCTCGGGGTCGGAACGGACACGCCCCAATCTCGCCTCGACGTTCGATTCTCCGAGGGAAACGGCATCGAGGTCACCGACACGTCCGGTGGGTCGCCCGGGATCGGTGTGCACAGCACCATTGAAGCGGGAACAGCGGTCCGGGGGGACGCGACGGGGGCGAGCGGGGCCCACTTTGGCGTGTACGGCCAGGCCGCGAGCCTGAGCGGGTGGGGCGTATTCTCCAACGGGCGCCTCGGGGCCTCGGGAACCAAGAGCTTTATCATCGATCACCCGCTGGACCCGACCGGCAAGTATCTGCTGCACTACTCGAGCGAGTCGCCCGAACCGCAGAACCGATACAACGGGAACGTGTATCTTGACGCGCGTGGGGTGGGCGTGGTTGCGCTGCCCCACTACTTCCAGGCGATCAATCGGGACTTTCGGTACACGCTCACACCGATCGGTTCAGCGGCGCCGAATCTGCACGTCGCACGCGAGATCGAGGGGAACGCGTTCGTGGTTGCGGGCGGCTCGCCGGGCCAGAAAGTCTCGTGGGAGGTGACCGCGGTGCGGAATGACGCCTTTGTCCGCCAGCGGGGGGCGCCCGTGGAAATCAACAAGGTCGGGCGTGAACGTGGGCTCTACCTGACGCCATGGCTCTATGGCGCGCCGGAGGGGATGGGGATTCACCATCCACGCCAGGACCGCTGAGTCCACGTCTCCAGTTCTTGTCATCACGACTCGTGTTGCTTTGCAATGGATCTGGTTCACGCCTTGCGGGAGTGCGTCGATGCGTTACCGTCTTCAAGTCCTCGTCACAGCCATTGCCCTTGCGGTTCCCATGCTGACCGTCTCTGAGGTTGGCGCCCAGATCACGCTCCCAGCCACGGGGGACAGCGCCACTGACGAGCGAGTCACGGAGTTTCAGCATCGCTTGCGAGATCTGCTCGCCCGGGACGGGGATGAGCGGGGCGGCTTGTTTGATGAGGTCTGGTCGCTGCTGTACACCAATACCGGAACGGTCGTTGATATGGAGGTCGATGTCGAGGGGAACATCGTTGTTCTGTATCAGGTGCACACGTTTCCTCTACAGTTCACCGTGGTCAAGCTGGACGGCGCCGAGAACCAGACACCCGCGATCGTTTGGACCCGATCCAGCACGTACGTTGAAGACGTGTTCGACTGCGCGGTTGACCTCGATGGCAACATCTACGTCGGCGGGCGCCGCCCCATCAAAGAGGGACTCGACGCAGGAATCGTAAAGCTCTCGCCGGATGGCGACATTCTCTGGCGGCGTACGTACGGCGGGGATCTGCACGGGGCCAGGGTTGAGACCATCGTCGTCGGAGACGATGGAGTTCCGTTCGCGACCGCGTCCGCCGGCGTCAATCCTCCATCCGTCGTGCGCATCGATCCTGTCACCGGGAACCTGGCGTGGAGCCAATGCATTGGGGATCTCTGCTTCGTGACGAATGTCGGCGACGATGCCCGCCTCACAGTTGGAGGGAACGGGGCTCTCTACGTGGGGATCACAGGTTTTAATCCTAATATCACGTTTGCGGCACGACTCGACCCGTATACCGGTGACGCCATCTGGTGCTCCGAGTTCGCGATGCAGTTGCCTGACCGCTTGAGCCTGAACAGCGATGGGGCGATGGACATTGACGTCCACGGCAATCTGTACATGGTTGGGGCCGCGCGGGGTAGCGGGTACCGCCCTGACACGGGCATTCTCGTGGCCTTCCGCCCGGATGGGACGGGTCTGATCTTCGTCAAAGAACCCCAGCAGGAAGTCTCCGAGCGGTTCGAGGTGGTTACCTCTGGTCCCGACGGGCACGTGTATGTTGGCGGGAGCAGTACCAATGGCTCGGATCCGGACGCAGCGATCGTTATCAAGTTCGATCAGAACGGGCAGAGGGTTTGGACCAGGCCGATCAGCGATGGACTTACGGGCAATGTTCTCCCGGACGTACGCGAGACGGTGGTCGGCCTCCGCCTTGACCGGTTCGCGAACCCTTACGCCGTGCTGCGGCGTCCGAGCAGCACCCTGGACCGGGCTGTGGTGACGAAGCTCAGTGGCGAGAACGGGAGCCAGGTTTGGCAGGATGCGCTGCCCGAACCGGCGAGCGGCCAGGGCTACACACTGCCGTTGGGCCTGCTCCTTGACAACGGGGGCAGCGTGTATGTGAACTCGTGGACCTATGACTCGGTCAGCGGGTTCTCGAGTAACATGGTGACGAAGTACACGCAACCGCTGGTGGATGTGCCGACGATTCAGACCGCCTGCGCCGAGTTGTCATTTGAGAATCAGAGCATCTGGGCGCCGGGGACGGGGCATCTGGTGGCCGACCAGCCCCTGTTCTCGATCGAATGGAATGAAGGCGTTGATGAAGGAGGAACCTTCACCATCCCTCTCCTCGGCGAGTTTGGGGGTCAGTTCACGTTTCTCACGGACGGCATCATGGACGCTGGTATTCGGGCCGAGATCAACGGCGGATCCGCGGATGTTCATCTCCCGTTTGATGTCGAGTTCACCATCCCGTCTATGAACAAGCTGGGACCCGGGTCGGTGGTCACCATCGACGTGGACTGGACGCCGGATCCGGCGGCACGGTTGACCAGCTGCTTTACGCCGACGTTCAACGCCGGGCTCACTTCCTATGTGGAGTACTCCCTCAACTCACGCGCCTTCCTCCGGGCGTTCTCGGAGGATCTCTTCAACACGACATTCCTGAATGTTGACCGCACGATCCCGCAGGACTACGTGCCCGGGATGAACCTGCTTGACATTCTGGCGTACGCGGGCTCTCCCGTGCCCGGCGAGTGGTTCTCGATCGAGATTCCGCCGAAGGGCCTGTTCACCGCGGAGTTCCGGACGCCGCAGATGTTCGCGCAGGGGCGGTACAACCCGAACACGCTGTCCTTCGGGACTGACACCCGCGATCGATTCTTCTCGTTTGATGTGAGTGTGACGGAAGCGATCCTCCGCCCATTTGGCGCCACGGCGAACTTCGAGTTTGAGTTCCCATCGGACGGCGACGACGGCGGGGATGATGATGACAATGACGAGAACGACGACGAGGATGATGAGGAGGAAGACGACACGTCGCTGGACTTCGGCCTCGAGGGGAACGGACGCGCCCTGCAGTTGCTGGCGGGGGTCGAGCTTGGCGCCCGCCAGCAGATCGATGTCGGTGTCGTCCCGATGATTCGGTACGAGTTCTCAGACGGGATTCCGACTCAGACCATCCCGATCACCCAGGATCTTGTATTCACGCTTCCCGCCAAGCCGTTCGACGGGCAGGTGGAGATCTACCCCACCGTCATCACAACAGCGGATTTCATGAACGCGACTGACATCGAGATCTTCCCCGGCATCGAGTGGATCTCGGTCGAGGCCACGCTGTCCGCCTTTGCATTCGGATTCGAAGTCCTTTCGTTCGGGCCCTTCTGTGGTCTGTGCTATGACTGGGATCTTGCGGAGATTCTGGAGTGGCTTGGGGTTCCGAATCCAACGGCGGTCAACATCGCGATGGAAGTGTTCAGTGACTTCTGGCAGATCCCCTTCGATGAGGTTCAGTTGCCGTGCATGCGCGTGCTGGCCTCAACCACGAATCGGCCGGACCTGGTCGCGACAAGCCGAGACGCGCTGAGCATGCTGATCTACGACCAGACCTCGCCGAGCCAGGCCTCGTTCAACGTGACGACCGGGGGGACCTCCAAGATGCTGCTGTACGGCGCACGGCTGACGCCGGATTCGCAGGCGTTCATCGAGCATTGGGGGCGTCTGGAGGCGATCCCGACGACCCACATCAACGACAGCACACTCCTGCTGGAAGTGCCGGACCGGTTCCGCCTTCTGCCGGGTGTTGCGAAGCTGCATGTTCGGGCCTCCGGGCTGGATTCGGACAGCATCGATCTGCCGATCGCGTACCCGAGGCCCCGGCTGGACGCCGTGAACCCGAATCTCTGGGCGGCGGATCCTGATCTGGCCGCGCTGCCGATCTCGGTCATCGACGGGCGATCCTTTGCGGGCAACGACACGTTCATCGCAAGACGGGACTACTACATCAAGATGCGGGACGACCTCTGGAGTGACGTCACCGATGGCGGCTTCGCAGGCGGAGCCGCGGAGTACTTCCCGTACTTCGACTTCACGCAGATGCCGGGATTCCCGGCGGTGCTCTGGGGAGGCGCTTCCGCTGGGAAGCCACTGCCCCGATTCGTTCAGCCGGTTGATAACGGCATTCACAATGTGCGTCTGGCGGATGACCAGTACGATCGTCCGCAGAACGTGCCGGTGGTGATCTGCAACCCGGGGCCGGGCGGCGGGGTGAGCAATGAGCTTGAGCTGACGATCGCCGCACCGGTTCCGGTCGCGTCCAGCGTGGAGCCGTCTGGGATGTCGCCCACAGACATCGAGTATGACGAGAACCACTTTGACCCGGATGACACACCGGTCGCGAGTCCCGTCGAACTGCGCGTCATGGGACCTGCGCACGTCCCCCACTTCCAGGGTTTCGAGGAGCCCAAGTACGGCAACTTCAACGCTGATTCTGTGGTTCGGTTCAATGGCGTCGACTTGCCGACCAAGTTTGTGAGCTCGTTCCTTCTGGAAGCGGACCTTCCGCCCGAGATGATCACCCTCGGCGACCACGCCATAACCGTCTTTACGCCGAGCAATGGGACGGTCTACTTTGAGCACAAGCGGTATGACCTGGACGGGGATGGCGTCGCCGACCCCGGTTCGGGGACGCCGGAGCTTGTCGCGAGCGGCGGCGAGTCGGCGCCGTTGCTGTTCCGAGTTCGATACCGTGAGCCGAGGATCGAGTCGGTCAGCCCGAACCGTGTGGAGGTCTCTTCCATCGCGTTTGATGACAGCAAGCTCCCCAAGGCGCAGCCGTACAATGTGACACTCATCGGCCAGGACTTCCGTGCGGGCGCCGTCGCCTCATTCAACGGACAGCCTCGGGACACGCTCTTCGTTGATCCGACGCGCATCCGGGTAAAGCTCCTTCCCGAGGATGTCGCTTCGATCGGGGTCTTCCCGATCACGGTGCGGAACTCAAGCCCGGACCATCAGATCTCCGGGGCGCGCTCGTTTGAGGTCGTCATGCCGACCCGTACGGTGCGGGCGCGGAGCATTGAGGGCACAGGCGCGACAGCGACTCTCCCGGTCTTGCGGCCGTAGAAGGGCTCAATCGCGGACGTGAAGGGTTGTCTCGGGACGTCCATGACCGCCCCACCGCTCGATCTGGGCGATGAGGAGGGCCGCGGGCGAGGGCGCCGGATCGGGAGCCGTTCCGGCGAGCATCGCTCGCGCCCGGGCGAGGTCCGCCTCCCAGGCCGCCCGCTTCTGCTCGCGGACCAAGGGTCGTTCGGATTCGAGGATGCGGATCTCGGTGTCGCCGCAGGTCACGAGCCTCGTGGCGTCGGGGGTCCACATGACGTTGAAGGCGTAGTTCCGGTCCGTGTTGGGAAGATCATCGGGGAGTTGGATGTCGGCGATCTTCTTGTAGAACTCGGTCTCGTAGATGATCACGCGTGCGTCTTCGGTGCCCATGGCGAGTCGGCGGCCGTCGGGTGAATAGGCGAGGGCGTACCCGGGGAGCCAGACGCCCTCGGTGATCTCGAAGCGGACTTCGTCGGTGGCGGCGTCGCGGATGCGGAGGATCAGGTACTCGCCGTGGGCGTACTCGTGGCCGCTTGGGTGGGGCGCGACGCCGATCCAGAGCCTGGCTCTGGTGTTCGCCAGGAGCTTCTCGGCGGCGGGCTCATCGCCGATTGCTCGGACCACGATGTCGTCATTGCCCAGACCGGCCGCCGTGCTCTGGAGAATGCGTCCGTCGGCGAGCAGCGCCGCGTGGTGGAAGAGATTGATCGGACGCCGGGGCATGAGCTCTCGGGCGACGGCGTCGAGCGTGGCGTTGTACGACGACGTGTTGACTCGGGTTCGCTGACCGGTCTTGAGGTTCAGGCGGGTGACCCCGTGAGACAATGGTGTTGGCTGGATCTCGGCGAAAAGGAGGTGCGTCCCCGTGGGATCGAAAACGAGGGGCGCATTCATGTTGTGTGCGAGAACGGCCGTGTCCGGGGCGTGGTGGCGAGGGATACGCGTCAGGAGTCGATCCGCTCTAAGATCCCAGAGCAGGATGTCTCCCTCTGGGGCTGCGCTGGCGAGGAGGCTGCCGTCGGGCGAGATCGCGAGCTGGTAGATCCACGAGTTGTGTCCTCGGAGGCGTGTGACGGTCTCGGCGACCGGGCGCTCGGCGTCCACGAGCCAGGTCATTCGGGTTTCCGGCGTGGCGCCCAGGATCAAGCGGCCGTCGGGGGAAAAGCTGAGATCGATGTTTCGATTGACTGATCCCATCCGGTGCTCGAACAGCACGCTGTGGTCTGTCGTGTCGATCACCCGCATCGTGTCGATGTCCGGAAAGAACACGGCGAGGCGGTCGCCGGTTGGCGATACCGCGAGACCCTCGCTCATCCCATCCTCGCGGGCGATCGTGCCGATGGGGATCAGGTCCGGCGCACTGAACAGGTCGATACCGCCATCGAAAGTCGTGGAGTACAGCCGTGAGCCGTCGGGCGTGAGTGCGATGAGCGGCCCGTACGAACCGGTCGTGGCGCGGGCGTGTTCGGTCCAGGTTTCGGTGCTGACGGCGATGATCTCCCCGAAGTCACCCCAGTGTGCAAGGTAGATCCATTTGCCATCCGGGCTGAACTCGGGGCGATTCCAGTGCATCCCGAGTGGGTTGGGCAGGCCTGAATCGATGGCGAACACCGGCGCGCCATCGAGATACACGGTGAGCGTTGGCCCGCCCCACGCCACGATGATTCGTGGGTCCGGGGACGGATAAAAGGCGGGGTAGCCGCCGGCGACATTCCTTGAGTCGAAGGCGAGCGCCCAAGGCGTGAACCTGCCTGTCGTGGTGTCAAGAGCGCCCGTTTGCCCGTCGGTTCGAACAATGGCGACTTGGCCGGGCGGGGCGTTCTTCCAGGCACGCATGTACTCGATGGTCAGGTCGTCGAGTTGAACGTTGGTGCGGGTGTTGGTTGTCACATCGTGAACCCAAACCTGATCCGATTGGGGTGTGAACCCGACCAGGAGGGTGTCCTGCACGAATCCGTGGCAGTACTCATTCCTTGCGCCTTGGAGCAGCGACCGCTCGGGACCCCGATCGAGCACCCACGGGACCGCTAGATCCAAGTGGCGCCATTCCCACCCGCGGCTCGACGCGGGTACGGCGTGCAGCTGACGCACCGATTCCCAGGGGCGGCGCTGCTCATTCTGCAGCTGAGCGCTGCTGAGCAAGCCACGCGTGGATTCGACCTCGCGGAGGCGTGCGTTCGTCCGTTCAAACTCTGCGGCGAGTTGGGCTCGCTGACGGCCGAGAGCAAACATCGAGGTCACGATCGCGCCGACGATGACCACCAAGACGACGATCAGCGTCGCCGATACCAGGGCTCGGTTCCGTCGGATGTACTTGGTGGTCTTGTATCGCAGTGTGGGCCTGCGGGTGAGGATGGGCTTGTTGGCGAGGTAGCGGCGGATATCGGCGGCGAGGGCCGCGGCGGTGGTGTAGCGGCGTCCGGGCTCCTGCCGCAGGCACGTCTCGACGATGCTCTCGATGTCCCCACGGAGATTCTTGTTCACGGACCCGAGGCGGGGCGGGGTCTCGAACTCGATGAGGCGGATCGCTGCGGAGATTGAGAGCCCACCGAGATCAAGGGGCAGCCGGCCCGCGAGGAGTTCGAAGAGGATCACCCCCAGCGCATACACGTCCGAGGGGGCGCCGATTCTCGTGGGGTCCCCAGCGAGCTGCTCGGGCGCCATGTAGGCGAGCGTGCCGAGGATCTGCCCCTCACGCGTCATCGTGGTGGCGGCCAGGGTGGAGTCACCGGCAACTCTGGCGATGCCAAAGTCGAGGACTTTCGGCTTGCCTTCGGGTGTGATGAGCACGTTCTCGGGCTTCAGATCGCGGTGGATGACGGAGCAGCGGTGTGCATGGTCGATCGCGTCGGCAACAGAGGCCGTGAGTTCGAGCCTGGCTTGCACGTCGAGAGAAGCTTGCTCCGCGTACACGGTGATGGGCAGCCCGCCCTCGATGAGTTCCATCGCGAAGTAGGAGCGTGGTGATCCACCAAGCGATGAGGGCGCCGAACCGGCTTCATACACCTGCGCGATGCCCGGATGGTGGAGGCGACCGAGAATCTCCGCTTCGATCTCGAACCGTCTGCGGCCCTCTGGCAGGCCCCTGAGTCCATCGAGAAACTTGAGGGCGACGCGTCGGCGCGGGTTTGATTGCTCGGCTTCGTACACGATACCCATGCCACCTTCGCCAAGGATGCGAAGGAGCCGATACCCCCCGATCGTCTCCCCTGCGAGACCCGGCCCCGGCGCGCGAGCGGCCTGTTTCCGCTCAGAGGTGTCTTCTCGAAACTCTGCGGCCAGGGCGGCGATCGCGTGGTCGGACAGCGGATGGTCCGGGTCATCCAGGATGCCCTTGTGGCGTATGAGGCTCCGCACCTCGCGCTCAAGCTCAGGATCAGCGGCGCATCGCGCGCTGATAAGGGCCTCCCGCTGCGCCTGCGGGGCCTCAAGCACTGCGGCGACCAACTCGGCAACCTGCTCCCCGGTGGGGCGTGCGCCATCTTGCGGCCGAGGGTCGTTCACCTCTATCGCCCTTTGAACTCGCGTTGAATCCAGAGACGCGCGAAGTCCCAGTCTCGACGAACGGTGATTTCCGCCACTTCGAGCAGCTCGGCGACGGCGGAGATCGGGAGGGCCCCGAATGCTCGCAACTCGAAGACTCGGGCCGCTCGCTCGTGCTCATCCGTCAGCCTCTGGAGACAATCGTGCAGCGCGACGAGGTCTACCTCTGATTCAGCGGCGTGGATGGTCCCCTCGCCCAGCGTGATCCGGGCGTTTCTACCGCCCCGCTTCTTCGCCCTTTGCATCCTGGCGTGATCCGCCAGCACATGGCGCATCGCCCTTGCCGCGAGGGCGAAGAAGTGTTGTTCGTCGCGGACATCGGCAAGATGGTCTCGGAGCCGTATCCAGATCTCATGCACCAGAGCCGTGGGCTGCAGCGTGTGCTGCGCCTTCTCGGATTCCATCAGACCGACGGCGATGGACTTGAGTTCCTCATACGAGCGTTCGAAGACGCGGGTCACACCGGATCCGGCGTCGCCGCCCGCCAGAAAGCTGGTCACATCCGCGCGAGGCAGGGACTCTTGATGCAGATCCATGGGTCGGGCAGTTTACCCGAAATGCAAGAGAACGGGGCCATCCTTTGTTCTCCGTTCGCCAGGATTGGGCGGCGGACGTGGCTTGCAACTTGCCGGCATCCCCCAGACTGCCACGGTTCACCTCGCATTGTCTGCAGCCCCATCGCCAAGCTCCAATGAGATGGCGTCCGGGACCTCGGAGTCTGCGGAGGCGAGCGTGGGAGGCGCGGGCGAACCAACGCTCCGCGTGCGGGGCGGGACGGACGCCGACCGCGTGGGCGGGCGCCAGCGTGCCGGCTATGGGCAACCCGCGCCGAAGGTGGCGAGGAAGGCCGAGATATCGGAGAAGTCCCATTGCCCGAAGGGCTCGGCCAGGTCCGCCTGGGGCGCCGAGGTCGCGAAGGCGCTCAGGAAGGCGGCGACGTCGGAGAAGTCGAGCTGGCCAAAGGGCTCGGCCAGGTCGGCGGGACAGGTCGGGGGCGCCGGGTCCATGCGGAAGACGGCGTAGTCGCGGCGACTGAGGATCTCGGTCTGGACCTGGCTCAGGAGGTAGACCTCCCCCCCATCGCCCGCGACGATGGCCCGCGCGGCATCGGAGCCCGAGCCGGAATCAACCCGCGTGGAACTGACAAACTGGCCCTGAGCGTCGTGGATGACCAAGGCGATGTCCGTCCCGACCTGGTCGATGGTCGCTGTCGTGCCGTTGGAGAGCGGGGTGAAGTGCCCTGCGGGATTCGAGGAGGAGTAGGCCGCGTCGGCGTCAGCATCCCAGAGCACCGTTCCGGCGGGTGTGAGCGCCGTCAGTTGGACGGTCGCAAGCCCGGCGTAGACGCTGGCCAAAATGGATCCGTCCGCCCTGAAGGCGAGCTGCACATCGCTGCCACCGGGGGCGATGGGGATGTCCCAGAGCATGGCGCCGTCGGCGTCGTACTTGATGACTCGGGCGTCGCCGTCCGCGCTCCCGACCCCCTTGTAGCCGACGTAGATGTCGCCGGCGTTGTCCGTGATGACAGACGAGCCGGTGGTGAGGTTAAAGAAGGGATCCTCGGACACGTCGTGGCGAACGGCCCAGAGGACGGCGCCGTCTGGGGCGATCTTCGTTGTGAGCATCTCGTTGCCGAACTCGTCGTCGTCATCGATGTTGCCCGTGGCGATGAGGTTGCCCATGGGGTCAAAGGCGACGGCCTTGCCCGTGCCCTGGAACCCTCGGCCTTCGGGGTCGGGGATGTCGAAGAGGAGTGTGCCGTCGGCGTCGTAGAGCACCGCGGTGAAGAACGTGTTCAGGAAGGACGCGTCGCGGGCCCAGCCGGTCACGCCGACGGCGCCGCTGCTCGAAACGTCCAGGCCCTGCGGGTACTGAGAGGCCTGGGGGTTGTCCCCGGCGTATCGCCGGACCCAGAGCTGATTGCCGTCCCGGTCGAGCTTGATGGTCGCCCACTGGATGCTGAAGTTGAGGCCCCAGGACTCCCCGGTGACGATGACGTTGTCATCGGCGTCGATCTTCAGCCGGTAGACGACCTCGTAGTGGTCTCCGTCTCCGTTGTAGTCGTACTCCCACAGCAGGTTGCCCTCGCTGTCGAGCTTGATGATCTGGATGTCGTTCTCATTGGCGGTGAAGTAGGTCGATCCGGCGACGATGAGGTTCCCGGCCGAGTCGACGGCGGCATGGGTGGGGATGTCCTCGTTGAAGAGATTGTCGTACTGGGCGTACCACGCGATCTGGTAGGGCGTGGGCTCGATGGGTGTGCCGGAGATGTTGCGGGCGACGAGCATGCTGTCACCCCCGACAGAGGCGATGTCGGCGTCGCCATCGGCGTCGAGGTCGGCCAGCGCGATCCCGCCGGGGCTGGCGCCCGCGGGGAAGGCCGCGAACGGATCGAACGTGCCGTCACCGTGACCTCGGAGCACAGCGAAGGAGGAGTCCGCCTCGCAGCTGACGACGATGTCGGAGATCGAGTCGCCGTCGATGTCGCCGATCGCGACACTTCCCGGCCGGCCCTGGACGACTTGCGAAACGGCGGGCGTGAATCCGCCGTCGCCGTCAGCCAGCACAACGGAAATGGTGTTGTTGACCGGGCTGAGCGGCCCCCAATCGGTGGAGACGATGTCGATGGCGCCGTCCGCGTTGAGGTCGGCCAGAGCAATCCCGGTGGGGCGTTCACCGACGGGCACGGTCCGGGTGGAGGTGAAGGCGCCCGAGCCGTCGTTGTAGACGACGGTGACGGTGGACGCGTCTTCGTTGCCGACGACAATGTCCTGGTCGCCGTCGTTGTCCATGTCGGCCGCCTCGATGGTGTATGGGTTGGCGCCGCAGGCGAAGAGGCCCACCGAGGTGAAGCCGAGGCCGTTGATGTTGCGGTAGGGCCGGATCTTGCCGCCGAACTTGTCAAGGGCGACGAAGTCGGGGTCGTTGTCGCCATCGATGTCGGTGAAGACGACACCGAGGCATCCGCCGCCGCCGGAGTAGAAGATGCCGGGCTCAAAGGTGGAATCGCCGTTGTTGCGGAAGAAGTAGACGCCGTTGCTGAAGTAGCTGGCGCGAATCACGTCGAGGTCGCCGTCGGCGTCGATGTCCGCCAGATCCACCTCCCCGAATCCCCACCCGGCGAGCAGCTGCGGTCCCATCGAGAAGTTCCCGGCGCCGTCGTTCCAGAAGACGGTTGTCGGGTCATTGCCCGGTCCGTTGGAGTCGGTGATGAGGTCGGTATCGCCGTCACCATCGAGATCGCCCGCGGCGATGTAGGTTGGCGAGGCGCCTGAGCCGTTGTCGGGCACGAAGTAGGTCTGGGGCGGGCTGAAGTTCACCTGGGCCAGGGTGGCGCCGGAGGTCCCGGCCAGAGCCAACAGGGTTGAGATTGCGGCGGTACGGGTCATCGGGTCTCTCCAGCGGGTGTTGAAGCCAGGGGGGCGATTACGGGCATCCGGCGGCGAAGGCGGTGAGGAAGGCGGCGATATCGGAGAAGTCGAACTGTCCGATGGGCGTCGCGAGGTCCGCCGCGGGGTCCATCGCGTCAAAGGCGAGAAGGAACGCGGTCACGTCGGAGAAATCGAGGGAGCCGAAGGGCTCGACGAGATCGGCGGGGCAGTCGGTCGGGATGCCGGGGAGGATGGTGAATGCGCCGGTGGTGGAAGAAGAGTCCTGGAAGCGCTTGTCCACAGCGACCACGCGGAGGCGGACGTCGGCGATCCCGGTGCTGGCGGGAAGGCGCCAGTCGAATGCGCGGGCGTCGGCGGGCAGGTCGCTGGCGACCGCGTGCCACCCTCGCCCACCGTCGTAGCTGGCCTGAATGGTGAAGGAGCGGAGGAAGTCATCATCGGACGCGGTCCAGCGAACGGGGATGACGCTCCCCCCGGGGTATTGCTCGTCCGAGGCGGGAGAGGTGACGTCGACCGCGGGGGGAAGGTCGCCGAAGCGGGCGTCGGGGCGGATGGGGAAGTAGTCAGAGAAGGAGTAGTGGAGCCGTCCACCGGCGCCGAAGGTGGTGCTCACGACGATTCGGGCGGTGTCGGTGCTGGAGTAGGGCAGGGTGGCGCCGATGGGGAGGCACCCCGTGTTGGAGCCGCCGGCGGAGTCGGAGAGGCCGACGCCGTCCATGACGACGAAGACGCTGGCGTTGCCCCCGGGGCTCCAGCAGACATCAACGTTGTCGTGCGGGTGGACGAGCCCGGGGTTGGAAACGTCCTGCTGGATGACCGTCCAGTCCTCCTGGTACGGGATGCGCAGGACAGACTTGTCCCAGCTCTCCTGTCCCGCGCTGTCGGTCGCCACGATCCGGATGGAGGACGGGCGGGGGTAGAGGTTGTTCGGGAGGACCGTGGGAACGTCGAACTCGTAGGTTGTCGCGTCGCCGGGAAGATTGGCGACGGTCATGAACTCGCTGGGCAGGTCGTGATCGGCGAACTCGATCCGGTGGGCCACGACCGCGTCGTCGTCGGTCGATGACCAGCGGAGGATGATCTTGGAACCCGCGTCGGCGAACCAGTAGGTCGGCTCCATCTTGACGATGGGGTGCTCATCGGTCTGGCTGGGCGCCTGGGTCATGAAGGGCGTAAAGGCCGCCGGGTGGACGCCCTGCACCGTGTCACCCATGCCGGCGGGGTGGAGCGAAGACGTGGGACCGGACGCGTCGCCCCACCAGTTGTATCGGAGATAGGGCGTCGAGCTGGTGTTGTTGTAATCGATGGCGATGGCGTTGCCCTCGAAGACCGAGGGGCTGATCTCACCGTCGGCGCGGATGCGGCCGCTGGTGGTGGTCACCATGCCGACGTTGTTGTTGACGATCCTGGAGTTGAGCAGGTTGACGAGCCCCCCGGTGACGGAGGCGGTTCCTTCGAGGGAGCCGCTCACGGTGCAGTTGATGAGATCGATGACGCCGCCGTCGGATTGGACGGTGATCTCGCCGCCGTCAAAGATCGTGTGACGGGCCGTGGCGTCGAAGTCGTCCACCCACTTGAGCCCGAACCAACGTGCGGCGCCGGGGAACAGGGACTCAAGGACAATGGGCTCCTCGGCGGTTCCCTGAAGCACCAGGTTGGCCGAGTCGACGAGGAACGCGCCGGCGCCGGGCCCAAACTTGATGTTCGTGCCCGGCTCGACGATGAGCGAACCGCCGAAGTTCTGGGGGAACCCACCCTGGACGACGTACGGGATCCCCGTGTCGGCCCACTCCCGGTTCGGGCCGGGGGAGAACTGTTGGACCCGGATCTCGTTGTTGGTGTTGCCCGAGGAGGGGAGCATCGATCCCCAGAGCAGGCCCGCGCCTGACCCGTCGAGGGCAACCGGGTAGAGATTGTCCTGGAGTGTGACGTTCTCGCCGATCAGGAAGTTCGGGCCGGTGAGGGTGAGGCCCGGGTTGTCCTGGTCACCCGTCACCTCGATGTTCTCGAGCAGGACCGGGTAGGCGCCGGCCTCGCTGGAGAGGACGAGTCCCGAGCCGGTGGACGTGACGTTGTCCAGGTTCATCAGCCCGGCGATGCGCATGCCGGCTCCGTCGGTGAAGGTGCAGTCCACGATGCGCATCGTTCCCGCGAACCCGCTGAAGCTGCCGAGTTCGCTGGCGCCGGTGAAGTCGCATCGCTCGAAGACGGCGATGTCCGGGACGCCCGCGATGCTGGCTCCGGCGATGAAGTCGGTGTCGGTGAAGATCGCGGCGACGTTCTCGCCTCCGGCCTGCACGTGGACAGCGATCTCGCCATGGCCGACCTCGAGCTGACCGTTCGAGCCAACCTCAAGCCCGTCCGCGATGCTGGTGGATCCCGTGAATCGGACGGGATTCGCTGTGGTTCCCAAGGCGGTGAGGTTGCCCTCGACGCGGAGCTTCGTGCCAGCGTCGAAGTTGATCTCGGCGCCCGCTTCCACGAGGACCTCGCCCCCCTCCGGAATGAGCAGGTCCTGGCAGATCGTGTAGGGCCCATCGGAGGCGGTCCAGACGACGCTGTCGCCGGCGTCGGGGACGGGGACGCCGCAGGGCGCTGCGGGAGGGGGACCGACGGTAAGAGCGTCGAGCGAGATGGACGCCCCTCTGCCAGCGAACGTCGAGAGGTAATCCGCGTGGAAGCGGACGGCCACCCGCCCGCTTCCGGGCAGTTCGGCGCTGATGCGCTGATACCCGGATGCCGCGATCGGCAACTCGGCGGTGTAGAGCACGTCGGTGAAGTCCCCCACGTCATCGGGACCGGAGCCGGTCTCCAGACCCGAAGGGGCGTAGCGGACCTCGAGGAAGGTGTCGTAGGTTGCCGAGCCGCCACCCTCGATCCAGAGCGAGAACTCATCGCCGACGGTCTGGCCGGGAATCGCAGGCAGGATCGCCCAGACGCTGTAGTCGCCGCCGAAGAAGTCCGTGGCGAGGCCGTCGGTGGTGAGGAATCCTTCGCCCTCGAAGGGGTTTCCGGCGAAGTCGTCGCCGTTCCGCCACGCGGCGCCGACCACCGGATCACATTGGTTTCGGAAGATCCAGCCCCGGCTCACGAGATTGGACGGCCCGTTGGCGCTGTCGGCTCCGTTGCTCTCAAAGTCTTCGGCGAAGTCGGCCTGGGCGAGTGCGCCGTTGCTGAGGGCAAGGAGCGTGAGAGCGGCGGTCATCAGCGATTGCGGGTGGCGGGTCATGGCGTTGGTCCTGTTCATCCGGGTGTGGAGATCTCGGGATAGATGAGGGCGACCGAGGCGTTCAGATACAGCGCCGGGTTACGGGCAGCCCTGGCCAAAGGCGGCGAGGAACGCGGAGACGTCGGAGAAGTCGAACTGCCCGAAGGGCTCGGCGAGGTCCGCAACGGGGCTCATTGCTGCGAAGGCGGTCAGGAAAGCCGCGACATCGGAGAAGTCGAGTTGGCCCAGGGGGTCGGCCAGATCCGCTGGGCAGGGGTTGCCGGTCTCGACGGTGATGACGGCGACCGCCTCGCTCGCGGTCGCAATCCAGATCTCGTAGCCGCCCGGGATCGGATGGCTCTCGAGGTCCCAGTGCTGGTTGTGCGGGAGCGGGCTGGAGCCCTGGCGCCAAACGGTCCACTGGCCGTCCTTGAGCTGCGCGACGCCTCCCGGATAGGGGAACGTGGCGTCGAACATGGAGATCCAGACCGAGCCGTCGGGGGCGATCTCGACGTGGTGAATATCGTCAGAAGGGAGGGGGGAGTTGGTCAGGTCGTACGTGTCGTAGAGTCCGGTCGCGGGGTCGTAGTGGAAGAGCCCGATGCCGGAGGCGATCCAGATCGTGCCGTCGGTCGCGACGTCAAAGGCCCAGATGTGGTACCCGATGGAGTCGAGATTGAGCCCCACGGCCTCGCGGGGCGTCAGTTCCCACGTATCGCCGTCGGTGCGGGCGATGCCGAACGCGGCGCCGATGAAGACCGCGTTGGGGTCGTTCGGATCGGGGACGATGTCGGAGATATCGCCCACGGGCAGGCCGTCTGCGGTGAGGTACTGCTCCCAGGAGCCGTCAGGCATCTCCTGAAAGGCGACGCCTCGCCCCGTGGAGGCCCAGGCCCGCCCGTTGCCCATGACGGCGATGCTCTCGATGTCGTACGGCTCACTGATCAGGGCGATGTAGTCGCCCTCGTCGGTGTACTCATGCAGCCCGTTGTTGGTTGGAGCGAACAGGAGCGATCCGTTGTCGCGGTAGGCGAGGGCGGAGGTGTTGTCGGTCGGGTACGGCCAGGGGAGACCGAGCCCGTAGGTCGCCACGTTGGCGTTGGTCCACGTGTCATCGCGGTGGAGGATGTCGAAGCCGCCGACACCCGGGCCGGCGTTGCCGCTCATCGCGGCGTCACCGTTCACCGGTGAGATGGCGACCGCGTCGGGGAAGTATCCGGTCATTCCGGTGTTGGTGAGACGGTAACGCTGCCAAACGCCGTTCTCGTACTTGGAGGCCCCACCGATGCCTCCAGCCCAGAACGCGCCGGCCGAGTCTTCAGCCAGCGTGTAGGTGTGGTTGCCCGAGCCCCAGTTCCCCAGAGGGGTCCAGGCGCCCTGGTCCCAGAGGAACACATCCGCGTAGAAAGTCCCGAGGAGCACCCGGTTGTTCGAGATGGGCTCCACGAGGGCGACCTCGCTGGTCAGACCCGCGGGCGCCGAGCCGATCAGGGTGTATGTCCCGTCCGGGTGGCGGAAGGCGATGCCCTGGTCGGTGGAGAGGAGCATGTCCCCGTTGTCGAGCACCGGGTCCTTGCCGAGCGTGCGGGTGGGGAGGGGATCCACGTTGGGGGGCGTGGGGCTGCCGTACCAGATGAAAAGCCCCTGCTTGTAGGTGGTCAGGCCCATCTCGGCCGACCCAAACCAGACGGTGTACCCGCCGTCCATGTCCGGTTGCGTGGCGACGTAATCCACCCAGTCCCAGCCGGCCCACCAGGGCAGACCGTTGGAGGTGTCCCAACTGTTCCACGTGTCGGTCGCGGGGTCGTACTGCGAGAGGCCCCCCGCGGATGAGCCGCCGGAGGTGTCGCACGCCATCCACAGCGTGCCGTCCGGCGCGATGTCGATGTTGTTGACCGAGGCGCCCGCGATCCCGGAGTTTGATGGCACAAACTTGGTGACACACCACGGCTCGGCGGATGGGTCGAAGCGGAGGAGTCCCTGGTCGGATCCGATCCAGATGATCCCCTCCGCGGTCTTGACGATGTCGTTGAAACGGGGGGCGCCGATGGCCTGGCCGATCTGCGGGCAGTCAACGTTGTTGAGTGATCGCCAGTTTGTGCCGTCGAAGTGAGCGAGTCCTCCCTCCTCCCAGAAGGGGATGTACCCGGCGATCCAAGGCGAATCGTCATCGTCGATCAGGATGCACTGCGTGTAGTCGCCCGGCACGCCGGTGTTGGAGGGGCGGATGAGCTGCCAACTGACGCCCTGCTGGGCAGAGGCGACTCCCGCGCTTGCGAGCAGAAGGAACGTGGCGGTGTGCTGGAAAGGCATGGGGCGCTCCTGCATGGACGGTCTAGGGGACTCTCCGGGGCCTTGAACCCCTCACCCGCTCAGGAGCAGGCAAGAGGGGCTCAGATACGCGAGTTCTCACGATGCTTGACAGTTTGTGTTGACGCTGTCGATGAAGACGGCCCGCATCCGGCGTGGATGCGGGCCATCTGAGTGTGCCCGTCGCGTGGTGAGGCGACGCGCCGGAGGGAGTGGCGTGTTACGGACAGCCGGCCGCAAAGGCCCCGATGAAGGCGACAACATCACTGAAATCGAACACTCCGATTGGCGCCGCCAGGTCGGCGGCGGGGTCCATCGTGCCGAACGCGCTGAGGAACGCGGTGACATCGGTGAAATCGAGGGCGCCGAAGGGGGCGGCCAAATCAGCGACGTTGCAGGGCGCCGCCGCACCGGCGTTGAGCCAGATCGTGGTGTTGTCGCTGTCTCGGTTGCTGACGGCCATGTCCACAGCGCCGTCGGCGTCCAGGTCCGTGAGCACGATCATGCCCGGAGAAGTTCCTGCGGCGAGCGTGAATCCGGGAGCGAGGGAGGCGCCCGTATTCTCCATGATCGAGACGTTGCCCGAATCGGAGTTGCTCACGGCGATATCCGTGTCGCCGTCCCCGTCGAGATCCGCCGCCGCCAGTTCGCTCGGGTTCAGGCCGTTGGTGAACGAAAATGCGGGGGCGGAGAGAGCGCCCGCGTTGTTCGTGTAGATGGCGATTGCGTTGAAGGCGTCGTCTGAGACGGAAGCGGCCAGGTCATCATCGCCGTCACCGTCGATGTCAATGGCGACGACGCCGTCGGGACGGACGAGTGGATTGGTTGGCAGGGTGGCGGAAAGGGTAAAGGCGCCGGCGCCATTGCCGGTGAAAACCTTGACGGTGCGGGAATCCCGGTCGCTGGCGGCCAGGTCCAGGAGACCGTCGGCGTTGAAGTCGCCGGCGCCCACGCCGCGCGGCTCCCCGCCGACGGCGACCGAGGTCGCCGGGGCGAGCACACCGCCCGTGTTGAGCACGACCGAGAGGGAGTTCGAGTCGCGGTTGGCGGTGGCGAAGTCAGGCGAGCCGTTGCCGTCAAAGTCCGCCGTGATGAGGGAGCGAGCTTCAGCGCCCAACGTCACGCTCTGCCCGGCGCTGAACACGCCACCGGCGTTGGTGTAGACCCGCAAGGTATCGATGTTGCCGAGCACCACCACCAGGTCCACGTCACCGTCTCCATCGATGTCCACGGCGCGAAGGGTGTCCGGCCCCGTGTTGGCGCCGGTCAGGAGGGGTGTGGAGGCGGCGAACGCCCCCCCACCTGTGCCGAGGAAGACATCGACTTTGTCGATCCCGTCGGTTGCGATCGCGAGATCGGCAATGCCGTCCCCGTTGAAATCAGCGGCCGCGATCCCGCCCGGCCGGCTGGGGGTGGCGAGGGTGCTGGGGGCGGCGAAGTCGATGGCGCCGAGCGTCGGGGACGCGATCAGCGCGACCGCTCCAGCAAGTGTGGCATTGCGTGACATGGGCGGGTCTCCTGAGGGAAGTGTGCGTTTTGGCGTCTGGTTCACGAAACGTGCTGTCTCTGAAAGGAGAGGGTGGCCGCAGCTCAGATACACCGATGTTCAGGCGTTCTGTGTGGCTTCACCTCAATCGTGAATCATGGAACAGACCCATCCGCCCCGTCGCGGGGCGATCGCCCAAGGACGGCGGGAGTGGCGGCGTGAGCGTCCCGGGCCTACCTCGGGGTGTACGGCGGTTCTGTGATCGTGCTCGAAATGAGGGGGCGGGGAAGTCCGCCCGGTTCTTTGACGCGCCGGATCCTTGAGCCAGACGACACCGGCTCATCCGAGCGGCCGGCGTCGGATTCTCCGTTCGGCCAGGCTCTCTCTGAGAAGTTGCAGCCGCCCCACATCCGCGGACGTACACGACGAAAGAAGTTCCGCGCGTCCGAAATGGCGGGTCCAGCGTCGTCGGAACCGGTTTACACTGCATGCCCGCCGCATACCGATGCCAAAGCCACCCCCTCCAGATCAGACTGACACCGAGCTTGTCGCCCGCTGCGTCGGAGGGGACGATGGCGCGTGGGCGGAACTCATCGACCGGTACGCCCGCCTGGTCTACTCCATCCCCGCTCGCCATGGGCTCTCCCGAGAGGACTGCGATGATGTCTTCCAGTCCGTGTGGGGACTGACCGTCAAGCACCTGCACTCGCTCCGCGACGCAAGAACGCTCCCCTCCTGGCTGATCACCACGACCCAGCGTGAGACGTGGCGGGCGATCCGCACGAGTGGCCGGGCGACGGCCTCACCGGAGGGAGCCGAGGTGGATGCGGAACTCGGCTCGCATGCGGAGCTTGAACTGGTCGAGCAACGCCAGCGTCTGCGTGAGGCGCTGAGACGTCTCGACGAACCCTGCCGAACCCTGCTCGAGACGCTCTTTCGCTCGGACCGCCCCTCCTACGACGTGGTCGCCGAGCAGCTCTCGATGCCCCGAGGTTCGATCGGGCCGAGGCGTGGCAGATGCCTCCAGCGGCTGGCGGAACTGGCCGAGGAGGCCAAGCGAACCGAACGGAGCCCATAACTCGGACAAAAAGTTCGATCGGGGTGTATCCGCACTCGGGCGGGGCGTCTCTTGATCGATGGAACCAGCGATGCCACAGCCCCCCTCCGATCACGATCTGCTCGCCTTGCTCGCCCTGGGCGAGCTTAGCGCCGAGGACGCCGAAGCCCTGCGGGCCCGCATGCAGTCTGACCCCAAGTCCCAAGCCGCGTTCGAGCGCCTTGAGCAGGCGGCCAGGTTCCTGCAGGCCGAGTCGGGCACGGAGCCCTCCGCGGCGGCGCTCGCACGGGCCAAGCGTCTGCTTCGGGAGGCCCGGCCGGGTGTGCTGGACCGGCTCAGCGATGGAGTTCGGCGGATTGTCGCGGGGTTGGACTTTGACACGCGTCTGACGCCCGCCGTCGCGGGGATCCGGGGAGCAGGCGGCACGGCACAGGTCGCCTTCTCATCCGAGGTCGCCGATCTGGATCTGGAGATCACCCCCGCCACCGAGGACACCTGGACCGTTGCGGGGCAGGTGGACGCGGACGAGGGCGGAGACTGGCGGATCACCATCGTGGATGACGCCGGGATGGCGCCGGACCTCACCATCGACGCCAGTGACGGCGCCTTCCGCACCCGGTTGCCCCCGGGCTCGTACGAGCTGCGTCTGCGCATGGGGGACGTCGAGATCACGGCGAGCCCGCTGCGGATCCCTTAGTCATGTCCCACGAGCAGGCACGCAGCGAGGTGGAGCGGCTGCTCGCGCTTGGCGCGGACGATCGGGAGCTTGCCTCCTCAGCGCCCGCGTTGAGTGAGCCGGCTCTGCTTGAGCTGATCGACGAGGTTCGCGATCTGGTCATGAGTGACCTCGACCGGGCGTTGGCGATGGGCGGCGTCCTGCGCATGATCGCCGATCGGTCTGGGGCGTCCGTACCGCGCGCGCGTGCGAGGAGCGCGTGGGCGCACGCGTTGAACTATGCGAACCGCTTCGAGGAGGCGATTGTCGCCCTTGACGAGGCGTCTGCAATCGCCGAAGAGTGCGGGGATGCTCTCGAGAGCGCTCGCGCGATGCTCGCCAAGGCTCAGTCGCTCGCCCGTCTCGGGCGCCTAGAGGAAGCGGGGAGCGCCTGCGTGCGCGCCGGAGAGATTTTCTCCCGCGAGAATCAGCCCGCACTCACGCTCCGGGCGGTGACCAATCACGCGATCATCCTGCGCATGCTGGGTCGGTGGGACGAGTCGGTGCCCCTGTTCGATCGGGCGCTTGAGTTGGCGAGTGGGGATCCGCCCCTGCGCGCCCAGATCCAGTCCAACCGGGCCGAATCGCTTCTCGAGCTTGGACGGTTCCAGGAGGCCGAGCGTGCGTTCCGCGATTCGTGCGAACTGCTGGAGCGGGTGGGCATGGAGCGGGTCGCGGCGATTGTGCGCGGGAATCTCGCCGACATGCTCGGGCGCCAGGGACGCCTCTCGGAGGCGATCGAGCAGTTTGAGTTGGCCCGTCGGTTCTTTGAGCGGGACCGTGCCGCGGGTGATCTGGCCCGCATCGAGGCGGAACTCGCGGATGTGCTCGCGGAAACCGGGCTAACGGGCGAGGCGGCGGAGTTGTACGCACGCTCGTGCGAGGCGCTCGCCGGGGCGGGGCTGGTGGCCGAGCGAGCGCGTGCGTTGACCGGGCTCGGGGCGCTCCTGCTTGACGAGGACCCGAGCCGGGCGCGCGTGGCCCTCGACGGGGCGCGCGATGCGTGGCGGTCCCTCGACAACGAGTGGTGGCTTCGGCGGATCTCGCTGCTGGAGGCCCAGCTGGCACTGCGTCAGGGTGACATTGACGCCGCCCAACGCGGGGCGGATCTCTCGGACGAGCCGGCGCATGACCCGCATATGAACCGGATCATCCGGCGGACCATCGCCGCGGAGATCCAGCAGGCCCGGGGCAACGCGGATGGGGCCCGCCGGATGCTGGAGGAGGCGGTGGGCATCGCGGAGGAGCTTGGCATTCCACCCGTGCTCGCCGGCCTGCACCATCGGATGGGGCGCTTGCTCGCGCACGCCGGGCGTCCTGATGACGCCATCGCCAGCTTTGAACGGGCCATCCAGGAGGTGGAGCGGATCCGTGGCGCCCTGCAGGGGGATCGGTTCCGTGCCGCGTTCATGGGGGATCACAGCGAGATCTATCACGACGCCGCGGACCTGATCCTGGATACGAGAGCGGGCGACGCGATCACCCGCGCGTTTGATATCTCAGAGCAGGCCCGCGCCCGGGCGATGCAGGACATGATCCGGGGTGGCGTCGAGATCGTGGGACAACTGAGCAGCTCTCCGAGCCAGTCCGATTCGAGTCTGCTGGAGCGGCTGGGGCAGGAGCGGGCTCGTGTGAACTACTTGTTCAGTCGCCTCGATCCCACCGGGGAGGGGGGCTCGTCGCGCCCGGTCAGTGCGTGGCTGGAGGACCTCCGGGAGACCGAGGCCCGCGTTACTGAGCTTGAAACCCGGCTGGCTTCATCGAACGAGGCTCGCACGGTTCTGGCGACTCCGACGCCGGTCTCGGAGCTGATCGGGTCGATCCCGGAGGGGCGGGTGACGCTCGTGTTTGTCCGGCGGAACGAGGGTCTTGGGTGCTACTGCCTTCGGCGCGGAGAGGTGCGTTTCCATGACCTAGGTGTTTCGGCGGAAGAGTGCACGGAGTTGGCCTCCGCTGTTGGGTTTCAGCTCCGTCGGGCGGTGGTCCGAGGGAGTGTCTCCTCGGGTCGATCCGGACGGCGGATGGCCTCGGCTGTCCACGCGTTGCAGGGCCTGTACGACGCGATCCTGCGACCGATCGAGGCAGAGCTGGCGCGCGCCGATCGCATCTGCGTGGTCCCCTTCGGCGTGCTGCACACCATTCCGTTCGGATCGCTCCACGATGGGGAGCGCTTCATGATCGAGCGGTTCCCAATCGTCCGTCTTCCGAGTGCGAGCCTGGCGCGGACGCCGGAGCATGCAGGTGCGCCAGAGACTGGGCACGCTCTTGTCGTCGGCGTCGCGGATCGTTTCGCGCCGGAGATCGGGGCTGAAGCACGGGCGGTCAGTGGCGCCATCGAGGGCTCGATTCTGCTTCTGGACGAACACGCCCGCGCCGACCCGGTGTTCGAAGCGATGTCCCACGCGAACGTGATCCACATCGCGTCGCACGGCGTCTTCCCGCCCGGCAATCCACTGTCCGCGGCGTTGAAGATGTTCGACCGCTGGGTCACCGCGCGGGAGATCTTTGCCTTGCGCCTCAATGGGAGCGTGGTTGTTCTCTCGGGATGTGAGACCGGTCGCTCCGAAACTGATCGGGGTGATGAGACGTATGGGTTTCTCCGGGCCTTTCTCGCGGCCGGCGCTGGCGGGGTCGTGTCCTCCCTTTGGGCGGCTCACGACGGGGCATCTCGGACCTTGATGACCGATATGTACACGCTCGCTCCCGAACACGGGACGCCGGCGGAGCGGATCTTCCTGGGCCTTCGGAGCGCCCAGCTCAGGGCGATCGAGCGATCGCTTCACCCCGGACTTTGGTCTGGTTTCACGGCGGCAGGAGTTGGATAATGTGTTCCATGCGTCCATTCTCACGCTCAATCGGACCGGCCGCGCTCTTCGCCGCGGCGACACTCGTGTTCCCCCATGGCGCCGCGCTCGCGACCGATCCGTTTGGCGAGGAGCCCTTGTCGGATGAGGGCATCCTCGAGTTGGTTCCCGGCGCCGACATTCAGGCTGTCGCGGACCGATACGGGTTTACCGTGCGGGATGCCATCGAGTCACGCCTGACGTACCTCGTCGACCTCAATATGAAGATGACGGAGGATGCGTTCGAGTTGCTGTTCTTGTCCGATGCGGACATCGATCACTCGGAGCTGAACTTTGAAACGGGAGACTCCGGGCCGGGTACGCAGAGCATCTTTCTGTTCACCGCCCCGGGCGAGTATCAGATCCAGCCCGTCCGTGAAGCGCTCGGGCTTGAGGCTGCTCATGCTGCTTATACGGGAGCGGGCGTTACGATCGCGATCATCGATACGGGGATTGATCCTGACCATCCGCTGCTGGCAAGCCGAATCGCGCCCGGGGGGATCGCGTTCACCGCCGATCCGACCGACCCGATCAACTACAACCCCGGCGCCTACCAGGATGTGTGCGATGGGAACGACGGTGATGGAGACGGCCTGAGCGACGAGGTCGTCGGGCATGGCACCGCGGTGGCGGGGCTCGCGCTTATGGTCGCCCCGGACGCGATGATCCTGCCGATCCGGGTGATGGACGACGAGGGAGCGACGACTTCGTTCCGTGTCGCCAAGGCGGTGTACTACGCCGTGGACCAGGGGGCCGATGTCATCAACCTGAGCCTCGGGTCCCTCACGAATGTGGAGATCATCGAAGACGCGGTCAAAGAGGCGGTGGACCTTGGGGTGATCGTCACCGCGTCCATGGGCAACGCTGGTGGGTTTGACGAGGAGTATCCCGCGTCGCTCAACGATGTCGCCGGGGTCGCGGCCACGGACAACGCCGGTGTCCTCGCGGGGTTCTCCAACCGGAACGACGAGGTCAACGTGTGCGCTCCGGGGATCAACCTGATCAGCTCCGTCCCGGTCGAGAGCTGTGGCCCGGCGCTTCCGAACAGTATTTACGGCGAAGCTGATGGGACCAGCTTTGCCGCGCCGCTCGTTGCAGGAACTGCGGCGTTGCTGATCCAGAAGGGCACGGTGCTGCGATGGGATGACTTTCGCGGCGCCCTCCGCAAGACCTGCGACGATATCGAATCGATCAATCCCGGCGTGGACCACAACCACCTCGGGATGGGGATGCTGAATGTGGCCGCGGCGGTCGAGTGGGAAGGCCCGTGCTTCGCAGACCTTGTCGAGGACGACATCCTCGACATTGCTGACATCTTCGCGTTCCTTGCCGCCTTCGCGGCGGGCGAATCGCACGCGGACTTTGCCGAGCCGCGTGGGATCCTCGATACCTCGGATGTGTTCGACTTTCTTCGGTACTACAACGCCGGGTGCCCTGAGTAGAACGCGGGATCTTGCGGCTGGGGCCAAGCCTTGGGTTCATTGCTCGACGCTCTTCGGTGCTCAGGGCTGTGCCGCGGAGCCGCAACCCAGCGATTCTCCGGCCGGCCTAGTCATGCCGGCCGCACACTTACATTCGGGTCCTCGCGGCTCTTGAGAAGGACGATCCGCGACTGGCGAGGGTCAAGGTGAGGTTCGGCGTCTCCATCCCGCAGGCTGGCTTCGATGCATCCGCAGATCCCGATGCCGAACCCGCGAGGGGCCGAACGCCCGGTTGGATGTGGGCCAAACTCGCCGAGGTGCTCGCGCTCGGACTCGTGGTATCCGCCCAAGATTGAGCCCCCGCCGGCAGAATCGCCGGTTGGCGTCACGACCATCAGGCCGGCGATCGAGTCTGCCGCGCCGACCCACCGAGATCGCGGCGTCCTATAACCGGCCCGAACGTTGTTCGCATCATCACCGGCGGCGTGATCGAGCCAATCGATGGCCGGGGCGACGAGCAGGTCGACCGAATGGCCACCGGTGTTGGCATCGGCCCAATCGAAGAGCGCAAAAGCAACCCGATCTTGGCGGGCACCGGGACTCGTGTTGGCGCCCGCGGCTTGCCAGCCCTTCGCCAAACAGACGCGAGCAGGATCGAACCGCGAGAGCGAAGTCAGAATCTGGCCCTGCAGGCGGAAATAGCCGCACGGTTGCACGCTGCCCTCCGGGATCGCTGTCCTGGCCCGTTCCAAGGCTTGGCAGAGTGTTCCAGGGCCTCTTCGTGGCGATGTGATCCGAGTTGCGGCGATCCGGGTCACTCTCGGCCACCCTTGCGTGAGTTTCCGGGCAAGGGCCTCGGCGGGTTCCAGCTCTCCTGCAGCGCGTCGCCAGCGTGCGAGTGAACTATCAGGGCTGCGGGTGGACGGATGGTCGGATCCGAGGCGTTCGAGGTCAGCGGGGACGAACGACCGTCCCGCCGCTTCGGCTCGGCGCAAGCGTCGGGAGTTCACGGCGGATGCGGGAGCTACGGGCAGCCGGCGCCGAACGCGGTAAGGAAGGCGAGCACATCGGTGAAGTCGAGTGTGCCAAAGGGCTCGGCGAGGTCGGCGACGGGTTGACCGGCGCCGAACGCGCCAAGGAATGCGAGCATATCGGTGAAGTCGAGCATCCCGAAGGGCTCGGCGAGGTCAGCGGGCGAGCAGGCGTTCGACTCGGTCACCCGGATCACGACGATCGCGGGATCGGCGGTTGCGGCGCTCCCCGGGATGATCTCCGTGGTCGTCCGGTAGGTGAAGCAATCGTCGCCCACGAAGCCCGGCGGGGGCGTGTATGTGAACGACCCGTCGGGGTTGATGAGGATCTCCCCCTGAGTCGGGCTGGGGCAGCCCACGGTGTGGTCGTGGCTGATGTCCACCACGGTGGTGAGGAAGGGCTGCATCGTGTCGTTGACGAGGAGCCCCGCGTCGGCCGGGATGTTGAGCGTGACGCCGGTGTTGGTTGTGTAGGTGTCGTCGATGGCGAGCCGGAACGTGCCGTCGCGGAGGTCGGCCAGTTCGGCCAGGGTCCAGTGGATGTAGCTGTGTCCGGTCGCCGGGGTGCCAATGGCCAGCATGATCTCCTGCTCCAGAAGCCCAATGCTCGGCGCCAGGGCCCCCGCCAGATCGAACTCGCCGTCGTCACCCGCGCCCAGACGTGAGGCGAGAGCAAGGTCGAGCGGGCGGTTGAGGGCGAGTTCACCGGTGAGCGGGTTGGCACGGAGCGCCGCGCGGGCGATGGCGCTGTCCTCCAGCAGGTCCGGAAGGGCAAGGGTGACGTAGGCGTCGATCAGGGCGACAGCGCCGAAGATCGGCGCGGCCTCCGAATCGAGATCGTCCTCGGCGATTGCGGCGTTCCAGACCGCATCCTGAAGTGTCGCAAGCTGCGAGAGAACGTAGGGTGTGGATGGTGATGCGGACTCGGAGTTCGAGTCCACCAGAACATCTAGGATGATGTTCTCGCCAAGCTGGTTGACAGCCTGCACCTGTTGCCCCTGCAGATTGTCGCCAGAGAGGAGGTGGTGACGCACGAACGACCAGAGGATGGGATCCTGCTCCAGGAGCCCGGCCGCGGCGTCCTCGCTGAAGAGGAAGACGGGATCGCCAAACTCGTTCGAGAGTTCGCAGACAACCCGGCGCTGGATGCGCCGAGTCTCGCCGTCTCCGGATCCGACGTAGCTAAAGATGAGTTCGAGGTCACTGTCAGAGAAGAATCCATTGTGCGTCGCGCGCATCTGCACCTCCTGGCTGTAGCTCGCGGCGTCGATGCTGAAGATGACTGCGGTGATTTCAGGAAGGGTGTCGCCCGCGAAGATGTCCCAGCAGTCCTCCCCGATGCCGGGGGTCAGCGGAAGGTTTTGCATGCCCTGTCCGACGAAGGAGGCAAAGCTGGTGGCGTACTGCCGGGCTGGCTGCTCGGGGCCGGCCCAAGGGTCGAGGGGGGGGTAGCCCGCGTCGGCGAGGGCTGAGGGACGGATGACGTCGAAGATGTACGCCGCCAGGTCGTCGATGGCAGAAGCGTGCTCGGCGAACAACGCGTCGAAAAGCTGTTGGGAGCGGGCGTTCGCGGCGGCGTCGGCGAGATCCTCTCCGGCCTCGATGATCGCTTCGAGGTCCGTGTTGGGGTCATTTCCGGAACGCATGTAAGCGAAGTACCATGGGCTCTCTCGGGCGAGTTGGGCGTACGCGGCGGCGGCCTGGGACCAGGGAGCGGGCGCCGGGATACGAACTCCGAGGAGCGCTGGCTCGCCGATGGAGGCCGGATACGTGCGAAGGTCGTTGACCACACGCCCGATCGAGGGGCCAGCAAGGCGATCGGCGGCGTTCGCGATGGTGAGCGTCGAGACCTGGTCCCCGGCGAAGGTGTCGTTGCGGGCGATCGTGGTTGCCCAACTGAACAGGTCCGAGGCGCCGGAGACAAAGTTGGGGTTCGCCGTGGCGTAGGGGAGATCCACGCCGTTGTCGTCTCGGTAGTCGAGCACGTCGTTGGCGAGGAGGGTCAGGTTGAGCAGCAGCACATCCTCGGCGATCCCCCACAGGGCGTCCTCGATGCGCTCCAGTGAGGCCCGAGCGACGGCCATCTCTCGGGCGAGGTCATCAACGTCCTCCGAGAGGTCCTCGATGTCGTCCTGGAGTGCGTTGAATCCGTCCGCCATGGCAACGTAGATGACGTTGAGTTGTTCTTCGACACGGTCGAACCGCTCGTGCATCTGAGCCTGCATCTCGGCCAGTTGCTCGCGCATTTCAATGATCTGATCGAACATCTGCTGATCGGCGGAGGGCGTGTCCGTGCCCTGGATGATGCTGACGAGGGAGATGTTGGCGTTGACGATGCTCGCCAGGCCGGAGATCGCGGTTGCGGGATTGCCAGAGGCGATGCCGCCGAGAAAGCCGCCGAGCCCGGCGGCGTACTCGATGCCGGAGGTGATTCCGGCGATCGTGTTGTTCGTCTCAAGCTGTGAGGCGCCAAGGTCCCTGGAGTTGGCCGCCAGGAGCCGCACATCCGGATCGTCGCTCTGGAGGAGCAACAGGGCATTCACGTCGATCAGCACACGTTCGTCGGCCACCTCGTCGATTCGGCTCTCATAGTCGTTCATGATCTGCGCCGCCACGCCGGGATCGGCGGCATTGGCGGCGCCGAGCACGAGATCCGGCTCGGTCAGCATCGCGTCGCTCAACTCGGCGAGACGTGCGTCGGTTGCGGTGGCGACACTTGTAAACGCGGTCGTGACGGAGGACCAGAGCGGGTTGATCTCAATGGGCGCGGCGACCGCAGCGGCAAAGGCCGCGTGATCCGGAGGGAAAGCAGCCGCGAGGGCGGCGTCGATCGGCACGAATCGTCCGTCGTCAATGCCGTCAGGGATGGGCTCGAGGCCCTGCGACTCGAGATATACCCGAAGCACGGGCGCCAAAGACTCGTTCTCTCGACCCGCAGCGTCCTGACCTGAGAAGCCGATCACCAGAACGGTCGCCCACTCTTTGGCGTTGGCCAGAGCGCGTGTGCGGGCGCGGTCGTAGGCCACCATACGTTGGCGCATCGACTCGAAACCCTCCGGTGGGGGGACGGTCAGGTCGAGGAGTTCAAGCACATCGGCGCCGATATCTGTCGTTGTTCCGGCCAGGACTGGATCGGCGACCCGGGTGAATCGTGCCGCCGCGATGAGATTGGATGACCGCTCGAGATCCGGATCCCCGGGCGCGGCGAGCGCAAGGGCCTGGTCATATCGCTCGATGAAGGCAGCGAGCTGCGTCTCGTCGGCCAGTGGGTTGCGGGTTGCGAAGGCGACGAGGGCCGCGGTGGCCGCTACAACCCGCGGCCGCTGGTTCCGTACGTAGTCGTATCGGACGTACTCGGCTGCCGTGATGGCCTCACGAAAGGTGAGGTAGGAGGCGTCATCCTCCACATCGAAGTCCAGGTTGGGAGGGGCCGCGCTGGCCAGAGAGGCGAGGGCCAGGGTGGGGATCAGGGTGGCGAGGCGGGGCATGTGGGTCTTCATGGGGGGTCCTCCAGGGACAGATCCCGGGTTGATGCGGAGCGTTCTGTCTCTTGGACCACGCAGGGCGGCGCCACAACCTGCAACGAGATGCACAAATTCGGTACGATCGGGCCGTGTCGAGCTTGGGAGCGGATCCGGCGTGGATGAGAACAGCCATCTCGGCGGGGGCACGGCCGGCGGAGACCCCGAGTTCGAGGCGGTCTATGGCGAACTTCTCGGACTGGCGCGGGCCCACTTTCGGCTGCAGGCGGCATCGCACACCCTTCAACCCACGGCGCTTGTGCATGAGGCCTATCTGCGCGTCGCCTCGGCGGGGAGCAATCGACCGGGGGATCGCGAGCACCTGCTTGCTATCGCTTCAAGCGCGATGCGCCAGATCCTGATCGATCACGCCAGACGCAAACGGGCGCTCAAACGCGGTGGTGGCGAGGGTGAGCGGGTGTCGATCTCCGAGATCGATTCAGACGGCGACGCATGGGATGTGCTCGAACTGGACGACGCGATCGAGAAACTCAAGGCACTGGATCCACGCCAGGCCCAGATCGTTGAGATGCGGTTCTTCGGGGGTCTGAGCGTTGAGCAGACCAGCGAGGCGCTCGGGGTTTCGGAGCGAACGGTGTATCTGGACTGGAAGATGGCCCGCGCCTGGCTTTGGGCTGAGCTTCGGGGAGATCGGCGTGGGTGACCCACCATATGCGCGGGTACGCGAGGTCTTTCACGAGGTCTGCACGCTCGATGGGGAAGAGCGGGCGCATCGTGTGGACTCGCTGTGCGGGTCCGATGAGGGGCTGCGGTCAGAGGTCCAGCGGTTGCTGGCGGCCATGGACCTGTCGGGGGTATCCGACCCCAGGCTGACCGGGGTGGAGTTCCGGGATGCGCCCGCGCCTCGGATCGAGGGGTACCGCGTTCTCCGGCTGCTGGGTGAGGGAGGGATGGGCGTCGTCTATGAGGCGACCCAGGAAACGCCGCGCCGGCGCGTCGCGTTGAAGGTCATTCGCCCCGGGTTGGTCACCGAAACCCTCCTCAAGAGGTTCCGGAGAGAATCAGAGATCCTGGCGAAGCTCAACCACTCCGGGATCGCCCAGGTGTACGAGGTCGGCCTCGGCGGAGAGGGAAAGACGCCGTTCATCGCGATGGAGCTGGTCGAAGGTTGTTCGTTGCTTGAGTTCTGTGCAGGGCTCGGCACGCGAGAGAAGCTCCAACTCGCGTGCGAACTGTGCGACGCGGTGGATCACGCGCACCGGCGCGGGGTTGTCCATCGGGATCTGAAGCCGGCGAACATCCTGGTGGATCCCACCGGTCGGGCCAAAATCCTCGACTTTGGTGTCGCTCGGTTCGCGGGCGCCGACGCTGGGGTCACGCTGCAAACCCAGGCCGGCCAGATCATCGGAACGGCGGCGTATATGAGCCCGGAGCAGGCCTCCGGCGATCCTGACGCGGTCGATGTCCGAAGCGATGTGTACGCGCTCGGGGCCGTGATTTACGAGATGCTCAGCGGACGACTGCCCCACCGGGTGGGGCGGCTGGCCCTGGCGGACGCGATCCGGGTCATCCGAGAGGAGGAGCCAACCCGGATCGGAACGGTGGACACGAGTCTGCGGGGAGACGTGGACACAATCCTGGGCAAGGCGCTCGAGCGGGAACCTTCCCGGCGGTATCAGAGCGCGGGTGAGCTTGCGGCGGACATTCGGCGTCACCTCGGGGACCTGCCGATCGTGGCACGCCCGGCGAGCACCTGGTACCAGCTCCGGAAGTTTGCACGCCGGCACAAGGCCCTGGTCGGGGGGACCGCTGGCGTGATCATTGCTCTCTCTGGTGGTCTGGTGGCCACGGGCATGGCGCTTCGATCCGAGTCACTCGCGCTTGCTCGCGCCGAGGAGTCTCTGGAACGGGCCGGCGCGGCCTCGGCGTTTCTCGAGCGGGTGCTGCTGGGCGTCGCGCCCCATCAGGCTCAGGGGCGGGACACGACGCTCCTTCGGGAGATGCTGGACGCCGCACTGGCCGAAGCTCGCTCAGGGCTGAACCATCCGAGCGTCAAAGCGGAGATGCTCTGGATTGTTGGGGACACCTACCGGGCCATCTTCGAGTTCGAGCAGGCGGAAGTGGCCCTGCGCGAAGCCGAGGCCATCTACGCCGGGCTCGGGGCCGGATCGCGACCGGAACTGCAGCGCGTTCGCCTGACGCTGGCCGACGCCATCACCCAGACCGGGCAGACGACGGAGGCGGAACGTCTCTTGCGGGGCGTCCTGACTGAGATCAGCGGGACCGGGCGGGTGGAGGACGAGTTGCACGCAATCCGTCAGCTCGGCGAGATCCAGATGGACAGGGCGGACCTCGACGCGGCGCTCGAGACGGTAAACCAAGCCGATCCGTTGCTGGATCGCGTCTCGTTGATCGATCGCGGCCGCGTATCCATGCTGCGTGGAGCGATCCTGCGCCGGATGGGGCGTTTGAATGAGGCAGGCAACGCGTACGAACAAGCGTTGGCCCTGTACCGGAAGGCAGGAGCGGCGATCGAGGCCTCAAGCACACTCAACTCCATTGCGCTCGTGGCCCGCGAGGAGCGGCGGCTGGCGGATGCGGAAGCGGCATTCAGAGAGTCGCTCCGAGCCCGGGAGTCCGTTGATCCGCGTGCCAACCCGGACGCAGCCACAACGCTGGCGAATCTGGGACGCCTTCTTGCGTCACAGGAACGGCTTGAAGAAGCGGCGACGGTCCTGGCCCGGTCAATCGCGATGCACCGTGACCTGTACGGGGACGAGCACTTTTCGCTCGCGATCCCCCTGGTGTCGCTCGCGCAGGTCCAGAGCAAGCTCGGGCGCCATGATGAGGCGATCGGCGCCATCGAGCAGGGACTCGGCCTCGTGATTGCGCAGTTCGGGGAAGCCCATCCCTATGTTGTTACCACACTCTCGGAGAAGGCGGACGCCGAGCGACGGGGGGCGCGGCTCAAGGAGGCCCGTGCGACCTATGAACGAGCGATCCGGATGAGCGGAACCCTCGGTCTGCCCCCCAGCGTGTTTGACCTGCCGATCCGGTGCGGACTGATCGAGACGCTTCTGCTGCTCGACCTCCGGAGCCAGGCGGTTGCATGTTATGAGCAGGGAGTCGAGATCCTTGGGGATGACGAGACCGGCATCGCGGAGCTTCGTTCGCGGATGCTGGAACTCGGCGTCCTGCAGCCCCCGGACTGACCACGATCTCTGGTCGTCGACGCCCAGGCGTTCCGGCAACTGGTCGATCGCGTACATCAGGACTGAACGTGGTGATCCACGCGCTACGGGCAGCCGGCGGCGAAGGCCGAGAGGAACGCGACCACGTCAGAGAAGTCAAACTGCCCGACAGGATCCGCCAGATCGGCCGCGGGCTCCATCGCGCTGAAGGCGGAAAGGAACGCGATGATGTCGGAGAAATCGAGCACGCCCGAAGGGAGCGCCAGATCGGCGACGCATGTATCGTCCGGGGGAGGTGGATCGAGCTGCCCCCCCGAGACGGTGAAGTCCCCGCCCGTGAGATCGCCCGTGCTGGGGTCGCCGACCGAGCCGGCCACAGCGTAGGCGCCACCGGATGACACCCCCCCACCGCCGGCGATGGTGTACTGGTCCAAGGCGAGCTGCGCCGAGGCGTTGGAGGAGCAGAAGCTGCCAACGATCAACGCCAGGAGTGCGGCAATGGCGTGTGGGGTCGGTGCGCGTTTCATGGGAGTTCCTTTCGGATCGCGAGTGCGGGAATCGTTCCCGCCGGGTGTGACCCGGCGAGAACTCGCGGGGAGGTGGAGATCAGGGCGCCGGCGGCGTGATCAGGATCTCGTAGGGGTCACTGGTCCTCAGGTGAGGGGGCGGGTTGCCGACCCAGATCTGGCTCACACCGGGAACAGCGACGTCTGAGGCGGACAGCGTGGCCCGAATGATGTGGTCGCTGACGCGTGTCGAAGGAATCTGCGATCCGTCGATGAAGACGCGGCAGTTCTCGGCAAAGTAATGGCCCTGCAGGGTGATGTTGTGGCTGTCCTCGGGGGGCAGGTCATCCACCAATTCAGGAACGATCGGGGGCACGCCGGCCTCGATCTCCTGGTGGCTGACAAAGTCAACGACGGGCTGCGGCCAGAGGACCTCGATGGTGAGGGGGACGGAATCCCCGCCGCTGGGCACGAGATCGCTGAACATCTCGGCGCCCTGGCCGTCGAGGAGGGTCTCCTCGTAGGCGGTCCCGTTGTCGGGCGTTCTGACCCAAACAAGCTTGCGCCCGAAAGACTCGAAGACCGCCGCGGGGACGGTCGCGGCGAGTTCGCCCGAGCCGATGAACCGGGTGGGATAGGGGGTCTTGTCGATCCAGACGACGGAGTCTGCGGTGAAGTTGCCGAACTTGGGCGATTCATACCCGTTGAAGTACGGGACGGAGTTCGGACCGGTGACGGAGATTCGGACGTTGCCATCTTCGTCGGGCGAAAGCGAACCCGGGGGGATGACCGAGGGGCTGACTTCCCAGAGGACGGGCTTGGGCGCCGGGAGTTCGATCACGCGCGGGCGGCTCAGACCGCCACCGGGTCCGGGATTGCAGATCTCAAGGGTGCTGAAGCCCCCCGTGGCGACAAGGCTCTCGGGCACACGGACCCGCAGCTCGCCGTCATTGCTCACATCGATCTCGCGCGGGAGCGCGGTCCCGTCGAACACAACCGCGGGGAACGGAGGCGGGCTGGCCGGGTCGCCGGGACGCTCCCAGCCGGCGAAGTCAGGGAAGTACTCCCAGGCCTCCTGGGTCGTGTTGTTGAGGTCCTGCAGGATGTCAGGCCCCCAGAGGTTCTCGGCGAGGTAGGTGAAATAGTCGCGCCGGGTGATGAAGGAGTCATTGCCGGCGGGGGTGCCGCCGTCGATGAGGGTGACGGGCTGCTGCGTCCAGCGGGGATCGCTGGCCCAATAGGCCTCCTCGACGCCCTGGAAGTTGGGGAAGGGATACTCGATGGGGAGTTCGATGGATTCGGAGATGCCGTTGTCGCTGGTGACCCAGATCTGTGCAACGCCCGGGACGAGGAAGAAGCGGTTGGGAACATCCACGAGCAAGGCTTGGTCGTTGAGGCGGGTGCGTTCGAGGTTCTCGGTGCGCCCCTGGTGGCTCATCTTGACCTTGATGTTTGTGCCACCAAAGAACTTGTAGCCGTAGAGCACCATGGGGGTGGACCCTGCGGCGAAGCTGTTGAACTCCGAGAGGCTCGGGGAGCGCTGGTCGTAGAGGAGCACGCGGGCGACCTCGCGGCTGGCGCCGATGAGCTGGGGTTGGAGGTTGGTGTCGCCGAACACCTGCAGGGGAGACATCCTGTACTCGTTGGGGAAGGCGAAGTCCTCCTCGATGACGATGGGGACGGGCAGGTCCTCCGTCCGAACCTCCCAGCTGATGCTGCGGTTGACGCAGCCGAAGCACTTGTCAACGTCCACGATGTCCACGTCGAGCGCAGAAAGCGACGCCTGGAAGCGAGCGGTGTCGAAGCCGGCGGTGAGTTTGATCTCGAGACCGCTGCTGTTGGTCAGTGTGGCGTGGACGCCGAAGGTGGGCTTGATCTCGAGCTGCCCGTTGTCGGGCATGCGGACGGTGGTGGTCCGCTGATAGACCGGGTCGCCCTGATTGTCGAAGAAGTTGAGGGTGACAGACTGCGGTGTCTGGTCGCCATCGGTGGTGAAGTCGAGGCGGACGTAGGGGCGGAGTTCGAGGTCGAGGTCCTGGAGGAGGAAGAGATCGCCATCGATATCCGCCTGCATGAGGCCCGCGTCAAAGTCGGCGTTGTACCCGTCGGAGCCCCCGGGCGGGCTCCAGTTGATGTTCATGGGGTTGGCGCCGAAGTAGGCGAGGATGAGTTCCGTGACGCGGATCTTGCCATCGAAGAACTTCTGGCGGAGGGAACTGGATACGCGCCCCTGGTTCTCGTTGAAGCTGCCCTCGGCCTCGAGCAGGGGCGAGCGGAACTTGCCCTCGAAGAAGCGCGACCAGGGGTAATCGACGGGGTCGTACCAGACACCGGGCGCGGGGAGATTGACCAGGTCCACGCCGAACATTGACATCTGCGGCGAAGCGAGACTGCCGTTCTCGATGCCGCGATCGACGATGGTCGTGGTGTTGCCCGAGACGTCGCTGGTGTTGGTGACCTTGAGGTCGATATCGACCTGGCCGTAGGTGCGGGCGTTGATGCCCGCCTCAACCCGCGGCTCGGCATGGGCCAGCAGCTCCGTCCCCATGGAGTCCGGATCCCAGTTGACGACGATGTCGAAGTCCTGGGTGGCGAAGAGTTCGTCCTCGCTCGGGACGGCGATGGCCAGCTCCCCCCCCACGCCCGCGTCGAACGTGCCCGCGCTGACGGCGGCGTCGAAGGTGATCTCCACACCCCCAGAGAAGTCCTTGAGCTTGACGCCCCCGTTGACCTCTCCGACGCCGTAGTCCACCCTGGCGTTGAGCTGCGCCTCGACGTTGTTGACGTTGATGAAGTCGCTCATCTCGAGGTCGAAGAGGGTCTCGGAGTAGCTGAAGCCGTCGATGCCGAGCGAGCCGTCGGGGTCCCAGAGGCTGCGCCCCTCCATGCTGACCTTCGGGTAGCTTCGGGTGATCTGGGGGAGGGCGACGTAGGGCTGCTCGTACTTGACGACGAACATCTCCTTGCCGCTTGTCGAGCTGTTGGAGGCGCGTCGGATGCCGTTGACATAGACGTTTCCCCCGGCGTCCACGACGATGTCGCGCGCTTCGATCTCGTCATTGGACTCGTTGTTGCGCGTGGGGCTGTCGGACATCGCCCAGACGATGTCCCCCGTGTCCGGGTCGTGCCTGGTGGTTTGGGTGTTCGCTCCCCCGTACCAGCCGGCCATGTACGGGTGCCCGAGACGGTCAAGAGCGACGCAGGTCGCCATGCCGGTCGAGCCGGTGCTGGAGGTCCACTGCGGGGCTCCGTTGGCGGCGTACTTGCGAAGGACGAACGTCTTGTTCTCCTCCGTGCCGCAGACGTACACGTTCCCGTCAGGATCGACCTCGAGGTCGGAGAGTTCACCGTCAGCGGTCGTGCGTGACCAGAGGACCTGCCCCGTCTCGCGGTCGAACTTGGTGGTGCGCCACCCGCCCAGGTTGGGCTCATCCCTCTGGCCCGCGTAGTAGACGTTGCCCTCGAAGTCGAGCTTCATGGAGCCGGTGTAGACGTCGGAGTCATCGGTCGCGGTGGCGACCTCCGTGCTCCAGATGACGGCGCCGTCGTACGGGCTGAGCTTCACGGCGGTGTGGTTGCCCGCGTTGTCACCCGCGACGTACAGGTCGCCCTTCCGGTCGATCTCGATTCCACCCGCGGAACGCCCGTTGAAGCCCAGAGCGACGCTCCAGTCGATGTTCCCGTTGTCCGGGTTCAGTCGGGCGACGAACCAATCCGGCTGATCGCCCGGGAGGAAATAGCGACCCGTGACGTAGACGACGCCCTCGCCATCGACGGCGATGTCGTTCACGCGGGCCTCGGTCCCTCCGGGGATCGAGCCGCTGCGGTTCCAGATGGTGGAGCCGTCTTCACCGTCGAACTTCCAGACGGTGTACCGCCCGTCGGAACGCCAGCCGGCGACGTAGGTGTTGCCCCGGAAGTCCACCGCGCCCTGACGCCCGGTGATCCAGCCCGTGCCGCTGGTCCCGTACCAGGGCGTGCGTTCCCAGTTCTCCGTCCATCCGTCGGCGGCGTTGGCGGTCCCGTCGACCTCCGTCACGAAGTAGCGGGCGTACGCGGGCGGGTTGCTGCCATCGCCCAGCGCTGTCCCGATGGAGACGACGTCGCCGTCGAGATTGAGCACGAGATCGATGGCCTTGTTGTCCTCACCGCGGATGGTGGGCGTGTAGGCCCAGGCGAAGCTGACGAGGTTGATGCCGCGCTCGTCGATGTTGTCGGGCCCGACGGTCTGGTCGTGCCAGGCGGCCTTCATGCCCTCGGTGAGGTTGGCCCATCCGATGCGTTGGCGGAGTTCCGCCCGCTCGGCCTGGGCGGCGCGGCGGCGAGCGCTGTAGCCCGAGGCGGGCTCGAACCGGGGGCCGGTCGTTCCGGTGACCTCGATGGGCTCGCCGATCGGGCGTTCGGCCCAGGTGCTCACCGGGGCGTCCCGGCGTTCGAGGGCGGCGTTGGCGTCGCCCTTGATGGGCCCGGACGCGAGTCCTGAGGTCGAGCCGGCGAGGAGGACACACACGGCTGCTGAGGTGCGGTACATGGTCGTTCTCCGTTTCAGGATCGTGGTGTGTCAGTTGTCGCGGGCGGCAGTGACGGGCGCGGTGCGGGCGGAGACGTAGTGGATGCCGAGTTCTTCGGGTTGGCCGTGGATGAGGGGCTGGAGGTACCGACCCCGCTCGGCGCCGAGCTTCTCGCGTTCGACGGGGGCGCCGAAGGTGGTGACGAAGGCATCGGCGCGCTTGGCCTTGACCTCCCAGGAGACCTTCATCCCGGGCACACCGCCGGCGATCTGGAACTCGTTGTTGGCGGCCTCGACCGCAACGTGCAACATCGGAGCCGCGGCGCCGATGGGGGTCAGCTGATAGCGGGCGTCGGTGTTGATGGCGTCGAAGTAGTCGGGGAGTTGGACCCAGGCGGAGCCGTTGGGGCCGATGACGACGGTCCCGCTGTAGCTGTTAAGGACCTCGGGGCTCTCGGTGCTGTAGTGCAGGAGGTACTTGTTGGCGGGGTCGAGGGGGTGGTCGATCATGAAGCTCTTGGTGCCCGAGGAGCCGAGGCGACCGTTGGCGTAGACGCCGAAGGCGGTGGCGTTCGTTGCCTGGCCGTACACGCCGTACCCGCTGCCGGTGCCGGGCGCCTCGCCGCGGACGCCCGCGGCGCCGGCGTCGGTGCTGTTGGTGATGCCGCGGACGCCATAGGTGATGCCGGAGGTTGAGTCGGCCTCGGCGTGAACCGCGGTGCCGGTGTTGCTGTCCACCGAGAACTCGCCGGCGACAGCGGCGCCCGTGGAGGCGGTGGATCGGGCGAGAATGGTGACGGCGCCAGCCAGGCTGTTGTCCGCGATGATCGCGTTGGCGCGCCCGTTGGCGTCCACATGCAGGATCGTGTTTCCGGGCTCGATCTCGCCCATCGCGATCCGCCCGTTCTCCTGAACGCGGAAGAGCTCCTGCCCCAGCCCGCCCACGGCGTGACGCCTGATCGAGAACTCTTTGCCCGTGCTGCTGTCATCCGCGTCGAGCACGATCTCCGCGCTGCCGTTGGCGGACATGGAGAGCAGATCAGCGTTGCTGGTCAGGTTGCCGAACTGGATGACGCCCGGGTTCGTGTCGAGGTCAATGGCAAAGCGGTTGGCGCCGGGCCCGATGTCGAGGTTGAACGAGGGCTCGCGACCGAGGCCGAAATAGCCGTTGTCGCCCTCAACGTGCAGACGCAGCACTTCCGCGCCGAAGGGCCCGCTGTAGGTCTGAAAGTCGGCGGGGTCGCCGCCGCGCAGGATCACGCGGGTGGTGAGGTCCCCGTCGGCGTCGGCGGTCTGAAGCTCCATGGCGCGGGTGCCGCCCAGAGGCGAGTTCATCGTGATGCCGACCGGATCGATGGCCCCCGGGGCGCGGACGGCCAAGGGGATTGTCGGGTTGGACTCGCCAACGCCAACGAACCCGCCGGTGATCCAGGTGTCGGCGCCGTTGAACGACCAGTGCGAGTCGCCGGGGTCACCCTGCGGGCCCACGGGCCCCTGCACGCCCTGGGCGCCTTGCGGTCCCTGCGGTCCCTGCGGTCCTTCGGGACCGGTCAAGCCGACCGGACCTTGCGGCCCCTGCGGACCTTCCGCACCGGTCAGACCCATGGGCCCCTGAGGTCCCTCGGGTCCCACCGGACCCATCGGGCCCTGCGGACCAACCGGACCTTCCGGGCCCGGGTTCCCGTTGAGCGCGTAGAGCGCGTACGGCGTGGGCTGTACCGATTGGCGGGGGTTGAGCGTGGTGAATGGGGGTTCGGCGCCCGTGCCGTCCCATGCCGGGGTGCGGACCGCGATCTCGAGCCAGCGGGCGTCTCCCGCGAACGCCCCCGGACCGAAGTCCAGCTCGCTCCTGAAGACCCCATCGAACAGCATGGCCTGGTCGATCTGGATGGCCGGCCCGATCTGCATGCCGAGCGTCGCGGCGTCGAAGAGCAGATACCGAAAGTCGGCGTCACCCGAGTATGGCACGCCGGCCTCATTCAGGACACCTTGGTAGGTGAATGCCTGTGAGACGGGCTCGCTGGCATGGACCACAGGGGTGATCATGCCCACGCCCGCGAGGGCGGCGAGCCGGAGCGACGTCGCTCCAAAGACGATGGCGGCAACTCGGGTCATTTCTTGGCTCCTCGACTGGCGCCGACATTCAACTGGTCGATCGCGTGACCACGGACCGGCGGGCGCATTCTGGACCGGCCTCTGTCAGTCACACGAAGACTGGCCGAGCAAGGCGCAAGAAACTTCGAAGATCTCGCCATGATCCGGCTCGGAGGGCTCCGGGCGCTTCGAGCGGGGCTCGCAGATCCGGCCTCCCGGGACCGATCCCAGCTGACCCCCCACCCGACAAACCGGCCTTCATCGCCCCCGCAGGGGTCGCTTTCAGGATCTGTCCGGTACACTCAGACCTCCGGCTTCCTGGAGGCAATCCGCGTGGATGGATCTGGCGTTCAACCCGGCAGCGCAACGCCCAATGACGAGCGGCTCTTCTCCGAGGCGTACACGCAGTTGATGGAGCTGGCTCGGGGGCAGTTCCGGGGCCAGCGGCCGGACCAGACGCTTCAGCCGACCGCGCTGGTTCACGAGGTGTACCTGAAACTGGCCGCGGGCGATGGCGCCCCGCCCAAGGACCACGCCCACCTCCTCGCGGTCGCGGCCACCGCGATGCGTCAGGTGCTCACCGATCACGCCCGTGGGCGCGGGGCCAAGAAGCGGGGCGGCGGATGGGCCCGGATGACGCTCTCGGACGTCAGCGCACCGGGCACGGATTGGGACGTCCTCGAACTGGATGAGGCGATCTCTCGACTCACGAAACTCGACGAGAGACAGGCGAAGATTGTGGAGCTGCGATTTTTCGGGGGGCTCACCATCGAGCAGACCGCTCGTGTGCTGGACATTTCGCCGCGGACGGTGCAACTCGACTGGCAGATGGCCAAGGGTTGGCTCTGGAATGAACTCCGAGGAAAGCACTCCGGATGAAGGCAGCGGACTATTCACGCGCGCGTCAGGTCTTCCACGAGGTCTTCGAGCTTCCCATCGAGCAGCGGGAGGCGCGTGTCGCTGAACTCTGCAAAGGGGACACCACGCTCCGCGACTGTGTCCTCGGCCTTCTCGAAGGACAATCTCACGCCGACGCGACATGGTCCCTCGACGATCTCCCGAGCGTCGCCGATCCGGAAATCCCAGGCTACCGCATCACGGGCGTACTCGGTGAGGGTGGCATGGGAACCGTCTACCGGGCAGAGCAGTTTGAGCCGCGGCGAGAGGTGGCCCTGAAGGTCATCCGCGGCGGGCTGGTGACCGACCAGATCGTGCGCCGCTTTCGGCGCGAGGCGGAGGTGCTTGCCCGGCTGAGCCATCCGGGTATCGCGACCGTCCACGCGGTCGGGCTTGCGGGCACGGGACGACGGCGCACTCCCTATATCGCGATGGAACTGGTGGAAGGCGAGACGCTGACCAAGCACGTCGAGCGAAGCTCCCTCGGGACTCGAGATCGGCTCCGACTGATCGCGGAGGTGTGTGACGCGGTCGGGCATGCTCACGATCGGGGCGTCATCCACCGGGATCTCAAGCCCGCCAACATACTCGTGGACGAGCTGGGGCGCCCTCGAGTGCTGGACTTCGGGATCGCACGTCTCACCGAGCTTGACGTCAACACGGCGACGCTACGCACCGAAGCGGGGCAGCTGCTGGGCACCGCGTCTCACATGAGCCCCGAGCAGGCGGGGGGCGACCCGAGCGCCGTTGACGAACGCAGCGACGTCTACGCGCTCGGCGTGCTGCTGTTTGAGGTGCTGACGGGGCGTCTTCCCCACGATACGGAGGGGATGGGCGTGCTCGACGCGTTGCGCGTCATCCGCGAGGATGAGCCCACTCGCCTGCGGAGCATCAACGCCACACTCAGCGGGGACGTTGAAACCATCGCGGGAAAGGCGCTGGAAAAGGAACCGGCCAGGCGATACGCCTCGCCGGGAGCGATGGCCGCGGACATTCGGCGATTCCTCAACGACCAGCCGATTCTTGCTCACCCCCCCAGCACGATGTACCAGATCCGGAAGTTCGCCCGGCGCAACCGGGCGTTGGTCGGGGGTGTGGCCGCGGTGATCGTGTCGCTCACGGGTGGGCTCGTCGCGACGGGCTTGGCTCTCACGCGGGAGGCGGGGGCCCGGCGGGCGGCCGAACAGAACGCCGAGCGAGTCGAGGCAATCAACAAGTTCCTGCTGCAGGATCTGTTCTACGCGGTGGACGCGTCGGATCTGGGACCCGAGGCGACGCTGACGGAGCTGGTCGATCGCGCGGCGCCCAGGATCCCGGACCGGTTCGGGGATGACGCGGATATGCTCGCCCGCGTGTACGCGCTGCTTGGGGTGATGCGCACCAAACTCGTGCGGTACCCCGACGCGATCGCAAGCTTCAACGCGTCGATTGAGGCGCTGCCCCATGCGGCCGAACTCACGCCTGCACAACGCGCGGAGATCTACACGGATCGCGCGCACGCATACAGGTACAACGGGCAGTTCAACGAGGCCGAGGCCGATCTGGCGCAGGCCCTGACCATCCTGTTCCCGGACGGCGAGCCGGATTGGGAAGGGCGCCCGAATCTCGCCGCCCTGCAGGCGGTGATCTATCAGAACCGGAATCGGTTTGAGGATGCGGAGAGGTTCTTTGCGATCGCCACGCGCGGATACCAGCGCGAGGGCGGTGAACAGCTCGCCCTCCTGGGCGCCTTGCTGTCCCACCGAATCTCAATGCTGGCCTCGATGCAACGCCTCGAGGAGGTTCTCGAACTCGCGGACACAATGATCGAGTTGTCGGACAGCCTCTCCGGAAATGCGCGGATGGTCCAACGCCACAACGGCATGTTCTGGAAGGTCAGGACGCTGGCCTCGCTCGGGAGAGCCGATGAGGCTGCTGAGCACGTACCGGATCTCGTCGCCGGATTTGCCGAGTTGCACGGGATTGGCTCACCTCAACACGGCAGCGCGCTCCAACTCGCCGGGCATGTGTACCGGCGGGCTGGGCGGACAGAGGAGGGTGTCCAGGCGCTTGAGCAGGCGATCCCGATGATCGAGGCGGCCTACGGCAGGTATCACTACGAGGTCGAGAAAGCGTACGACCTGCTCAGCAATGCCCTCAAAGAACACGGAGACGGGGACGAGTATCTCCGGGCAGCGACACGCCACAAGCTGCTGCGGCTGTACGTGGCGGGACCGGGCGAGGGCGATTCCGTGCGTCAGGCGAGCCGGGAGGCCGTGGAACTGTTTGGCCTCAGCGCGTGGCGCAAGGCCATGACGGACGAGTACGCGTCGTTGAACAAGGCTCACCCCAAACGGGCACGCTTCGGCGCGTATGTGGCCGTCGCGCTCGACTCGCTCGGCGATGAGACGGTGGACCTGGTTGCCTTGGCCCGAGACGCCGCCAGTGGAATCGCACACGCCGAACGCTCCAAGGAAGTGGTTGACTTGTTCGCCCGCGAAGTGGCGCCGATCACCCGCACCCGTGGCACACCCGACGATGCTCGCGAGATCATGGAGGCGGTGAAGGCCGCAGCGGAGTAGCTCAAACCTCCGCGTATCGGCATTCCCCCGACCCCAGGCCATCCTTCGATCACCTCTTCCGGCGGAGCCACCCCCGACGATGGCCAGCCCATCGTCCCGTGTACCCACTTCCGTTGGGGGGGGCTCTCAGAAAGGTGCAATCGACGCTCAAGAAGGGGGATGATCACCCCACGGGTATAAGACTGCCGGCTCAACCACTCGCCACCCGTCGGGGCCCCGTACACTTTGCCATCGAACGCCCCATCAAAGATCGCTCTGATCGGACCATCCTTCAGACGTCAATCGCTGCCGAGTTCGCGCGGCGATCGTGGTAGCTCTGCCCTGCGCCGCGTGTGAAGGGACGTGCTGTACCGGTCACCGAGGCGTGCTCCTCGATGACGGATCGGTCCTGCCGTTTGTGGATGGACGCTGCCCGCACCTCGGCAGCGCGGGCGAGTGCGGCATTTACGTGACTCGACCGCAGGGGTGCCGAGACTTCGACTGCTCGGAGGAACCCGGGTATCTCCGGATGCATCCGCGTGTCGGCGCCCTGCTCACCCTTCACGGCGTGCCCCTTTCGACCCCAGGACCCTCGGGCGCCGCGTCAGATTGAATCTGGCCGCAACCGGTCATGAACGGTCATGGCGAGGCCAGGCCATCGGCCAGGACACTTGACCCCATACTGGGGGAAACGCCCCCCACCGCACGGCGGTCGTGGCGGGCTTACCCCTGACCGGACCGGGCCAGGAGGCGCCGGGACAAAAGTCTTGGCCTACCGTGCAATGGATACTTCAAACGCCCGTTGGAACTCGGGGAGGCTCCATGAGTACGCGCCGTGACGGCCAAGAGACCAGACAGCGACTGCTGGAAGCGGCGAGCGAGATCTTTGCCGAGCGCGGGTATCACGAGGCCCGCGTGTCCGACATCTGCGAGGCCGCCAACGCGGCGAGCGGGGCGGTCAACTACCACTTCGGCTCCAAGGAGCGGCTCTATGTAGAGGTCTGGGGATGGGCCTGGCGGGAGATTGATCGAACGGCGCCGATCGGGGGAAGCAATCCGGAGGCGCCGGCGGAGGAACGGTTGCGCACGCTCATCAGGAACCTGCTGTATCGGATTCTGGTCCACGGGACGAAGAGCCAGGCGGGGCGATTGCTGCTGCAGGAGATGAGAGATCCCGTCGCGGCCGTTCGCCCACTGAGAAAGCGGCTGTTGCGTCCGACCATCGAGGAGTTTCGACGGTCCATTGAGGAGATCGGTGGAATGCGATTGGACGAGCGGGCGGTACAGCACTGTCACATGAGTGTGATGCACCAGTGCCTGGCGATCGGGTTTCGGGGTGGGCACAAGCCCCCGATGCTCTCGGGCGGAAAGCGGTTCACTCGGGCCGAGATCGACTACCTGGTCGAGCACGTGGCCGCGTTCTCGATCGGCGGAATCCGGGCGATCGGACGGGGGGGCTCGGCATGACGCGTCCCCGGACCACGTTTGGAGCCGGGCTGATGCTCGCAACCGCCTTGCTCGCTGGTTGCCAAACCAGCGTGCGCCCGGCGGTCGTCCCGTTAGCGCTTCCCGACAGCTTTGGCGCCTCCGGCCAAGCCTCACTGCCGGAAAGGTGGTGGACCTCGTTCGATGATCCGGGCCTCTCCGAGGCCATCGAACTCGCCCTGCGTGACAACTTCGACCTCCGATCGGCGTGGGATCGCCTGGAGCAGGCCAGGGCCATCGCCCGGAGCGAGGGCGCCGACCTTTGGCCGAGTGTGGACGGGACCGGATCCGGGGGACGCTCATACGCCCGGAGCGATGGGGAGGACACCTACACCAACGCCTTCTCGCTCGGCCTGAGCATGAACTACGAGGTGGACCTCTGGGGTCGGGTGCGATCAGCCCGGGACGCGAGTCTGTTGGATGCCCAGGCAACCGAGCAGGACCTGCGAACAGCGGCGATTACGCTCTCCGCCACGGTGGCCACTACTTGGTACCGTCTGGGCGAGCAACTCGAGCAAATCCGCCTCATCGAGCAGCAACTGGAAACCAACCGGAAGGTCTTCGATGTCCTGACGCATCAGTTCCGCCAGGGACAGACCCAGGCCGCCGACGTGCTCCGTCAACGGCAGCTTGTCGAACAATCCGAAGGCCAGTTGACGCTCGCGGAAGGGGCGGCCCGGGTCACCCGCCACCAGCTCAATGTCCTCCTGGGACGACCGCCGCTCGAGGATCTGGGTCTCCCGGAGCCCCGGCTGGTGGAGGCCGGGCCATTGCCCGTCACGGGTGTTCCCAGCGAGCTGCTTCAGCGACGCCCGGATCTCGTCAGTGCCCAGCTCGCGGTTCAGGCGGCCGACCGGAGACTGGCCTCGGCGATTGCGGACCAGTACCCGCGTGTGAGCATCTCTGCGAGCGTACAAACCGGCGGGGCTCGGGCCCGAGACCTGTTTGACGATTGGGCCGCGAATCTCGCGGGCAATCTGACTCAGCCCCTGATCGACGGCGGGCGGCGCCAGGCAGAGGTGGACCGTAATGAAGCCGTTGTATCGGAATCGCTCAACGCGTACGGCGCCGCGGTCTTGACCGCACTGCAAGAAGTTGAGGACGCACTGAGCCAGGAGTCCTATCAGCGTCGGTATGTCGATTCCCTGCAAAGACAGCTGCAGACCGTCGCACAGGTGTACGACCGAACTCGTGACAGCTACCTGAACGGGCAGCTTGATTACATCCGTGTGCTTGAGGCGTTGGTCTCGCAGCAGAGCCTGCAGCGAGAAGAACTCGCGGCGCGCCGAGAGCTTCTGGAAATGAGGATCGAGCTTTGCCGCGCGTTGGCCGGCCCATGGGAGCTCCAGGCGCCGTTGGCACGGACATTGGAACAAACATCCGGGGGCGCCGATCGCCTCCCGAGCGAGTGAGACACAGGCATGGTGCAGCAGGAAAGCAAATCTGGCGCTCACCGGGCCGGGCGGATTCTCCGCCTGGCGGTCCGGGTCGTGGCGCCTGCACTCGTTCTCGTCGCGGCGTTGCTCGGCGCAGAACGCATGATGGAGACCACACCGCAGACGCCACGCCGCCCCCAGGAAAGGGTCGCCCGGCTGGTGGACGTCCAGCGGTTCGAGGCCTCGACGCAATCGGTTGTGCTCGATACCGCCATGGGGGTGGTGACGCCCGCCCGCTCCGTTGAGTTGAAGCCCCAGGTCTCGGGGCGCGTCGAGTGGATCGAGCCGGAGCTGCACCCGGGCGCGATCTATCAGGCGGGAAGCGAGCTGGTGCGGATCGAGCGTGTGGACTTTGAACTGGCTGTCGCGGAACAGAAGGCGGCGATCGCGACCGCGGATGCGGACCTGAGTGCGGCGGAGGCAAGCGTTATCACGGCCGAGAACGATCTCGCGCTGGAGATGGGCAACCAGAACGTGTCCCTGCGCGAGTATGAGTTGCTCGGAGAGAGCATCGACGAGGCCAGCCGCGATCTTGTCTTGCGGGTGCCGCAGCTCAAGGCCGCCGAAGCGGCCGTGCAATCGGCGGAGGCGGCCGTCGAGGCCGCTCGGGCGGCGAGGGAAGCGGCGGAGACACGCTTGGCGCAGGCGGAGTTGAACCTGCAGAGAACGGTGATCCGAGCGCCATACAACGTCGTGGTCGCTGAGAAGCACGTGGATGTGGGAGATGTGGTCAGCAACACCACACCCGTCCTCACCCTGTACGGCATCGATGAGTTCTGGATCGAGCTGGCGATCCCGTCGTCGCAGCTGCGTTGGGTGGAGGAGGGCGTCTCTCGCGTTCGCCTGAGCAGCCCCACCGCGTGGGGGCCCGGTCAAACCCGGGAGGGACGTGTGCTCCGCCTGCTCCCTGACGTGGACAGCGGTGGGCGAATGGCGCGTGTGCTGGTGAGCGTGCCGGATCCGTTGTCTCACACGCCAGAACACGCCGGGGAACCCCAACTCCTGGTCAACGACTACCTCAACGCGACGATCGAGGGCCGAACCGTGGAGGACGTCATCACGCTGCCCCGTACGCTGGTGCGGGAGGGCGAAACGGTCTGGGTAATGAACGACCGGGATGAACTGGAGATTCGCTCGATTGAGATGGCGTACCGGGGCCGAGAGCACGTGCTCGTCTCCTCGGGCCTCGCAAGTGGCGAGCGGGTCGTCACCAGCGACATCGCGGCCCCCGTGCCCGGGATGCCGCTCCGCCGGGAGAGCGACGATGGGGGAACGCCATGAGCGAGGAACGCAAGGGGGTCATCGCCTGGATGGTGGACAACCGGGTCACCCCCAACCTGCTGATGCTCGTTCTGCTTGTTGGTGGCCTCTACATGACCACCGTGATCAAGCAGGAGGTCTTCCCGGAGTTCGCCGAGGACACGGTCACGATCAATGTGCCCTACCCCGGCGCCTCGCCGGAAGAAGTCGAGAAGGGGATCGTGCTCGCGGTCGAGGAGGGCATCCGCGGTCTCGACGGGGTCAAGGAGATCCGGGCGACGGCCTCGGAAGGGGCCGGCACGGTGGTCGCGGAACTGCTAGAGGACGCCGATCAACAGAAAACCTACCAGGACATCAAGCAGCAGATCGATCAGATCACCACATTTCCTGACGATGCGGAAGAGCCGGAAGTCACCCTGGACGTGCGTCGCCGGGAGGTGCTCACGCTGCAGGTGTACGGTGATGTCGACGAGTGGGCGTTGCGGGAAACGGTCGAGTCTGTGCGCGATCAGCTTCTGCAGCACCCATCCATCTCACAGATCGACCTGCAGGGCGCCCGTGACTATGAGGTGGTGATCGAGGTTTCGCAGGAGGCGCTGCGGGCGTACGGTCTTACGATCGCCGACATCGCCGACCGAGTGCGCAGCTCATCGGTGGAGATCCCGGGGGGTCAGATCGAAACCTCGAGCGGAGAGATTCTCCTTCGCGTAGACGAGCGGCGCGACTGGGCCTCCGAGTTTCGGCGGATCCCAGTTGTCACGGGCGCCGACGGCTCCTTCGTCTATCTTGAGGAGGTCGCGTCCATCACGGACGGGTTCGAGGACACCGACGAGGTCGCCACGTACAACGGCCACCGCGCCATCGGCATCAGCGTGTACCGGATCGGGGATCAGACGCCGATGGGGGTCGCCGCGGCGGTGCGTGAGTCGATGGCGGAGATCGAGCCGGATCTGGCGCCGGGCATTGATTGGGTGATCCAGCGGGACATGTCGGAGGTCTACGCCCAGCGGCTGAACCTTCTCACACGGAACGCGGTGTACGGCCTGTTGCTCGTGATGGTGATTCTGGGGCTGTTCCTGGAGATCAAACTCGCGTTCTGGGTCATGATGGGGATCCCGATCTCGTTCCTGGGCGGCCTGCTGATCATGCCCGGCCTGGGGGTGACCATCAACATGATCTCCATGTTCGCGTTCATCATCGCGCTGGGCATCGTCGTCGATGACGCGATCGTGGCCGGGGAGAACGTCTACGAGTATCGCCAGCAAGGAATGAGCCGGCGCGCGGCCGCGATCAAAGGGGCGCAGGATGTAGCCATCCCCATCACATTCGCAATCCTGACCAATGTCGTCGCCTTTCTCCCGCTGTACTTCGTGCCAGGATCGATCGGCAAGATCTGGCGTGTGATCCCGCTGGTCGTCTGCACGGTCTTTGTGGTCTCTCTTCTTGAAGCTCTCTTTATCCTGCCATCGCACCTGGCCCACTCCAGCAATGACGACCGCAACCCCGTGATCCGTTGGATCCACAAACACCAACAGGCGTTCAGCGCCTTGGTGTCCCGCCTCATCGAGGGCTGGTTCGGGCCAGCGCTGCGGTTCATGATGGCGTACCGATACCTCGTGCTCGCCGTGGGGTTCAGCGTCGTGATCTGGGCTGGCGCCTACGTCGCGTCCGGACGGATCGGCGTCATTCTGATGCCCCGGACCGAATCGGATTCGGCGGTCGTGACGGCGGTGCTGCCGTACGGAAGCCCGATGCCCACCGTCGAGCGGGTCCGTGAACGCTTGGTGGAGGCCGGAGCGAGCGTGGTCAACGAGGCGGGAGGAGCACAACTCTCCGACGGCGTTTTCGCGCACATCTCCAGCAACTCCGTTGAGGTGACGTTCTACTTGACGGATCCGGACGTCCGCCCGCTGACCACCGCCGAGTTCGTGAAACGCTGGCGCGACGCGGTGGGCGAGATCGTGGGGCTCGAGTCCTTGAGGTTTGAGTCGGACCGGGGAGGGCCGGGCTCGGGCCAGGCGCTGACGGTTGAACTGAGCCACCGTGATATCGACACCCTGGACCGAGCGAGCGAGACGCTCGCCGCGCGCCTTGCCGAGTTCAGCGTGGTGAAGGACATCGATGACGGGTACACCCCGGGCAAACGCCAGTACGACTTCACCATCGACCCGGCCGGCGAGAGCCTGGGCCTGACCGCGATGCAGGTGGCGACCCAGGTCCGCAACGCGTTCCAGGGCAACGAGGCCTTCCGCCAGCAACGCGGGCGGAACGAAGTCACCATCCGCGTGCGACGTCCCGAGGAAGAACGGGCAAGCATGTACGACGTCGAGAATCTGATCATCCAGACTCCCCTCGGGGACGATGTGCCTCTCCTGGATGTCGCCTCGGTCTCCCCGGGAAGGGCGTACACCTCGATCGAGCGGCGAGACGGGCGACGCACCGTCACCGTCTCGGCTGACGTGGATCCGGTGGGAGAGACCAGCCGGGTGCAGGCGGCGATGGAAGCCGAGGTGCTCCCGGATCTCGCTCGGGACTACGCCGGGCTGAGCTACACCTTCGAGGGCAAACAGGCGGACTTCGCCGAGTCCTTCAACGCGCTGATGAAGGGCCTCGCCATCGCGCTCCTGACCATCTATATCCTCCTGGCAATTCCCTTCAAGAGCTACGTTCAGCCCGCGATCGTGATGCTGGCGATCCCGTTTGGTGTCGTGGGCGCCCTGATCGGCCATGTCATCATGGGGTACAACCTCTCGATCATGAGCATCATGGGCGTGGTTGCGCTCGGCGGTGTGGTCGTCAACGACTCGCTCGTGCTGATCGAGTACACGAACCGCCTGCGTCTGGAGGAGGGCCTCTCCGCCTTTGAGTCCGTCTGCCGGGCCGCCGTCCGTCGGTTCCGCCCGATCCTGCTCACCACACTCACAACGTTCGGCGGACTGGCCCCGATGATCTTCGAGACCTCTCGCCAGGCCCGGTTCCTGATCCCGATGGCGCTGTCACTCGGCTTCGGGATCCTGTTCGCGACCGTGATCACGCTGCTGATCGTTCCCGCGCTCTACCTGATGATCGATGATCTCCAGCGTCTGCTCCAGTTGGGACGGGCCGACGAGGAAGACGCCCGACAACCTGAGATCGCGCCGGAGCGGACGTGAACCGAGCGTGGTCAGGCCGTCGGGCTCCCACGACCGCGGCCCCCACCCCCGTCCTACTGGACGAGCCCTGATCGGACCAGGAGCAGCCCGAGGACCGGGGCCGACCCGAGCCGGCCCGGCGTGGGCCGCTCCCCGGCGGTCCAATCACTCCCCGAGCCTGCCCCACGCTCATCCCTCAACCCGCGGGATGATAAAAATTGTGCGATTCTCGGGAGCAAGCAGGCCTTCGGTGTCTCTAAGACCATAGAGCCTTGCTTGACGAGCGAGGACGGGTCGGTCTGGAAAGGAGGCACGCCATGTTCATGCGGATGGTCTACGACGAGAAGCTCGCCCAGGCGGCGTATCTCATCGGGTGCCAGCGGTCGGGCGAGGCGATCGTCATCGATCCTGAACGTGACGTGGATCGGTACATCCGCCTGGCGGAAGAGAACGGTCTTCGCATCGTCGCCACCGCCGAGACCCACATCCATGCGGACTTCGTGTCGGGCTCGCGTGAGCTGGCCGAGCGGGTGGGGGCGAAGGTGTATGTTTCCGACGAGGGAGACGCGGACTGGAAGTACGCATGGCTGGATAAGAAGATCGGAGGCGGGCGATACGACGCCCAGTTGCTCAAGGACGGCGATACATTCTTCGTGGGCGCCATCGAGCTGCGAGCGATGCACACCCCCGGGCACACCCCCGAACATCTGATGTTTGTGGTAACTGACCGCGGCGGCGGGGCGGACCAGCCCGTCGGCGTAGCAACGGGAGACTTCGTCTTCGTCGGTGACCTTGGTCGGCCGGACCTGCTTGAGAAGGCAGCCGGCCAATCCGGCGCCATGGAGCCCGCCGCCCGCCAGTTGTTCACCTCCATCGGCAGGCTTGAGGGAATCCCGGACTTCGTGCAGGTCTGGCCGGGTCACGGCGCGGGCAGCGCTTGTGGCAAGGCCCTGGGTGGCGTTCCGATGAGCACCATCGGGTACGAGAAACGCTTCAGCCCCGCGTTGCGGGCGGCCGCCACCGAGCAGGAGTTCGTGGACTTCATCCTATCCGGGCAGCCGGAACCACCGCTCTACTTCGCGAACATGAAGCGTGACAACAAACTCGGACCACCCGTGCTCGGGGGACTGCCCACGCCTGATCACCTCACGGTAGACGCAGTGACGCGTCTTGATCCGCGAAAGATCGCGATCGTGGATACCCGGCCCTGGCCGGCGTTCCAGGCGGGCCATCTGGAAGGCGCGATCTCCGTGCCACAAGGGCGATCATTTACGACCAACGCGGGGTCCGTCGTGCGAGACACCGACGAGATCTACCTCGTAGTGGATGAGGATCGGCTCGAAGAGAGCGTTCGGGACCTCGTTCGCATCGGCCTCGACCGCATCCGTGGCTGGATCTCTCCTGAGGACTTGCGGGCGTATGAAGCGGCCGGGGGGCGTCTCGCCACGGCGAGCGAGGTCGGAGTCACCGAAGCCGCCCTGATGGTCCGGGAGCATCGGGTCAGGGCCCTCGACGTTCGGCGGGCGACGGAGTTCTCCGAGGGTCATGTGCCGGGCGCCACGAACATCGCGCATACGCGCCTGGCCTCAAGGCTGGACGAACTCCCGCGTGACCAGACGCTCCTGGTGTACTGCCGAAGCGGAGCGAGATCGGGTGTCGCCTCCTCCCTGCTCCAGCGGGCGGGCTTCGACATCGTCACCCTGGCGGGCGGAATGCTGGCGTGGGAGGATGCGGCGGCGCCGATCGAGCGTTCAGCCGACCGGCAAGCATCGGATCAAGAGAACACCGCATCGGCGTGATCAGAACATGCCGGGCGAGCTGATGGGCGCCGTCGCCCGTGCGGTGACCACGGCGCCACTACACTCCGGCAGAGGACCGCCCCATGGACGTGGAAACGCTCAGTCGGCTGCAGTTCGCCGGGACCATCATGTTCCACTACATCTTCCCTCCTCTCACCATCGGGCTGGGCCTGATCATGGTGATCCTGGAGGGGCAGTGGCTCCGAACCCGAGACGAGAGCTGGAAGCACGCGGCGCAGTTCTGGACACGCGTGTTCGCCCTGAACTTCGCTCTGGGCGTCTCCACCGGCATCGTGATGGAGTTCGAGTTCGGAACCAACTGGGCGGCGTACAGCCGGTTCGTGGGTGATGTCTTCGGTTCAGCCCTGGCCGCCGAAGGGATCTTTGCGTTCTTCCTCGAGTCGGGCTTCCTGGCGGTGCTGGTCTTCGGTTGGGACCGCGTCGGACCGCGGATGCACTTCTTCAGCAGCCTGATGGTGTTCCTCGGCTCCTGCTTCAGCGCCGTCTGGATTGTCGTGGCCAACTCGTGGCAGCAGACGCCGGCGGGGTATCACATCGTCGAAGCGGAGGTGAACGGGATCATCTCCCAGCGCGCCGAGATCACGGACTTCTGGGCGATGGTCTTCAATCCGTCGAGCGTGGACCGGCTCACCCACACCCTCGTGGGGGCGATGATCCTGGGCGGGTTGTTCGTGTGTTCGATCAGCGCGTACTACCTGTTGCGTGGACGCCACGAGCTGTTTGCCCGCCGGTGTTTCACCATCGGCGTGGTGGTCGCCGCCCTCTTCAGCCTCCTCGCCCTGCTGACCGGACACGATCAGGCCGAACAGGTCGCCCACACGCAGCCGGCGAAGCTGGCGGCGTACGAGGGGCACTTTGAGACCGGACCCGCGGACCTCTACTTGTTCGGTTGGCCCGATGAGACCGCAGGCGAGGTGCGATTCGGGCTGGCCGTTCCCGGGATGCTCAGCTTTCTCGTGCACGGTGACGCGACGGAAGCGCTGACCGGGCTGGACGCCGTCCCGCAAGAGGATCGACCAAGAGTCTGGTTGCCCTTCCAGATGTACCACCTGATGGTCGCCCTCGGGATGGGATTCATCGCTTTGACCCTCTTCACCCTCCCACTGCTGCGGGGTGGCCGGGTATTCCGGATGCGTTGGCTGCTCTGGGTGTATGTGTTTGCCGTGCTCGGCGCGTTTGCGGCAAACCAGGCCGGGTGGATCGCGGCCGAAACGGGTCGCCAGCCCTGGGTCGTCTACCCCAGCGTGCAGGACGGGATCGAGATGCCCGGGCTGCGGACGAGCGACGGGCTGAGTGAGTCGGTCAAGGCGGGGCAGGTGCTCTGGTCCATCACCATGTTTGGCCTGATCTACGCCCTGCTGTTCGCCGTCTGGATCTTCGTGCTCAACCACAAGATTCACCAGGGCCCGGACGAGCGCGCGTCCGTGGCTCGTTCAGCGGGCGCAGCAGGGTCGCGGGGATTCTTCGGCGCCGCGGCGGAGCGCGTTACCCATGCCGGCACGATGACCGAAGCCAAACCCGATCGTGAGGGGAGGGGATGAGTCACGACACGTTGACCTTGATCTGGTTCGGGCTTCTCGGCGTGCTGCTGGTGGGGTACACCATCCTGGACGGCTTTGACCTCGGTGTGGGCATCCTGCACCCGATCGCCAAGGGTGACGAGCAACGCCGGATCATGATGAACTCGATCGGCCCGCTGTGGGATGGCAACGAGGTTTGGCTCGTGACGTTCGGCGGCGCGTTGTTCGCTGCTTTCCCAAACGCGTACGCGACAGTCTTCAGCGCCTTCTATGTCGCGTTCATGCTGCTGCTCTTCTCCCTGATCCTGCGAGCGGTGAGCCTCGAGTTCCGCTCCAAGACCCACCATCGGACCTGGCGACGGATCTGGGACCTGGGCTTCTTCGGATCGAGTCTGCTGGCCGCGTTCCTGTTCGGCGTCGCGGGCGGAAACCTGATGCTCGGGATCCCTCTCAGCCGGGAACTGGTCGTTGAGCAGACCGTTCTCCAACAGCTCTCACCCTATCCCCTCGCCGTTGGCGCCCTGACGGTTCTGCTCTTCGCGATGCACGGCTCCATCTTTCTCTACCTCAAGACCGAAGGGGACCTGCAGCGGCAGATGGAACGCTGGATCTGGCGCGCCTTCGGACTCTTCCTGGTGGCCTATGTCCTGGTCACGATGTTCACGCTGGTCGAGGTTCCTCGGGCCACGGCCACCTTCCGGGAGCACCCCTGGCTGTGGGGCGTCCCCCTCCTCAATGTGCTCGCGATCGCGAACATCCCGCGGGCGATGTATTTGCACAAACCCTTCTACGCGTTTGTCAGCTCGAGCGCCACGATCGCAGCGCTCGCGGCGCTCTTCGCCGTGGCGATCTTCCCGAATCTGGCCCCCTCCACGCTTGACCCGGAGTGGAGCCTGACCATCTACAACGCCCGCTCGAGCCAGAAGACACTCGGCATCATGCTCATTGTCGCGGCGGTCGGCATGCCCTGCGTACTCACGTACACCACCGTGGTCTACTGGGTATTCCGGGGCAAGGTGAAGCTGGACCACTCCAGCTACTAAGCAGATCGCTCCCGCAGCATCGGGCCCAATCCCGAGCGCTGCTCACGGGGGTGGCCAGCCTCAGTTCAGGGCCTGGGCGCGTTTCCGCGACCTCCACCGGACGCCCCGGAGGACAGCGCCACGAATCACGACGTAGAACACCGGCGTCAGGAACAGACCGAAGAGCGTCACCCCGAGCATGCCGCTGAAGACCGCCGTCCCCAAGGCCCGACGCATCTCCGCCGCCGGTCCGGTGGCGAGCATGAGCGGGACCACGCCGAGGATGAAGGCGAACGCGGTCATCAGGATGGGCCGGAGGCGAAGGCGACACGCCTCCACGACCGCCGCGAACCGGTCCTTCCCCTCGTCCTCCTGCGTCTTGGCAAACTCGACAATCAGAATGGCGTTCTTGGTCGCCAGCGCGACAAGGACCACGAACCCGATCTGCGTCAGGATGTTGTTGTCCATCCCCCGCAACCAGATCCCGACGATCGCGCAGAGCAACGACATGGGCACAATGAGGATGATCGCGAGGGGCAGGGACCAACTCTCGTACTGGGCCGCCAGCAGAAGGAAGACAAAGAGGACCGCGAGCGGGAAGATGTAGATCGCCGTGTTGCCCTCAAGCTTCTGCTGATAGGCCAGATCGGTCCACTCATACGACATGCCGGCGGGGAGCGTCTGCTGCGCGATCTCTTCCATTCTTTGGATGGCTTCCCCGGAGCTCACCCCCGGGGCGCCGCGGCCGTCGAGGCTCGCGCTCGGGAACATGTTGTACCGCATCACCCGGTTGGGGGTAAAGACGTCCCGGAGGGTCACGACCGATCCGAGCGGCACCATCCCCCCCTGCTCGTTGCGCGTGCGGAGATCCAGAATATCCTCCGGCTCGATTCGGAAGCCCGAATCCGCCTGTGCGGTGACGCGATAGGTCCGGCCGAGCAGGTTGAAGTCGTTCACATACGAGGACCCGAGGTACACGCCGAGCGCTTCGAAGATGTTCTCGACGGGCACCCCGAGCATCTGGGCCTTGGTCCGGTCGATGTCGGCAAACAGGGTCGGGGTGTTGGCCCGGAACATGCTGAATGCGCCGACAATCTCCGGGTCCGCATTGGCCGCCTGAACCACGTCCGAGGTTGCCGCCTGCAGCATCGAGTAGCCCCGCCCGCTCCGGTCCTGAACCTGCATTCGGAATCCCCCGCCGGTTCCGATGCCGCGCACGGCGGGCGGGTTGATGACGAATGCGCCCGCGTCGCGCACGGCGCCGAGTCTCCGCTGGAGGTCCGCGAGAATCGCGAAGGAGGACAGTCCCTCGTCCACCCGTTCCTCAAACGGCTTGAGCGGGGTAAAGATGGCCGCCGCGTTCGGGGCGTTCGTCCGCGTGGCCCCCGAGAACCCGGCGAACCCGACGGCGCCGTAGATGCCGGGCGTTTCCAACGCGATCGCCGAGACCTGCCGGACCACCCGATCGGTGCGTTCGAGCGAAGCGCCCTCTGGGAGCTGGATCGCCACGATGAGATAGCCCTGATCCTGCTCGGGAATGAAGCCCGCGGGCACCTTCTTGAACATCACCCCGGTCAACCCCAGGAGACCGACGTAAACCACGAGCACGATGATCGCCAGACGCACCAGGCGACGCACCGACCTGGCGTACACGCCGGCAGACCAGTCAAACGCCTTGTTGAAGAGCCAGAAGAACCATCCGGTAAGAAACCACCAGATTCGTTCCAGGAATCCCTTCTGAGCGTTCGGCGACCGAAGCAGAACCGCGCACAGGGCCGGGCTCAGGGTGAGCGAGTTCACCATGGAAATGATCGTCGCCCCGGCCACCGTGAGCGCGAACTGACGGTAGAACTGCCCCGTGATGCCGCTGATGAACGCGGTCGGCACAAACACCGCGACGAGCACCAGTGACATCGCGATGATCGGGCCGGACACCTCCCCCATCGCCTTCCGGGCGGCCGCCTTGGGCGCAAGCCCCTCTTCGATGTTGCGCTGAACGTTCTCCACCACCACGATCGCGTCGTCCACGACGATGCCGATCGCCAGAACCAACCCAAAGAGCGAGAGGTTGTTGATGGAGAATCCCAGCGGCGCCATGATCGCGAAGGTACCGATCAGGGAGACAGGAATCGCCGCAAGGGGGATGATCGCCGCCCTCCAGCTCTGGAGGAAAAGCACGATCACGAGCACGACCAGAATCACCGCCTCGAAGAGCGTGTGAATCACGGCGTCGACCGACTCCTCGATGAACTTTGTGGGGTTGTAGATGATGCGGTGCTCGAAACCGTCCGGAAAGTCCTTCGACAGCTCCTCCATCGTCTCGATGATCGCCTCGGTCGTGGTGATCGCGTTGGCGCCGGGACGCTGGAAGAGCACCATCGCAACCGCAGGCTTGCCGTTCAGGTAGCTGTTGGTCGTGTACTCGCGCGCGCCCAACTCCACCCGCCCAATGTCCCGAACGCGGAGAAGTCGGCCGTCGGCGCCCGCCTTGACGACCACATCCTCGAACTGCTCCGGATCCGCAAATCGCCCCTGAGCGTTGACCGAGATCTGGAACGCCTGCCCACTCGGGACAGGCGGCTGCCCCAGAGCCCCCGCCACCACCTGCACGTTCTGGGCCCGCAACGCCTCGAGCACATCCCCCGCGGTCATCCCGAACCCGGCGAGCCGATCCGGGTCGAGCCAGATCCGCATGCTGTACTCACGGGCGCCGAAGAACCGGACCTGTCCGACACCGTCGATCCGCGAGATCACGTCTCGGATCTGCATCAGGGCGTAGTTGCTGATGTAGAGCTGATCCCTCGAGTCATCGGGGGAGACCAGGTGGACCACCATGAGCAGATCGGGCGAGCTCTTGTTGGTGGTGACCCCGAGGCGCCGGACCTCCTCGGGGAGCCGGGGTTCCGCGATCGCCACGCGGTTCTGAACGAGCACCTGAGCCCGATCGAGATCGGTCCCCGACTTGAACGTCACCGTCAGCTGCATCGAGCCGTCGCCGGTGGACTGCGAAGACATGTAGAGCATGTCCTCAACGCCGTTGATCTCCTGCTCCAGGGGGGTCGCGACCGTGTCCGCGATCGTCGCGGCGTCGGCGCCCGGGTACGACGCGTTGACCACAATGGTCGGGGGCGCGACATCAGGGAACTGCGCGACGGGCAACCCCAGGTAGCTCAACGCACCGACCAACAGCATCACGATGGAGATGACGATCGCGAACCTGGGGCGTTCAATGAAGAAGTGCGACAGGTTCATTCATCCGCTCCATCCGCGTCCTGCGGCGGCGCGTCGAACCGGGAGAGCCACGCGTCCAGCTCCACATGGTCCGGGGTCACCGGCGATCCGGAACGCACCCGCTGAAGGCCTTCGATCACGATGCGCTCACCGGCGCTCAGGCCGGAACGAATCACCCGAAGCCCGTCGATGATCGGGCCCAGCGTGACCGACCGGTACCTCGCCACCCCCGAGTCATCGACAACCACCACAAAGGTCGTGGACTGGTCCTTTCCGATTGCCTGATCCGGCGCCAGCACGGCTTCATAGGCCCCCGCCCCGAGCAATCGCACCGTGACGAAAAGGCCGGGGATCAGCTCGTGATCGGGGTTGTCGAAGATCGCCCGCCCCTGCATCGTTCCCGTGGAGGGATCGATCTGATTGTCCACGTAGTCCATCACGCCTCGGTGCGGGAACCCCTCCTCATCGATGAGCCTCATCTCGACAGGATTGGCCGTGTCCCTGGAACTGGGCCGATTGCCCGAGCTGGCCAGACGCGTGTAGCGGAGATACTCCTGCTCACTTGCGGTGAAATAGGCGTGAATCGGATCCAACGAGACCACCGTGGCCAGCGGGGTCGATCCCTCTGTGCCGCCGCTGATCAGGTTGCCGATGTCCACCAGGCTCCGGCTCATCCGTCCGTCAATCGGAGAACGGACCTGTGTGAACTCGACGTCGAGTTCCGCCGCAGCGACATTGGCCCTCGCCGCCTGCACCGCCGCCTCCGCCTGCTGCACCTGCTTGCTGCGTGAGTCGTACTCCTCGGCCGAGATCGCCCGGTTGGCGAGCAACTTCTCCGCGCGCTCCATATCGTTCACGGCCAGAGCAAGAGATGCCTCGGTCCGAGCCAGCTCAGCCCTCGCCGCGTCGAGCACCGCCTGGTACGGACGGGGATCGATCACAAAGAGCAGATCCCCCTGCTTGACCATCTGCCCATCGGTAAAGTTCACCGATTGGATGTACCCGCTCACGCGGGGGCGGATCTCGACGGTCTCCACCGCCCGGAGACGACCCGTGTACTCATCCCACTCCTGAATCACCCGGGTGGCAACCGTGGTCACCGTCACCTCCGGAGGAGGCGGCTCCGGGGGAGGGCTCGCATCGCCTCCGCATCCACCAAGACACAGAGCGAGAACAGTCAGCAGGGCGAGCCTGAACCTTGGGTGATGCGCGCACATGGATATCACATTTCGCTCCGGATCGTCAGTTGCACGGTGGTCGCCGTGGATCCCCGCGGGTCGATCAACGAGGCGCCTCCCCCGCGAGAGGCCAGGTACTCAACGGACGGTGTTCGCTTCAGCACTCCAGGCGTTCTTCGAGAACGCCGCGTCGAGAGGCGTCTGCGCGATGTGGTTCGTGTAGTTCGAGAGCACCTTGAGGCTCGTCCCCACGATGACTTCGAGGATCGTCCGCTTCGTGTAGCCCGCCTCCAGGAAGGCGTCAACGTCGGCCTGCTCCGGCCATCCACGGGTGAGGTTCACCTGCTCCGCGAAACGACGCAGGGCTTCAAGCTTCGGATCTCCGATCGGGGTGTTCTCACGCAGCGCCGTGATCACGTCCTCAGGTACCTTTTTCATTTGCATGATCGAGGTATGGGCCGCCATGCAGTACTCGCAACCGTTGAGCCGGTTGTTCGTCATCAGAATGATCTGACGCTCGGTGTCGCTGAGGTTCGTGGTCTCGAATATCTCAGCAATGGCCTGGTATGCCCCCAGCATCGCGGGGGATTCGGCCATCACCGCGTGCAGATTCGGAACGGACCCATACGCCTGTGCGCTCTTCTCAAGAAGCGGCCGGCTCTCCCCGGCGGTCTCAAGGGTGTGAAGCATGAACTCAGTCATCTGACGCTCTCCGTGGGGCATTTTGACCAATCGGTCAAGTCTGGCTCAAAGAAGGGGGAAGCACGCCGCTTCCCCGGGACGCAAGGCTCACGCTCAGCCGATCGGCTCCGCGACGCCTCTCATTGCGACTTGCTACACCACCGCCTCCGAACCAATGTTCCCGACCCATCCAAATGACACGAAGTTTCTCCGCACGAGAACGAGGACCCGGGCGCGAAGTCCCCTTTCGGCCCGTCTAGGAAATGAACCGCATCGCCTGCTCCTCGATTCGTCGCAAGTCCCTGTCCGCCATCGCCCCGCGCCCGAGAACCCGCACGCCCACAATGAGCGCGAGCAAGGCTTGGGCGGTGGCCCGCACCTCCACCGAATCGGGGATCGTCCCGTCCCTTTGTCCCTGCCGGATCTTCCGCTCAAAGAAGGACACCACCTCACCCAGCGCATCAGAAACCGTTTGCTGCACCTCGGGATCGTGGTGGGCGTACTCGAGCAACGTATTGACCAACAAGCACCCCTTCGCCCCGGCAGTCTCGCACCCCGCAGACTCGCGAGCCTTGATGAATCCGGAGATCGCCTCGCGGGGGTCCTTCACCTCATCGAGTTGGCTCAATCGCTGCGTCAAACGGGTGCGGTCGTACGCCAACAACGACTGCAGAAAGAGATCACGCTTGCCCTCGAAGGCGTTGTACAAGCTGCCCCGCTTGATCCCCGTCGCCTCCGTGATGTCGGAAATCGATGTGGCGGTGTACCCCTTCTCCCAGAAGATCTGCATCGCCTGATTGACGACATCCGCCTCCTTGAATGACTTCTCACTGGGCATCGGAAGGTGTCCCATCACGGCATCGCGATGACGGACCGTAGGACGTCTTGACCGCCTGGTCAAAACCAGTCCACCGGTCGCCCGGCCCTCGCTCCGCGGCGCCTGATCTCCTGAGAGCCCCGACCGCCGCCGATCTCGGCCCCTTTCCCGTACGCCTGAGGCGCGCCGGCGGTGGATGTCGCCAAGTCCGCGGCCCCCCTTGGAGAAACGCCATGCGCCGCCAGTTCGCGATCATCGCCACCGCCACTTCCCTCGTCTGCGGGCATCCCGATCCCTGTCCGGGTCCACTGGAAGCCCCCGGCCTCCCGCTGGCGTGGCGTCCGATCAGCGGGGAGATCACTCGCGGCGCCCCGGGCCCGTGCAGCGAGGACGGCTCCACCCTCGACATTCTCATCGTCTATACACCCCAGGCCCAGGCCGCCGCGGGCGGCGTGGCGGCGATGAACGCCCTGGCCACCAACGCCATCGCCGACCTGAACACCGCATTCGCCGCGTCGGGCGTCCCCTCGGCGGCGACCCTCGTCGGCGTGGAAGCCGTGAACTACAACGACTCGGGCTCCAGCAGCGCCGACCTGTCTAACCTCCAGCAGGGCGCGGGCGCCCTCAGCACGGCGCTCTCACTCCGCGATGCAACCATGGCCGACCTGGTCTGCATGTTCGTCGGCTCCACGGATGTCTGCGGACGGGCGTACCTCGCGGTCTGGCCGGGGGCCATCGGGCGGGCCGACCTCGGGTTCTCGGTCGTGAGCGTCGCCTGCTCCGGCACGCCGAACCTCACGTTCGTGCACGAGATCGGACACAATCTCGGCATCCGGCACAACTACGACGAGGCGCCCTGTTCCAACGGCGCCCGCAGTTATGCCCGCGCCTACGCCGCTCCGGACGAGAGCTTCTCGACCGTGGTGGCGACGTCCGGCGGCCCGCGGGTGCTCATGTTCTCCAGCCCGGACCTGCTCGTCGATGGACAGCCCGCGGGTGTACCGGTGGGACTTCCGCAGGAAGCGGACGCTTCGCTCGCACTGCTTGACGCCACGGTCGCGGTCTCACGGTTCCGCAACCATGACCAAAACAACAACGGCATCTGTGACGCCGACGAGATCACCATGGGGCTGGTCGATGATTGCGACGCCAACGGCGTGCCCGACGAGGTGGATGTTGACTTCAATCGCAATGGTGTCCCCGACACCTGCGACATCAGCTCCGGCGCGAGCCTTGACCTCGACCTTGACGGGGTGCCGGACGAGGCAGAGGCAAGCGTGATCTACGTGGACGCCGATGCCGTCGGCACAGCGACCGGGCTGAACTGGAGCCACGCGAAGACCGACCTGCAGGACGCCCTGGCCCTCGCCGCCGCCAGCGGCGATGTCCAGGAGATCTGGCTGGCCTCCGGCACATACACGCCCGGCCCCCCGGGCGCTCGGTCGATGTCCTTTCGCCCGCAGCGTGGAGTCGCGTTCCGCGGGGGGTTCTCGGGAACCGAGACCGCGCCCGATCAGCGGGGCCCGCAGGCGCCCCCCACCATCCTCTCCGGCGATCTGGGCGGCGACGACACACCCGATCTCGGCAATCGCGCTGACAACGCTTTCCACGTCCTCAACCTGCGAGACACATCCGAACGCGTCGAACTCGACCGTCTTACCATCTCTGGCGGGCACGCGGATATTGAGGTGAACTGCTCCAGCGAGCACACCGGGGGCGGGCTCTTCACCCTCCACTCGGATGTGCTGATCCGTGACTGCACGTTCACCGACAATGCCGCGTACTCCGGCGCCGGGGCCGGAGTGCAGGATGGAACCAAGACCCGCATCATCAACTCCGACTTCGTGGGCAACCGCGGCCTCAACTCCCCGGTCTGGACCAGCATTGGTGTGCAGCCGGGCGTTGGGACCACACCCGCCATCCACCTCTCGGGCGACCTGAGCGGCGAGGACAACCTCCTGCTCAACTGCAGGATCACGGACAACATCGCCGACGGCGGGGTCAGCGGCGTTTTCGCCATCGGTGGCCAGCCCACCATCGCCAACTGCCTCTTCGCCCGAAACATCGGCTACGGTCCGTACGGCTCAAGCGCCCTCCGCGTGCAGTTGGCCGACGGGACGCGGATCACCAACTGCACGATCGCCCACAACCAGGCGCCAAACTCCTCCTCGGCGGCCGCCGCAGGGCTGGAACTCTTTCGCACCGAGGCTGAGGTCACGAACACACTCATCTGGGGAAACTCCGACGCGGGCCCGATCGATGAGACCACGCAGCTCCACATCAACTCAGGGACCGTGCTGCTGAGCATCAACGCCTCGAGCGTCCAAGGCTGGACGGGCCTCCACGGGGGTGAAGGGAACAACGCCAGCGATCCGATTTTCATTGACGCGCCTTCCGGCGATTACCGGCTTGCCCCCACCTCGCCCGCGATCGACTCGGGCGACAACACCGCGCTTCCCGCCGACGCCCTCGATCTCGATGCGGACGGGGACCTCGCCGAGTCCATCCCACTCGACCTCGCCGGTTCCGCGCGCCGGGTGGATGATCCGGCGCCCGATGCAGGCCTTGGCGACGCTCCCATCGTGGATCGCGGCGCCTACGAGCGGGCGCCCACCGGGTGCAACGCCGCGGACCTGGCCGTCCCGTACGGCGTCCTGGACTTCACCGACATTGTCGCGTTCCTTGGCGCCTTCGGGGCGATGGATCCGCTGGCCGATCTGGCGCCCCCCACGGGGATCTTCGACTTCACCGACGTCGTCGCCTTTCTGGGCGCATTTGGCCCCGGCTGCCCGTAAACATCACATGCGACCCGAATGGGCAGCCGCTCAGTGACGCTCCGGCTCCACGCCCACGCCGTCGGCGATGCGCTCGCTCGGGTGCAGGATGACCTCATCCCCCTCCTCGAGCCCCCCAAGAATCTGCACCGCCCGGTCATTGCGACGCCCGATCTCCACTTCTCGTTTCGACGCCCGCCCCTTCTCGAGAACGAACGCCGCCCAGCCCTCCCGGTCCCGGAAGACCGCGCTGGCCGGCGCCTGGGTGACGGCGTCATCCTCCCAGGTGACGATGCGGACCTCGACGCGATAGGCGTCCCCAAGCGTTGGACGCTCCTCGCCCGGAGAGATGAAGTCCGCGATCACATTGACGCGTTGCTCTTCGATGCCCAGAGCGGAGACCTTCGTGAACGCCGCGGGCTCCACGAGTCGGACGGTTGCCTCCAATGTGCCCTCTCCCCCCCACTCTTCAATGATCACCCGGTCTCCCGGGCTCACCCCAACCGCGTCGGTGGAGAGCACATCCACGACAATCTCCAGATCCTGCGGATCGCCCAGCTCAAGCAGCGGCGTCCCCGGCGCGACCACCGCGGCGCTCTCCTGAAACACCCGGAGCACGACACCCGAGATTGGCGAATGGATCCGCAGGCGCCCCGCAGACTCGCTCCCTTCCTCACCTGTGGCGTAGAGCAGCGCGCTCCGAGCCAGCTCGAGTTCGTACCGAGCGATCTCGATGGCGTGCTCGGCGGACCGCGCCGCCTCGCTCGCCGCTCGCTCGTCGGCACGGGCACGAAGCAGATCCAACTCCGTCGTCGCCCCTCGCGCGTAGACCTCCTCGACCCGCGTCAAGGTCGCCTCCGCCAGCCCGGCCTCTGCGATCGCGCGCTGAGCGTTCGCCTCCGCCTGAGAGACCGCGGACTCGGCGGCCCGCACCCGGGCCTGCGCCGCGGCGAGCGCCCGTGCGTCCAAGAGTTCCGGGTCGGCCGGCTCGATCGTCGCCAGCACCGAATCCTCCCCGTAGACCCGGTCCCCCGGCTCCAACGAGATCCGTCCGAGCCGACCCGCCAACGGGCTGGAGACCACGTACCGATCTCTGATCCGTGTCTCCCCCTCCTCATCGACGCTTACGCTCATCGGCCCGACTCGGACCGTGCCCACTTCGACCCTCACCGGCGCCGGCACAAGGGCGTAACCGATGACACCGAGAACGGCGACGATCAACACGATCGCAAATGCCCAACGCAGCGTCCGTTTCACTCGCGTGTCACTCCCGTGCCTCGAGGACCGAGACCGGGTCGAGTTTACGCAGAATCGGGATCACCAGCAGACCCGACAGGATCGCCCCGACCGCGGCGCCGATCGCTCCCAACGCGAACGTGCTCCTCCGAATCACAAACGGCATTCGGAACAGCTCCGTCTGGGTTCCTTCGGAGACGCCCCACGCCATCGCGTAGCCGAGAAGCAGGCCAAGCGGAATCCCCAACCCCGCGATGATCGCAAGCTCGATCAGTTGGATCGAAGCGACCTCCCGGCGTGTGAACCCGAGGACGCGGAGCGTGGCCAGATCCCGGCTCCGCTCCGAGAGCGAGATGCGGGCGCCGTTGTAGATCACACCAAACGCGATAATGATCGCGAAACTCACCAGGAAGCCGCGCATCAGGCCCAGGTTCTTGGCGATCGTGGTCTGAAAGCTCTTGAGCGTGGCGGCCTTGACATTGACCGCCGCCACACGCGGCGTCGCCCGCAACTCTTCGTACAGCGCTTCGAGCCGATGCGGGTCGGCGCTCACCAAAGCCCCGGTGATGACGCCCGGCTCCCGCATCAATCGGTTGATCTCTTCGAGTCGCATGTACACCGCAAGACCGGAGAAATCCGCGATGGTTCCCGCCACCATCGCACTCACCACCGGGCGCCTCCCCTCAAGCGCCTCGATTGTCACCGAGTCGCCCGGGCCGACGCCGAGCCGCTCCGCAAGCGTCTCGGAGAGCACCACGCCGCGCTGCGGCAGTGCGACCGGGTGCCCGTACATGTCGAGCAGCCGGTACTGCCCGTCATCCCGGCTCAGCCCCATGATGCCCGTGAGCCGCGAGCGATGCCCGGACCGAATGCGGGCACGCAATGTTCGATAGGCCTCCGCCCGTGCCACTCCAGGCAGGTGACACACCCCTGAGATCGCTTCCTCATCTGTCTGATCAACCATCACCACGTCGAGATCATATCGCTGCACCCGGTGGAACTGCAGGTCCAGCAAATGATCGGTCGCGTCCTCGGTATAGCTCCCCACGACCAGAATCGCCGTGGCCAGGGCGACCCCCAGACACGACAGGCTGGTCTTGATCGGCCGACGCTCCAGCTCGCGGAGCACCATCCGGAGACCTGGCGGCGCCAGCCGGTGCAGGCCGACTCGTTCGAGCAGGGTCGGACGGAAGGAAGCCGGCGCCCGTGGACGCATGGCCTCCGCAGGCGGAAGACGCATGGCCCCCCGCAACGCTCCCGCCACTCCGAGAACGCTCGCCGCAATACCCACCCCAAACGCCAGAAGGATCACGCCGGGACGCAGCCGGTAGTCGAACGACGGAAAGTTGAAGAACTCGGCGTAGAGCCCGGTCAGCCCAACGCCCATCCTCGCCCCCAACCCCACGCCCAGAACCACAGCAAGCACCGAGATCACAAGCACGAAGCCGAGATAGTGGCGCCCAATCTCAATGGAGGAGTACCCCAGGGCCTTGAGCGCGGCGATCTGCTCCCGCTGGGCATCGACCATCCGTCTGAGCACCATGTGGAGCAGAAAGGCCGAGACCGCCAGAAAGATACCCGGCACAACGATCGTCATGCCACGAAGCTCGCGGATCTCGTTCGCCACGAACTGATGAGACGCCTGGTCAGCGCGCCCATAGGCCCCCTGGGAGCCGTATGGCGCGGTCAGCCCATCAAGACGCTCGATGACCTGCTGTGGATCCGCGCCCGGCGTCAGCCGGACAGCCAGATCGTTGAACGCGCCTTCCATGTCGAAGGCGCCTTCAATCTCATCTCGCGCCATCCAGAAGACCGCGTACCGGGCGTCCTCGGGCAGCATTCCCCCCGGCGGGATGAGGTAGATGAACTCCGGCGAGAGCGCCACCCCCACGATCCGCAGTTCCTCGAGCCGCCCATTCAGGATCGCCTCGACTCCATCACCCGGACGCAGGGCGTGCGCCCGGGCGAACCCCTCGCTGACCAGCGCCTCACGACGCCGCCCGGGCTCGGGCATCCGACCCTCCCGGAGATGAAGCAGATTCAGGCCCGTCCCCGGATCGGCAGGAAGAGAGACGATGCGCCCCGACGCGGGCTCGCTCATCCCCTCCACCCGGAGCGTCACCGGCTTCACCACGCGCGCTTCCACGCCCGCGACGCCCGGGATCTCGGCCACCCGCTCGGCGACCCGCCGCGGCGCTCGCTCAACCTGGGTGAACACGTCCGCGAACCGGGAGCGGTCGTAGTAGTTGGCAAGCGTCGCGCCAAGCGAGTCGAGCATGCTCATCGACATCACAAGCGTCGCGACGCCACAGGCCATCACCAAGGCGATCGCGACTGCCTGTGCCCTCACACGCCACAGGTCACGAACGAGTTTGTGACGCAGCGCTCTCACCAGGAGAGCCCACTCGCGGGACGGGGAGCGGGATTCTCTCTGATCTCGACGATCTCGCCCCCGGAGAGCCGGACCACGCGGGTGGCCATCTCCGCAATCACCGCGTTGTGCGTGATAACCACCGCCGTGGTCCCCAGCTCCCGATTCACCCGTTCGATCACCGAGAGCACCACAACCCCGGTCGCCGAGTCCAACGCGCCGGTGGGCTCATCGCACAGGAGCACATCGGGCCGCTTGGCGATCGCCCGCGCGATGGCGACCCGCTGCTGCTCCCCGCCGGAAAGCTGAGCCGGGAAGTGGTCCGCCCGATCGGCAAGCCCGACCATCTCAAGCGCCTCGCCCGCATCCATCGGATCGCGAGCGATGTCGGTCACCAGCGCGACGTTCTCCCGCGCGGTCAGGCTCGGGATGAGGTTGTAGAACTGAAAGACGAACCCCACGTGGTCTCGGCGAAAGCGCGTGAGCGCCCGGTCATCCGACGCGGACAGATCGTGGTCCAGGTAATGGACCCGTCCCTCCGAGGGCGCATCAAGGCCCCCGAGAATGTTCAAGAGCGTGGACTTCCCACTCCCCGAAGGGCCGAGCAGGACCACAAACTCGCCCCGGTAAAGGGTCAGGTCCACCCCGCGAAGGGCCTGCACACGCACGTCACCGACGTGATAGGTCTTGGTGATCCCATCCGCCGCGAACACCGGGGGTCCATTGCGGAGGCCCCGCGGATCGGCGTTGTTCTGCGATGGCCTCGTGGTCACACGTCCTCCGGAGAGGACATGATACAGGAGTCCAACCGCCCTGATCTTCAAGGGCGACAGCCACGCCGGGTCATCCCGCCCCCGAATCAGCCGATCACGGGCAACCCGCGTCAAACGCGATCAGGAACGCGATCACATCGGAAAAGTCAAAGGTCCCCGACGGAGACGCAAAGTCCGCCTCCGGGTCCATGTTGTCAAAGAACGTCAGGAACGCCAGCACATCGGAGAAATCCAGCGTGCCGTAGGGCGGCGCCAGGTCCGCGATCCCACAACTCACCGAGACGGTCTCCGAGCCGAGGGTGCAGGTCACATCCGTGTTGGGAATGACCCCGTCATACACCGTGGTCGCCACCAGCGGGGCCCCCCCGTCCGCCTGGATCTCGATCAGGCTGTCCGTCCCGCTGGATACCGCCTCGAAAACAAGGCTGGTGATCAGAGTTCCATTGGGCGTGGCGTCAATTGTCGCGCCGAGCTGACCCAACGCCAGATAGAACAGGTCGCCGTCCTGCGGCACGATCGCCTCGTTCAGGCCACCCGACCCGGCCGCGGGAAACCCGGAGAAGATGAGCGGCGCCCCGCCCGTCCCGTCCAGACCGACGAGCGCAAACGTGGCGGGATCCCACGTGATCACGGCTTCGACCGCCGAGATGGGATGGTTCATGCCAGGGGTATCAGAAACGGCGTAGAGACCGATCACCGCGTTGTCACCCAGGAGCACGACGTCATCCACAGCCCGAAGCTCCAGACTGACGTCGGCGTGGGCAAGCTGGCTGGCGAACATCGCCGCAACGGCCAACAAACGCATGGAGGGGAGACGTGACATCGAGAACTCCTGTCGTGTGCCTTAAGGCGATTCTTCGGGGCTGGCGTACGTCTCGGCCCCGAGGTGGTGGAGGACCGCAAGCAGATCCGTGTAGTCAATCACCCCGTCCCGATTGACGTCGGCATCCGCATGCTCTGCACGCATCCGCTCGACAACCAGAACGACGTCATTCGGGGTCACGACGCCGTCCCGGTCCAGATCGGCCAGGAACGCGGGCGTCGCACCGGAAAGGAAGGCCACAATATCCTGCTCATCCAGCACCCCATCCGCGTTCAGGTCACCCGCGCTGAGGTGTCCGAGCCCACGATCAATGAGCCGCTCGACTCGGATACTCCTGACCGGGACCGGCGTGGTCGCCCGCCAGGCTTCCGCGCCATTGAATGCGGCCAAGGGCGCCGCGCACGGGGGCTCATCCGAACTCCCAAACCCGATCTGGATGAACGTGAAGTCCGCCGCATCGACCCTTCCGTCCGCCGAGATATCCGCGTGCGGCGCACCGGGAGGACAGAGCGAGTCGGGGCCGGGGGTGGCCCCGTACGCCGCGACGAAGGATCCAAAGTCAAGAATGTCGATCACGCCGTCATCCACGAGGTCCCCCCCCCGAAGGGCGTCGTCATCGGTAACTCCCGCTGCGGTGAGGTCCGAAACGAAGATGGCTCCAACTGTCTGGAAGTCATCCGTGTCAACGGACCGGAGGGTATGGCGAGGATCACGGGCCGCGAGGCAGCTGTACTCCCCGCACGGAAGCTCGAGTTCCACCTCACCCAGCCCGTCAAGGAAGAGAACGTCAGCCGTTATGACGACCGGCGCCCCCCCACCCGCGGGATACGCCTCAAACGTGACGCATCGGAGCGCACTGGAGGGGACATCGACTCCCGCAAGCTGCACCTGAGCCAGAAGCGTGTTGACCGGATCCACGGTCACCATCTGCTCCGCCGTTGCCGTGTTGCCGCAGGCGTCGGTCGCCGTCCAGGTGATGGTGGTCGTGCCGGCGGGGAATGGATCGGAACGGGTCAGGGCGGGATTGTCAGACCGCTCCAAGGTGAGCGTGACGTCGGAGCAATCGTCGGTCACCACCGGCCCGGGCGGGCCGAGCGTGACATTGTCCCAGTAGATGTCGTAGGTGCTTCCAAAGTTGAATCCCTGAAGCATGACGTTCCCCGCGCGGATGCTCCCGAAAGTCACCGTGTCGTCGAACGACAGGACCTCCATTCCCGCATCGTCATACACCCGGAACTCGTACGCACTGGGCGTGAGCCGGCACTCCATCGTCCACCACCGATCGAAACTGAAGCCGACCGGGAGGCCCAGCTCGATCCACCCTGGCGTCAGCCCGTTCCCGGTGTCCTGGTCCGTGTCCTGAGAGAAGATACGGAATCGAGGCTGCGGCATCGCGGGCGACGGGTTCAACGGGTCGCCCGGATCGTTGCTGCTAAACGAGATGATTGGATACCCCGAGATGTTGCCCAACCCGTCGAAGGTGGTTGCCCAAAGCCCGGCGAGGCGTGCCTCTGACGCCCACCCGGCATCGACATGCACCTGCGCGGACCACGCCTCGCCGACCGGAATGTCAACGTTGTGCTTCCTCCCCTGGGTGTCGTAGAACGCCCCGGAGAACGAGGGGGGGCGATTGGCGGCCGAGTCTGACGCGGAGATCCCGTGGCGCAACCGCGGCTGCCCGTCGAAGACTTCACTCGCGAAGATCGCCGGGGCATACCGGTCGGTGTACCAGCACCCCGGGGTCTCCGTCGCGCACAGCGTCGGGGAGAGATCAAATCGCTCAACAAAATCCAGCACCGCGGAGCATTCCCCCGCGTCCGCATTGACCGTGATATCCGATGGCAGCATGATCAGGGGGGGCACGCTGTCCTTCGTGACCGGCCCCAGGCTGACCTCGATCGCCCCGAGATCCTGACCCTGCGCGTTGGTCAGGCGGCTCGGCGGGCTGTGTGCCCGGAACGCGACCACGCCCGGGACCTGACAGAAATCCCCGGTCACCTCAAAGACCAGACGGGCAACGGTTGTGGGCACAAGCGTGCCGGGGTTCCCATCGAGCACGCCCACCGCGTAGTCGATCGTCCCCCCCACCTCATCCACGTGCTCGTAGACCTCGCGGATGAACGGAACATCCCCCGGATCAATCGAAACCAGGTCCAGGACCGTGGTGTCGAACTCGAGGAAGAACTGCCCACCAACGCACAGGTCCGTCAGGCCGGTGGCGTCGATGTCCACCAGCAGCGTGTTCTCACTGGCGTCCAAGCAAAGATCGGGCGTGGAGAGCGCCATGGCCGTCGGCGCGTTGGCGTCCTGTACGAGGTACTGCACGCGGATCTCGTCCAGCCCGCTCCCGGCGGCGCCCGCCAGCACGATCAGAAACTCAATCGTGTCCTGATTCAGTGCGGGGAGCGCGCCCAGCGTTGCGGAGCCGATCTGCACACCGTTGTCCAGCAGGAAGACATCCGCGGCAACCACCGTGAACTGACCATCCGGCGTGAACACACTGTCCAGCAGCGGATCCAACGCGTCGGGCGATGCATCCCGGTCCGCGTCAGTCCCAACCGCCCAGGCAAGCGTGTCGATCGGAGCGCCCGAGCCCGGGAACGTCAGCCCGAGCGGGAGGAACCCATCAGAGAACTGTGGCACACGCGTCGAGATCGTGATGGTGAAAGTGCCATCCAGGTTGTCCGTCTGCGTGGCGCGGGCCTCGATATCGAAACCCGTCAACTGGCTGATCCCGGCGAGATGAAAGCTTCCGTCCCCGAGGACGCTCTGCCCCATCGGCGAGGTGGACAGGTCGTCGGTCTCCGTCATCGCGGGGGAGTCCGCGATGACAAGCTCCGAGTCGAACGTATCACCAAGCGCCCGGGTCTGCGGCCCCGGCGAGACCAGGGGGACGGACGCCTCAAATCGGCCCACCTGCGCGGTGACCCGTCCGGGGCCTTCGCCATACGTCTGTGCGACGGCCGGGGCGGTGATCATCGCGAGCAAACCGGCGCCGGCCGCTACTTGTGTCAGAATCTGGCTCACGCTCTGCACCTCCGATGAGCGGTCTGAAATGGGTGGGCGGCGTTTCCACCGCCCACCCCCTCGGGTCAGCACAAACAAGAGGACCGTACGGGATGGGTCATCCCGGGAACTGCATGCCGAAACGCTCCATGACGAACACCAGATCGCTGTAGTCGGCCCGTCCATCGCGGTCCACGTCGGCACGAGCGTCCTGATCGCGGAGCCACTGAGCGACCGCCTGAACGTCCGCGACGGTGACGGCGCGGTCGCCATCAACATCCGCCAGGTCCGCCGGCAGGGCGCCGTTCAGGTACGCCGCGATGTCGAACTGATCGAGAACCCCGTCGGCGTTGAGGTCGGCCGTAACCAGCCGCCCCATGCCCTGAGCGATGAGTTCCTCGACACTGATGCTCGTGACCGGAAGGCGACGCACCCCCGGACGGTCCATCGCGTAGCCCTCGAAGGTCGACGGAAGCACGCTCCCGTCGCAACGCATCTCGTGACTCTCCAGGAAGTTGATCTGGATGAAGTTGAAGTCGCCCGTCCCCACGGCGCCGTCGCCGGAAATATCCGCGTGCGGGGCAACGGTGAGGCAGGTGGTGTCCGCGCTGGGCGTGGATCCGAACTGTCCGATGAAGACGCCGAAGTCGAGGATGTCGATGAACTCGTCATCGTTGAGGTTGCCCCCGATCAGGCGGTCATCGTCGCCGGCAGAGGAGAAGTCCGCAACGTACTCAACCCCGGAAATCCCGAAGTCATCGTTGTCCGTCTTGCGGAGAGTGTGCAGCGCGTCACGGGCGGTGATGCAGACATAGTCGCCGCAGGGAACCTCGATGTTGGCCGAGGCCACGCCGTTGTTGAACGAGAGGACCTCGCTGTGGGTGGTGATCGCGTTGGAGCTGTCGATCAGTTCGAAGGTGATGCACCGATCGAACGGGCCCATCTCAACCGAGGGTGACAGCTCAACCGTGACGTCGAGGTTGTTGACCGGATTGACGGTCACGACCTGTGTGTCGGAAGCGGAGTTGCCGCACTCATCCGTCGCGGTCCAGGTGATGGTGGTCGCGCCCGCGGGGAACGGGTCGGTGAGCCCCAGGAGGGGATCATCGCTCCGCTCGTAGGTGAGCGTCATGTTCCCGCAATCATCGGTCGCCAGGGCTCCGTCCGGGCCGACGGAGACGTTGTCCCAGTAGACGTCGTAGGACTCGCCAAAGTTGTAGGCCTGCACGATCAGGTCGCTGGTCCGCACGGACCCGTTGGTGATGATGTCCGTGAAGGAAAGGACCAGATCCCCGTTGTCGTCGTAGACGCGGTGGATGAAGGTCGTAGCGGTCATCTCGGTCTCGAGCGTCCACCACCGGTCATAGCTGAACCCGGTGGGCAGCCCAAGATCGACCCAGTCGGGGGTCACACCCGTGCTCAGGTCCTGGTCCGTGTCCTGCGTGTAGATGCGGAATCGGGGCTCCGGGGTCGCCAGCGGGTTGAGCGTGTCCACGGAGTTGTTGGAGGAGAAACCGAGGATCGGGTACGCGGCGATGTCCCCGCTGCCATTCCGCGTGGTCGCCCAGATGTCCGCGCGTCGGACACTGGTCGCCCAATCGCTCGGGATGTAGAGGTCGATGGACCACTTCTGACCGGCCGGGATGTTGACGTCGTACTTGCGTCCTTGCGTGTTGTAGAAGACATCCGAGAGGCCCCCGGGGCGATTGGCCATGCTGTCCGCAGCCGAGATCGAGTGCATCAGCCGGTTGTCCCCGTCGAAGAACATCTGCTCGAACGCCGCGGGCTCGTAACGATCGGGGTACCAGACGCCCGGCGCCTGCGTCGCGCTGATCGCCACCGGCTCGTCGATCGGATCGGTGAAGACGAGCTGGGCGTCGCACCCGCCCGCGTCCGCGTTCAGGGTGATGTCCGCGGGCGCCGTGACCGATGGCGCCACGCTGTCGTGGGAGACCACGCCCAGATCCGCAAGATAGGGGAGAACCTCCGCCCCCTCGAACTCCGTCAACCGTGTCGGGGGCGAGTGCGTCCGGAAGGTGACCAAGGCGTCCTCATCACAGAACTCGCCCACCACATCGAATGTCAGGGTCGCGATCGTGGTGCTGTCCGAGACGCTCATCACACCATTCAGGAAGTCGGTGTTGACCGCGTAGTCGATCTCACCCGTCGCCTGGTTGGCAAAGTCAAGGATCTCCAGGAACCGTGTGTCCACGATGTCAGAGGAGACAAACTCGAGCTTGGTCTGGTCGAACTGCAGGAAGAACTGCCCGCCGGAGATCGCCTCCTGGGGGTTGGCCAGGTTGATCGCCACGACGAGCTGGTCTTCGCTCGCGTCGAGGCACGAGTCCATCGCGTCCAGACTGATGCTGGTCGTCGCCTCCGGGAGCAGACGCGCCGTGGCGCTGACGCTCGCCAGCGTGTTCCCGTTCTCGCCCGCGGCGCTCCAGCGGATCTCGTAATCACCCGGCTCGAGTTCAGCGCCGACGTAGAATGAGAATCCGGGGCGCCAGGACTGGCTGTAGACGTAGTCGTGGTCCGTGCTCGACCAGGCGCTCGGGTTCCCATTCAGGAAGTACCCGTCGGTATCATCCCAGCTCCCGTCCAGCGGATCGTTATCAACATCAAACATCGGCTCCGCGATCGTCGAGTCGCCAAGCGTGAAGTCGGTCCCCGGTCCGGGGTCGGTGTCGAGTTGCAGGGTGAGCAGGTAGTTTCGCCCGCCAACCACATCATCGATCCGCGGCGTGAACTGGAAGTCGAAGCTCCAGTACGGCGTCGTACCGGGGTGATTGGTCAGGTTCAGGAACGTCGTGCCGGTCGTCAGGATGGCCTGGCCGTTGTACCCGCTCTCATTGCGACCACGCGGTTTGAGATAGACCGAAACCCCGCCGCCGGAGTCCGAGAGGAAGTTGTCGCCCGGGATGCCGGACCCCGCGACGAATGTGCCGTCCAACTTCGAGGGCTCAACATTGACCAGCTGTGCCGACGCGGAAGAAGCGACAAACGCCAACCCGGCGGCCGCAACAAGGCGAGCGGTGCGGTTGATGCCCGCCCGACCATCGTTCCAGTATTCCAACATCATCTTTCTCCTTCAGTCCCTCGCCCGTGTGGCTCCACCAGGGCGCACGCCCTGAACTCGCCAGACACAAGCCCCGACGCAATGTGCGCACGCAGACCGCGCTTACGCACGCCAACACCGTTCCACGACGAGCAAAGAGAGCAACGGCACAGATCCCAAGCCGATCCTCTACGGATCCGTCGGGACAACATGCACGCTTTGGACTCCCCCCTGCCCCCTCGATTGAACGCAATCAACTGACACAACCGACGACTCAGCACCGGCGAGCCGGACTGTAATGAAGCGCAGAACGCGCGTCAAGGGAGTTCTCCCTACGCCGTCACCAGAATCTCGCCACCCCCCAAATGGATATGCCGCCGCCTCAGCGGTGCTGCCACAGGCACTTGCGCATCACCATGCGAATGCCGCTCGAATCGCGTGACGCCTGAGCGCCAACGCTCGCGGAACTTTCTTGCCTCCATCCAACTACAAAAAGCCGACACCCCGATGAACCGGGTGTCGGCCAGAGACCCTTCTGCGCGTCCCCCGGGGATCGATCACGCTCGGAGGAAGGTCGCCCAGCCTTACCGCCGCGGGCGCACGGGTCGCTCTTGCTGATCCCGACCATCCATCGGCGCCCCGCGCGCAGGGCCCCCGGGCCCACCACCCTGCGGCCCTCGTCGGAATGAGGGATCCGGCGCCCCTCTCCAAAACCGCGGGATCGAGGGGAACGCCTCGGTGATGACGTAGTAGTACGTCCCCTCGGGAAACTCGGGCGTCACCCCGAACCGCCCGTTGCACTCGTCCAGATCACCGGCGCCGTTCACGTACTCCCAGTCAGCGGAGAACGTGCCATCGAACGCGCCCCCAGGCCCCTCCGGCGGGTCGGGTCGCTCTCCAGTGCGAACGCGGTAGCTTGATTCGAGCGCCGTGATCTCAGACCCCGCGTCCATCGGATTGGAATACCCGACCGGCCCGTAGATCGGGAATCCGTCGGCGGCCCACCCGAGGAGAAGCATCCGGTCCTCCCCCTCGTCCCCGCGGAGCTTCTCGATCAGGCCGATGGGGAGTCCGTGGTAGTGATACTTGCCCGTCGGCTGCACGTGGGCGTTGTTGGCGTCGATGCCAAGGTCCACGCCCCCGGCGAGCGCCTCGTAGTTCCAGGCGGATCGCGCCCCGAAGGATCGCCCCTCCGGAGTCCAGAACTCCCCCGTGCCGGCGTCAAAGATCACGCCGTTCACGGCCACACCGAACTCCGGACGAGCCGGGGTGAGCCGATCGCTCGGCTCGGGATTGGCCGGGACACGGAAAGCGATCTCCTGCGGACGGAGCGCGTTGGGATTGCCCTGGTTGGGAAACTCTCCCGTCTCATGGTTTGGCAGGCCGTTGGACCGGATGACGCGGTGCTCACCTTCGATCGTGATCGAAACCTCCGCGGGTGGCAGTTCGACCTGCTCCATCGGCGTGGGTGTTCGCGCGGGGAGGGCCCGCCGGTCCGGCTGAGTGCTGCTCGAGTGATCCGGGTGGGCCGCGCCCCCTCCGGCCGCGGCCATCAAGAGCGAAATCGCGGCGACAGCGTGCGTGCGCATCGTGAACCTCCGTGTGGGATGGGAAATCCGCGTCGGGTTGGTTTCCCCACCCGACGCGGTGTGAGTGATCAGTTCGCGCATCCAGCGTCGAAGGCGACCAAGAAGAGGCTGACGTCGGTAAAGCTCAGCACGCCGTCCCCGTCCATGTCCGCCTCCAGATCCCCTCCCCCGAACCCCTGAAGGAACGCGGAGACATCGGCAAAGTTCAGGACACCAAACGGCGGGGCGAGGTCCGCGATACACGGCGACGCGATCGAGAAGACGTCGTCCTGCAGCTCGTCGCCGATGCTCGTGTTGAGCCGGATGATCTCGGCAAGGGTCAGCGATTCCACCTGGTTCACCAGCGGCGCGGGGAGGTACGACTCGTACCAGAACCGATCCCCGTCCCGCAACCGGATGAACTGATCCCGCAGCACGCGGTAGAGGGTCTCACCAACGAAGGCCCCAGGACGGTGACGCTCGGCCAGCAGACCCACCCAGGGATCGATCTGATCGACGCTGGCGTACGCGGACGCCAGGCGTCCGGCGACGACGGGATCGGGGTTCACCTGCTCAAAGCTTGTGGCGGGCGGACGCCCAAAGGCGACGCGGACCGCGTTGTAGCTCGGCAGGCCATGATCCCGTCCGCGCTGAATGTTCAGCGACGCCAGGTCGAACCCACCGGCGCCGGGAGGCCCAAAGAGAAAGTTGCGGATGTCGTCCACGACGTAGGCGTCGATGTCCTGGGCGTGCTGACTGGCCAACCCGCGCAGGAGGGAATCGATGCCGTTGCTGGTGACCTCGGAGGGCGCAAAGAACGCCGAGGCCAGGTCGAGATGGCCCGCCGCGATCTCATCCCCATTCGCGTCGAGCCGGAGAATCTGCGTCGAGAGCATCGTGTGACCCACGCGGTAGGCGGCGGTCGCAAAGACGTTGGCGATGCTCGCGTTCACCTCCGGTCGGTACCCCTGGTACGGAGGAATCGCGTTTCGCCCCAGGAGTTTGGGGAGAAACTCGTTGAACGTGATCGCCTGCATCTCGGCGCCGACGATGGCCCGTGCCCGCTCGAAGATCTCATCTCCCGAGAAGTCCGGGTTCGCCTGCGCGATCTGCTCCGCGAGCCGGTTGTGCTCACGCACGAAGAGCGTGTGCATCGCCGTGAGGCCCACCTGCTCGTTGGCGCGGATATCCCCGGCGAGGAAGTACGAGGGGTCCGACGAGGTGGGCGCGTTGTCGAAACCGTTGACGTTGAAGGGGAGCAGGTCCCCCGCGCTCGTCTTGAGCTTGCCTGTTCCGTCGAGGGTTCGGAGTTCGTGCGTCCGCTCCTCCTCAGACCCGTACACGTTTGAAGCGTCGATGTAGGCCGTCAGCAGGTTGAACTGCTCTCGGACGCCCTGCTCCAGCGTCCACGCGGAGCGGTCGAGCGGGATGGTGGCCGTCCCGGTCACAAACGGGTCGAACCACATGTCCCCGGTGGGCACGGGGATATCGAACGCCTCCCCGGGGTCCGTGATGGGCGTCTCATCGATGTCATGATCGACGAACTGGCCCCACTGCCAGATGAAGTCGGAGTACCCGCGCGTGTTCGGGATGGAGACGTCGTCCTGGGCCACCACCAGATTGCTGATGAGGCGGGCGCTGGGCCGGTCCGCGCCGGAGGGGGTCCCAACGCCGTCGGCGTAATCGGTGGGGACGACGCGGATGAACTCGGCGCCCGCCGCGCCCCACTCGGGGTGCATGAGGTTGTTGCCCGTGCCATCGATGGAGCGGAACTCAAGGGGGAACATCGCCCGCC
>MRWG01000260.1_pt1 | contig 83119 bp, 69 predicted proteins | sample 1013341 | NCBI WGS metagenome assembly MRWG01 (sample SAMN06117577, study PRJNA244670) | biofilm metagenome | biome: Water; feature: Cathode Biofilm; material: Biofilm; isolation source: microbial consortium enriched at the cathode of a solar microbial fuel cell | place: USA: District of Columbia ...
CGATGATCCCGACACGCAACGGCGCCATCCCGCCCGCCCCCGAGCGACCGATCGCCGGCGCCGCGACCAGCCCTCCAACGCCCGCGGCGGTCGCCGCCGCCACAAACTCGCGCCTGGTCATGCCCGCATCACTCGTCATCGCCGACTCCCTCATTCTCAATCGAATCCACCACAAACCGAAATCCGACCCAGCCGCAATCGGCCAGCCACCACGCGCTCTTCGGAATCTGCGGATCGCTCGTGTTCCAGCTCGACGCCTGCATCTGGCTCGACACGGGCGTGCACGCCCCCGCTTCCTCGCGGAAGGACCCGCCCATGGCGACGGGTCTTCTCGTGTCCGTCACCACCCACTCCGCCACGTTCCCGAGCATGTCGTGCAGGCCAAAGCTGTTGGGCCGCTTCTGGCCAACCGCCTCGGTGGAGTTATCCGTGTTCCCCTCGAACCAGGCGAAGTCCCCCAGTTCTGCGTCGTCGGGAAGCCCATCGGTTTCGCCCGTCCCCCCGCGGGCCAGATAGGTCCACTCCTCGCGCGTCGGCAGCCTCGCCGCCAGACCGGTCCTCGCCTCCAACCAGGCGCAGAACGCCTCCGCGCCGGCGCGCGTCATCCCGATCGCGGGGTACCCCGCATGCCCGTACCCCCGGTCCGGTGGGACGTACGGCTTGCTCGGCCTCGAAACGCCGTCCAGTCCTTCCCCCTCCGCCTCATCAAGCCCGAAAACGAACACGTCGTACAGGTCCCAGGCCACCTCGGTCCGCAGCACCCAGAGCGACCCGACCTCGACCAACGCCCCCTCCGCTGACCGGACTTCCCCCCCCGGACAACGGACCAACTCGAACTCCACCGCCGTCCCCGGCACGCGCCGCGTCAGCGTCTCAGCCGCGGCGTCGATCTCCTGTCCCACCGCCACGCCACCCATCCATGACGCTACCGTGAATGCCATGATCCGGGTCGAGACTCGCAGACTGATCATGCTCGCGTTCATCCTCGCCCTCACGGGGACCATCTCGGGGTGCGCCACACCCGGCGCCGAACTCCGACCCGGGCAGACGGAGGCTACCGCCTCCCGCTTCGAGTACGCAAGAGTGGTCATGGGCAGCCGTGCCCGAATCGTGCTCTACGCCGACAACGAACCCGACGCGGCCCGCGCGGCGCGTGCAGCCTTCGACGAGATGGACCGCCTCAATCTCGTCCTGAGCGACTACACCGACAGGAGCGAGGCCATGCGTGTCTGCGCCGCCCCCCACGCCACGCCCCATCCCATCAGCGCCGACCTGCTCGACGTCCTCCAGAAGTCCCGCCTCGTCCATCAGGCCTCCGGGGGCGCGTTCGACCCCACCCTCGGCGCCCTCACCCGCCTCTGGCGTGAATCTTTCCGATCGACCCGACTCCCTTCCCCCGGCGCGTTGGGCCACGCCCGCGCCTGCTCCGGCTTCCACCGGATCGCCATCGATCCCCGGGCTTCAACCCTCACGATCCTCACCCCCGGCCTCCTTCTCGACTTCGGCGCCATCGGCAAGGGCTACGCCGCCGACCGCGCCCTCCACACGCTCGCCGAGCAGGGCTTTCCTCAGGCCCTGGTCGACCTGGGCGGCGACCTGGCCCTGGGGGATCCGCCGCCAGACGCCCCCGGCTGGCGCATTGACGCGACCGACGACCGTTCCGACACCCCCCGCACGCTCCTCCTCGCCAACACCGGGCTAGCCACGTCCGGAGACCGGTACCGCTCGGTCACCATTGGGGGCGTTCGGTACTCCCACATCCTCGACCCGAGCACGGGTCTTGGCCTGCGCTCCGCCCACGCCGTCACCGTGATCGCCGAGGAGGCTTGGCTCGCCGACGCCCTCGCGAGCGCCGCGAGCGTGCTCGGCCCGACGGACGCGGCACGGCTCAGCGCCCGCTGGCCCAGCGCCGAGTTCATCTGGTTCGCGCCCCAGGCCGTCCCATCTTCCGCCGAGGACTGACCCCACGCCCTCGCCCGCGGTCACCCGCTCGCGTTGGCCCGTTCGCTCCAGGTGGCGGCGTCTTCTGTCTGCCCCATCACCTCGTAGAGATGGGCCAAGTCTCGGGCCACCTCCGAAACATGGCGGTGCCCCTCCCCCAGGGTCGCCACGAAGTGCCGATGCGCCCGCAAAAGCGAGGCCTCCGCCTCCTCATGGCGTCCCAGTTCGGTGAGGCTCCGCCCGCACATCATCCGGCACACGCCTGAGAAAAAGTGATCCGGGTAGTGGGTCTCAAATCCCTCGCCCACCTCGGCGTACGCCCGCGCCGCCTCGCCAAAGAGCGAGCGGTCGTAGTCCACCTTCGCCAGATTCATGCGGGAGAGCAGGGTGTCGAAGTGATCTGGTCCCAGCACACGGCGTTGGATCTCCAGTGTCCGGGCGAGCAGTTGCTGCCGTTCCTCCATCCGCCCGACCCGCCCGTACATCGTGGCCAGACTGCTCGACGCCGAAAGGGTCCGCCGGTGCTCCTCACCCAGCACCTGAGTGCGCACGCGAATGGCCTCCTCAAGAAGTTCGATGGCCTCCTCGGTACGTCCCAGCCGGAAGTACGTGACGCCGAGGTTCACCATCGCCAGCGCGGTTTGTCGGTGCGCATCCCCGTACAGACGGCGAGAAGCCGCGAGTGCCCGCGGGAGGATCTTGGCCGACTGTTCCGTGCGCCCGGTGTAGTTGTAAACCACCACCAGGTTATTCATCGTGGAGATCGTGTCCTCGTGGTCTTCACCGAGCACGCGTGAGCGACGCTCAAGGGCTTCCGTCAGAATCGGCTCTGCTTCCGGATGGAGACCGCGACCCAGCAACGCGGCGCCCAGGTTGTTGAGCGACGCCATCGTCTGCGGGTGGTCATTCCCCAGTTCCTGTCGCTGCAAGGCAAGCAGCTCCCGGATCCGCGCCTCCGCCGCCTCATAGTCCGCCCGATCCATAACGACCGAGTTGATCTCCATGCGGCATCGCATCGCCTCCTCGTCCCGCTCCCCGCGTTCACGCTCATACAACACGAGCGCCCGTCCGAGCTGCTCCTCCGCCTCATCGAGCCGGCCCAGACGCCGGTAAGCGCGCCCGATCGTCTTCCGGACGCTTGCTTCCGCCAGCGGCGCCTCCCGGAACCTCCCCTCGATCCGACCCACCGCCTTGTCCAGCGCCTGGGCCAGCGTGATCTCACGATCCGGCTCATCGTCCGGACTGGCCAGGCTCACCAGGTCTTCGGTCAGAAAGTCATTCACGGCACTGGCGATCACCCGCTGGCGTTCGGACTCCGCCAGCGCCCGCGTCTGCCCCACGGCGTACCGAGCCGCCACGCCAGCGCCGACCATCAACGCGACCAGGGCCACCCCCACGCCTCCCACGAGCGCCCGGTTGCGTCTGGCGTATCGGGAGAGCTGGTAGAGTGTCGTCGCCGGGCGTGCCGTGATCGGTTCGTTCCGGAGAAAGCGACGGAGGTCTTCCCCAAGGTCGTGCGCCGACTGGTACCGTCGGCGTACGTCCTTCTCCATCGCCTTCCGAACGATCGTCTCAAGATCTCCCCGAAAGGTTCGGTTCACGCCCGAGAGCGCCGTCGGCTCTTGTTCCGAGATCATCCGGACCGCCGCCGGGATCTGCTGGTCCGTCAGGTCGTAGGGCGCCTGCTCGGCCAACAGCTCAAAGAGGACCACACCCAACGCGTACACGTCCGACCGGGTGTCCACATCACCCGCCCGCCCCAGCACCTGCTCCGGGCTCATGTATGCCAACGTCCCGATCAGACGCCCGGCCTCGGTCAGCACCGAGGTCACCCGTGCGTCGGCGTCCAGCACCCGGGCCACGCCGAAATCCAGCACCTTCGGCTGCCCCGCGTCGTCCACACAGATGTTGCTCGGCTTGAGATCCCGGTGGATCACACCCCGCTGATGGGCGTGATGAACCGCATCGCAGACCCGGGTGAAGATCTCCAGTCGCTTCCGCGTCGGCAGTCCATGCTCCCGGGCATACCGCACGAGCGGCGCCCCATGCACAAACTCCATCGCAAAGTACGGGCGGAGGGAGGCGCCATCGTCGAACGTATCCGCCTCGTAAATCTGCGCGATATTTGGGTGCTGAAGCCGCCCCAGCACCTCCGCCTCAAACTCGAATCGCTTGCTGAGTTTCGCCGAGGCCATGCCCGGACGCATGACCTTGATCGCCACGTCTCGCCGGGGGTGATCCTGCTCGGCCAGGTACACGACCCCCATCCCGCCCAGCCCGAGCCGCCGCTTTATCCGGTAGCGTCCGATCGTCTCCGGCACACCGAGCACACACCCGGGCCTCGAGTCCTCGCCCTCCTTCTCCGCCAACACCCCAGAGTCTTGGTCGTGGTACGCCAGCAGCTCCCGGACCCGTCGGCGCACGCCCTCGGGCTCACCCGATTCCTCGATCCGTTCCTCGCGCGCTTCGGGCGACAACGACCGGACCGCCTCGAAAAGGGCCGCAATGCGTTCAAAGGACGCGCCCTCCGTCATGACTCGTGCTCCGCCAATCTCGAGCGCAGCCAGGCCCGCGCAAAGTACCAGTCCGCCTCCGCCGTCCGCTCGGCGATCCCCAAGTGGCGCGCCGCCTGCGCGCCGGTCAGCCCCCCAAAGAACCGAAGCTCGACGACCGAAACCTTGCGCGCGTCGTGCTTCTCCAGCTCGCGCAATGCCTCGTCCAGTGCGAGCAGGTCCACATCCTCCGGCGCCGCCGCCTCGCCCGCCTCGGAGAGCGAGACCCGAATCCATCCGCCCCCACGCTTCTGACTCGCGCGGCGCCTGGCATGATCCACCAGGATCTGGCGCATCGCGTTCGACGCGAGCGCCTGAAAGTGCGCCCGGTCATTCCACGCCGCCCCACCCTTCCCGCTGGCGAGCTTGACGAAAGCCTCATGGACCAACGCCGTGGGCTGGAGCGTGTGATCCTCGCGCTCCTGGTGCAGGTAGGCCGCCGCGAGTCCACGCAGCGCGCCGTACACCTCCTCGGCGTGCTCCATGCCGATCTCCCGATCTCCGGTGTGTGATTCTGGGCGGTGCGACAGGCTGATCGGTCCCTTCACAGGAATCTCAAGATTCCGATGCGGAAGCACACGCCGATTGTCGCTTCTCCCTCCAGACAAAGCAAGCACCCACCGTGAGCATCCGACGCGGACCTGGAGAACGTCATGAGAGAATCCCGATGCCTGGGGCGCCTCGCCGCCCTCTCCCTCGCCTTGTGCGTGGGAACCACCGTCGCGAGCGACACCACGTTCACTTACCAGGGAAGCCTGCGCGACGCGGGATCGCCCGCCGAGGGAGCGTTCCCGATGACGTTCCGCTTGTTCGATGCGCCGTCAGGGGGGACGGCGATCGCGAGCATCAACGCGGGCAGCGTCACGGTTCACGCGGGGATCTTCAGCGTCGATCTGGACTTCGGCGCCAACAACTTCAACAACGCGGACCGCTGGCTCGAGATCGTCATCAACGGCGTCACCCTCACCCCTCGCCAGCCCATCAACCGCGCCCCCTACGCCATCCAGTCCCGCGGCATCTTCGTGGACGACGAGGGGCGGGTCGGCCTCGGCGGAACCCTCACCTCCGAACTGCTCACCCTGCGCGACGAGGACCCGAACATTCTCATGCTCTCCCAGGGGAACAACTTCGGGCCGAAAATCACCATGCGCAACACGGCGAGCGGGATCTCAACCATCCACGGGCGGATCATCTTCGATGACGGCGCCCAACTCGCCTCCATTGGTTACGTCAAGCCCCTCGGCGCCCCCTGGGGCTTGAGCTTCAGCGGCGCCGCGGAAACGAACCTTAAAATCACCAACGACGGCCTCACCGGGATCGGCGGCGAACTCGATCCCCAGGCCACGCTCCATGTTCAGTCCGAGGACCAGGGGCTCTCCGACGCGAACTTTGTGCACGACGATCTCGTGATCGAATCCGCCGACGCCGCACTCGGCGTCTACAGCAGCGGGATCGGAACCCGCGGCTCCGCGTTGGTGCTCGGCGAGGTCAACAACGGGACCCTCGCTGACAAGTGGGCCATCGGTCGCAACACGAACACCGCGGACGCCGCCCTCCTTTTCAAGTACGGGGCCAATGCCAACTGGGCCCTCAACACCAGTTTTTTCAACATCGAGACCAACGGCGACGTCTCCGTTTCCCCGGGCGGACGCCTCGGCGTGGGCACCATCGACCCCCAGGCCACCCTCGACGTTGCGGGCAACGCCAGGGTGCACATCCTTGAGGTCGTCGGCGCCGACCTGGCCGAACGCTTCCCCACCTCCGATCCCGAGCCCCCCACGCCCGGCGCCGTCCTGGAGATCGACCCTGACAATCCCGGGCTCCTCCGCCTCGCCCGCTCCCCGTACAGCCGACTCGTCGCCGGCGTCGTCAGCGGCGCCAACGGCCTCCCGGCCGGCGCCATGATGGGCAACCTCCCCGGCATGGAGGACGCCACGCCGATCGCCCTCTCCGGTCGCGTCTGGGTCCTCTGCGACGCCACCCAGCACGCCATCAACCCCGGCGACTTCCTCACCACCTCCGCCACCCCCGGGCACGCCATGCATGCGGCGGACTTCGACCAGGCCGCCGGGGCGGTCATTGGCAAGGCCATGACCAAGCTCGAGCAGGGCGAGACCGGTGTGGTTCTCGTGCTCGTGGGTCTCCAGTAACTCCCCTTCAAGGAGAACCCCCATGCTCCCCACCGCAATCCTCGTCGGCGCCCTCATGACGACCACCGAAGGCGCCGCGCAGAGCCATCCCGCCCCGACCGCCCAACCTCGAACCGTCTACTGCGGCACCGACTCCATCCTGCGGGGTGGAGGGATGATCAACGACGGATGGGACGGCCCGGGTCAGAACGCCACCACCCTCTTCTGGCACATCGAGAACTACTCGCCCGACCTCCCCGTCACCCAGCAACGCAACGCCATTGAGGACGCCCTGCTTACCTGGGCGGGCGTGGTCCAGATCCACTTCATCGAGATCGCCTCGCCCAACCGAAACCGGTCAATCGACCTCCGATTCACCACCGGCGACCACTGCGCGATCGAGAACGCCGAGTGCGGCGATCCCGACTGCGCATTCAACGGCACCGGCGGCGTGCTCGCCCACGCCGGTTTCCCCCCCGGGGGCAACTCCCTCTGCGGCGGCGTCCTCACCGAGTCCTTCGCCGGCAATGTGCACTTCGACGAGGCCGAGACGTGGGAGGCTGACGACTTCTTCTCCGCCAGAATGAGCCTCGCCCTCATCACCGCCCACGAGGTCGGTCACTCTCTCGGCCTTCTGCACGATCTGGACACCAACGCGCTCCACATCATGCGCCCCACGTTCAGTGGTTCCGACGGTCTCCAGGCGCCCTCCGCCTCCGACATCGCGCACCTCCGCTCGGGATACGCCGCCGGTGTCGGAAGCATCACCCGCCTCGAAGACTCCGGGATCTGGACCAACAGCGCGTGGCAGGGTTTCGAGGCCGGTCTCCCCGGCGAGCCATTCAACACCCTCACCGAAGCCGTCAACGCGCTCCCGCCGGAGATCGACGGGATGACCATTCACGTCGTCGGCGGGCTCTACCCCGAAAACCTGACCATCTCCGAGCCCTGCACCATCACCGCCGAGATCAGCACCGCCTTCATCGGCACGCCGTAAGGGAGCCCCCATGCCACGCGCCCGCCTCATCCTTTTCTCGCTCGCCACCCTCGCGCCGGCCGCCCACGCCCAGCCTTACACCATCGAGGCCTACACCATCGACGGGGGTGGCGGCGTCTCCTCCGGTTCGCCCTTCACGCTCTCCGGAACGATCGGCCAACCCGACGCCGGTCCCATCCTCACCGCCGGTTCCTTCGAACTCCAGGGCGGATTCTGGGCCAGCGCCACCGCCGGGCCCTGCAACGCGAGCGACTTCTCACCCCCCTACGGAACGCTGGACTTCTCCGACGTCATCGCCTTCCTCACCGACTTCGGCGCCGAACAGCCGCCCGCGGACCTCTCCCCGCCGTTCGGAACCTACGACTTCTCCGACGTGCTCGCCTTCCTGACCGCGTTCGGCGCTGGCTGTCCCTAACCAACCCGCCCGCAAGCAAAGTGCATCACGCCCCGCCGGCTCGCGCTGGCTGGGGTCTTTTCCCGTCAGGACGCGCCGCGCCACCCGGGTACACTCAGAAGCCGACCGAGCCCGGTCGGCCTGTCCCCGACGCCAGGAGGCGCCCATGACGCTCCGACTCATCGCCACGCTCACGCTCATCCTCACCGCCGGCTGCGTCTCGATCGAGACACGAAGCCCATCGAACAGCGGGTCGACCGGCCGCAGCTATGAGCCGGGGCTGCGCAGCGACGCCGACACCCCGCGCGTCGTCAACGCCGCGGTCGGCGCTCTCTCACACGAGTTGCAGGCCCAATACCCCCAGATGGCTCGGATGGCCCAGCTCCCCCCCTCGCAGATCCACCCCCGCCTCGGTCACAAGACCGCCACGCAGGGCATCTTCGAGTCCGAAGTGCGGCTCTCCCTTCGCGAGCGCGCCAAGAACCAGTTCCTCCGGGTGGTCAGCAGCTACCAGCGGAAGTACGGCGCCGCACCCTGGGGCGTCTACTGCGATGAGATCCGCGTCGATCCCGCCCCAAGCTTCAATCCGTTTGAACTCTTCTGGCTCTCCCGCACCAACCGGGCCTACCGGGGCGTCAGCTCGGAGCAGTTGCTCGCGCGCTCCGACGCGCTCGCCGCGTGCATCGCCCAGATCCAGCTCGGATTCCATGACGCCGCACGCCATCTGCGAGAGACCGAGGGCATCGAGGTGGCCCCGATCGCGGGGCTGACCCCCGGACCGAAGCAGCGCGACCAACGCACCCTTCAAAGCTACGAAGACGCAGCGGCCGCCTTCGCCGCGCGGCACCCCAACCTCAACATCTCCTGGATCGTGATCTGGGATTACTGGGGCCAGGGCGCCGACCACGACGCCGCCGGCTTCGCCCGTCGGTCCGCCGCATGGTGGCGAGCCAACCGCGCGGCCTACCAGAGCCCCGTCATCCGGGTCGCCCGTCCGGTGAAGATGAGCAACAAGGGCCAGGTCGTCGCCGGCGCCGATGGACGCGCCGAGGCATGGAGCGCCGAACAGCTCGACGCCTGGTGGGACGCCACCCCCAGCCCGCCCAACGGCGACCCCAAGGGCATCTGGGGAGTCAGCGACGGCGCCAATCGCGCCAACTTCCAATCCACCGCGCCCCGGGTGGCCGCACACATGATCAGACGCGCTTCGGAATAGCCCCCGCCTGTCCCCGGCGACAACCCGGACTCACGCCGGCTTCGCCGCCACCTCGGGCGCGTCCGCCGCGGGGAACACGCAGAGATCACTCGGATCGGCGCCGAGCGTCACCAGGTCATTCACCCGAACGCCCGGGTTGTACCGGACACGCGCGATCGCCCCCGCGCAGGACGCGGTGTCAAAGAGAAGGTCCATCTCGTCCCCGAGCACCTCGACCGACCGCACCTTCGTGCGGAACTCCGCCGCGTCCCCCGGGCTCGCCTCGGCCTCAGGGATGACTCGGAATCGCTGCGGTCGCACCCCCACCGTGATCGCCTCGCCATCCCGAAGGTTCTCCGTGCTCCGCAGCGGGAACTCGAGCGGCTGGCCCGCGCCATCCGCTTCCCGGAAGACCCAACGCTCACCCTCACGCCGCGCCTCGCCCCGGAACAGGTTCATGCGGGGCAGGCCGATGAACGTGGCGACGAAGGGAGAAACCGGGCGTTGGTAGACCTCCAGCGGCGTCCCCACCTGCTGCACCACGCCGTCCGACATGACGACGATCCGGTCGCCGAGCGTCATCGCCTCTTCCTGGTCATGCGTCACGTAGATCGTGGTGGTGCCCAGCCGCTGGTGCAACAGCTTCAGTTCCGTACGCATCGAGGCTCGGAGCTTGGCGTCCAGATTCGAGAGCGGCTCGTCGAACAGGTAGACCGCCGGCTCCCGAACGATCGCCCGCCCGAGGGCCACGCGCTGACGCTGCCCCCCCGAGAGCTGGCCCGGGCGCCGGTCAAGCATCTCCGTGAGCCCGAGCATCTCCGCGACGCCGTCCACCCGCGAGGCAAGCTCCCGCCGCCGGATGCCCCGCAGACGCAGCGCAAAGCCCAGGTTCTGACGAACCGTCATGTGCGGGTAGAGGGCGTAGTTCTGGAAGACCATCGCGATATCACGGTCCTTGGGGGACACCTGATTCACCACCCGGTCCCCGATCCGCATCGTCCCCTCAGAGATCGATTCAAGCCCCGCGATCATTCGGATCGTTGTGGACTTCCCGCACCCCGACGGCCCCACGAGCACGACGAACTCACCGTCCTCGATCTCCAGCGAGAGGTCCCGGACCGCGTGGTACCCGTCCGGGTACCGCTTGTTGACGTGCTCAAGTGTGACGGATGCCATGGGCAGAGCCTAGCGGGCCGAAACCGAATCCGACAATGACCGGCTACCCTCCTACTCCCCGATCGACGGCCTCCGACCCGGAGACCTGACCCAATCAGCCAGAGGAGCGAGCCGATCCATGCCTGTGCCAGCGAAGTTTGTGTGGGGGGTCGCCTCGTCGTCCTACCAGATCGAGGGCGCCACCCACGCCGATGGGCGATCTCCGAGCGTCTGGGACACGTTCTGCCAGCGGGAGGGAGCCGTCTTCAACGCGGAAACCGGCGACACCGCGTGCGATCACTACACCCGATACGAAGAAGACGCCCAACTGATCGCGGACCTGGGCGCCTCCGCCTATCGCCTCTCGATCGCCTGGTCCCGCGTGCTCCCCGAGGGGCTCGGGCAGGTCAACGAGAAGGGCCTGGCGTTCTATGACCGGCTCGTGGACGCCCTGCTCGCCCGGGGCGTGCAGCCCTGGATCACCCTCTACCACTGGGACCACCCGCAGGCCATCCAGGACATGGGCGGGTGGATGAACCGCGAGTCCAGCGACTGGTTCGCGGAGTATGCCGCCGCCGTGGTCGCCCGACTCTCCGACCGCGTGTCGAACTGGATGACCCTCAACGAGCCCCAGATTTTCCTCGGGCTCGGACACATCGACGGCGTGCACGCGCCCGGGCTGAAGCTCTCCCGCGCCGAGTCCCTCCAGGCCTCGCACCACGCGCTGCTGGCCCACGGCAAGGGGGTTCAGGCCATCCGCGCCAACGCCTCCAACGCCGCGCACATCGGCTGGGCGCCCGTGGGCGATGTCGTCGCGCCCATCGACGACTCCCCCGCTTCCATCGACGCCGCCCGTCAGCTCATGTTCACCATCCGCCAGACCGAGGGGAACTGGGCCTTCAACAACCCCTGGTTTGCCGACCCCGTCGTCCTCGGCCACTACCCCCAGGACGCCCTCCAGGCCTTCGCGGGCGACACACCCGAGATCCGCGACGGGGACATGGAAATCATCAGCCAGCCGATCGATTTCTACGGCATGAACACCTACACCGCCGCCCGCGCGCGCATGGGCGCAGACGGTCCGGAACTCGTCGAGTTCGAGCCCGGCTTCCCCCGAACCGCGTTCGGATGGCCCGTCGTCCCCGAGGCGCTCTACTGGGGCCCCCGCTTCCTCAACGAGCGATACAAGCTCCCCGTCTACGTCACCGAGAACGGCCTGGCCTCGATGGACTGGGTCGGACTCGACGGGAAGGTCAACGACCCCGGCCGCATCGACTTTCTCGCCCGATACCTGGGCCAGCTCGAGCGAGCGATCGCCGACGGCGTGGACGTCCGCGGGTACTTCCAGTGGTCCATCCTCGACAACTTCGAGTGGGCCGAGGGATACAAGATGCGGTTCGGTCTGGTCCACGTGGACTACCAGACCCTCAAGCGCACTCCCAAGGCGAGCTACTGGTGGTACCGGGACGTCATCGCCCGGGGCGGGGTCTGATCGCGTTCTCGGCCCTCGTCATCCGCCGGCCCGGACCGCGGCGCCCAGCGTAACTGTTACTGCCACTGCCCCCTCCAGAGGGCTCGACGCCCCCCCACGCCCGGAACACCCCAGCCCCCGGACGGGACGCGGCGCCTCATGCCAGAAAAAGCCCGAACGTCCGCCATTTTGGCGTTTTTGCCCCAGAACTTCGCCGGTTTCGTGACCAAAGCCCTGTTGGCGTCCCTGAGGCTTCTTGGTATGCTCCCGAAACAGTTACATCACCCACCCCATGTCTGGGGCCATCTAGAGGGAGATCCTGCCAATGCTCGTTACCCGTACCCGTCGTTGGGAGCGTCTGGCGATCGGCGCCGCGCTCGCCACCATCGCCACGGGCGCCCACGCCCAGAATCTGCTCTCCAATCCCAGCCTGGAGATCGACGGTCCCGGCTTTGTGGTCTTTGAGGATTGGGTCCAGTTCAACAACGTCTTCGCCGACGAGAGCGTCGAAGTCGCCGCGCAGGATGGCCTGCAGAGCGCCAAGATGTTCGGCCAGTTCATTCCCGAAGGCCAGAGCGACAACGGCATCCAGCAGACCGTCGCCATCGTCCCCGGCGCCACCTACACCCTCACCGGGTACACCTTCGTGCCCTCCGCCGACGCCATCCAGTCGCTCGACCCTATGGGCAGCACCGGCGGCGGGGCCTTCGGCCACCTCGCCCTCGGCATCGTGGACTTCCTCAACTCCAGCGGCGTGGTCGTCTCGAGCGCCGAGGTTGAGGTCCATCAGGGCGGCGTGACCGCCACGGACCAGTGGGTCGAGTTCTCTCTGACCGCCGATGCCCCCGCCAACGCCACCGACGCCCGCGTCACCCTCCTGCTGATCCAGTGGGACCTCGCCTCCGGCGCCATCTTCTGGGACAACATCTCCCTCGAGGAGGGCGAGGCCGCCCCGCAGCCCTGCAACGCCGCTGACCTCGCCGAGCCCTATGGCGTCCTCGACTTCTCCGACGTCCTCGCGTTCCTCGGTCTGTTCGGGTCCGGCTGCCCCTAATCCGAGGCCAAGCCTCGAGGAGAGATTGATATGCAAAAGAGAGTGCTTCACACGGCCCCGGCGATGCTCCTGCTCGCCTCGGCCACCTCGTTCGGCGCCGCCGGAGAGATCATCTCCAACGGCGGATTCGAGCTGGGCTCCGGCGGTGACGCCACCGGCTGGAACGAGATCTCTGTGTTCGGCGGGGACGCCTTCGCCTCGACCACGCGCAGCGATCTCATGCCCGGCGCCGGCGACTGGGGGCTCCGCCTCGAGATCGCGGGCGCTTCCAACTTCGGTCCGCTCGCCGAGGCTCAGCACCAGACGAGCCTCAACTCGGTCGCCCCCGGACAGATGTTCGACTTCAGCGTGGATCTCAAGCGTGAGGGCGCCCTCGGCCCCGGCGTGGTGATGTTCCTTGAGATCCAGTGGCTCGACTCGGACGGCTCCGCCGGCGGCGGCGTCGTCGGCAGCTCCGGCGCGATCCAGATCGCCGGCCTGCTCTCCGAGAGCTACCAGTCCTTCGGCTTTGATGACATCGTCGCGGCCAACAACGCCGACGCCGCTCTGGTGATCCTCCGCCTCGTGGGCGGCGCCATCGACGGCTCCGACGCGATCGTCTACGCCGACAACGCCTCCCTCCGGGCCGTTCCCGCTCCCTCGGCCCTCGGCCTCGGCCTGGCCGGACTCGCCCTCGGCGCCCGTCGCCGGCGTCGCGTCTGACCCTCTCGTCTCGGAAACCCGAAGCTTCTCGCGAAGGCGGGGGTCCCATCGGCCCCCGCCTTCTTTGCGCCCCTGACCTACCCCTTCACGGCGCCCGCGGTCAGGCCCGAGATGAACTCCTTCTGCAGCAGCAGGAAAAGCACCGCGGGAGGCAGGACCGAGATCATCGTCCCGGCCATCAGCAGGCCGTAGTCCTGCTTGTACACCCCCTTGAGCTGCGACACCGCCACCGCCAGCGGAAACTTCTCCGACGACTGCAGCACGACCTGCGGCCAGACAAAGTTGTTCCACATCGCCAGGAAGGTGATGAGCATGAACGCCCCGAGCATCGGGCGCACCAGCGGCAGCACCACCGAGAAAAAGATCCCGATCTCCGAGCAACCGTCGATCCGCGCCGCGTCAAGCAGTTCCCGCGGCACCGACTGCAGCGTCGCCTGGCGGAAGAGGAAGACCCCGAACGCCGGCGCCGCCGCGGGAAGAATCAACCCCGCGAACGAGTCGAGCAGTCCGAGGTCGAACAGGAGCTGATACGTCGGGGCCAGCAGGAGCGGGGGCGGGATGATCAACGCCGTCAGCACCAGCAGCGTCACGACCCCCCGCCCGGCGAACCGGAGTCGGGCCAGGGCGTACCCACCGGCCGCCGCCGTCAGGGTCGCCACCAACGCCGTGACCGAGGAGAGAAAAACCGAGTTGAGCATCGCCCGCCCGATCCCCAGCTCCGTGAACAACCGCCGGTAGTGCCCCCACGTGAGCTTGTCCCAGCCGATCCCGAATGGCCCATCCCCCGGCGGGAGGAACATCGAAGAGAAGAAGTCCTCCGGCGCCTTGAGCGAGGCCACCACGAGCCACGCGAACGGGATCAGCGTGATCAACGCCAGCGGGATCAACGCCGTGTGCGCCGCGACGGAAAGCAGCATGGATGAGCGGTGGGTTCGCATGGCCTACCTCGGCGCCCTCGAAACACGGATCTGGATGAGCGCGAACGCCCCGAGAACGATCGCCAGCACCCAGCCGATCGCGCTCGCGTACCCGAGGTCGCCGACCTCGAACCCGCTCTGGTACAGGTACATCACGATGGTCAGGCCACGGTTCGCCGGCCCCGCGGTCGCGTTGAGCATGACATAGGGCAGTTCAAAGAGCTGCAAACTCCCGATGATCGAGAGCAGCACCACGAAGGAGGCCACGGGCCGGATCGCGGGGATCGTCACATGCCGGAACCTCGCCCACGGCCCGGCGCCGTCGATCGCCGCCGCCTCAAGCAGCGACTTGTCCACGTTCTGCAACGCCGCGAGAAAGTAGACCATGTTGAACCCGACGTACATCCACAGCGTGGTGATGATGAGCGTCGGCATGACGTAGGTCTGGAGCCAGGGGAAATCGAGACTGACCCCGAAGAGTTCGTGCAGAAGCTGATTGAGCAGCCCGGACCGCTTCTCGAACATGATGCTCGCCAGCATCGCCACGAACACCAGCCCCATCAGCTGCGGGCTGAAGAAGATCAGCCGGTACGCCCCTCGCCCCCAAAGCCCCGGCCGGTTGAGCAGCATCGCCAGCCCCAACGCCAAGGGAAGCTGGATGAACACCGAAGCCGCCGTGAAAATGAACGTGTTGCCCACCGCCTTCCAGAACAGCGGATCTTCCGCGAGGTTCCGGAAGTTCTGACCCCCCACCCACTCGGCGGCCTGCGGCCCGTACGTCTGCTGAAGCGTCAGCAACGCCGCCTTCCCGAGCGGGACCACGACGAACAGGACAAACACCCCCACGAACGGCGCGAGCAGCACCCACGCCGGAACGTTCCTCCCCCGTTCCCCCAGACCGCTCATGATCCAGGCTCCCGCTCCGGGGGGCTGAGAAACACGTTCCGACGCATCTGACGAAGCACCGCCTCCTGCGCCCCGCTCAACGCCTCGCGGCACTTCTCCTCCAGATCCTCCGCCTCGTACGTCCCGGTCGCTCGTGCCCACTCCGCCACACTCACCGCCGCGTCACGGAACCGGTCCAACGCGAGCTTCGTGTACGGCGACGAGGATCGCAGCGGCACGTTCGGAGCCTGCTCAACGTACATCCGCCCCTTCGCCTGCCCCGAGAAGAAAGCGTCCGGCTGGTCGAACATCGGGTCATCCCAGAACCGCTTGATCGGCGTCACGATGTCGTTCCGGGTATACAGCTCGCGCGCAATGGTCTCCGACAGGTACAAGTCTTTCGCGAGGGTCCAGGCCTCCTCGATCCGCTCCGACGTCTTCGGAATGCCGATCATCGTCCCCCCCCACACGCTCGTCCGCCGCCCCCCCGGCTCCCACGCCGGCAGGGGCATCACCTTCACTTTCCCCGCCAGGTCCCCGAGCTGCAGACGCCAGATGTTGCACATCCAATCCGGCATCAGGTACGCCACCGCGTACCCATCGAGCTTCAGTCGGTTCCCCGCGGCCGTGAAGTCCGGAACGTCCGCCGCCACGCGATCCGGCCCGACGCACCAGGAGATCATCTCCGCGAGCACCCGGGCGTTGATCGCCAGGTCCAGACAGGGCCGCTCCCGCTCGTCAAAGAACGCCCCCCCCGCCTGGAGAAGCAGCGTCTCCAACCGATCCCCGTCGGTCTCCCAGAGCGCCAGGGCGTACCGATCCGGACGCCCGTCCCCGTCGGCGTCCGACATCAGCGGGCGCATCACGCGGAAGAAGTCATCCCACGTCTCGATCGCGCCGACATCGATCCCCGCCTCCTCTACGAGATCCGACCGGTACGCCAGCAACACCGGGTGCACATCGTGCGGGAGCCCGAAGATCCGCCCGCGCGAGGTCCACGGGCTGAACGAGGGCCCGTTGATCTCCTCCAGCAGCCCCTCGTCTCGCAGGCGGTCCGTCAGATCAACGAACCCGACACTCTCGAGCGGCCCGGTGAACGCCTGCCCCGCCATCTGCCGCTCAACCTCGATCAGGTCCGCGGTCGGCAGGCTCGCGTGAAAGCCCGACATCATGCGGGTCTGCAGCGCCGGGATACCGATGATGCGCAGGTTGACGTTCGGCTCCTCGCTCCGCTCCCGTCGTTCGAGGACCGGCGCATACAGAAGCTCGTGCTCCGGCGAGAACATCCAAAGGTCAAGACCCGGGCGGGAATCGCTCGGCCAGACCGCCACCGCCACGCTCGAGATCACGGCGAGCGTGAGTATCACGCCCGTGCCGAGCGACAGACTCCGGAGCATGGACTCGATTGCCGATCGCATCGCGTGGCGTGGACCTCGGGCCGGGCTGGCGTTGAAATGGGCCGGCGCCTCGCAGAGCGGACGCCGGCCCGATGGTACCGACACACAAGTGATTGTGTGCCGATGAGGGGGCTTGACTCAGCGCCGGCGGCGCACGGACGCCATCGCGCCCATGCCCAGCAACGCCAGCGACGCGGGCGCCGGAACCTTCGTGAACGACGTGCCGTCGATCTGGATGAACCCTTCAAACGGCGCCGCGGTGCCGAACGTCGCGATCGCGATCACCGCGTTCGCCGCGACCGCCCCGGTCGGCGCCTCCGCCGAAACGCTGAACGCCTGGAAGTCACCGGTCAGCAGGTCCTGAATCGGCGTATTGAGCGCGAACTGGTCGCCGATGACGACGCCGCCCGCGTCCACCCACTCGATCCGGAACTCCGCGTTGATCCCGTTCTGCACGATCTCCCGCGCGAAGATCGAGAACTCGTACTCCATCCCCGCCTCGACCCCGACCTGCTGGACCACACCCGCGAACGTGTCCGGGGTGTTGAACGTGCCGATCTGCAGGACATTCGTCCCGTCGATCGGCGGCAGCTCGAAAACGGGCACAATCGATTCAACCATCTGGAACTCGGCGCCCCCGAAGAAGGCCGCCCAGTTCCCCGACGAGTTCCCGTCGTAGTTCACCGCGGCCTCAAAGCCCGCGTTCGACAGCAGGTTCTGAGCGCCGGCGTGCGAGGTTCCCAGGACGGAAACACCCGCGACAATCGCGATTCCGATGCGCTGCATAGCTCTTCCTCTCTTTCATCTCCCGCACCCGACCGGGTGCGTCTCTCCCACTCCTCCTCAGGGGATTCCTGCCCCGTCGGCGTGACTCCGGACGCCCTCTCCCGGGGCGTCGCTGACCTGGCCGTCCTAGGCCTGGCGTACGACCTGATTCCCCTCGGTCAGCCGGACGGCCACCGGGGGGCTCAGACTTGTGCTCCCATGAATGTTCAGGGTGGTCCGGTGCAGCTCGCGGCAGCTGTGATGCGCGTTCCCGGAGAGGGACCGGGTCAGCCACAACGCCGCCTCGTGCCCCAGACCCTGCGCGTCCTGACAGACCGCCGTGAAGTTCGGGTAGGTGCGCATCCGCACATCCCCGTCATCGAACCCGATGATGGAAAGATCCTTCGGCACACGCAGGCCCAACTGCAGGCACCGGTGCAACGCCCCCACCGTCGAGAGCGGGTTGGTGAAGAAAATCGCCGTCGGTGGGTCCTCGAGCTGCAGCAGGTGATCGAGCATCATGGCCCCGCCCTCCGGTCCGGCGGGCGCACGCACCGTCAGCTCCGGGTCGCGCTCGATGCCGGCGCTCTCCAGGGCCAGGCAGTACCCCTCCTCGCGGTCCTGGTGGTCCGAGTCCATCACGTTGTGGATCGCCAGCGCGATCCGCGTGTGCCCGATGTCCACCAGATGGTCCACCGCCTCGCGGCTGGTCGAACGCGACTCGCTGTCCACGAAGTTCACGTTCGGGTCGTCCGACCGGTCCGCGACCATGATCGACGGAAAGCCTTCCGCCGCGATCTCCGAGGCGAGCTTCGACGTCGCCTCGAGCGCCCGGATGATGACACCCCGGACGCCCTTGCGGTGGAAGAACTGGGTGTAGCTCTCCAGCGGATCCTTGTCACGGTCGAGGTTGATGATGGTGACGTCGTACCGCTGCTCGTTCGCGCCGCGCACGATGCCCGAGAGCATCAGCGAGTCGAAGTCCCCGTACCCCGCCTGCACGGGCCCGGTCGGGTAGACCAGACCGATGACGTTGGTCGGCCGCTTGCCCACCGAAGGGATGTACCCGGTCGATCGCGCCGCCTCGAGCACCCGCTGACGCGTCTCGGCGCTCACGTCGGGGTGGTTGTTGAGCGCCCGCGACACCGTCGCGACCGACACGCCCACCGAGTTTGCGATCTTTCGAACCGAAGACATCGTTCACTCACTCCTGCACGGATCAGCCGCCGTCCGGCTCCAGATCCCGCTCCTGGCGACGGTCGAGCGGGGACCAGAGCGCCGCGTACCGGCTCCGCTCGGTCTGGTCATCGAACAGCTCCTGCGGCCCGAATCCCTCGACATGCCCGTCCACAAACCCGAAGTTCGCCCGTCCCTCGCTCGTGCCAAAGGTATCGGATCGCGCCTTCGGATGGCGGTAATACGGGACGTACGACTCGGGCGTGCCGATCGCCTCGAACTCCGCCGGGCGGGTTCCCGCGTTCCAGTTCCCGTTGAGCGGGTTGAGGAAGTAGCTCTCGGGCACCCCATCACCGGCGCCGAAACGCCGACCGGGCAGCTCCAACTTGCCGATCGAGGCATTGGTGAACCAGTTGGTGTCCCCACCCTCGGATTCAATCTCGCTCCGCCACATCCCCCACGACTCGCCGAAGAGCATCATCTTGGCGGACTCATCGACGGCGTTGTCAAACGCCCGCCCGTTCTGGTAGCTCGCCTCCGCGGGGTTCGTGCCCGGCTTGTAGAGCTTCAGTGTGCCGGTCGTGAAGTTGGGCTCGTACTCCCCGACGGAAGACGCCCAGTAGTTCATCGAGTACGAGCGCCCCCCCTGCGGATGGTTCGGACAAACCACCACCCCGCCCCCCACGGTCTGATTCTCCAGGCTCTGGAGCGACAGGTTGCTGTAGTCCTGCTGGGGCAGGTACTGCCCGATTCGATTGACGTCATGCCAGACCATGTTCCGCTTGCCATTCTGCGGGTCGAGAACGTACGGCCCCCCGATGTTGGTCGGGAACGCGTCTTCAAAGTCGGTCGAGTACGTGATCGCGGCCAGCGTGACCTGACGAATCCGAGACTTGCACACCACGTCCCGCCCGGACTGACGAGCCGAACCCAAGGCCGGCAGCAGGATCCCGATGAGCAGGGCGATGATCGCGATCACCACCAGCAGTTCGATGAGCGTGAAGCCTCGGCGGGTGTTCATGTTCAGCCTCGGGGTGGGAACGGGCGCTTGATTCACCGGAACAGTTCCGGCAGTATGACGAGGTCGCGCCATCTTTGCAAGAGCGTCATCAAAGGTGTTATTCGACACTTCTAGGACTTCAGATGCAACTCGACACCCAGTCATCACCCTAACCCCCACCTCCTCTCCACCCCGCCGTTGTCCCCGCCAGCCTGCAACTGTTACACTCCGGCGCCCAACCATGCCCCCGAAAGGCCCCACCGGATGGATCTTCTGCTCGCACTTCCCCTCGCCCTGGCCCTCCTCTTCCTCCCCGCATGCTTCGGCCCCTCCCCCGAAGTCTCCGCCCCGACTCGAGTCGAGGTGCTCAAAACCCAGCACGGCTGGACCCTCACCCGCGACGGACGCCCCTACCTCGTCAAGGGCGCCGGCGGACACGAGCACCTCCAACGCCTCAAGGACGCCGGCGGAAACTCCATCCGCACCTGGGACGGCGAGGGAATCGACGAGCTCCTCGACGAGGCCCACGCCCTGGGCCTCACGGTCACCGTCGGCATCTGGCTCGAGCACGAACGTCACGGGAATGACTACGACGACCCCGAGACCCGCGCCGCGCAGCTCGCCAAGGTGGAGCGGATCGTGCGCGCATACCGCGACCATCCCGCCGTCCTCATCTGGGGGGTCGGCAACGAAGTGGAGATCGGCTCCGACATGGACAAGGCCTTCCGCGCCGTCGAGGAGGCCGCGGCCCTGGTCAAATCCCTCGATCCCAACCACCCCACCATGGGGGTGATCGCCGAGATCGGCTCGAACAAGGCCAAGAAAATGCTGGAAGCCTGCCCGAGCATCGACCTGCTGGGCATCAACTCCTACGCCGGGGTCACGTCCATCCCGCAGCGTCTCACGGCCCAGGGCGTGGACCACCCCTACCTCATCACCGAGTTCGGTCCGCGCGGGCACTGGGAAGGAGGCCTCACCCCGTGGGGCGCCCCCATCGAGCCCTCCAGCGCCGAAAAGGCGGAGATGTACGAGCGCCACTACACCGAGGGCGTCGCCTCCGAGATCCCCGGGCGATGCCTCGGCTCCTACGTCTTCCTTTGGGGACAGAAGCAGGAAACCACCGCGACCTGGTTCGGGATGTTCCTCGACACCGGCGAGGCCCTCCCCCCCGTTGACGTCATGCAGCGCATGTGGACGGGCGCCCCACCGGCAAACTCGGCGCCCCGCGTCGGCGCAATCAGGACCGACACCCGCCTTGACCGAACACCCCCCGGCACGCGCATGAGCCTGACGGCCGACATCTCCGACCCGGATGAGGACACCCTTCGGGTCGAGTGGCGCGTGGTCCGCGAGACCACCGACCGACGCATGGGGGGCGATGCCGAGCAGGCCCCGCCGGAGATCCCCTCCCGGGTCATCTCCAGCGACGCCTCTTCCGCGATCATCGCCGCCCCCGAGGAACCCGGGGCGTACCGCATCTTTGTCTACGCCTTCGACGAATCAGGAAACGCGGGCACGTCCAATCTCCCCTTCCGCGTGATCGAGCCCGACGCCGACACCCCCAGCGAGACCTCCCCATGAGTGCGCACAAGAACCGCCTCCCGATGACCCTTGGCGTGCTCGGGCTCGCCACCCTGGCCGCCCCCGCCCAGTACGAGCTGGTCTGGGCCGATGAGTTCGACGGGACCACCATCGCCGATCACTGGGAGCACCAGATCGGGACAGGCACGGCGTACGGCCTCCCGGCGGGTTGGGGCAACAACGAACTCCAGTACTACACCGATCAGATCTTCAACTCGTTCGTCAACGATGGGAAGCTGAGCATCGTCGCCCAGAACATTCCGTTTGGGGGGAGGCCCTACTCCTCCGCGCGCCTGCGCACGCTCGGCGCGTTCGAGGTCCGCTACGGACGCGTGGAAGCTCGCATCAAGCTCCCCAAAGGGCAGGGGCTCTGGCCCGCCTTCTGGATGCTCCCCACCGATTCGCCCTACGGCGGGTGGGCCTCGAGCGGCGAGATCGACGTCATGGAGTCGGTCAACCAGATGAACCGCATCCACGGCACGCTCCACTTCGGCGCCCCCTGGCCCAACAACGCCAGCACCGGCGGCACCCTCCAGGACGGAACCGACTTCTCGCAGGACTTCCACGTCTACAGCGTCGAATGGACCCCGGACGCCTTCACCTGGAGCGTGGACGGCGTGGCGTACCGCACCATCACCAGCAGCCAGTGGTACAGCAGCACAGCGCCCGGCAATGCGCGCGCGCCCTTTGACACTTCCTTCCACCTCCTGCTCAACGTCGCGGTTGGGGGAGACTTCCCCGGCGAGCCGAACGGCACCGCGTCCTTCCCCCAGCAGATGCAGGTGGATTGGGTCCGGGTCTACCGGATTGAGCAGGGTCCGTTTGGGGGGGCGCCCCACGCCCTCCCGGGCCGCATCGAGGCCGAGGACTTCGACGTCGGCTATCCCGGCGAGGCGTACCAGGACTGCGACCACGGGAACAACGGGGAGTCCTACCGCCTCGACACGGACGTGGACATCCAGCCCGCCTCCGAAGGGGGGTTCAACCTCGGATGGATGTGCGACGGCGAGTGGCTCGAGTACACCGTGGACGTCGCCAGCGCGGGCGAGTACGCGTTGCGCGCGCGCGTCGCGTCGCCCGGAGCGGGAGGGGCCCTCCGATTCAGCGTCGACGGTTCCCCTCTGGCGCCCGACCTGAGTATCGGATCGACGGGCGACTGGCAGAACTGGGCGACCATCGAGACCCAGGCGACCCTTGAGGCGGGGGAGCAAGTGATTCGCATGACGGGTCTGGGCGCGTCGTTCAACGTCAACTGGTTCGAACTCGAAGCGCTCTCGACGGGATGTTCACTCAGTGACCTGGCCGAACCGTTCGGGAGCCTGGACTTCTCTGACGTGCTCGCCTTCCTCGGCGCCTTCGCGGCGGGCGAGAGCCCGGCGGACCTCGCGGCCCCGACGGGCGTGCTGGATTTTTCTGACGTGCTCGCCTTCCTGGGCTCCTTCTCGGCTGGGTGCCCGTAAGGGCGACTGAACGTCCGAAGAAAGTTGGCAAATCCTGAGCGCCCGCCTGTCGCCCTGCGGCTGATGGGGTAGGCGGGGCGTGGACGTCATCCGACGTCCGCAGACCGCTCAGGAGGATCCGACCATGTATTTCAGCCACCAAGCGGGGTACCGACCTGCGGGCAGCTTTGAGGGCCCCGCCCGCGGGTACATGCCGTACGACGACGGGGGCGTTTACCCCCCGTACGGGTACCCTCAGGATCGCGCCTTCCACCCGTACCCGTACGCGCCGATGGCCCCGCGGGGCATTGGGTATGGCGCCCCGACGCCGGGCCCGACCTGGGCGGCTCACGCCCCCTCATCGGGCGCCTCGACCGCCGGGGGGGATGGAAGCCAGGACGCGTCGTTCGTCGCCCACCTGACCCACGCTGATCTGGCCCAGGAGTTCGCCTGGGTCCCGGGGGCGCTGCGCGACGCCGCGAACTCGATCGAGTCGGGGAACGAGGTCGATCGCCTGCGGAGCGAGGGACGGGTGCGCGGGGTGATCGGGTACCTGAAGGGGTCCCTGCGGGCGCTCGGGTTCGACGCGTCCCTGGAGATCTCCGGGGAGAGCCGCGGCGTGTCGGTTTCGGTGACGTACACGAGGGCGGCACTGCTCGAACTGGCCGAGTCGGTGGAGCGCGTGCTTGAGCACTCGGGTTCGCGGGGGTTCGAGGGGGGATGCACCGTGACGTTCGGGCGGGGGGTGTCCGCGATGATGCGCGGCATGTCCGTGTCGTGCGGCGGGACGTGGAAGTTCTAGATCGTACGAGACCTCAAGCTCTCGTAGACCCGGGCCTGGGGGGCTTCACGGCCCTTCGGGCCTGTTGATGGGCCCGATCCACTGCGGGCGGGAGGCAGGGCATGCGTCAGTTCCGAATCAGCGTGTACGCCGCGGCGGAGGGGGTTGGTCGCTTCGGTCCCCTGCAGGGCCCGATCGATCGTCAGTTGTTTGCACTCGACCGCGCGTGCGTCGATCCGAGGATCGGGGCGACGGCGCAGATTGACCGGGAGGCGTCGCCCGCGTTCCGGTACCGGCTCGAGGGGCGCGGCCCGGGGAAGGCGATCAATCTCGGCGAGGGGAACACGGGTGACCCTCGGGAGTTGGTGGACTTCGTCCGCTGGTCGCGGGCGGCGTGCCCGGCGTCGTGCGAGATCACCGTGCTTTCCGGGCACGGCCTTGGGTACCTCACCTCGTTGGCCGGCTGGGCGATGGGAACGCGCGCGATCCTGCCCAACACGGCGGCGAACGGGACCCGGGACCTGCTGACGACGTTGGAACTGGCCGACGCGCTGGGCGCGTGCGGTCGAGAACGAGGTCGCCCGACGGAACTCGTCGCGTTCGACGCGTGCCTGATGAACACCATCGAGGTACTGACAGAGGTCTCCCCCCACGCGGAAGCAGCGGTCGGAACACCCGACGAGCTGTCCGGCGGGGGGTATGACCTGGCGGGCGCCGCGAGCGGGATGGCTCAGGCAGGGGGGGGCCTGAGTCCATCCCGCATCGCGGACACGTTCGCGGCGCGGTATGCCCCACAGAACGAGGCTGACATGTGCACCGCGACCGACCTGCGTTGCTTCCGCACGGTGGAGGCGTCGCTGCGTGGTGTCTCGAAGATGCTTGCGGACCTCGCCGGGCGTCCGGGGGGGCGGGAGGTGACGCAGCGGCTGTTTCTGCAGGCCAGTTCGGCGATGAACAGGTTCCGCGCCAACGGGCTGGCCGATCTGGGCGCCCTGCGCTCGTTTGCATCGGGCGTTCCGGGACCGTTGGCGGGCGCCCTGGACGCGGCGTTGGAACGGATCGACCGAGGGATCATCCGGCGGAACGCGGGCCCGGCGGCACGGCACATGTTTGGGATCTCGATCGCCGCCCCTGGCTCCGCGGAGCAGTGGCGGCGGGACCGGATGGACTATCTGCCCCTGCGATTCAGCCGGGAATCCGGCTGGGGGGCGATGCTGGATCGGGTCTTTGTACACTGATGAACGCGTATGTCCCCACGCTGACCGAGCGTTGCCCGACTTCACCCGTCAGCCCGACTGCCGCGGTTGGGTCCAGACCGGAACGCCTCGCCATGCCGGATCAGGGGGAGATCACACTGTTGCTTCGGGCCGTGCACGAGGGTCGCGTGGGCGCCTCGGACGAACTGGTCTCACTCATCTATGACGAGTTGTACCTGCTGGCCCACCGCAACTCGCGTCGGATGGCGCCGACGGAGGATCTGTCGCCCACGGCATTGGTCAACGAGGTGTACATCCGCCTGTTCCATGAGACGGACGAGACCTGGGAGAACCGGCGCCACTTCTTCTTCGCCGCGTCGCGGGCGATGCGTGACATTCTCATCGCCAGCGCTCGCCGGCGGTCCGCCCGCAAACGCGGGGGAAACGCCCGGCGTCTGCAGCTCGAGGCGGTGGACCTGGCGGACGCCGAGGCCACCGAGATTCTCGAGCTGAACGAGGAACTCGACCAGTTGGCGGCGCACGACGCGCTGGCGGCGAACGTGGTGCTGCTGCGGTTCTTTGGCGGGCTTTCCCGCTCGCACATCGCACAGTTGCTGGACATCTCGGAGTCACAGGTCTGGCGTGAGTGGGCGTACGCCAAGGCGTGGGTTCGTGACCGTCTGCATCAGGCGGATTCGCCCGGCGGGGAGGAGGGGCCGACGGCGTGAACGAGGACCGCATCAAGGCCGCGTTCGGTGATCTCGCCGCGCTCCCCCCGGAGCGTTGGGCGGCTGCTCTGAACGGGCGGGACCTCTCGGCAGAGGAACGGGAACAGACGCTCCGCCTGCTTCGGCAGCACGCGGAAGGGTCGTCGTTCCTGGAGGCGCCCGCGTTTGACCGGTTCCAGCGGGTGACCTCCTCGATCGGGCAGGAGGTGGCCGATTTCACGATCGAACGTGAGATCGGGCGGGGAGGGATGGGGGTTGTGTACCTGGCCCACGACTCGGTGCTCGACCGGCGCGTCGCGCTCAAGATCCTCCTCGACAACGCGTTGGGATCGGCCCGGGCGTTGGTCCGGTTCCAGCAGGAGGCCCGCGCGGCGGCGCGTCTCACCCATCCATCGATCGTGCAGATCTACCGCTCGGGGAAGGACGCGGGCGCGCAGTACATCGCGATGGAGTACGTCAGCGGCGGGACCCTTGCCGAGCGGATGCCCGGACCCTATCCGGGCGGCCCTCCGGCGCAGGACGAGCCAACCGGGGGCGGGCGGACGCTCAACCATCACACGACCGAGGGCCTGCATCGGTCGGTCGCCCTCCTGGCGGAGGTGGCGGAAGCGCTGGAGTACGCGCACAAGCACGGCGTCATCCACCGCGACGTCAAGCCGAGCAACATCCTTCTGGATGAGCGGGGGCGTCCGAAGCTGGGCGACTTCGGGATTGCGATGATCGTCTCCAACGAGCGGCTGACCAACACCGGAGAGACGCCCGGCTCGGTGCATTACATGAGCCCCGAGCAGGCGTCGGTGAAGAACGCCCGGGTGGATCACCGGACGGATATCTTCTCGCTTGGTGTGGTGCTCTACGAGTTGCTCTCCGGCCAGCGTCCGTTCTCGGGGAGCACGACGCACCAGATCCTGCACGCGGTGCGTGAGCAGACCCCGCGCCCGCTGCGCTCGGTGAACCCGCGGGTTTCCCGGGATCTCGCGGTGATCTGTCACAAGATGCTGGAGAAGCGACCGGCGGATCGGTACCCCTCCGCGGGGCACGTGAGCGCCGAGCTGCGCAGCGTGCTGGAGGGCAAGCCGATTCTGGCCCGCCCGCCGAACCTGATTCGGCGAGCGTCACGCTTCGCGGCCAAGCGCAAGGGGCTCGCGGCCACGGTCGCGGTGGGCATGCTGCTTTGTGTTCTCGGCGGGGTGCTCTGGCTCAATCACACGCTCTGGCTGCGTCAGCGGGTCCGGGTGGAGTTCACGACGGATACGCCCGGCGCCCTGATCTACGCGCAGCGCGTGGACCCGGAGACGCTGGCGCCATTGGAGGCCGAGCGCGTGGGCCACACCCCTGGCGCGCCGACGTTCGAGCCGGGGGCGTATCGCTTCACGCTGGTTGACGCCGAGGGCGGCTTTGCCGAGTTTGACCGGTTCCTCCGGGTCGGTGAGCCGATGCTCGTTCACGCCGAACCGAAGGCCCCCGAAGCGACGCGGGAGGGGATGGTCTTCGTCCCGGCCGGGGAGTACCGCCTGGGCCGACCGGGCGCCGAAGGCTTGGACGGGGATCGGCGGGTGCAGCTCGACGCGTTCTGGATTGACGCCACGGAGGTGTCGAACGAGGCGTACCTGGCGTACTGCGCCGAGACGGGGACGGAGTGGCCGTACGGATGGCGTGAGTTCGGGTACGACGAGGCGTTGAGCACGCACCCGGTCGTCGGACTGACGTACACGGAGATGCAGGCGTACGCGGCGTGGGCGGGCAAACGCCTTCCCACCTCGGACGAGTGGGAGGCGGCGGCTCGGTACGGGCACGACGGACTCCTCCCGTGGCCCGAGACGATGGAAACGCCCGAGTACGCCCGTCCCGCGCTGGAGCACTTTCTGCTGGAGAAGTCGTACTCACTCGCGGACGAGTACCGGCTCTACACGGAGCGCACCCGTGCGGTCGAAGCGCCGCCGGAGCTGCGGACGGCGCTCGGCCTGTCGTACGTCTTCGGGAACGTGGAAGACGCGACGTCCACGCGTCACCCCATGCTCAACCACCGGATCGTGACGCGGGGCGGGGGTCTGACGGACATCCCCGACGGTGTCACGCTCGCGACGATCCGGACCGCGCTGCCCGACCTGCGACCCTCGATGCGCGTCGGCTTCCGGTGCGCCAGAAGTGACAACCCACCCCATGCCAAGGAGACTTTGCCATGACCATCTGGAACGGACGGATGTATCTCTCGCACACCCCGGATACGGCCGCGACCGAGGACCAGCGCCGAGCGTTGAGCGTGGATTTCGACAAGATCTGGCCTCGCTACGCGGAAGAGGCCTGGAAGAGCATCATGGTGGATGACTCGCACTGCGAGCTTCGAAGGGCCCTCTGGGAGTACCTCGAGAAGGAGTTCAAGAACTTCTGCTCCCACGGGGACATTCAGAACGCGGCCAATGCGCTCAAGGATCCGTGGAAGCCGGTTCCGTGGACGATCATCGGCGGGGTGCACTCCGGGTCTGCTCGGCTGCAGTACGTCGATGCCAACAGCGTCACCCACGATCTGAAGATCTCGGCCCAAGGCGCCGAAGCGGACATCTTCATCCATGTGGAACTGACGCCCGTGCTGCAGGTGCACTGATGGGCGCCCCGTCTATTGCCGTGATCGACCTCCCGGCGGCCGCTCTGGAGCAGGCCCCGGCGGTGCAGCTCTTCTTCGACTGGACCCGAACGATCCTGCTCAACCCCAGCTGGGATGCGGGAACGCTCGGGTCCGAACTCGAGGGGAAGCGGCTGACAATCCGGCCGTCGGCCTGGCCCGGGGAGCCGCAGGGGACCGTTGACGCGCTCCCCCGCCAGATCCGGGTTCCGTACTACGGGGAGCCCCCACGGCTCCTGGGGTACGCGCCGCTCGCCACGGCGCAATCGCTGGGGGTGAACGAAGACCATCTGAAGCGCACTTGGCTCGGGATTCGCATGACCGACGCGATGAAGAACCCCGAACGCCTCTACTTTCTGCAGCAGGACCTCGCGGCGCACACGGACTTCATGATCTCGTGGAACCAGGGGCAGTTGAGCAAGTACGTCAAGGGCTTCACACCCGAGGCGGTCCGATCGCGAATCGCGCCGCTGAAGTGGACCTCCCAGGATCACGCCAGGCGGTTGCGTCACGCCCAGAGTGTCTCGGAAGTGCTGCAGGAGCGGGTCCGGCAACGGGGGAGCGGCACCGCGCTGCGCAACTTCGAGGCCTCGCATCTCGACGCTCTGGAAGACATCACGAACCTGATCCGCGGGGCCCTCCCGGCGGAGCTGGCGAAAGACTGGAAACGAGCGGAACTGGCCCACGAGGACTTCGCGGCGGGGCGTCTGGCGAACCACAGCCGCTTTCGGGTTCGGGGGTTTTACCGAGTCCACGAGTCCGTGGCGTGTGACGCTGACTCGGCGTACGTCTTCTTCTACGCCGAGCTGGCAACCGCGATCATGGCCCTCTCAGAGTCGCTGGATCCGCGGGTCCCGAAGATGCAGCAGTTCTGGACCTCGCTCGTCAACGTGACGGTCCGGATGCAGCGACTGTTCCTGCAACGGTTTGACGAGGCGACCGACCCACGGTGCTTCCGCCTGTACGCCCGCCCCCAGACCCCACCCCTGGCAAAGGCAAACGACTTCTACACCAAGGACATTCGGGACGCCGGGACCGACCGGCGCAAGCTCGAGCACATCATGCGGGGGCACAGCGAACACGTGCAGCAGGACGGGGGAGCGAGCTGCTTCGATGAGTGACCGCTCACCCCGCGTCTCCCTCTTCTCGGACGCCCCGGCCCCGCTTTCGGCATATCTGGAGTGCCCTCAGGCCCCCGGCGTGGCTGTTCGACCGATCCCCTCCTTGGCCCGGGGGGCTCTGACCGATAGAATGGGTTGCTGTGTTCCGACCGATCGTCACCATGCTGATCGCCCTCTCGCTGCTTCTGCAGCCGATGATGTCGCTCCGGCAGACCGCGTGCGACTGCTGCGAGCCTGGCGTGCAGGAGTCGGGAGCGGAGAGCATGGGCAATCCGGTTTCCGTGTGCTGCGTTGACAAGGCCGGGCCGCGTTCGGTCGGGGGCAGCGAGCCCGTCCCGGACCGTGAGGATGACGACGGGGGGCACACCTGCCCCGCGTCCTGCTGTCTGGGTTTGGCGACGGTCGGGCTGCTGAGTGCCGGCTGGATGGCGCCCCTGACACCCGAACCCGGGGCGTGGGACCAGCCCACCTCCGACCGGTACGTCTCGACGCCCGCGTCGGGACTGACGAAACCTCCGAGACCCGTCCGCTTGGTGTAGCACCCAAGGTGCGCGCCTGTGGGCGTGCGCGAACGGACGCAAACTCGGAGATCAACGATGAATCCCAAGCAGGACGGTGGCGCCCATGCCACCATGACGCCGCGTCGATCGCGGTGGACGACGGTACTCCCGGTGGGTGTCGCGGTGCTCACGGTGGGCCTGATCGGCTGGAGCGCCTGGCCGGTGCTCCGCCCCGTGCACACCGTCGAGGTTGTGCAGGCGGTCTTCGACCGCGCCTCGGTTCCCCCCACCACCGGTGCGCCGGCACAGGCCCCCGCACGAGGGGCGGGCAAGACGGTGCAGGCCGCGGGCTGGCTTGAGGCCGAGCCGTTCTACGTCGCCTGCACGGCGTTGGCCGACGGCATCATCGAGTCGGTGGAGGTGCTGGAAGGCGACCGGGTCGAACGGGGCCAGGTTGTGGCGCGGATGGTCGCGAGAGACTCGGAGATCCGCCTGGCCCACGCCGAGGCGGCTCTGGCGGAGGCCCAGGCGGAGTTGGCCCGCGCGGAAGTGGAGCTTCGGGCGGCTCAGACCGACTGGGACGAGCCCGTCGAGCGGGAGCGGGCGATCGCGGTCGGGCGTGCGGCCCTCGCGGAGGCTCGGTCTGAGCTGGCACAGCTGCCGGCGTTGATCGAGGCCGAGGAGGCCGCGCTGGTGCGTCTGGAAGAGGAACAGTCGAGGGCGGAGGAGTCCGAGCAGCGGGGCGCCGCGACGGACATCGAGCGGATCATCGCGCAGCAGATGACCGCGGCGCAGCGTGCAACGCTCGAGGCGCTCCGGGCACGCCGGCCCCTGTTGGAAGCCCGGATTCGACGCCAGGAGGCGGAACTGCGGGCGGCGGAGCGTGACTTCGAGTATCGCATCGACGAGCGTCGGCGGCTGGAGGACGCGAAGGCGTCGGTCGCGCTGGCGCGCGCACGCGTCGGCCGGGCGGAGGCGGCCCGAGATGAGGCGGCGCTCGAGCTGGAGCGGATGGTGATCCGCGCCCCGATCGATGGGTACGTCCAACGCCGCCTCAAGGTGCCGGGGGACAAGGTGATGCTCGGGATGGACAGCGAGCATTCGGCGCACATCGTCCACCTGTACGACCCGTCCCGGCTCCAGGTCCGGGTGGACGTGCCCCTGGCCGACGCGGCGAACGTGTTCGCCGGCCAGACGTGCGAGGTGGTCGTGGAGGTTCTTCCGGACACCACGTTCCGGGGCGAGGTGCTGCGGGTGACGCACGAGGCGGACCTGCAGAAGAACACGCTCCAGGTCAAGGTTGGGGTGTCCGACCCCTCCCCGCTGCTCCGACCGGAGATGCTCACACGCGTGAAGTTCCTCCCGGGCGATCCGGGGGGCGAGGCCCGGTCGGATCAGCGCGACGCGCCGGTTACCACGACGCTCGTTCCCAGCGGGGCGATCCGCGAGCGGGGCGGCGCCCGAGATGTTCTGGTGGTGCGGAACAGGCGGGGAGATCGGGGCGTTGTCGAGGCGGCGACGGTTGAGATTCTGGAGCAGAAGGACGGCTGGTCGCGGGTCACGGGGCCGATCACGCCCGGCGCGCTGCTGGTGGTTGGCGCCGACGACGTGGCGCCGGGGGACCGTGTCCGGTTCGCCGCATTGAAGGATGGAGAAGCGTCATGACCCTGATCGAGTGCCGCCAGCTGACGCGTGAGTACAGCAAGGGTGACAACGTGATCCGGCCGCTGGACGGTCTTGATCTGGACGTGCCCCGGGAGGACTTTCTGGCGTTGATGGGTCCGAGCGGGAGCGGAAAGACCACGCTGCTCAATCTCATCGCGGGGATCGACTCCCCGACGGGGGGGTCCCTGATTATCGAGGGGACCAATCTGGCGGAGCTGAGCCGAAACCAGCTCGCCGCTTGGCGGTCGGCCAACGTCGGGTACGTCTTTCAGCTCTACAACCTGGTGCCCGTGCTCTCGGCGTACGAGAACGTCGAGCTGCCGCTCCTGCTGCACCCGCTGAGCCGCAAGGAACGGGCCGAACGTGTGGGACGGGCGTTGGAGCTGGTCGGCATCGCGGACCGGCACGACCACTTCCCCCGCCAGCTCTCCGGTGGCCAGGAGCAACGCGTGGCGATCGCGAGGGCGATCGTGACCGATCCGGCGATCCTGGTGGCCGACGAGCCGACGGGGGACCTGGACAAGTCCTCGGCGCACGCCGTGATGACCCTGCTGCAGAACCTCAACAGGGAACTGGGCAAGACGATCATCATGGTCACCCACGACCCGGCAACCACCAACTACGCCAAGCGGACGCTGCATCTGGACAAGGGCCGTCTGGTCGAAAGCGGCGTCAAAGAAGCCGCGGGAGCAACCTCATGAAACTGCTGCGTGCCATCCCGTATGCCCTCAAGCAGGTCACACGCCACCGCGTCCGCTCTCTGCTCACGGTCGCGGGCATCGCGATCGCCATGTTCCTCTTCACCGCCGTGCAGGCGATGAACCACGGGGTGCGTGAGGCGACCGAGGCGAGCGCCGGCGACACCACCCTCGTGGTCTACCGCGAGGATCGGTACTGCCCCGCGACGAGTGAGCTGCCCCAGGACTACCTGTCTCGGATCGAACGCATCGAGGGGGTCGTCTCCGCGATCCCGGTGAAGGTGGTGGTCTCGAACTGCCGCACGAGCCTGGACGTCGTGACCTTCCGAGGCGTGCCCAAGGAGGCCTTCCTCCGAGACCGGGGGGATTCGCTGGAACTCGTCTCGGGCTCGATCGAGGAATGGAAATCCCGGACCGACGCGGCCCTGCTCGGCGAGACGCTCGCGAGCCGGCGAGGACTCCGCCCGGGCATGCGCTTCGACGCCGCGGGGATCACCGCGTACGTTGCCGGGGTGATCCGGTCCACCGATCCGCAGGACCAGAACGTGGCGTACACGGCGCTCGAGTTCGTGCAGTTGGCGGGGCGCGACCAGCTCGGGGTGGTCACGCAGTTCAACGTGAAGGTGGCGGACCCCTCGCAGCTCGAGCCGGTGAGTGAAGCAATCGACGAGGTCTTCCGGACGGCGCAGGAACCCACCGCGACGTTCACGGAGAAGGCCTTCGTGGGGCGGGTCGCCGATGACGTGATCGAGCTGGTGGGCTTTGCCCGGTGGCTCGGTTTGGGCTGCCTGGCGGCGGTGCTTGCGCTGGTCGCCAACTCGATCGTGCTCGGCGTGCAGAGCCGCGTGAGCGAGCACGCGGTGCTCCAGACCCTGGGTTTCTCCGGGCGTCTGGTCGCGATGCTCATCATCCTCGAGGGCGTCCTGCTGGCGTTGGTCGGGGGCGCGGTCGGCGCGGTCACGGCCCTGCTGGTGGCCGGGATGGGGAGTTACGCCCTTTCGGTCGAGGGAACGACGATCCCGATCGTGGCCAACGGGGCCCTGCTGCTGACGGGCATGGTGGTGTGCGGCGCCATCGGCGTGATTGCGGGTCTGGTCCCGGCGTGGCAGGCGTCACGGCGTGAGATCGCGGAATGCTTCCGGGCCGCCTGAGGATCTCCACCATGCGACAACTTCCATTCTCCTACGCCCTTCGGAACCTCGGACGCAGCCGCGTGCGCCTGCTTGCCTCACTGCTGGGATCGGCGTTGGTGGTGCTGCTGGTGCTTGCGTCCGGGGGCTTCGTGCGGGGCATGCAGCTGACGCTCGGCTCCCACGCGGGGCTCCACGACAACGTCATGATCCTGGGAACCGGGAGCGAGGAGGGGGTGGAACGCTCGCAGATCGACGCCTCGATCGCGGGCATCGCGGGCGCGAGCATCCCCGGTCTCAAGGAAGAGGCCGGGATCATATACGCCTCACCCGAGATCCACGCGGCTCTCCCGGTGCGGACCGATGCGCAGAGCGAGGAGGACCGACAGGCGGTGATGCGCGGCGTGCGCCCGGTGGCCCTGCTGGTCCATCCCGAGGTTGAGATTGTCGAGGGGCGCCCCCCGCGATCCGGGCACGACGAGTTGATGGTCGGTTCGCTCGCCGCAACCCGCCTTGGGTTGCCGGAGAGTCGGCTGGGCCTGGGCCAGACGCTCTGGTTCGACGACCGGGCCTGGACCATCGTGGGACGATTCGAGGCTCCCAACACGGTGATGAACGCGGAGATCTGGCTCCCCCTGACGGACCTCCAGATCGCGACGAACCGGGAGAGTTCCGTTTCCTGCGTGGTCGCCACGCTCGGATCCGGCTCGTTCGCGGACGTGGACCTGTTCGCCAAGAGCCGGCTTGATCTGGAGATCACCGCGATCCGGGAGCAGGACTACTACTCATCGATCGCCGCCTTCTTCGCGCCCATCCGCGTGATGATCATCGTGACCGCGGCGTTGATCGCCTCGGGAGGGGTGCTCGGCGGGCTGAACACGATGTACGCCGCGTTCGCCGCCCGGGTGCGCGAGGTCGGGATGCTCCAGGCCCTGGGGTACACCCGGCGTGCGATCGTCTTCAACCTGTCGGAGGAGTCGCTGTTCGCCTCGGCGTGCGGCGCCCTCGTCGGGGTGCTCATCGGGCTGATCGCCCTCGACGGGCTCGCGGTGCGATTCTCGATGGGCGCCTTCGCCATCACCCTCGACGCGCCGGTGGTGCTCGCCGGCCTGGTGGGCGGGCTCCTGGTCGGTCTGCTCGGCGCGATCCCGCCCGCCGTTCGCTGTCTGCGTCTCCCGATCACGGAAGCGCTGAAGTCCTTCTAACCTGTATCACCCATTGGAGTTGAACATGCGATCCCGAATCTCTCTGACCGTCGCCGCAGCATTCCTGTCCCTTCTGGCCGGGTGCGGCGAAGAGGACACGCCCGTCACCACCTCGGCGACGGAGTCGAGTTGGATACTCACTGATGAGCCCGAGGGGGCGGTCTCCATCGTCCAGGCCAAGTCCGACGCGAAGGAGGGCGATCGGATCACCCTGCGCGGCCGGATCGGGGGTCGAAAGGCGCCCCTTTCCGGTGAGAGTGCGGTCTTCACGATCATCGATATGGAACTCCCCCACTGCGGACAGATGGGCGACGAGGATCATTGCCCGACGCCATGGGATTACTGCTGCGAGACCCCCGAAGACCTGCGGGCCAACGCCGCCACGGTGCAACTGGTTGGCGACGGCGGGGGCGCGATCGACCCGATCGCGGGTGGGCTTGAGGCCCTGGATGAGGTCGTGGTGGTGGGTACCGTCGGGCCCCGCCCGAGCGAGGAGGTGCTCACCATCCGCGCCACTCGCGTCTACAAGAAGTGAGCCGGCGCTGAGGCGGATGCGGGGCCGATGTTTGCCGCGGGGAGCCTCGGCGGGCTGAACCCGGAGCTTCTCGGAGTCGGGCACTTCGGGCGACTCGAGGCCGGGCCCGGCTGTCACTCCCCCAAGGCGTCGAGCGCCTCGCGTGTTGACCGTGCCGCGGGATGGTCCGCGCCCAGGGTGCGCGCGAGGATCCGCGCCGATTCGGTCAGCAGGGTACGAGCTTCCGGGAGCCGATCCGCGCCGCCGAGCCGCCCGATCGCCTTTCCGAGCGCCCCCATCCCCATCCCGACCTGCGGATGCTCGGGCCCGAACAGGCGACGGTTCTGCTCGATCACCGTTCGGTACAGGGGCTCGGCGGATCCGAGGTCGGCACGGTCCTCCAGCAACCGGGCGAGATTGAACATGGTTGTAAGCGCATGGTCGTGGTGTTCGCCCAGGATGCGCTGCTGCAGGCCGAGCACTTCCCGCATCTCCGCCTCGGACTCGTCCAGCCGTCCGAGCTTGTGGAGGATCACGGAGCGATTGGAGCGTGAGACGAGGGTCATCGCGTGTTCGGGGCCGAGGATCTGGTCCGCGATGGTCAGCGCGCGGTCGTACAGGCGGAGGGCGTCTTCCTCTCGGCCGGCACGCCGGTAGAGCACCGCGAGGCTGTTGAGCATCGAGAGCCTGCCAACGGTCGGCGCCCCCCCGCCATTCTCCGAGGCCTCGATCGCCCGCTCGATGATCTCGATCGCCTCGTCGGTCCGCCCGGTCTGGGCGAGGAGCACCCCCCGCTTGGCATAGGCCTGGAGCAAGGCCTCGTCGTCGGGCGGGAGAACCTGCTCGTAGAGCTGGATCGCCTCTCGGAAGCGACCGTCCGCCGCCTCGAACCGGGCCTGCTCCATGGCGATCACGCCCAGCACGTCGAGGGCGTTCGCTCGGCGTTTGGACGGACCGGCATCGATCTGGTCGAAGATCCGGAGGGCCTCGCCCGCCCGGGCCTCCGCCCCGTCGAGGTCGCCCCGGTTCAACGCGAGCATGGCGTACTCGTGGAGGGTGTCCCCAAGCTCGGCGCTCTGCGACCCAAAAAGCTCACGCCGGGTTGATTCGGCCTCCCCGAAATGGCGTTCGGCCTTCTCGTAGGCCCCGACCTGACGATAGCTCGAGGCGAGGGTGTGCTGGATGCGCGCGCGCACCCGCGGCTGGTCCGCCAGCTCCTCGTGCATCCGTTCCGCCGCTGCGTCGAGGATCTCAACGAGCGCCTCGGGCGATCGCCCCTCGGCGCGGTCCGGTGTCGCGGAGGCGAGCATGGCCTCCAGGAAGGAGGCCACGCTGTTGGCCTCGGCCAACTTGGTCTCGGCGACCAGTCGCTGGCGTGATTCCTCGGCCTCGGCGCTTCGGGTTCGGAGATACATGCCCGCGAGCATTGTCACGCCGAGCACGAGCATGGTCGCTGCGGCGCTTGCGGCCACCACCGCACCGCGGTTGCGTCGGACGAACTTGCGGGCCCGGTAGGCGAGCGTGTCGGGCCGGGCCAGCACGGGGCGATCTTCCAGGTATCGGCGCACGTCCTCGCCGAGCGCCGCCACACTCTCGTACCGACGCTCCGGCTCCTTGCGCAGAGCCCGAAGCACGATGGTGTCGAGATCACCCTCGAGCATGCGTCGGAGCCGCGTGGTGTCGCCCGCCTGCTCCGGCCCCCGGGCATCGATGGGCGTTTCCCGCGAGACCGCGGTGCTGGGCGCGACCGGATCCTGCTCGCAGACCAGGCGTCCGAGTTCAGCCCGCGAGCCTGACGTGGGCTCGAAGGGCGCCCTCCCGACGAGAAGCTCGTAGAGCACCACGCCGAGGGAGTAGATGTCGGTGGCGGTGGTGACCGCCTCGCCGCGGATCTGCTCGGGGGAGGCGTACCGTGGGGTCATCATCCGCTGCTCGGGGGCGGTCACGCTGGTGGCGGTTTCCTCGTCCGAGAGGAGCTTGGCGATCCCAAAGTCGATGAGCTTGGGGCGTCCGTCGGAGGTCACGAACATATTGGATGGCTTGAGGTCGCGGTGGATCACCAGCTGACGGTGCGCGTGGGCCACCGCGTCGCAGATCTCGACAAACAGGCGCAACCGCTCCCGGACGTTCAGCGACCGGTCAGCGCAGTATTGATCGAGCGGCGACCCCTCGACATGCTCCATGATCAGGGCGGGGCGCCCGTCCGGGGTCATCGCCGCGTCCAGGAGCCGCGCGATGCTGGGATGCTCAAGCATGCCGAGCGCCCGCCGTTCAACCCGGAACCGGCGGAGCACGAGGTCTGAGTCCATCCCTCGCTTGATGACCTTGACCGCAACCCGGCGTTCAAACTCTTCGTCGTCGCGTTCTCCCAGCCAGACCGATCCCATCCCCCCTTCCCCGAGGCGCCGAAGCAGGCGGTACGCCCCCACCCGCTGGCCGGAGAGGTCATCGGCGAACCGGGTGTCCTCGAGGATCTGCCGAGCGATGGGCGTGATCTGTGGGGATTCGAGGGCGTCGGCCTCCGCGGCGTCCGCGCGCAGCAGGGCCATGACGCGATCCCGCAAGCCGGGAGCGTCCGCGCAGGAAAGGTCGACGAACGCCTCACGCTCGTGAGCCTCCCGTTGGAGGGCGTCGTGGAAGATCGCCTCGATCCTCGCCAGCTCGAGTCGGGGGTCATCATCCGTGCGCATGTTCGGTATCCCCCAGCTCCGTCCGGAGCCATGCGCGCGCGAAGCGCCAGTGTCGCTCGACCGTCGCCGTGGAGACGCCCAGCACCTCGGCGGCCTGCTCGATGCTGCATCCGGCGAAGAACCGGAGTTCCACCACGTGCCCCTTCTCGGGATCGAGTTCGGCGAGCCGTCGCAGGGCGTCGTCGAGGGCGAGCAGATCGATCTCGGGCGCCGCGAAGACCAGAGCCGTCTCGTGCAGGCGCACCGGGCGTTCCCCCCCGCCCCGCTTGATCGCGTTCCGAGCCTTGGCGTGGTTGACCAGGATGTGTCGCATGGCTTTGGCGGCGGCCCGGAAGAAGTGTGTCCGATCCACCCAGGGGCGGGTCCGGGGTGAGATGGAAAGAAACGCCTCGTGGACCAGGGCGGTGGCCTGGAGGGTGTGGTCCGGGCGTTCCTGACGGAGGTAGGCCTCGGAGAGCCCGCGGAGTTCGTCGTACACCAGCTCGATCAGGGCCGCGGAATCCCCGTCCGGGCGGGCGCCCAGCTCGTTCAGGATCAGGGTGAGTTCATCGACGCGCGACACGGAACCCCGGCTCCTCAAAAAAGCCTTCGCCGGCGTGATGGACGGAGGCCCGGATTGGTGCTTCTCCCCCCGGAGCGGGTGTGTCCGCCCGGACAGAGGCCCCAGTGTAGTGCCTCGCGGGTGGGCGCCCCAAGAACGATCAGGCCCAGAAGCCAAGATCATTGAAGGAGTTACGCCATGCGCAAGACCAACGTGATTCGTGCGCTCACATGCGGCCTGCTCGCCGCGAGCGCCGGCCTGACCCAGGCCCAGCCGCTGACTGAAACGTTCACCTACCAGGGACGGCTCTCCGACAGCGCCGAGCTGGCCGACGGGTTCTACGACTTCCAGTTCCGCCTGTTTAAAGACGCCGGGGCGACGTCCATCGTCGGCAGCCCGATCACCCGCACGAACGTGGAGGTCGTGGACGGGCTGTTCACGGTGACGGTCAACTTCGGGGGCTCGGGTCTGCTCTTTGATGGGGATCGACGCTGGCTGCAGGTCTCGGTCCGTCCCGCGGGGACCGGGAGCTACACGGCTCTCTCACCGGCACAGGAAATCACGGCGGCGCCGCACTCGACCTATTCCGCCTACGCGGGGATCGCTGAGGTGGCGGAGATGTCGATGGGGGATCTCACCGACGCGTACGCCAACGGCTCGATCCTCGACGCCACCGCCGGCCCCGTGCGGATCGAAAGGTCCAACGGCGGCCTGTTCGACCCGGCAACGCTGCAGATCGGGACGAGTACCAGCGGAGCGGGCGGGAGGCTGGAGATCACCAGCTCGGGTGGAGAGACCGCCGTGCTCGCGAACAACCTTTCATCGAACTCGGGCAACCTGCAGATCTTCAATGCGATCGGCACGCCCGTCATCACGTCGCAGATGGACGTGAGCACCGGGAACGGCGGGTACTTCAACGTCTACCGGCGGGGCGTCGCGGGGACCGGATCGACCATCGGTTTCCAGGTGGATGGCAACTTCGCCAACACCGAGAGCACCCAGGTGACCATCCGGGGCGAAGCCAACACCATGCTCCTCCAGACACACCTCAACGGGGACAGCTCCGTGATGCTCGACGCGGACGCCATCAACGCCAGCGAGATGCTGAACGAACCGGGCATCGCCTTCCGGGCGAGTTCTGGCGGCGCGACCCTGACCCCGAACTCCGGCACGATCGACATCATCGACCAGCGAACGATCAACTGCCCCACGAGCGGGTATGTGCTGGTGATCGCCTCCGCGGAAGCGGATATCAACCATATCAACTTCTCGTCGACGTTCGCGAACTTCGGCGTCTCGAACAGCTCCGGTTCCTTGCCCGGCGGCCAGGACGTGGAGTTGCTTCTCGGCAACACCCTCCCCGGGGGGAGCTACGACTTCCCGATCACCGTTCACGGGGTCTTCAGCGTCAACGCGGGCAACAACACGTTCTACTTTCTCGGGGATCAGAACTCCCCCACAGGCACGTTCGACATGAACGACGTCTCCCTCTCGTGTCTGTTCGTTCCCACCGCCTACGGGACGATCTCGGCGCCGGCGACCTGGGGCGGTCCCGAGGTCGATCGGCCCGACGCGCGGTACGGCGGCCTGACGCCGGCGGAGAGCCTCGCGGAGATTGACCAGTCCATCATCGACAACGAGAAGCGCGTGCAGCAGGAACTGAGCGAGATGCGGGCGCGGATCGAGGAGATGGAACGTCGGCTCAAGGACCAGGAGCAGGGCTGAGTCCGCTCCCCAATCCACCACCGAAAGGAGGTACGCCCATGCGTACACGCATGACGCAGAGTCTCATCCTGATGGCGAGTCTCACGCTCGGCGCTCACGCCCAGTCTGGCGGACCGTTCGAGCTTGAATGGAACACGATCGACGCGGGGGGCGCCTCGGCCATGACCGGAGGGGCGTTCACGCTCTCCGGATCGATCGGCCAGTTTGACGCCGGCACGTCCGACGCCGGGGGGTACGCGATGAACTCGGGGTTCTGGTCCGTCCCTTACCTCGGCAGCGCCGGGTGTAACGTCGCCGACCTCGCCGAGCCGTTCGGCGTCCTGGACTTTACCGACGTGGTCGCCTTTCTCGGGGCGTTCGGCGCGATGGAGCCGGCGGCGGATCTGGCGCCCCCCGAGGGCGTGTTCGACTTCACCGATATCGTCGCCTTCCTCGGCGCCTTCGGCGCGGGCTGCCCGTAGCGCCCCGGGAATGCCCGACTCGTACACGGCCCCCCGGCGCCCTCTGCGCCGGGGGGCCGCTTTGCTGCTTGCTCATCCCGCCGGAGCCCGGGGCCCGACGGCGTCCCGGACCGCGGCGGCCAGGTCCGCGCTGCAGAAGGGCTTGAAGAGCACGCCGTGCGCCTCCAGATCGCGTGCGACGGGCTCGACGTCTTCGCGGACGCTTCCGGTGATGTAGATCACCGAGGCGGGATCGAAGTCGTCGCTCTGGGCGAGTCGCTTCTGGATGCTAAAGCCGTCTCCGGCGGGAAGGTGCACATCCAGCAGCAGCACGTCCGGGCGTTCCTGCAACGCCAGCGCGTAGGCCTGATAGGCGTCTTCGGCCTGGACGACGTCGTACCCGAGAGACTCGAGCCGAACCGAGATCGCGTGGAGCATCGCCTTGTCGTCATCGGCGACGAGCACCTTATGCCGGGGCCCGACGCGGTCATTTGCTGGGTTGCTCATCATTGCTCCATGTCATACAGCGTGAGTTCCGCCTCGAGCACTTCGAGGAGGTGGTCCGAGCGGAAGGGTTTCTCCAGAATGGAGACGTTGGGCACCGAACGCAGGTCGCGCCGGTAGTTGTCATGGAATCCGGTCACGATCACGATCGGAACGTCAGAGAACTGCCGGATCGCCTTGGCCAGGGCGACGCCATCGCCCGAGGGCATGTTGAGATCGGTCACGACCAGATCGACCTCGGCGTCTCCAAAGATGGCCATCGCCTGCGCCCCGCACGCCGCCGTCAGGCACCGGTACCCCGACGCCGTGATCCGGGCCGAGAGGGCGGCAACCATGCCATCGTCGTTGTCAACCACAAGAACCGTGGGAACCCGATCAGCCATGTGAACTCCTCTCATCAACGGGCCTGCTCTCCACCGCGGCGTGGATGGTGCTGATGACGTCTGTCGCCTCGTACGGCTTGGCCAGGTACGCAAACGCGCCGGAAGCGTCGGCCTTGAGCCGAGCGTGGTCCTGCACCTGAGCGGTGAGGAAGATAACCGGCGTCTCCCGGAGTTCTTCGATGCGTTTGATCCGGGTACAGGCCTCGTACCCGTCGATGTCCGGCATGCGAACATCCATGACAATGACGTCGGGCTTGTGCAGGCAGGCCGCCTCAACACCCGCCAGGCCATTGATCGCGTGGTACACGGCAAATCCGGACGCCTCGAGCCGGATCATGAGCGCAGCGGTGATCCGGGGCTCGTCATCAACAATGAGAACCGAGTGGGGCACGTTGAGCATCTCCTTGCAGGGCGGCCACCGCCGCGGTCAGTTCGGCCTCGGCCTCCTTCACAGGCCATGCCCCGATTCGTCGGAACCGGACCGCGCCGGGCGTTGGCGTTTGTGACCGCGCCTCCTCGCCGCCGAGTTCCCGTTCGAGACGTGAGATCCAGCTGTGGCTCTCGGCGGTCATTCCGATGAGCAGAACTTCTCCGGAATCACCCAATGGCAGCAGGACGTCGGTGCAGTAGGTCACATCCTCAAGACACCGCATCTGCTTCTCGATCGACCCACCGCCCTCCGCGAAACGGGCGACCAGGCAGGCCATCGACGCGTCGGGCTCGCGCTGGCTTGCCAGATGCACACAAGCGGCGATGACGGTGTGCAGGTCGTTGCGTGGCGCGGTGAACGAGAACTCCGAACCGCTCCCCGGCGTGCTCTCGATCCGCACCTCGCCCAGATTGACCCCCACGAGATCCCTGACGATGCTCAGGCCGAGCCCGAAACCCTTCTCGGAGATCCGCTTTGCGTGCGCTCCCTGATGGAAGCGATCAAAGAGGTCGGCGACGTCCGTTTCCGACAGGCCCGGCCCCTGGTCCAGCACGCTGAATCGGACGGCGGCGCCATCCTTGGACACCCTCACGGTCACCCGTCCCTGCTCGTTGGAGAACTTGATCGCGTTGGTGACCAGGTTGATCAGCGTGCGCGCAGCCTTCTCCGGATCCACGAAGACCTCTGGGAGATCGTTCTCCAGCTCCCGGACCAGCTGCACCCCCTTGGTCTTCGCCCGAGACTCCAGGATCGCCCAGCTCTCATCCAGGATGGCGACAGGCTGAGCGCCCCGCCTGGAGACACGGAGGGTTCCCGAACGCAGCTTTCCGGTGTCCAGAAAGTCGTCCACCAGATTGGCGAGATCCACCGTTGCGCCGCTGATGAAGTTGAGGTATTCCTGCTGGCTGCCGGTGACCTCCCCGCCGATGCCGTCGGAGATGATCGCGGCAAACTCCTTGATGACCGCCAGCGGCGTCCGAAACTCGTGGGCCACGTCGCTCACGAACTGCTGCGCGTTGAGCGTGAGTTCCGCGAGACGGTCGTTTTTCGCCCGGAGTTCCCTGTTGGCGAGCTTGAGTTCTCTCGAGAGCTGCCTGTTGGTTCGCTCGAGTTTGTACCGGCGCATGGCCCCCGTGATCGCTTTCTCAAGCATGCCCTGCTCGGAGATCGCGGAGTCCTTGTCGATGTAGTCCATGGCGCCGAGCTTGAACGCCTCCGAAGCGACCTGCTCGTCCCCTGAGGAGGTCATCATGATGACCGGGCCGACCCCTGCCCGGGTAAAGTCCGGGAGCCAGTCCAGCCCGGAGCTGCCCCGGAGTCGATAGTCGATGAGCACCACGACACACTCCGACGGCGGCAGTTCCGCCAAGGCCACGTCGGCGTCCTCGTAGACCTGGACGCGAACCGTTCGGCTCCCGATCCGGTTACGCCCGACCATCTCACGCAGCAGGATGCGGTGATCCGCGTTGTCATCGACGATCACAACAGTCAACGCTTCCTCGCATGTCGCCAGTTGCATCACCTTGTCTCCTGAACCCCTTAACCCTGCATATGAGTCGGTTCATCTACCAACCCGATTGTGATTGCCGGCAAGTTTTCGTGTCATCTAAATAGGGGAAACACCCGCACGACTGCCCTTGACGTGGCGGGCGGGGGCCCTCTCGATACGCGTTTGATCCCGCGACGCGGGGCATCCGCCCCCACCCCCCCTCATCGGGGGTCCGGCTCCGCGTGACGCGAGCGCGCCCTGCATGCTGTTCGAAGAGCGCCTCTTCTTCCTCTTGGGCTGGCGGGGCAACGGTCGATATCCTCCATTGTCTGATGAGTTCGCCGCGCCAACGCAACGTGCCAAGCCGCGGAGGATTCAGACAACTTTGGGGGCTTTCCCCGTGAGCGGCGACCCACACACCGGCAAGCAGGCCAGACCGATGCGGTCTTCCGCGCCGATGACCATGTGCAGCGCACTGGCGGTGCTCCTGCTCACCATCGGGACACTCGTGCTTTTCGGTTGGCTCGCGGACCGGCCCCTCGCGGTCCGCCTGCACGACCGGTTTCCACCGATGCAGGCCAACACCGCGGCAGGATTCATTCTTGTCGGCGTCGCGTTTATGGCCGGGGCGTTCGGGCGACGGTGGCCCACCCGGATCTTCGCCACGCTTGCTGGTGCGCTGGGCGGCGCGACGCTTCTGGAGTACATCGCCGGCGTGGATCTGGGGATCGACGCGATGATCCTGGACCAGTCCCCGGACCCGAACCGGATGGCGCCGAACACCGCCCTGTGCTTCACATTCATCGGCGTGGCCATTGCCCTCAATGCCACCAGCCGACCTGTTCGGTACCGCAACGCCTCCACGACACTTCTCTCCAGCCTGGTCCTGGTCCTCGGGCTGGGCAGCATGACGGGCTATCTGACGGGGCTGAGTTCCACCTACACCTGGGGCGACGTCACACGGATGGCCCCGCACACCGCCAGCGCGTTCATCGCCGCGGGGATCTGCGGCATCTGCCTCTCTCTGCTCCAAGCCCGACAGGAGGAAGAGCAGTCCGCGGCGCCCTGGATCCCCGGGATCGCCGCGATCTGCGTCTGGATCTTCGCCGGATTGATCGCGATCGCGATACACGTCAACGGGGGGGATCCGGACCGCCCGCCGGACGCGGCCCTGTACCAGGCGATCGGTTGGATCGTGCTGGCGGGGGGGCTGCTGCTCGGCCTGCTCCTGGCGATCTCACTGGACCGGACCGCGGTGTCGAGGGCGGAGATCCGCGAGCGGATCCGCATCGAGGCTCGTCTCCGCGAGACGCTCCGGCAGTTGCAGCTGCAGAAGGACGCCATCGATCAGCACGCGATCGTTGCCGTCACCGACCCGAGCGGCGTCATCACGTACGTCAACGACAAGTTCTGCGAGATCTCGGGGTACACCCGCGAGGAGCTGGTGAACAAGACACATCGGATCATCAACTCCGACGTGCACCCCAAGCGCCTGTTCGTGTCGCTCTGGCGAACCATCGCGCAGGGACGGACCTGGCGGGGGGAGATCTGCAACAAGGCCAAGGACGGCTCCCAGTACTGGGTCGATACCACCATCGTCCCGTTCACCAATGTTCAGGGCGAGATCACGCAGTACGTCTCCATCCGAACGGACGTGACGGAACACAAGATGGTCGAGGAGGAGCTGCTCTCGCTGAACGAGGAGCTTCGCCAGAAGAACGGAGAGATGGAGCAGTTCGCCTACTCGGTCTCGCACGATCTGAAGGCGCCCACGGTCACCATCCGGGGATACGTCGGTTTCATGCGGCAGGACCTTGCGCAAGGCCGGACCGATCGGCTGGAGGGCTTCTGTGAGTCCATCCAGGCGGGCGCCTGCAAGATGCGAGAGATCATCGATGACCTGCTCGAACTGAGCCGCGTGGGACGCGTGATCAATGATCTGGAGATCATCGACACACCCGTGCTGATCCGATCCATCGCTTCGGAGTTCGCTCCCCAGGTCATGGAGCTGGGCGCAACCATCGAGATCGACGATGACCTTCCCCAGATCTGGGGCGACCGGACTCGAATCCGCCAGGTGTTCCAGAATCTCATCGGCAACGCCCTGAAGTATGCCCGCTCGAATGACCACCCCCCCCGGATCCGGGTTCTCGGTTCCGTGGACGATGGCCACACCCAGGTCTGCGTTCAGGACGACGGTCCCGGGATCGATCCCAAGTACCAGGACATCATCTTCGGGCTTTTCCAACGCCTGGAGACCCAGAGCGACGGAACCGGCATCGGCCTCGCCATCGCCAAGCGTGTTTGCGAGTTGCACGGCGGCCGGATTACACTGCTCCCCACCGAGGGGGGTGGCGCCACGTTCTGCGTCCGTCTGCCACTCGCACCGACTGCCACTGTGCAAGCAACCCACTCCACGGAACTGAACGCATGAGCGACTCACTCAGCCCCGCGCACTTTCTCCTCGTTGAAGACGACAACGCGCACGCCGACCTGATGCTCATGTCGTTCGGCGAGAACAAGGTCGCCAACACCATCACGCGCGTCGCGGACGGTGAGCAGGCGCTCAACTACCTCCGAGGTCAGGGTGAGTTCGCCGAGGCAAAGCGGCCCGATGTGATCCTCCTTGACCTGAAGATCCCCAAGATCGACGGGCACACCGTGCTCCGCGAGATCAAGTCGGACCCGAAGCTGCACGCCATCCCGGTGGTCGTCCTCACCACGTCGTCGAACACCAAGGACGTTGACCAGGCCTACGAGAATCACGCCAACAGCTTCCTCACCAAGCCCTTCGAGTTCGGGGACTTTCAGCGGCTCGTCCGGGATCTTGGGCTCTATTGGTCGGTCTGGAACCGCCCCCCGGTGCACACCCAGAACGACTAGCGGCGCGGGTCCGTCGAGGCCGGGCCGGCGGGTCCCGCCCGGCGAGGATCCGGCATGCCGTCGCGGCGACTACAGTCTCCGACCCCGCGACGAACGTCATGACCCCGCCGATCGACCCCGCCAAACGAGCCCTGACCCGTGTCACATGCGCCCCGCATGTCCCGCCCATCCTCCAGGGCGAACTGGAGGCTCTCGGGTTCGAGATCCAGAACGAGGATCACGTCGCGCTGGATATCGGCGCATCGCTTGTCGAGTGTCTGGATCTGTGCCTCCGCCTGCGCACCGCCCACCACGTGCTCTGGCTTCTCTCCCGGTTTCGGTGCCCCTCTCCGAAGGCGCTCTACACCCAGGTCGCCGCTTACCCGTGGGAGCTGCTGATCCCCAACGATTCGTTCGTGTGCGTCACCTCGAACGTGACCAACCCGAAGATCGACAACTCCATGTACCCGAACCTGGTGGTCAAGGACGCGATCGTTGACCGCATCTCCAAACGCACCGGCGCCCGGCCCGACAGCGGATCGGATCGGTCCCGCATCGTCATCCATCTCGGATGGAAGGGTGATCGGGCGTGGCTGTACCTGAACGTCAACGGCGTGCGCCTGTCCGACCGCGGATACCGCAAGCTGCCCCACGAGGCGCCGATGCGGGAGACGCTCGCCGCGGCGGTCCTCCTCTCCACCGGGTACGACGGCTCCCGTCCGCTGGTGAACCCGATGTGCGGCTCTGGCACGCTCGCCATTGAGGGCGCGCTGATCGGCGCCCACCGGGCGCCGGGCCTGCTCCGGAGCAACTACTCGTTCGGGCACACGCTGCTGGATCTGGACGAGCGTTGGAGCGCCGCGCGAGCGAGCGCCCGGAAGCTCACCCGCCAGCACGTCGCCCCGATCATCGCGAGCGACCGCGACCCGCGCGCGATCGAGGCGGCCAAGCGGAACGCGAAGACCGCCGGGGTGGATCATCTGATCGAGTTCCATGTCTGCGATGTCGCCGACACGCCTCTCCCGGGGGGGGCCGGCGACATCGTCATGAACCCGGAGTACGGATTGCGCTTGGGCGACGAGCGTGACCTGGAGCAGACCTACTCGCGGATCGGGGATTTCCTGAAACAGCGGGCAGCCGGGTGGACCGGGCACGTCTTCACCGGCAACCGGGAACTCTCCAAGCGGATCGGCCTGAGAACCACGCGCCGGACGCCGTTCATGAACGCGCAGATCGAGTGCCGCCTGCTGACGTACGAGATGTACGCCGGGTCGCGTCAGTCCCGGGCGTGATCCGAGGGGGCGACCGCGTCAACGTCGTCGGGCTGGATCGCTCGCATCGCGGGCGTGTCCATGTCGTCGTACTGCCCGCCGCGAACCGCGCGGATGAATCCCCAGACCGCGAGGGCGGCGAGCAGCAGCGCCACCGGCAGCATGATGTAGATCACACTCATGGCTTTCCCCTTCGTCCGATCGGACGCATCGCGACGGTGAGCACGGTGAGTGAACTCAGAGGCATGAGCACCGCCGCGAGAAGCGGGGTCAGCACCCCGGACATCGCCAGCCCCGCAGCGACCGCGTTGTACCCGAGCGAGACGCCAAGGCACAGCCGGATGCGACGCATCGCGCGCCGGGACGTCTCGAACAGCTCACCGATGGGCTCGAGTCCGGGTCGCTGGACCGCGACGTGGGCCGCCTCCAGACTGACTTCTGCGGCGCCGTGAACGCCGATCCCGACATCGGCGGTCGCCAGGGCGGCGGCGTCGTTGACCCCGTCCCCCACCATCACCACCCGCTCGCGGGGACCGATGCCCACCGGCGTGCCGCGTTGCGCGACCAGTTCTCGCACTCGGGCCACCTTGGTCTCCGGCATGCAGGCGCCCTCGCCCTGGATCCGCAGACGCTCGGCGACACGATCAACCACCTCGGGCCGGTCGCCGGAGAGGATCTCGGACCGCCACCCATGATCCGCGAGCGAGCGGAGAAGTTCGGCGCCCCCTTCACGGACCCGATCACCCAGCGCCATGACCGCGACAAGACGCCCGTCTCGGGCCACGTAGACGGGGGTTCCCCCGGAGCGGGCCTGGATGCGGGCCCAGTCGGTGAGCGAGGGAGAGGACTCCACGCTGCGGACCTCCATCAGTCGCTCAGACCCGACGAGGTAACGGCGCCCATCGACCACGCCCTCCACCCCAAGCCCGGGATGGTTGATCACCTCGTTCGCCACGGGCGGCACGTCCGCCGGCGAAACCGCCTTGGCGATGGCACGCCCGACCGGATGGGTTGACCCGGCTTCGATGGCCGCGACGTCGCGCCAGACGCTCGAGTCCCCGGCCCGATCGATGACGCTGAAGACGCCCTCGGTGAGCGTGCCGGTCTTGTCCAGGAGCAATCGGCCTCCGCTCGCGAGGGACTCGATCGCCCCGCTGTCCTTGACCAGCACCCCCCGTTTGGCGAGGGCGCCGATGGTCACGGTCATGACCATGGGCGTCGCCAGTCCGAGCGCGCAGGGGCAGCAGACGATGAGAAGAGCGGTGGCGTGTTCGATCGCGATGTCTGCCCCGCTGGCCTGCCACAGCGCGAAGGTGATGAGCGCCAGCGAGAGTACGGCGGGAACGAACCAGCCGGCGAGTCGGTCGGCGAGTTGCACCACCCGGGCGCGCGAGGAGGTGGCGCGAGCCACCAGATCCATCAGCTTGGCGGCGCGGGTTTCGGCGCCTCCCCGGTGCACCCGGATGCGGATGGTCGAGGCCAGGTTCAGCGTTCCCGCGCTCACGAGCGACCCCCGCGCGACCGGCTCCGGCCTGGACTCCCCCGTGAGCATGGCGGCGTCGATGGCGCTCTCGCCAGCCTCGACCACCCCATCGGCCGCCAGACTCTCCTCCGGACGGACCTCGATCAGGTCTCCCGGCTCGAGCGAGTCGGCCGGAACGTCGGTGACGTTCCCGTCCGCCCCGACCCGATGCGCGGTCGAGGGAGCGAGCGAGAAGAGCAGTTCCAGGGCGGACGCGGCACGCCGCTGCTGCGCGTGCTGAATCCACCGCCCCACGAGGAGGAGGAAGACCAGGGTGGAGAGCGAATCGAAGTAGATCTCTCCCTGCCCACGGACCGCGTTGGCCAGGCCCCACAGCGTTCCCACGGAAAGGGAAACCGCGATCGGCAAGTCGAGGTTCGCCGTCCGGGTGCGGAGCGAGGCGAGGGCGCCGCGAAAGAAGACGCTCCCCGGCCAGATGACCGAAAGGGTCCCCAGCCCCGCGCTCACGCCTCGGAAGAGGCGGGCGTGCTCGGCGACCATGCCATCGAAGAGCCCCGCGTACATCGCCACCGCGATGAGCATGACGTTGCCGGCCAGCGCCCCGGCCACTCCGACCCGGACCAGCATCTCTCGATCACGCCCGCGCCGGGCCCGCTCGGCGCTGGCGCCCTTGGCCCGGTGAGGCAGGTAGCCCATCCCCTCGATGGCGCGTGCGATGCGCGACAAGGCCACCCGGGCCGGGTCCCAGGTCAGCGTGACGCGCGATCGCCCGAAGGCCACCCGGGAGTCCACCACACCCGGCACCACCCGGGCGAGGCGCTCCAGCAGGGTGACGCAGGCCACACAGTGCATGCCGTCCACCACCAGTTCACACCGGCGCAGGCCGTCGTCCAGTTCCTCGACGCAGGCCTGCTCAAAGGCGGGCGTGTCCATCTCCTCGAACCCGCGTCCACGCGCGGGGGAGAGGCGTGAAAGATCATCCGGCGCCTCGAACGCTCCGGACTCGAGCATGGCGCGGACGCTCCGGCACCCCGCGCAGCAATAGATGCGCCCGTCCTCGCCCGCAACGGGCGCTCCGAGCACCGGCGCGGCGCAGTGGTCGCACCGCAAACCTTTCTGGACCCCGACCCGATCGGCCACGCCCCGCCTCATCCGCCGATCTCCACGCCCTGCGGGTTGCAGCACGGCAAATCATGCGGCGAGGTCTGCCGAACGCGCTGGAGCGCTTCTCCCGCGCTGGCCGGGGCGACGGCCGCCATGTCGGTCGTCACAAAGCTCGGAAGGGTGGCCCGCCCCAGGAGCGTGAAAAGGCCCGAGGCGATCACCAGCAACGCGGTAAGAGAGGGAAGCCGGGTCCGGAGTGGGTTGAGCAGGGTCTGCACGCCCGCGCCCAGAAGGGCGAGGATCGGCATCGTCCCGACGGCGAATACAGCCATGACCAATCCACCCATGACGGGCTGCCCCGTCCCCGCCGCGACGAGCGCGAAGAGGTAGAGCCAGGCGCATGGGAGCATCGGGGTGAGCAAACCAATGATGAGGGCCCGGCGCGCCGGGGGCATCGAGAAGGCAAAGCGGTGGGCCTGCTCGAGCAAACGCTGCCAGCGCTTCGGGATCGGAAGATGAAATCCCCGGCCTCTCCGACCCAGCAGGAGTGAGCCCCCCGCCACCACCATGAGAGACCCCGCCACGAGTGCGGCGATGCGCTGCACGCCCACGGCGTTCCCACCGAAGTTCACCGCTGCGCCCAGAGCCCCCGCCGCCACACCCACCATCGAGTACATCACCAGGCGTCCGAGGTGGTACGCGAGGTGCGCCCTCCAGCGCGAGCGGACGTCGGACTCACCCGCGCCAACGGCGAAGGCCATGATCGCGCCGCACATGCCCGCGCAGTGCCCGCTTCCCAGCAGGCTCGCCGCCAGCACGCCCCCGAGCACTCCCAGCATGGTCGGCGTCGGTTCCATCTCAGTCCCCAAGCATCAGTCGCAGGGTCTGCCTGGCCCGGAGGTCGCCGCTTTCAACCCAGAGCGTGACGGTCCATTGGCCGGGCGTGAGTTCCCCCGTCTCCCAGTGCAGCGCGCCCGACTCCGCCAGCAGCAGGTCCGCCTGGGTGGTCTCGAGCACCTGACCGACGCGCCGGGCCTCGATCCGCCCGGTCGGCGTTCCGCCCGACGGCGTGCCCGCGAGATCGAACGCGACCACGCCGGCGCCCAGATCCCGGGCCTGAATCGTCCAGCCGAGGCGCTCGGGGGAGGGCCATCGAGCCTTGTCCTCGTCCCAGTCCACGGCCTTCTGGTAGTAGTCGGGCTCGACCGCCGCGGCGACGGGGTTCCCGGTCGCCGCCACCACCGTGACCGCGCAGACACCGACGTTCAACAGCAGTAGTCCGACCACGGCAACGATCCAGATCCGACCGCTCTTGATGAATCCATGCATCATCGCTCAACCTCCTGTCGGCCCGAACATGCGGTACCGCACGATCCGCTCGGCGCCCTGATCGTCGGTCACGGTCAACGTCACGTCTCGACGCCCGCTGGTTCCCTCAAAGAACCCCGGCTCCGCCAGGATCAGCACGCGCTCGGAGACAATCTCCCGAGGCTCGACCTGGATGTTGCTGTCTTCGATGACCAGGGTAAGCCCCGGCTCGCCCTTCACCGAGTAGGCGCGCTCCTCGGGGGTCCGGTTGGTCAGTCGGAGCCTGGCCTGGTTGGCGATCTCGCCGGATTCGAGCACGTTGAACGGCAGCCCCTTCTCCCGCACGAGCAGGGCATCGAAGGTGGTCTTGTCCCCAACGGTCACCGCCATCCCCAACGCGAGAATCAGGAGCAGGATCGGATAGAGAATGACGCGTGGGCGCAGCACCCGCCACTTTCCTGTCTCGAGCGCCTGCTGCGAGCTGTACCGGATCAGCCCCGGCTCGCGCCCGATCTTGGTCATCACCGAGTTGCAGGCGTCGATGCACGCGGCGCAGTGGATGCACTCGAGCTGCAGCCCGTCGCGGATGTCGATCCCCGTCGGGCAGACGGCGACGCAGAGGTTGCAGTCCACGCAGTCCCCCTGGGCCGGCTCGTCCTTGACGACCTTCAGGCTCACATCGGAACCGGCCTTCCGGCGCTTCGCCTTGCCCCGGGGCTCGCCCCGCTTCCGGTCGTACCCGACCACCAGGGAGGAGCCATCGAGCATGACGGACTGAAACCGCCCGTACGGGCAGGCGATCATGCAGAGCTGCTCGCGGAAGAAGAGGAAGTTAAAGAGCATCAGCCCCGTGACCAGAATCACGAAGATGAACCCCGCCACGTGATCGATGGGGGATCCGATGACCCAGGTCCGCAGCGTCTGCGACCCGACGAAGTAGGCGAGGAAGGTGTTGGCCAGGAAGAAGCTGATGACCACATACACGCCCCAGCGGATCACCCGGCGCGCGGGGAAGGGCAGGCTCGCAACCTTTCCCTTCCCCCCCTTTGCGAACCCCAGCCACCGATCGATCGGGCGAAAGAGGAAGTCGAGGTAGACCGTCTGGGGACAGGCCCACCCGCACCAGACCCGACCGAAGAGCGCGGTCACGAAGAAGATCAGCACGAAGAGCATGATCATCCCGATCGCCAGCATCAGCGTGTCGGTCGGGAAGAAGGTCTTGCCGAAGAAGGTGAACTCGCGGTGCAGGAAGTCGAGGAAGACCCACTGGCGCCCCCCCACCATGACGTGCGGCAGCACGACGAAGAGGGCGATGAGCAGCCAGGCGATCACCCGGCGTCGCTTCCAGAGCTTCCCCTTCACGAGCTTCGGGTTGATCCACCGCCGGCTTCCGTCCGCGTTGAGCGTCGAGAGCACGCGGTCTTCGGGTTGGAGCAGGGAACTCAAGGCGTGTACCTTTCTGACTTCGCCCAATGCTCAGGGGGCGGGGACGACGTTTCCGTCCTCGTCCAGGGTCGGCCACGGGGGAATGATCTCTCCCTCGGGATCGCGCGGGCCGGGCAGGTTCTGGCCCCGCAGCGAGGCCACGTACGCCGCGACCAGCGCAATCTCGTTGTCATTCATCAGGTTGCGCTGGGCCGGCATGGCGCCGTTGGCCGCGCCGTCCTGGATCACCTGAATCACCCCGCCGAGCGTCTTGGTGTTCTTGTAGTAGTCATCGGTCATGTTCGGGCCGACGAGGCCCTCACCCTGCGCCCCGTGGCAGAGTGCGCACTGCTGCTTGAAGATCGACTGCCCCTGTTCGAGCCAGGCCTCCTGACCCATGATCTGCAGGATCTTGGACTCTCCCATCGGGATTCCCCGAAGTTCCGCGAACCGGATCTGCAGCGCCCGCTCCTCGGCCTTCGCGTGGCGCTTGGCCAGCGAGGGCACCAGGGGCGAGTGGTAGACCATGACGTAGAACATGGCGAAGACGATCGATCCCCAGAACAGGAAGTGCCACCACCCGGGGATCGGGTTGTCGTATTCCTGGATCCCGTCGTAGTTGTGCGAGGTCAGTTCGTCCTGCACCCCCGTCGCGCCGGCGACGTACCGACGGCCCGCCGGCGCCGCCCGGACACCCAGCGTCCGGGCCAGATGCACCGCGCCGCCCTCACGCGCCGCGGGCGACCGCATCATGTGGTGCGGGATGTACACCCCCGGCCCCCGGTTCGGATCCCGGGCGGCGATCTGACGCAACCGCTCGAGTTCCGCGAAGTCGGTCAGATCGGACTCAACCAGTTCGATGGGGACGTACACCCCCGACCGCTGGCGATCCCGCGCCCGTGAACTCGCCTGGGCGCGCGGCTTAGCCGGCCCGGCCTGATCGGCGCGCCTGATGTGGGCCTGGCCGCTCTCCATGGAATCTCTGTCCGCAACCATCAGCGATCTCCTCCGCGCGATTCCCCTGTGGACTCGTCCGCCAGCGCCATCGACGCCGCCTCCTTCATGTCACGGGCGTCCGCCCGGAAGACCCGCCAGACCACCCCGGCGAACACGGCGCCGAAGCAGACCAGCCCGATGATGGGAAACACCGCCAGGTCGAGATGACCAATCACATCACTCAGCCGCATCGGTCGCCTCCTGGTTGGGCATGGGGTTCTGGCTGGGCGCGGGCGCCTCGGCGAAGAGGTCGGTCCCCAGACGCTGCATGTAGGCGATCAGCGCGATCACCCGCTTCTCGCCGATGTCTTCCGGGATCGGATAGCCCTGCGCCTGCTCGAGCAGTTCGTTCGCGATGACCTGGGCCTGCGCCCTGGCGTTCTCGATCGCCGCGCCCTCGAAGACGAGGTCTCCGTACGGCACCCCGAGCATCGCCATCGCGTCCACGCGCCCCTGGATGTCCTCAAAGTCGAGATCCTTCTCGATCAGCCAGGTGTACGAGGGCATGACCGAGTTGGGGTTGACCGAGCGTGGGTTCTCGAAGTGGACGTAGTGCCAGAAGTGACTCTTCTTTCCGCCCTCGCGCGCCAGATCCGGTCCGATCCGGCGGCTCCCCCACTGGAACGGGCGGTCGTAGATGAACTCGCCGGGCTTGGAGTACTCCCCGTAGCGCGCCGTCTCGGCGTAGATCGGACGGATCATCTGCGAGTGGCAGTTGTAGCACCCCTCGGAAACGTAGATATCACGCCCGGCCAGCTCCAGGGGGGTGTAGGGCTGGACGCTCGCGATCGTCGGGACGTTGCTGGAGATCAGGAACGTCGGGAGCGCCTCGGCGAGACTGCCGATCGCGATCGCGATCACGACGAAGATCGTGAACCGAACCGGCAGGCGTTCCCAACGCCGGTGCCAGGCCATCTGGGCGAACCGGTCGATCGCGTCGCCGAGCATCGTGCCCTCGATGAGCCGGCTGACGGCCTTCGGGTCCTTGCCGTCAAACTCCCGGCGGAGGGGCGCCGCCTCGTGCACGATCTCCTCGTACTGCGCGGGCCGGCCTCGCCAGGTCATGAACATGTTCAGGCAGAGCATGATCACCCCGAGCACGTAGAGCGAGCCGCCCACCACTCGGATCCAGTAGAGCGGGATCAGCACGGTCACCGTTTCGATGAAGTCGGGGTACGCCAGGCGCCCGCTCTCGTCGAAGGCACGCCACATCAGGCCCTGGGTGATGCCCGCGGCGTAGATCGAGAGGATGTAGAGCAGAATCCCGATCGTCCCGATCCAGAAGTGCAGCGAGCACAGGCGCGGGCTCCAGAGCTTGGTCTGGAACAGTCGCGGGGCGAGCCAGTAGACCATGCCGAAAGTCATGAACCCGTTCCAGCCCAGGGCGCCCGCGTGCACGTGGGCGATGGTCCAGTCGGTGTAGTGGCTGAGCGAGTTCACGCTCTTGACGCTGAGCATGGGCCCCTCGAACGTGGACATGCCGTAGAAGGTCACGCCAACGACGAAGAACTTGAGCACCGGGTCCTGGGCCACGCGGTTCCAGGCGCCGCGGAGCGTGAAGAGGCCGTTGATCATGCCGCCCCAGGAGGGCATCCAGAGCATGACACTGAAGACCATGCCCAGCGTGCTCGCCCACTCGGGGAGAGCGGTGTAGTGCAGGTGGTGCGGACCGGCCCAGATGTAGACGAAGACGAGCGACCAGAAGTGAAGGATCGAGAGCCGGTAGCTGAAGACCGGTCGGTCGGCCGCCTTGGGCATGAAGTAGTACATCAGCCCCAGGAACGGCGTGGTCAGGAAGAACGCCACGGCGTTGTGCCCGTACCACCACTGCATGAGAGCGTCCTGCACGCCGGCGTAGAGCGGATAGCTCTTGAGCATCAGCTCGGGCGAGCCCATCTCACCGGTCTTGATCAGGTGAGCCACCCCGACGGGGATCCAAAGGTTGTTGAAGACATGGAGCACCGCGACCGTCACGATGGTCGCGATGTAGAACCAGAGGGCCACGTACATGTGGCGCTCGCGCCGCTTGATGAGCGTCATGAAGAAGTTGACGCCGAAGAAGCCGACCCAGACCACCGCGATCATCAGATCGATCGGCCACTCGAGTTCGGCATACTCCTTGCCCTGCGTGATGCCCAGGGGCAGCGTGATCGCGGCGCAGAGGATGATCAACTGCCAGCCCCAGAAGTGCAGCCAGCTCAGCTTGTCCGACCACATCCGGGCCTTGCACAGACGCTGGGTCGAGTAGTACACCGCCGTGAAGACCGCGTTGCCCGCAAAAGCGAAGATCGCCGCGTTGGTGTGCAGGGGGCGCAACCGACCGAAGCTCAGCCACTCCTGCTCATAGAGCAGGGCGAACGAGGTGGTCAGCCACGCGGGCCAGTTGTGGGTCACCATCCACTCGCCGGCGACGGGCAGCACGAGCTGGAGGGCGATGACGAGTCCCGCCGCGGTCGCGACCAGCGCCCACACCGCGGTCGCCGCCGCGAACGCCCGGCTGATTTTGTCGTCGTAGACGAACGTCTCGGTATGCCGTTCCGCCGCCTGTGCCTGATCACTCATATCCATTCCCACATCTGGTTGCCTGCATTTGGAGAGGCCGGCCAGCCCGACAACTCCCCTATATCCGAATGCGTTTATCCACTATTTCTCGCCGCCAACGCGGCCAAACCGCCCACCCTGGTGCGTGAACTACCCGCTTCCCTTTCCTTTGACGTTCAGCCCCACCGTCCCGAGGGACTGGCAGAGCGGCTTCGATTTCCGATCCGAGGTGAGGATGTCCTGAATTGAAGTCGAGCGGAACCCCCGCTCGACCCCGGCGATCGCGTCGTCGAGCAGTTGGTGCAGGGCGCAGAGCGACGTGCCGTGCTCGGTGATGCCCAGGGGGCACTCACGGATCCGCCCGATCCCCGACTCGGCCCCCTCCAGAACGTCCCAGACCGTGATTTTGCCCGCCGGCTTGGCCAGCGCAAACCCCCCTCCCACGCCGCGCCGAGCCGTCAGCAGGCCCGCCTTCGACAGATCCCGGAGAATCCTGGCCAGATAGCCCTGCGGCACTCGGGTGACCTCCGCGATTTCCTCGGTCACGGCCGGACCCCCGCCGATCCTGGCGAGGTAGACCACGGCCCGAAGGGCGTACTCGGCAGTTTGGGTGATCACGGCGGGACGTGCTCCTGTTCACATCACGATATCGGCGTTCAATATACGTTTATCCAGATTAGATTTCCAGTCGGAGCCTCCCGCGGAACGAGAACCCCGCGCGGGCCTTCCCTGCTCGGCGCGTAACCCCGGTTTTTTCAATGACTTCCCGGACTCGGCGAGCATCCCCCGAATCCGGGGACGCCGCACCGATCAGGCGATCACGGCCTCATCGCCGCGCCGCACGGCGCGCCAGTGGCGGGCTCGGAGCGCCTGAACGAGGCCCGCGGCGAGGAGGTACCCGAGGGCGCCCACGGCGGTCAGCGTGGCGCCGCTCTGCTCGATCGCTTCGGGCAGATAGGTCGGCACGCGACCGTCGAGCGGCACGGTGGTCTCGAGCATGTGCCCGATCGCGAAGACCAGCAGCGCTGGCGGGCAGGGAAGCCCGACGTAGCTCCCGGGCACGAACGCGTCGAACGCGGAATACATGATCATCATCGCGAAGAAGGGGATCATCCAGAGCACGAAGATCCCCACGCCGAACACACGGACGTCGAACCGTTCTCGAAGGCCCTGCACAAACAGCGCGATGCCGACGATGGAGAGACCGAGGACACCGATCGACACGGGGGAAGGCCCCTGGCTGTAATACAGCCCCTCTCGCCCGACGAGGTGGAGCACCAACCATCCGGCGCCGAGCGACAGGGCGATCATCACCAGCGTGATCGGCAGGCTCGAAGCGCCGTCGGCGTTGAAGCCGATTCGTCGGCGTCCCAGCTTGTGCGCGCGCCGCCACCCCTCGACGGCGGTGTGGCGGGAGGGCGTCGCGCACGTCACCAACAGAACGAATGTTCCGCCGATGATCATGAGCGCGACGATGAGGAGAATCTCGAGCGTTTCCGGCTCGCGTTGTCCGAACGCGACCCGTTGCATCGCCCCGAACACCTGGTCATAGGCCTCGTCGCTCACGAGCACCGCCCAGACACTGCCGAGGACGAACACCAACACGCCCGCAAAGACCAGGATGGCCCCCACCTTTGAGAAGAGGTGCGCGGCCTGGTCCCGCCAGCGTCGGTGCACCACGGAGAACATCACCGCGAGCATGAACCCCTGAACGAGCATGGTGTAGAGCGTCGGGTGGACCACGCCCGTAAAGAAGGGCACATCCCGGAAGCTGTCGATCCCGCTCTGCTCGGCGGTGGACCGCAGGTGCTCGGGCATCTCCTGCTGGAGCAGGCCGTAGAAGGTTGGGCGGATGGTCAGGAACTCGAAGAAGGTGATGCCCAGCCGGGAGAGGTTGGGAAGGACGAAGTAGAGCACGACGACGAGCCCCATCGACATCATCGAGGCGAGCCGCGGCTTCTCGGAGACCATGCCCGCGACCATCCCGGTCAGGTGGTACAGCCAGACGGAGGTGAAGAAGACGGCGTAGAAGTGGAGAAGCGTCAGGGCGTTGAAGTCCGCGATCACCGCCGCGATGACGACGAAGGGCATTGTCAGGGCAAAGAGGACGTATTCACGGGCGGGAAGCCCGAAGAGGTAGCCGAGGATCTTGCTCGTCGGGCTCATCGGGGTCATGCGGACGTAGTCGAGCAACCCCTCCTCACGCTCACTGGCGACACCGGAGGCGACCGCGCCGGTCCCCGACATCATGAGCAGAATGGCCTGGATCACGATGATGCCGGGGAGCACGGCCTTGGCCGCGTCCTGTGCGGAGGCCATCTCGCGTTCGGTGATGGTGGTGTAGATCATCAGGGCGACGAAGGCCGTGATGGTCAGGGTGACGATCCCCCAGCTGAGCAGGTGCTTGAGGCGGGTTCGCGCGCGGAGCCCCTTGATCAGCAAGGGGTTCTGCAGGGTTCGTTCGAGCACGGCGTTCATGAGACCTCCGACGCTCCGATCTCCATCATGACGTCTTCGACTCCCCGCCGATGCTCGGTGAAGGTCTTGACCGGCACGCCCGCCCCCACCAGCTCGGCGAGCACCTGGGCGACGCGCTCGTCGGGGCCGTTGATGCTGAACCGGCAGACGGCGCCGGCAACCTCGATCCCGACCGGCCCGTCCATCTCGTTGAGCGCGGCGGCGGCGGAATCCGCCTCCCCCACCGTCTCGACGATGAACCGCCGAACCTGATTGAGGTCGGCGACGATCTCTTCGATCGCCCCGGAGAGGACCAGCCGCCCCTTCTCCATGATCGCGACAGACGAACAGAACTCCTTGAGCTCTTGGAGGATGTGCGACGAGATGATGACCGTCTTGCCCTCGCCGCCCAGGCGGAGAAGGAGATTGCGCAGGTCGATGCGGGCGATCGGATCGAGCCCGCTGGCCGGCTCGTCGAGCAGGAGCACCGAGGGGTCATGGAGGAGGGTCTTGGCGAGGACGAGTCGCTGGGTCATCCCGCGTGAGAGGGCGCCGGCCATCGAAGTGCGCTTGGAGCCGAGGTTGACGATGTCGATGCAGGCGTCGATGCGGGCCCGGCGTTCCCGCCGGTCCAGGTAGTACGCCCTGGCGAAGAGGTCGAGGAACTCCCAGCAGCGCAGGTCCTTATAGACCGGGGCGAGGTCGGGCATGTACCCGATCACCCGTCGGACCGCCGCGCGGTTCTGGAAGATATCCAGCCCGGCGATGCGGGCGTCGCCGTAGGTTGGCTCCCGGAGGGTTGCGAGGACGGAGATGAGGCTGGTTTTGCCGGCGCCGTTGGGACCGATCAGGCCCAGGACCTCACCGGGGCCGACCGAGAGCGACAGGTCCGAGACCGCGGTCACATCCCCGTAGTCCACCCGGATATCCCGCGTCTGGATCATCTGGCCCCGTTTCGCGTGCGAATACCGTCCGGACCGAGCCCGGCGATGCGGATTGTTCGGGTTGACCAACCGCCCGTTTCAGCCCCGTCGGCCGGATCGTACCGCACACCCGAATACTCGACACGACTGGCGGGTTCGCTACCTTGAATGTGCCTCCCCCCCAGTCCCAGGAGTCGGCATGAAACACGTGACGCTCGCACTCTCGTTCGCCCTCGGGCTCGCACTGGCCTGGACGCTCCTGGGGCGACCGGTCATGGGGATGCAGCATCAGGAGACACGATCCACGATGACCACCGACACCTCAAACACCACACCCGACGCCCGCTATTCCGCCTCCGGGTACGACATCACCCCGATGCCCCGCGACGAGGTCGAACGCCTCGCCAGGGCGCTGGGGCCGGAGGTCTATCGGATCACCCAGAAGTCGGGGACGGAGCAGGCGTTCTGCGGAAACCTGCTGGACAATAAGAAGGAAGGCGTCTATCTCTGCGTCGTCTGCCACCTCCCCCTGTTCTCCAGCCAGCACAAGTTCACCTCGGGCACCGGATGGCCGAGCTTCTTCTCCCCCTTCGACCCGGGCCACGTCGATGAGATCCGAGACGATTCCTTCGGCATGGTCCGCACCGAGATCCGATGCAGCCGCTGCTCGTCGCACCTGGGGCACGTCTTCGATGACGGCCCCCGTCCCACCGGGCTCCGGTTCTGCCTCAACTCCGCCTCGCTGACGTTCGTTGAGGCCGGGGACCCGATGCCGGAGGGCGCAACGCCGGTCGAGACGCAGACCGCGTACTTCGCCGGGGGGTGCTTCTGGGGGATCGAGCACTACTTCCAGATGGGCAACGGCGTGCTCAACGCCGAGAGCGGGTACATGCAGGGCCGGCTCGCTGAACCGACGTACGAGGACGTGCTCCGAAAGACCTCCGGGCACGCCGAGACCGTGAAGGTGGTCTTTGATCCCAAGCGGATCTCGTACGAGCGACTCCTCCGGGCCTTCTTCGACATGCACGACCCCACACAGCTCAACCGGCAGGGGCCGGACATCGGCGAGCAGTACCGCTCGGGCATCTGGACCACGAGCGAGGAGCAGGCCGAGCAGGCCCGCGCATACATCAGAAAGCTGGAGGAGAGCGGGCGGGTGAAGGGCAAGATCGTGACGCAGGTCGAACCCGCTGAAACGTTCTGGCCGGCGGAGGAGTACCACCAGGACTTCATCGCGAAAACGGGTCGGAGCTGCCACGTCCGGAACCCTTGGTAAGCGACGCGTGCGCATGAAACGCCCCCCACTCCTCTCGGAGCGGGGGGCGCGAACCGGCCAAGCCGGAAACGCAACTCTTACGGGCATCCGGCGCCGTAGGCGCTCAGGAACGCGAGCACGTCGCTGAAGTCAAACTGACCAAGGGGGGCCTCAAGGTCCGCGGCGGGGTCCATCGACCCGAAGGCGGTGAGGAACCCGAGCACGTCGGAGAAGTCGAGGGCGCCGAAGGGCTCGGCGAAGTCCGCCGGACAATCCGGCGCCACGCTCAGCTCGTAGGCGCCCATGTCGATCGGATTAAAGAGACCGGTGTTGGGCGTATCCGCGTCGTCCACGATGCGCGGGTTGCCGTCCAGATCGACCGTCATGCCCAGCGAAGCCACGTTGAACGAGTCCCCCGCGTCAATCGCGGGCGATCCGGGCATGACGCGGAAGTCGGCGATGCCGGCGTCGGCGAACATCGGGTCGCCCAGCACAAAGGCGAAGCCCAGCGACGTGGTGCCCGAACCGGTGAAGTAGTCCTCCATCGCGCCGGTGTCGAACAGGTTGGAATCCGAGGCAATGATGCCCGAGCCGTTGGAGATGAAGGCGAAGGCGTCGGACGTGGCGCCGATCGAGAAGATGTTGTTGATCGCCTGAGCCTGGATGCCCGAGGTGGTGCTGCTCGTCGTGAGGCCGGCGGAGTCGGCGTAGGCGCCGTACGGGCCGTTGACGCCGTTGTTCGGTCGGGCACGGTCCACGCCATCGGACCCCTCGCAGTAGTTGGGCCATCCGCCGACGCCGCCGTTGCCCCCCCAGGCGGGTGTGGTGGTGTTGACGCGGTCGCCCCGGTCGCCTCGGGCGCCGGGAAGGATGTCCACAACGGTGTTCTGGCTGAAGATGGCTCGGACGGCGGGGTTCTCGACGAGCAGGGCGTTGGCCGAACCGGCGTCGCCACCGTCGCCGCCGTCGGAGTCCTGGCCGCAGTGCCCCGCGTTGCCGCCGTCGCCGCCGCAGACGAAGGTGATGCCGGTGTCGGCGCCGTTGCCGCCCGAGCCGCCCTGGGCGCCGTAGCCGCCCCGTCCGCCCTTGCCGCCCGAGCCGCCGACGATGTCGTAGATCAGGTTCTGGTACACGAGAACCTGGTCGGCGGGTTCGGAGGCCCAGATCGCCGCGGCGTCGCCCCCGTTCCCGCCGTTGCCGGCCAGGCCCGCGTTGCCGCCGTTGCCGCCTCGCCCGCCGTCGCCGACGACGACGAACGCGATGCCGTCACCCCCGTTGCCACCCCGGGACCCAGAGCCCCCGAAGCCGCCCGCGCCGCCGTCGCCGCCCGTGATGGCGAAGATGCGTGAGTACGAAACGGAAGCGGTGGCGCCGGAGATCAGACGAATCCCCGCGGCGTCGCCCCCGTGGTTGCCGTCGTCGCCGTCGCCCCCGTGACCGGCGTGGGGTCCGTTGTACCCGTCAACGTGCCCGTTGTTGCCATCGGCGGCCTCAGAGACGATCGTCCCGCCGGGGCCCCCGTCCCCATCGTTTCCGGTGGGTCCGACCACGTCGAAGATGTTGCTCCAGGCCACGTCGATCTGCGCGTCGTTGCTGGCGAAGATCCCATACGCGCTCTGTTCCTGGCCCGAGGCGCGGACGTCGGAGATCTCACAGCCCTCCATGGAAACGGAGGCCCCGCTCACGTGGACCGCGCTGCCTACCGCGCCGCGAACGGCCGCGTGGCTGAGCGATCCGCTTGCGCCGGCCTCAAAGTGGAGTCCGTCCCAGCGCCCCGAAACGGGCTGGAAGATCGCGGGCTGGGCGTCGCTGGCCTGCACGTTGAGCACCCCACCGCTCTGCACGATGATCTCGGCGCCATTGACCACATTGACCGTCACCCCCGGCTCGACATTGAGCGTGCCCTGGATGATGAGGTTCTCGGTCACGTCAATGGTCTGACCCGTGGTCCAGGTCAGATCCCCGACGATGGTGTCCGCCGCGGCTCCCCCCGTCAGGGCGAGCATGGCGAGCAACGCGGTGGCTGGCTTCATTGGGAGTGAGAGGCGGTTCATGGTGTTCTCCTGGCGTGTTGCTGGTTCTGGGGAGGTGCTCCCTCCTCCCCACCTGGCGATGCCGGGGAGGGACGCGCCTCACCCAATGCCGAAATCTCCGCCTGCAACAGACCCGGATCTCGTACAATCCCCTTCAGGAGCACGACTTGGACGATCTTCGCCAAACCGTCACCATGTTGTTGGCCCGGGTTTCCGACGGTCAGCCGGGCGCCGTCGATGACCTGCTCCCGCTGGTGTACGACCAACTCCGCTCCATGGCGGGGTCCAGAATGGCCAACGAACGATCCGACCACACCCTCCAGGCGACCGCGCTGGTGAACGAGGCCTACCTCAAGCTCGCCGCCGACCCGGCCCTCAAGACGGCGGACCGGCGTGCCTTCTTCGGGATCGCGGCCCGAGCGATGCGTCAGATCCTCGTCGATCACGCCCGGACCCGGAACCGACTCAAGCGCGGGGGGGATTGGAAGCGTGTGGAGGTCGAGCCCGAGTCGGACGCCCCGGGCAAGACGCAGATGCTCGATGTGATCGCGGTGGATGAAGCGCTTGAGGAACTGGCCACGCTTGACCCCCGCAAGGCCCGTCTCGTGGAACTCCGATACTTTGCGGGCATGACCAGCGAGGACGCGGGGGAGTTGCTCGGGATCTCTCGGGCCACCGTTGCTCGGGAGTGGCGGATGTGCCGGGCCTGGTTGGCCTCGCGGTTGAGTGACGGGGGCGAGGTCGCCGGCGATGGCTGAGCCCCCCAGCTTCAAGGCGATCGATCGCCTGTTTCAGGAAGTCTGCGACCTCGACGAACCCGAGCGCGAACGCATCCTCCGAGAGCGGGGCGAGACGGACCCGGAGTTGGCCTCGCAGGTCCGCGTCCTGTTGCACGCGGAGCGGGAACTGGCGCCCCAGCTCGACGAGGCGCTCGGTTCCGGCTTGCCCCCGGCGCATCCGTCCGGCGCCATCCCCGACCGGATCGGGCCCTACCGGGTCATCCGTCCGCTGGGCGAGGGCGGCATGGGCGTGGTGTACGAGGCCCATCAGGAGAACCCCAGCCGCCACGTGGCGATCAAGCTCATCCGGTCCGGGCTGCTCACGGCGACGCTCCTCCGCCGGTTCGAGTTCGAGGCCGAGATTCTGGGGCGGCTCAAGCATCCGGGCATCGCGCAGGTGCACGAGGCGAACACCACGCCGGATGGCCTGCCCTACTTCGTCATGGAACTCATCGAGGGACGCCCTCTCCTGGATCACGCGGAGCATGCCCAGCTCCAGACGCGCGAGCGGTTGGAGATGTTTGTGGAACTCTGCGAGGCCGTCGAGCATGCGCATCGGAAGGGCGTCGTCCATCGAGACCTCAAGCCGGCGAACATCCTCGTCACCGAGGAAGGCCAGATCAAAGTGCTCGACTTCGGCGTGGCCCGGGCGATCGGCGATGAGGCGTGCCGAGCGACGCTCCAGACCTCGCCCGGACAGATCATCGGAACCCTCGCGTACATGAGCCCGGAGCAGGCGACCTCCGCCGAGGACGCTGTTGATACCCGAGCCGATGTCTACTCCCTCGGCGTGGTGCTCTACGAGTTACTCACCGGTCGTCTGCCGATCGAGGTCCACGGCACGACCGTCTTCGAGGCGCTCCGCCGTGTGCGGGAGCAGCCCCCCACGCGCCTCGGCGCCCAGCGCCCGGCACTGCGCGGAGATCTGGAAACCATCGCCGCCAAGGCCCTCGAGAAGGACGTCACCCGCCGATACGAGGGCGTCGCCGAGCTGGGACGGGACCTCTCCCGGTACCTCTCCAATGAGCCGATCCTCGCTCGGCCCGCGACCACGATGTACCAGCTCCGGATGTTCGCCAAGCGGCGGCGCCCGCTTGTGATCGCCGTGGCGGCGGCCGCCCTGCTGCTCGTCGCCGGGACCACCATCTCCTCCATCCTGGCGGTCGAACGCACCATCGCACGCGACAGCGCCCGAGACGAGCGGGACGCGGCACTCCGGGTGAACCGATTCCTCACCGACGACCTGCTCGCCGCCGCGATGCCGGAGAATCTCGGCCGAGAGGTGACGGTGCGTGAGGCCGTAGACGTCGCCGCAGCCTCCATCGGCGCCGAGTTCCTTGATCGCCCGCTCATCCGCTCCTCAATCCAAGAAGCGGTCGGCGGGACGTACATGGCCCTGGGAGAATGGGAGAAGGCCGAGCGTTTCCTGCGAGACGCCATCGAGACCAACACCAGGATCGCTCGCCCCGATCCGGCGCGGACGCTCCGGATGGAGACGCGCCTGGCCATGCTCGCCGCCGCGGACGGACGGTACGAGCAGGCCGAACGGGAGCTGCGTTCGATCGCGGAGCAAGCCACGGGAACACTCGATCGCCCCGATCTGGCCTCGGACGCGGAGGCCTCGCTCGCGATCGTGCTGCGCGAGCGGGGACGCTACGAGGAGGCCGAGACCCTTCAACGTTCGCTCATCCGCGACGCGGTTGAGCGGTTCGGCGAGTCGAGCGTTGAAGCGGCCCAGCGTCGCGACGACCTGAGCGCCACGCTGCAGGTCGCGGACCGGCACATGGAAGCGATCCCCGTCCACGAGCGAGCGCTGCAGACCCTTCGGCATCACAAGGGGGACTCGAACCCCAGCACCATCTCGGCGCTCGCCCAGATGGGTTCGCTGCTCCTGGGAACCAGCGAGCCGGAGAGGGCGGAGTCCTATCTCCGCGAGGCCACAGAGCTGGCGCACCGGCACCTCGGACCGGACCACCCCACCACCGTCATCTATACCGCCAACCTCGGCACCTACTACTCGAATCTCGGGCGTTCCGAAGAGGCCGAGCCCCTGCTCGCCCAGGCGGTCGAGTTTGCCGACCGGGTGCTCGGGCGGGACCACCCGATCACGATGGGATCGGTTTCATCCCTCGGCGTGGTGTACGCGCAGCGGGGGGACCACGCCCGCGCGGCGCCCCTGCTGAACCGATCGGCCGACGACATGCGCCGTCAGCTTGGGGAGGCCAACCCGCGCGCGATCACCGCGAAGGCAAACGCCATCACGACGTACGTCAATGCCGGGGAGTACGAGGCCGCCGAGCCGATCTGCCGCGAGGCCCTGGCCGACGCCACCCTCGCCCTCGGACCCGAGAGCGACTCCGTGCAGGTGCTGATGAACACGCTCGCGGTGATCCAGTTCCGGTCCGAGCGCTACCGGGAGGCCGAACGCACCTGGAGCGATGTGCGCCGGATCGTCGCCGCCTCTCTTCCGCCCGGGCATCTCCGGCTCCACCTCATCGACGCCTCGCGTGGCCTGTCCCTGATTCGACTCGGCGAGTTCGATCGCGGCGAGGCGCTGCTCGTCCCGGCATACAACGCGATCGTCGAGGCCACGGGCCCGACCAGCTACTACGGGTCGAGGTTCGCCGTTGGCATGGTGGAGCTGTACGACCGCACCGGGCGGGCGACGCTGGCCGATCCGTACCGCGAACTCATGCCCGCGTCATCCGACGCCTCGCCTTGAGGCGTTGCCCCCCCTCCCGCGTCCGAGAACGCTCTCCACCCCCCGCCAGGTGAGCAGTTGGCCTCACGCCCTCAAATCTGGCTTGAACTTCCGCCCGGGCGCCTCAGACTGAGGGTTGCCGCACCACCTGTCGGGAACCCCCATGCTCGCCATCGGACTCGTCTCCGCATTGTTCGCCGCCCCAGCGCCCCCCGCCCCGCCGCGGGTGCTGTTCGTGCGCGGCGCCGATCGCAGCGGCGGGTTCTTCGAGGCCGAAAGCGACGAGGACCGGACCGAGCAGCTCGCGGACATCTACAACACCTCGACCGCCCCGGGGAACCACGGATGGTTCGAGCTGGCCGAGGAACTCCGCCAGGACGGGTTCGTGGTCTCGCAGATCATCGAACCGCTCGAGGACCATCCACCCGCGACCGGTCTGACGCGCGGCGTGCACATCGACTTTGAGACGCTGAATCTCTCGCACTACGACGTGATCGTGATGGGCTCGAACAACGCGGTCTACGACGTCGCGGCAATCGACGCCTTCGAGGCGTTCATCCGAGCCGGCGGCGCCGCACTGTTCATTTCCGATGCCGGGTTCGGCTCCAACTGGGCCGACGCCTCCAACTCCGACCAGCAGTTTCTCGACCGCTTCGGGTGGACGATTCAGCAGGACCTGGGGGTCTACGCCCTCTCCCGGGACGAGGGCGATTTCCTCGAGCCGGACCACCCCGTCCTTCAGGGCGTGGACACCTTCGAGGGCGAGGGCGTCTCACCGGGCATCGGCGCCGGCCCGGACACCCCGGATATGACCACCTCGCCGCTCGTCCGCGCCACGCCCGACGGCATCACCCGTGACAACGACGGCATTCCCGGCTCGGTCCGCGCCGTGCGCCCGACTGACTCGGCCCTGATCGTCGGCGAGGCGGGGTGTGGGCGGCTCGCGATCCATTTCGACCGCAACACCTTCTTCAACCTCAACGGCGCCGGCACCGACCTGCACAAGTTTGACCACCGACAGTACGCGCTGAATCTTTTCCGCTGGCTCGCCGACCCGGGCGCCGATCGTGACCGCAACGGGATCCTGAGCTTCGACGACATCCTCGCCTATCTCAACGCCTTCGCCCACGCCGAACCGAGCGCCGATCTGGCGCCCCCCTACGCCCAGCACGACCTCTCCGACCTGCTCGCCTTTCTCCATCTGTTCAACCGCCAATGCGCCCGTTGAGGCGCCCGGCGTGGCCGGAACTCGCTAGCTTGAAGGCGTGAACGCGCAGAACCCATCTGAGCACGCCGGGGCGGATCTGCGTCAAGCCCTGCGTGACGGGCTGGACACCTGCCGCCGCACGGGGGCGGACCCGTCGGGCCTACTCCATGCCCTCTCCAGCCGGTTCGGCCCCGAGGCGGATCTCGGCGCCGCGTACGAGCAGATCCTCTCCGAAACGACCGCTCCGGATGCCGGGAGCACCCCCAGGCGTGTCTCGGGCAGCTTCTATACCCCCCCGGGACTCGTCGAGCATCTTCTCGAGGCCTGCCTCGATCCGGTCATCGAGGGCGCCATCGCCCACGCCCCCAACCCGGGCGCCCAGGAAGACGCTCTGCTCGCCCTGCGTGTGCTCGACCCCGCCTGTGGATCGGGACGCTTCCTGCTCGCCGCAGGCCGACGCATCGCCTCGCGGCTGGCCCGGATCCGAGCCGGAGAGCGACCGCCCTCCCCGGCGCAGCACGCCGACGCCCTCGCGGCGGTTGGCGCGACCTGTCTCGCGGGGGTCGATATCGATCCGATCGCGGTGGCGATCGCACATCACGAACTCCAACGCCTCTCTCCCTCGTTTCCCGCCGAGCGTCTCTGCCAGGACAACGCCTTGGCGCTGTCATTCCCCGGCGACAACCCGGCGTCCCACGCTCCCGCGGCCTGGGCCGATCGCTTCCCGCAGATCGTTTGCGCCGGGGCCGACGTCGGTGCAGGCTTCGATGTCGTCATCGGGAACCCCCCCTTCCTCAACCAGCTTGAAACCGCCACTGCCGCGCAGCCGGAGCTGGCGGACGCGCTCCGCGCCCGATTCCCGGGGCTCATCTCCGCCTACACCGATCTCTCGATCGCCTTTCTCCTCACCGCCCGGCGCCTGACTCGACCCAACGGTCGGTTCGGGTTCGTGATGCCGCTCTCGTTCCTCTCTTCGCGCGACGCGGCCCCCGCCCGCGAGCACCTGCTGGCCCACGCGCGGCTTGCGTCGGTCTGGGCCGCCCGCGAGACGGTCTTCCCGGGCGCCAGTGTGCGAACGTGCGCGGTCTGTTTCGCCCGCTCGCCGAGCCAGCGGCCAACACCTGTGCGTCGGTTCACCTCTCCCGCGTTCATTGAGGCCGCGCCGCTGGACCCGAGCGCCCTGCACACCACACACCATTCGTGGGCTCGTCTGGCCGCCTTCGTGGAGGACGTCCCGGATGTCCACCTTGAAACGACCCAGCGCCTCGGCACCATCTGCGAGGCGACCGCGGACTTCCGGGACCAGTATTACGGGCTCAAGGGCGCCATCTTTGAGGCTGACGCGTGCAGGGGCGGACCCACCTCATCCGCGGATTCCTCTGCCCGGCTGGTGACCTCCGGGCTTGTCGATCTGGCCTGCTGCCATTGGGGGCGACGCCCGACCCGGATCCACAAACGCCGCTGGGAGGCCCCCCTCGTCAACCGCCACGCGTTTGATGCCGGCTCCCGGATGGACGCGTGGGTCGCCTCCCGGCTGGTCCCCAAGGTCCTGCTCGCAACACAGACCCGGGTGCTTGAAGTCTTCGTGGACGCGGAGGGCGCGTGCGTACCCAGTGTTCCGCTCATCACGATCACCCCCCGGTCGGGGGCGTGCCTCTGGCACATCGCCGCGGCCCTCGCCTCTCCGGTTTGCTCTGCGATCGCGATCCGGAACTACGCGGGCGCCGCCCTGCACGCCGACGCGATCAAGCTCAGCGCCAAGCAGACGCTCGAACTGCCCATCCCGATCGATGCCGCCGCCTGGTCCCAAGCCGCGGACTTGTTTCGTCAAGCGTCTGCGGCGCCGGACCAGGCCGCACGCGACCAGACCCTTGTCGAGTACGCCGCCGCCTCGATCAAGGCGTTTGGCGTGGGAGAGACACCGGGCAAGCAACTCATGGCGTGGTGGACCCCGCGCGCGGTACGACCCGCCAAGCCTCGAACGGCGCAGTCGCCCACCTGAGGCGCCTCGCTATTCCTTCGCGTGCCCGCCGAGCGTCTCGTCGCGGGCGTGCACCGTCGCGTCTCCGAGGTGCTGCGCCGGGTCAGGCAGGGCGGGGGATGGATCGGCGACCTCCTCGATCCGGTCGAGCACCTCGTCCCGCTCCGGGTGCGTCTCGAAGATGTGCATGCCGGTGTTCCGGCTCAGATCCTCGCAGACCCGGATGCCCCGGACGCTGTTGCCCCGCTCGTCCACCGGCGGCGAGAAGACGCAAATCCCGAACTGGCCCGGCAGGACCGCGATCACCCCCCCCGCGACCCCGGACTTGGCGGGGAGCCCCACCGTATAGGCCCACTCCCCGGCGTAGTTGTACATCCCGCACGTGTGCATCACGGTCAGCGTGTCGCGGATGTACGACTGCTCCACGGCCCGCTCTCCCGTGACCGGGTTGACGCCCCGGTTCGCGAGTGTCGCCGCCATCACGGCCATGTCCCGGGTCGTCACGAGCACCGAGCACTGGCGGAAATACACATCGAGCACCGCCTCGACGTCACCCTCAAGCACCCCGAAGTGGAGCATCAGGTGCGCCATCGCCCGGTTCCGGTGTCCCGTGTGCTTTTCCGAGCGATACACCGCCTCATCGACCGTTGGACGCCGCCCCATGCACCGTCCGAGCACGCCAAGGATGCGCTCGAAGCGTTCCTCGGGCGAGTCACCCCGGACCATGCCCGTCGTCGCGATCGCGCCCGAGTTGACCATCGGATTGTGCGGCCGGTTGTGAACGTCCAGCTTGATGATGCTGTCGAAGGCGTCCCCGGAGGGCTCGACCCCCACCCGGCGGACCACCTCCTCGCGCCCCCGGTCCTGCAACGCCAGCGCGTAGACGAATGGCTTCGAGAGTGACTGGATGGTGAACGCCTGGTCGTGGTCCCCCACGCCATAGAACCGCCCATCGACCGTCACGAGTCCGATCCCGAACCAGTTCGGGTCCGCCTTGGTTAGCTCGGGGATGTAGTCGGCGATGCGTCCCTCGTCACAGGTGATGTAGCGTTCGTGCAACTGCTCGAGCGCATCGATCACCCGGGCGGAGAGGCCATCTCTCCCACCCCCAGACGAGCCGGTGTTGGTCTGCTTGATCGTCATCCGTCCGTGACGATACGCCCGCCCCACCCGCGTCGGCCCTGACACGTTGGCGAGTCCCCGGCGCCCGACTCGCGGGCCGAGCGTCCATTTCCCGAGCGCCCTTCAGGTGTTTCGGACGTGGAGACGCGCGCGAGCCCCCAGATCAGCCGGGGCAACCGGGCGGAGACGCACCGGCACGATCTGGTCCCCGGAACCACTCACGAACGGATGGTACCGGTGAGGCGCAGCAGTCCAAGTGTCGGGGGAATCCAGCGTAAACACAAGCCAAACAGGTCAGGAGCGTGATCGGTCTGGAACCGGGTCGAAGGGCGGCAGTCGAACATTCTCTTCCAAGGCTTGGCCGTTGGAGTCTGAAGGTGCGGAGGCGTGTGCCACGGCGACTCACGAGAACCGCGAGATTGAGCCCATCGCATTCAATCTTTCGTCGTCCACGTTCCGGGCGTGCCCCGGGAGGCTATTCCGAATCGGTCTCTGGGGACTGCATAGCGGGATGGAAAGCGTGCTGCGAACCATGCCGGGGGATCAAGCTTCCCGTTTCCATCACTCAACAACGGTCGGATGAGACAGAAAGGGCAGGATGAGTGCGCCGCCCAGCGGGCATGGAACTGTTGCACGGATCGGCGCGTCTCGACAATCGCCGGCCGCCGGTCGTGACAGATCCGGTGCGCGAACTCTGAACGCTCGCCGTCTCGGCGCAAGGGCGTTCAGGGGACGTCGGTGGCGAGGTCCCAGCCTTGGTCCCGCACCCAGGCGGCCCGACAGGCGTCCCGAAACTCGGCCGAGGCGTCAAAGATCTCCTGCGGCTCGAGCACAAGGGTGCGGCGCCAACGCAACTGCAGGAAGGGGCGACCGTCCGCATCAACCCGCTCCGACACCTCGCCCGGCGTGAATCCGTCAAAGGCGGCGCGGACGGCGTCCAATCGAGAAGCGGTGCGGAGCAGGCAGACAAACTCAAGCGTCGCGGTTTCGCCCAACGCGACCCCATCGGCACGCCGCTCAGCGAGCAATCGCAGGTCGCGCGCCTCTCGTTGCTCACGGTAGAACGATCGTACGACGGCATGCACCTCGCCGGCATCGAGCCGCAACGCCTCATCACCGGCGCGTCTGACCTTTCTCGCGAGCCAGCGGTTCACCGGTGCGAGCGGCGTGAAGTGATCTTCGTCCTCGAGCAGAGCGAACTGGATCGCTGGGTTGTCGGTGGTTTCGTCGAGCAGCACGAGGTCTTCGATGTTCGCTCGCTCGCCCTCCACAATGAGCGTCGGCGTGCGAACGGCGTCAAGGAAATACAGCGGAGAACGCAGCCGCACCTCCTCTGAATCCGAGTGATCGAAGGGCCAGGTCCGCCCGCCGTAATCGGTAACCCGCGCCACCGGACCGAACGCGACGACGGCGCAAAAGAGATCTGTGGATTGCGCCGCGAGCAGGGCGAGTGTGCCTCCGGTGCTGTGACCCCCGAGGATGATGCGGTCTGGATCGACCATCGGAAGGGAGCGGAGGTACGCGGCGGCGGCCAGGACATCGTCGACTTCGCCGAAGAATGACTCCTGCACGCCGGGATTGTCGGCGGTCCCTCGTACGGTCGGCACGAGCATCACCACGCCCTCGTCGCGGTACGCCGACGCGGACTGATCGTTCTCGGCAGGTCCTGGTGTCCAGATTCCCGTGCCGCCGCGAGCGGCGGGAAACCCGCCCGTCAGCCAGACGATCGCGGGGCGACGCTCTCCCGGCTTGATGTCAGTGTGAACCGACAGGTAAGCCCGCATCGGACCGGCCGCTGACTCGTACTGCACAAGCGAAAACACATCCGGGGGAGGTGGATCGAGCGGGCGATCCACCCGCCGTGCTTCGATGAGACGAGTCTGGAAGCCACGCCGGGCTTCGGCAAGCCCGTCCTGCGCCACCGCGGATGGCGCGCCGAGGACGGTCAGAAGAACCGCCAGAGCCACCAGACGCCAATCGCATCGACCGGCCCCGGAACGGGGCCGAAACAACCTGAGATGTCCGTCGGCGCGGCGAGTTCTGCAATGGGTCCGATGCATCGCTTCCCTCACCCTCGCCCCCACGTCCAGATCCTCGCCATGGAGATCAATCGAGTTTACGACCCGAGAGTTTCACTCGGGATGGACCGGAGTTGGGGGTTGGGGAGGTCAACTCTGCCTCGTCGACGGCGTGAACCGATGCTCCACCACGAAAAAAGCCATCCGATGTGCTCATCGAATGGCTTCGTTCTGAAATCAATCGGGGTGAGAGGATTCGAACCTCCGACCTTTTGACCCCCAGTCAAACGCGCTAACCAAGCTGCGCCACACCCCGGAATGTCTGGGGCCAAGCCCCGTACGCCCATAGGATACGCCACGTCTCGCCCCGCTTCAAAGCGCTCCGGCGTATCATCCGGGCGTGACCCCTCCCCAAAGCATCCTGATCCGTGGCGGGCGGGTTATCGACCCCGCCTCCGGGCGTGACGAGATTGCCGATGTCGCCCTCGAAGGCGGACGCGTCCGGGCGATCGGGCCCGCCCTGGCCCCCGCGGACGCACAGGTCATCGACGCCGAAGGTCTCCTGGTCGTCCCCGGCCTGATCGACCCCCACGTCCACCTGCGCGAGCCCGGGGGGGAGCACAAGGAGACGATCGAGTCCGGCTCGCGGGCGGCGGTCGCCGGGGGCTTCACCACCGTCTGCTGCATGCCCAACACGACCCCGGCGCTCGACACGCCGGAGATGCTCGATGTGGTCCGCCTCCGGGCCCAGGAGCGTGCCCTCTGCCGGGTCTTTCCGGTGGCCGCGGCGACGAAGGGCCGGCGGGGCGAGGAGCTGGCCGAGATCGATCTGTGCGTACAGGCCGGAGCGGTCGGATTCTCCGACGACGGCGACGTGATCGCCTCCGCCGGTGTGATGCGACGCGTCCTGCAGGCGGTCGAGCCCACCGGGCTGGCCTTCATGCAGCACTGCCAAGAACCAACCCTGACCACCGGGAGCGTGATGAACGCGGGCGAGGTCAGCGTGCGTCTGGGGCTGACCGGCTGGCCGAAGGTCGCCGAAGAGGTCATCATCGAACGGGACATCCGCCTGAACCGGGGGATCGGGGCGCGGTACCACGTCCAGCACCTGAGTTCCGGCGACTCGGTCGAGATCATCGCCCGCGGGCGAGCCGAGGGGCAGCCCGTCACGGCGGAGGCCAGCCCCCACCACCTGCTCCTGACCGACGAGGCGTGCGAGGGGTTCAACACCCTCGCGAAGATGAACCCGCCGCTCCGAACCCAGGCGGATGTGGACCGGATACGCCAGGGCGTGGCCGAGGGAGTGATCACGGTGCTGGCGACCGACCACGCCCCGCACAGCGCCGACGAGAAGGCCCAGCCCTTCGACCAGGCCCCCTTCGGGATCATCGGGCTCGAAACCGCTCTGGCGCTGTACGCCGAGGCGTTGGTGCACACGGGCGCGATCGACTGGCCTCGTCTGATTGCCCTGCTCACCATCGAACCGGCCCGCCTGTGCAACCTGGACCGGAAGGGTCTGGGTCAGTTGACCCCGAACGGCCCCGCGGATGTCACACTGATCGATCCGGAGTTGTCGTGGACGATCGGCGAAGAGGACCTGCGAGGCCTGTCACGCAACACCCCCTTCCTCGGTCGGAGTGTCCGGGGTCGAGCGGTCGGCACAATCGTGGACGGCCTGATTCGCTTCACCTCCGGTGATCGAACGCCCGCCGACGCCCCGCGATAAAGGATCGCCGATGAATGCGTCGATCAGCTCGCCCTGGCGGACGAAGGAGATGTACATCGCCCTTCTCGCCGTCGCGGCGATCGCGGTCCATCTCTTCCTGCGTCTCGAGTTCGCCCCCACGAGCGTCTCCGCCCGGATCCCCCTCTGGATCGCACTGGCGGGGGGTGGCGTCCCCCTGGTGCTGGACCTGCTGCTCAAGGCCCTCCGGCGTGAGTTCGGCTCCGACCTGCTCGCGGGCATCTCGATCGTCACCTCGGTGCTTCTGGGGGAGTACCTCGCCGGGACGCTGGTGGTGCTGATGCTCTCCGGGGGGGAGACGCTCGAGGCGATGGCCGTGGAGAATGCCCGTTCGGTGCTCCGCGCCCTGGCCAAGCGGGTACCGACCGTGGCCCACGTCCGACGCGACGGGCGGGTCGAGGACATCCCGATCGACGAGGTGGGCGTCGGCGACCTGGTGGTGATCTACCCCCACGAGACCTGCCCGGTGGACGGCGAGGTGACCAGCGGGCACGGCGTCATGGACGAGTCGTACCTCACCGGCGAGCCGTACATGCGTTCCAAGGCGCCCGGCTCTGAGGTCATGTCGGGCGCCATCAACGGGGAGTCCGCCCTGACCATCCGCGCCGCCCGCGCCGCCGAGGACTCCCGGTACGCCAAGATCATGCAGGTCATGCGCGAAAGCGAGCAGCGTCGCCCGCGCATGCGCCGCCTCGGCGACACGCTGGGCGCGTACTACACCCCCCTGGCCGTCGCCATCGCGCTGGTCGCCTGGGGAATCTCGGGGGATCCGGTCCGGTTCCTCGCGGTCCTCGTCGTGGCGACCCCCTGCCCCCTGCTCATCGCCATTCCCACCGCGATCATCGGCTCGATCTCCCTCGCGGCCCGGCGCGGCGTCATCGTCAAGGACCCGGCCACCCTCGAGACCATCGACACCTGCCGCACCATCATTTTCGACAAGACGGGGACCCTCACCTACGGCAAACCCAGCGTGACCGAGATCATCCCGGGGGAGGGCTTTGACGCCGAACAGGTCCTGGCGTTGACCGCCGATCTGGAGCGGTACTCGAAGCACCCGCTCGCCGGCGCGATCGTTCGGGAGGCCAGCGCCAAGCGTCTGGCGTCGCACGAGCCGGCCGAGATTTCCGAACGCCCGGGCGAGGGCCTCCGGGGCCTTGTCAACGGGCGTGAAGTGCTGGTCACCGGCCGTAACAAGCTCGAGCGGAACCACCCCGCGTTGACGCCCCAGTTGCCCCCGCTCGCGGGGGGGCTCGAGTGCGTGGTGCTCATCGACGGCGCCCTGGGCGCCACGATCCGCTTCCGGGACGAGCCCCGGGCCGACGGCGCCGCCTTCATCGCCCACCTCACCCGCAAACACCGCTTCACGAAGGTCATGCTCGTCTCGGGGGATCGGGAGAGCGAGGCGCGGTATCTGGCGGAAAAGGTCGGGATTCCGGAAGTGCTCGCCGAGCAGTCCCCCGAACAGAAAGTGGAGATCGTGCGGGCCGAGACGGAGGCGGCCCGGACCTGCTTCGTGGGCGACGGGATCAACGACGCCCCCGCTCTGGCCCTGGCGACCGTGGGCATCGCGTTCGGGCAGGCCAGCGACATCACCACCGAGGCCGCGGGCGTGGTGGTGCTCGACAACGCCCTGGAACGGGTGGACGAGTTCTTCCACATCTCCGCCCGGATGCGTCGGATCGCGCTGCAGAGCGCCCTCGGGGGGATGGGCCTGAGCGTGATCGGGATGGGTCTGGCGGCGGCCGGGCTGCTCCCTCCGGTGGCCGGGGCGATCACCCAGGAGATTATCGACGTGCTGGCGGTGCTCAACGCCGTCCGGGCCGCGGCCCCGCCCCCGACGCTCTCAGACATCCGCGACTGACCGGGGGCGTGCCCGCCTACCGTTGAACGGACGGATCCAATCCCCGTCAGCACAGGAGATCGACGTATGGCCATCCGCGTGGGAATCAACGGCTTCGGACGCATCGGGCGCCTCGTCTACCGCCTCGCCGCGGAACGTGGCGACTTCGAGATCAACCTCATCAACGATCTCGTCCCCGCGGACAACCTGGCGTACCTGCTCAAGTACGACACGATGCACGGTCGTTTCATGATCAACGGGAAGCCGGCGGAAGTGAGCGCGACGGAGACCTCGTTCACGGTCAACGGAAAGACCACGAAGACCTCCGCCGTCCGTGACCCCGCCGACCTGCCCTGGGGAGAGCACAACGTCGATTACGTGCTCGAGTCCACGGGCCTGTTCACCGCCGCGGACGCCGCGCAGAAGCACATCGACAACAACGGATGCAAGCGGGTGCTGATCTCCGCCCCGACCAAGACGCCCGACCAGGTGAACACGTTCGCCTACAAGGTGAACCACGAGCTGTACGACCCGAGCAAGGACAAGATCCTCTCCAACGCGAGCTGCACCACCAACTGCCTCGCGCCGGTCGCCAAGGTCATCAACGACGAGTTCGGGCTCGAAGAGGGCCTGATGACGACCATCCACGCCGCGACCGCGACGCAGCCGACCCAGGACGGCCCGTCCAAGAAGGACTGGCGCGGGGGGCGGAACGCCTACCAGAACATCATCCCCGCGAGCACGGGCGCCGCCAAGGCCGTCGGCCTGTGCATCCCGGAGGTCCAGGGCAAGCTCACCGGCATGTCCTTCCGCGTGCCCACGGCGGACGTCTCGTGCGTGGATCTGACCTTCCGCACGAGCAAGTCCACCAGCCTCAAGGACATCAACGCCGCGATGAAGGCCGCCAGCGAGGGCTCGATGAAGGGCGTGCTCGGGTACACCGAGGAGCAGGTCGTCAGTTCCGATTTCATCGGCGACCCGCACAGCTCGATCTTCGACGCCGGCGCCGGGATCGAACTCAACGACCGGTTCTTCAAGGTTGTCAGCTGGTACGACAACGAGGCGGGCTACGCCAACCGGTGCGTTGACATGCTCGCGATGATGGCCCAGCGCGACGGCTGATCCGGCGCCCCGTGCAGCAGTTTCTCGGGGACTTTGTCTTTCTGTTCACGGTGATCGACCCGATCGGGACGGCGCCGGTCTTCATCGCCGCCACCGCCGGGATGTCCGACCGCACGCGCCGGCTGATCGCCGTGCGCGCCGCGATCATCTCCGCGTCGTTGCTGCTCGCCTGTGTCGTCGTGGGCCAGATGGTCCTCGAGCATCTCGACATCGACTTCGCGGCCTTCCGCGTCGCGGGCGGGATCATCCTCTTCCTCTTTGCCCTCGACATGATCTTCGGCGAGAGCAAGCCGGAGCACGAGGTCGCCGAGGCGACCAAGCACGCGGAGGATGATCTGGACGCGGCGGTCTATCCCCTGGCGATCCCCTCGATCGCGGGCCCGGGCGCGATCATGGCCGTGATCCTGCTGACCGACAACTCCCAGTTCTCGCTGATGGAACAGACGATGACGACACTGGCCATGCTGCTGGTGCTTGCGCTGGCGTTGCTGACCATGCTCGGCGCCGCTCGGATCCACCGGCTCATCGGCCAGGTCGGGGCGAGCATCATCAGCCGGGTGATGGGGATGCTCTTCGCCGCCATGGCCGCCGATGGCGTGCTCACCGGCGTGCGGGAGTTCTTCGCGATCTAGCTCCCGGACAGGGCCCGCGCCTCAGCGGTCAGGGTCCGGGCCCGCTCGACCGACGCGCCGATGCGGTCTGCGGCGGCAACGGGGAGCGTTTCCCCCGCCGCGTATCGCTCCACCCCGTGCTCGATCGCGTCCATCGCCGAGTCGATGTCGTCGGAGGCCGCCTCGAGCAGGGCCATGACCTCCGCCGCCCGTGCGCTCCGCTCCGGAGGAATCTGCGCGGTCGAATCGAGCACCACGACATCCTCGATCGAGGCGATCGACTTTCGGGCCACCCAAGCGGCCTGACCCGCTTCGATCCGCTCGTCACCCAGTCGCTCGACACGCCCCGCCCTTGTCCGCGTCCGCCGGGTCTCCCGGAGGTCGGCGAGGATCCCATCAAGCACGCCGAGCGTCGCCTCGTGCGCCGCGATCGACTCCCGGACCCGCTGCTCCAGCCGGGCGTCCATGGCGGTCGGGGTGCGGCTGGCGGTGGTGTGGTAGACCGACGCACATCCCCCCAGCGTCCCCGGAAGGCCGAGACCGAGCAGGGCCACAAGGGATGCGACGGGGACGATCCGGCGTTGAAGGGCTCTGGTTCTCACACCGGTCTCCTCGCTATGCTCCCAACTGGCGGGCTCTGCTCAGCGTATCAGGGTGATCCCCGCCCGTCTCAGCGTGGTCTCAGGGGAGTTGGCATGTTTGGTTCATCACGGACGCGAGGTGCTCTCGGGGCGGTCTTTCTGTGTCTCTGCACGGTCTGCTCGCCACCCGCCGGGGCCAATGAAACCGACCAGTTCACGCTCCCGACCGACCGATCGCTGGCCGATCTCGGCCCGTACATGGAAGCCGTCCATTACGAGATCCTCACCCGGGTGACCGAGAGCCTGAACGAGGACTTACGCCGGGCGTACCGGGGGCCTCGCCCCAGTGAGATCCGGCGCCTGACCGACCCCGGGCTGGTCGCGGACCTCTTCCGCAGTGAGTTCGCGCCCGGGTTCATCGAGACGGTCAACCTGGAGAACGCACTGCGCCGGCGTTCGATGCGCCGCGCCTTTCCCGACCAGATCACCGCCCACCGAACGCTGGGCTGGATCTACGCCTGGGCTCACCTGCCCATCGATCCGCGCCGCCTGGTGCTCCTCTTCCAGTCGTCCACCATCAACGTGCATGGCGCCTACATGGGGACCGACAAGATCGCTCACTTCCACGACCTCGGGCACATCTACTACAAGAGCTACCTCGCCCGGATCGACGGGGGGATGAACCCAGAAGAAGCGCGCGACTGGGTCGTGCGCTTCTACTCTCGGGGCCCGATCTCTGAGTCCTTCACCATCGGAGCCTTCGCCACCGGCGTGGTCTCCAACGCCGACCTGGCCTCCAACTACACGGGCATGCTCTTCTATCAGAACCTCACCGAGCCGATCGAGATCAACGGCGAAACCCTCCCTCCCATGCTCGAACTGCACGAGGGATACTGGCGCATCGCCTACCACGTGCGCCCGGAGTCAGGGTTCCTCCGTCCCTTTCTGACCGATCACTTCAACGAAGCGCTCAACCCGTGCGTCTACGAGATCGGGATGCGCGGCCCGATCCGGCGGAATCTTCGGAAAAACTCCGATCGCATTCTGACGGTCTACGCCGACGAGAACGGGCAGGTCCGCCCCCCGGAGTGGTTCCGAGACAAAGCGATCGAGCTGCGCACGTTCCACGGCCAGGACTACGGCGCCATCATCCGCGAGAACAAGATGTTCTCCATCGCCGACGCGTGTGTGTTTCCCGACCGCGCCTCGGACTCGGAGAACGCCCAACCGGGGCGTTTCACCCAGGACGTCCCCGCGCCCGATCCTCGCCCGACGAGTCCACGCCCGCGTCCCGCTTCCCCGTCCGAGAAGGCCCCCGGCACCGGGCATCCGGACGTGATCCGAATCGGATAGCGTCGCAGCGTCTGCGGAACACTTGGCCCCGCGATCCCCCAAGGTAAACTGCGCCTGACACCCATGGGCGCCCCAGATCAGGACAGACTGACCAAGACACTTCACGCGGCGGCGACAGGAGACACCGGCGCCGCCCGCGATCTGCTGGCGATGGTGTACGACGAACTCCGCGCCCTGGCCCGGGCCCGGATGGCGGGCGCCCCGCCCGGCCAGACCCTCCAACCCACCGCCCTCGTCCACGAGGCGTACCTGCGCATTGTCGGGGATGGAGACGCGAAGTTTGAAGGTCGGCGCCACTTCTTCTTCGCCGCGGCCCGCGCGATGCGTGACATCATCGTGGAAGACGCCCGGCGCAAGTCCGCCCTGAAACGAGGCGGAGACCGCCGACGCGAATCGCTCGATGATCCCCCATTCGAACTCACCGTCCCCCCGGACGAGATCCTCGCCCTGAGCGAGGCGCTCGACCGGCTCGAGAAAGAGGACGCCGAGAGCGCCAGGATCGTGGGGCTTCGCTTCTTTGTCGGTCTGTCCAATCAGCAGATCAGTGAGATTCTGGGGGTCTCGCTCTCCACCGTGGAACGCCGGTGGCGATTCACACGCGCCTGGCTCGCCAGCTCGCTTCGTGACGAAACGCTCAGCGACTAACGCTCGTCGCGGTACGCCGCCGCGGCCTCCGGACGCCCCCAACGCTCGTAGTACTCCACGATCGCCCGCCTCGCCGCCTGGGCGTACACATGCTCCGCCCCGGCCAGCCGAATCAGGTGGTCGTACGACTCGAGCAGCCGGGCCTCGGCCTGCTCCCAGTCCATGCTTCGTCCCCCGATATGGCTGTACGCGCGGACCTTGCGGATCGGCCCCTTCGGGCTCGCCGGGTCGTTGGCCTCGTACCAGTCCGCCACGGTGATCCACGCGTCCGCGGCCTCCTGATACCGCTCCAGGGCCGCCAGGTCGTAGGCCAGGTTCCCGAGCGTGATGATGTAGTCCCGGCTGTCCTTCCCGTACACCCTGCCCGAGATCTCCATCGCCCGGAGCTGGTAGTCCACGCTCTCCTCCTGACGACCGAGCTTGCCCAGCGAGAGCGCCAGATTGTTGAGCACCGTGCCGATGGTCGGGTGGTGCGGGTCCAGGTTCGCCTCCAGCACACGCAACGCCTCGCGGTGCAGCGACTCGGCCCGCTCGTACTCCTCCCGCGCGTACGCGATGTTGCCCAGGTTGGACTCCACCATGGCGCTCGCGAGCGCGTCCGGCCCGAGGGTCTGAACCGCCGCCTCGTAGTGGGCCACCGCCGCGTCAAGACGACCGAGGCTCTTCTCCACGGCGCCCAGGTTGACAAAGGCCGTCCCGAGCACGTTCCGGTCTGGACTCTCATGCGCCAGCATCCGCTCGATGGCGAGCGTGAGATGCTCGCGGGCCTCCTCGAGTGCTCCGCTGACGTAGAACGCCCACCCCAGATCGGAGTGGACCTTGCACACGTCCCAGTGGTCCGGCCCCAGCTCGTCGGACATGATCTGCAACGCCCGACGCAGGTCCCCGATCCCCTCCTCCCGCTGTCCGAGTCGCACCCGCGTCGTGCCCCGGTGACGCAGCGCCTCGGCGATCATCGGATGGTGCGGATCGAGCACCCGCTCGCGGATCTCCACCGCGCGACTGAGCAGCGGCTCCGCCTCACGCACCTTGCCGAGTTCCTTGTACGTCGCGCCGATGGTCATGAGCAGCGCCGCCTCAACCTCCGGCTCACCATCAAACTCGTTGAGCCCCTCCTCGGCGACCTCCAGGAACTCCGCCAGCGTCACCTCCGGCCCGCTCAGCCCCGCACGCCCCCACGGGCTGGCCGACAGCAGCATCCGCTCCAGAAAGACCGTCACCGATGTCGACTTGGCCGCCTCAAGCTCCGCCTGCGCCTTGGCCGCCTGCTCCGCACGGAGCGACTCCTCCGCCGCAAGCTTGGCCAGCCGTTCGGCTTCCAGCGACGCCTCCGCGGCCCGCGTGGCCACCTTCTCGGCCTGCAGCGCGCGGCTCGCGTCGATCGCCAGCTTGGTCGAGACAATCGATGCGAGAAGAAGCACCAGGAACACCACCGCGACGCTCCCGACCACCGCCTTGTTGCGCCGGGCGAACTTGCGAGTCTGGTACAGCAGACTCGGGGGGCGGGCGACGATCGGATCGTCGCGCAGGTACCGCTCGATGTCCGCCCTGAAGTCCCCCGCGCTCTGGTACCGACGCCCCGGCTCCTTGTCGATCGCCGTCGCGACAATCGTCTCAATATCCCCCCGCATCGAACGGTTCAGGGTGCCGAGCTTCGAGGGCTCCTCGCTGCAGATGATGCCCGCGGCCTCCGAGATCGGCTTGTTGCGCAGATCCAGCGGCAGCTCACCGCAGAGCATCTCATACGCGATCACACCGAGCGCGTAGACGTCAGACCGCTCATCGATCCGGTCCGGATCACCCTCGACCTGTTCGGGGCTCATGTACGGCAGCGTGCCCAGCAGCTGACCACGCCCCGTGTGCATCGTGGTCGCAACGAGGTCCGCGTCCGTCAGACGCGCGATCCCGAAGTCGAGGATCTTCGGCTGCCCGTCAGGGGTCACGAGGATGTTCGCCGGCTTGAGATCCCGGTGCACCACCCCGCGCTCGTGCGCGTGCTCCACCGCGTCACAGATCTTGATGAGCAGATCGAGACGCTCCCGAACGCTTGGCTCGTTCTCCCGGACATGCTCGGTCACGGGGCGCCCATCGATCAGCTCCATCGCGTAGTACGGCTGCGCTGTCGCCCCCACACCCGCCGAACCCGCTTCCAGGATCTGAGCGATCCCCGGATGGTGCAGGCGCCCGAGGATCTCCCCCTCGTGGGCGAAGCGGGCGAGCGCCGAGCGGGACGCGAGGCCCGGGCGGATGACCTTCAGGGCGACGTCCCGCGCCGGGCTCTCCTGACGCGCCCGGTACACGACGCCCATGCCCCCCTCCCCCAGGACCGAAACGATGGTGTACCGCCCGATGCGTTCGGGGAGGGCGATCTCCGTCGCCCGTTCGAGCGACATCTCCGGATCGATCACCCCCTGGTCAAAGAAGAGGGATCGCTCGTCCGCGCGCAGCAGTTCGCCAACCCGGCGGCGCAACGCGTCGTCACCGGCGCACGCCCGGTCCAGCTCGGCCGCCCGCTCTTCCGGGCCCATCTCGCAGACCCGCTCGAAGATCTCGCGAGCGCGTTGGAACTCTGTTTCGGACACGGAGGGACTCCCATCGACCCGCCCGGAAGGGAGCGTAGCACCCGCCCCTCGGCGCCCCCACC